>Ga0194120_10005646_pt1 | contig 18256 bp, 13 predicted proteins | sample TA2MahCa65mmetaG_FD_148642 | JGI IMG/M metagenome (GOLD analysis project Ga0194120, IMG submission 148642) | Freshwater microbial communities from Lake Tanganyika, Tanzania - TA2015019 Mahale Deep Cast 65m | ecosystem: Environmental > Aquatic > Freshwater > Lake | place: Tanzania: Lake...
TGCGGAATTTTTCACAAAGGAGTTACATCGCTCGAAAAACTTCTCGGAAAGAAAATTGCGATGAATGAAGTTGAAGAAAGCGTAATCAGAAATTTTGAAAAAGTGTTTTCGGTGAAAGCGGAAAGTATAGACGTAACAACTCTTCGTTCGCTGACATATCAAGAAACCACTGAAATAGTTTTGTAAGGGAACTCTAAAAACTATATTCTCAACAATTTCTATCTGCGGCAATTAGCGAAATCTGCGGGAAACAGTCTCCCGCAAATCTCGCAGATGTTCGCAGATAATGTTTTTAGAGGGACCTGTAAATGAAAATAGAATACGATAAAGAAGTTGATGCGTTATACATTCGACTTCAAGAAAAACATGTTTTCAAAACAAAAGAAACTGAAGAAGGATTGAATATTGATTTTGACGAGAAAGGAAAACTTATTGGTTTGGAAATTCTTGATGCAACAGAACGGTATTCAAAAAGTGACATCTTCAATTTTGCAACAGAAAATTTAGTTGCAGAATAAATACAAGTTTAAAATACAATTACAAGAACAATCACAAGAAATAGTAAATGCCCATAACTAAAAAAGCCGCTGCGAAGTCTTCGGCGAAAGCGAAAATAACGGATCAGAAAAAATCACCAATCAAAAGTTCAAACGGAAAAGCGCCGAAAGAATTTGTTGATGCGCTCAGCGGATTGACGAAGAAAAAAATTCTTCACGCATATCGCACAATGTATCTCTCTCGTAAACTCGATGAGAAACAACTCACGTATTCCAAACAAGGAAAACAATTTTTCCATATCGGCGCGCCGGGACACGAAGCCGCACAAATAGCAGTTGCAATGGCAATGAAACCCGGCTACGATTGGGCATATCCATATTATCGCGACATCACGTTTGCGCTTGGTTACGGCGAAACGGCGAAAGATATTTTGCTTTCTGCACTTCATCGTGCTGAAGACCCGAATCACGGCGGACGAATGATGCCGTGTCATTACAGCAGCAAATCGCTTCGCATTCCATCGCAATCGAGTTGCACGGGAACGCAATTTCTCGAAGCGGTTGGAACTGCAATGGGAGCACGAAAAAATAAGAGTGACGAAATTGTTTATACTTCTTCCGGCGAAGGAACAACGAGCGAAGGTGAATTTTGGGAAGCGCTCAATTGGTCAACACGCGACAAACTTCCCGTGTTGTTTCATATTCAGAATAATCGCTTTTCGATTTCTGTTCCATTGCACGAACAAGTTACCACCGGTTCAATTTTTACATTGACGGAAGGATACAAAGGACTTCATCGGTATCACTCAAACGGTGTTGATTTTTTTGAAATGTATAACACAGCGACTGATGCAATTAAAAAATTACGAAGCGGTGAAGGACCAGTTTTGATTTGGAGCGATTGCGTACGTCTGCTTTCTCACTCATCCTCCGACGATCAGAAAAAATATCGTGCGCAAGAAGAAATGGAAGAAGATAAAAAGAAAGACCCGATTCCACGTTTTGAGAAATATCTTCTCGAACAAAAACTTCTTTCGGAAAAAGAATTAGTTGCTTTGCAAGAAGATGTGATGAAAGAATTGAACGAAGCCGCAGACTACGCAGAAAAATCTCCTGAGCCGGAACCATCAACATCGCAAATGCACGTGTATTCGCCGCTCGAAGTTGTATCGAAAGAAAATTTTATCGAGCCGGAACACACGGGAAATAATATCGTTCTCGTTGATGCAATCAATCATGCGCTTGCAGAAGAATTGGAGCACAATCCGAAGATGCTGATTTTCGGTGAAGATGTTGCCGGAAAAAAAGGTGGCGTGTTCACTGCAACCCGTGGACTTACGGATAAGTTTGGCGCAGAGAGAGTTTTCAATTCGCCGATTGCTGAAGCGAGTATAGCGGGACTTGCGATGGGACTTGGACTTCGAGGCGATTCTAAAGCAGTTGTGGAAATTCAATTTGGCGATTATGTTTGGCCCGCGTTTATGCAAATCAGAAACGAAATTGCAATGTTACGCTATCGTTCAAATGGCGTGTGGGGTTGTCCGCTCGTGATTCGTATTGCGACGGGAGGATATATTCACGGCGGCGTGTATCATAGTCAATCTATTGAAAGTTTCTTTACGCACATTCCCGGATTGCGCGTTGTGTTTCCTTCAACTTCTGCCGATGCAAAAGGGTTGTTGAAATATGCTTGCCGTTGCGATGACCCGGTAATATTTTTGGAACACAAAGGAATGTATCGTCAAAACTTTGCCGCAACGCCGGAACCCGATGCAAATTATGTTCTTCCGTTTGGCATTGCGAAAGTAAGAAAAGCCGGCGACGACATTACAATTCTTACCTACGGAATGATGGTGCAGCGTTCACTCGAAGCCGCGCGAACAATGGAAGAAAAAGGCGTGAGTGTTGAAGTTGTTGATTTGCGAACACTAAATCCACTTGATTACGATACGATTTTGAAATCAGCAAAGAAAACCGGAAAAGTATTGTGTGTTCACGAAGAAACAATGTTTAGTGGATTTGGCGGTGAACTTGCGGCAATTGTTGCGAGCGAAGCGTTTGAATATTTAGATGGACCTATTATGCGTGTCGCGGCAAAAGATTCTCCTGTTCCGTATGCGCCATCAATCGAAATGGATGTTCTTCCGCAAGCGCACGATATTGTGATTGCATTGGAGAAATTGGCGGCGTATTAAAATAATAAATTGCCACGAATTCCACTAATTATCACGAATAGTAATTAGTGTAAATTCGTGAAATCCGTGGCTAAAAAAATATACATATTCAGTTTTGCCTAAACCAATTTCAAAATCCATTTCGAAAAAGAAACCAACACAAACAGTTTCTTCAAAAATTTCTGCTGAACAGAAATTGAAACTGTATTCGTTTATGGTGTTGATGCGCGAATTTGAAAATGCTGTGTTCAAACTGTATCGTCAAGGGAAAGTTGTCGGCGGCGCATACAGCAGCGAAGGAAACGAAGCAACAGCAATCGGAAGCGCATTCGCATTGGAGAAACACGATTATCTTTTTCCGATGCACAGAGATATCGGCGCGCATTTTGTAAAAGGACAAACGCCGCGCAACATTATGCTGCAATATCTCGCGCGTGCAAGTTCTCCCGCTCGCGGTCGTGACGGAACGGGACATTATGCCGATGCGAAATTGAAAATTTATGGAAACATTTCTCCGCTCGGTGCGATGATTCCGCTTGCGAATGGCGTTGCGCTTGCAAGCAAAATGCGAAAAGAAAATGCCGTCGTGTTGAATTACATTGGCGATGGCGGCGCAAGCATTGGCGATTTTCACGAAGCGCTTGTAATGGCTTCGGTGATGAAACTTCCGCTCGTGTTGATTATTGAAAATAATCAGTTCGCATATTCAACACCGATTGCAAAACAATTTATTGTGGAAAAACTTTCTTCGCGCGCGATTGGATACGGAATTCCCGGCGTTACGATTGATGGAACCGATGTTGAACTCGTGTATGAAACAACGAAGCAAGCAATAGAACGAGCGCGCAACGGCGAAGGACCAACATTGATTGAAAGCGTTACGATGCGAATGCAAGGACACGCAATTCACGACGATATGTTTTATGTTCCGAAACAATTACTTACGCAATGGAAAAAGAAAGACCCGATTGCGAATTACGAAAAGAAATTAGTTGCAGAAAAAATTCTTTCGGATAAAAAGAAGAAAGAAATTTTTACAGAAATAAAATTACAGATTGATGATGCAGTTGAGTTTGCAGTGAATGAACCATATCCGAATGGCGAAGAAGCAGCGCTCGGAGTTTTTGCTGACTAATAATCTAAAATTCTATAAATACTTTTTTGACAAAAATATGACTAAAGAAGAAAGATGGGTAAAAACTATTACAACCAAAATCGAACGAACACTTCGACAGTATAATGATAATCTTCGAGTAAGTGATGGTAAACGCCTTGCTTATTCTTACGAAATATTAAACTATATAGAAGATGAACCGGAAGAGCAAAGTATTACTGATTACGAAACAGATATTTTGGTATATGAAATATTAGGTTCAAATAAGTGGAAGCCGAGAGTAGTCATTGAAGCAAAAATTGATAAAATTACAACTCACGATGTGATTACATATAGTCAGAAATCTTTGACACACAAAAATGTTCACCCATATTTGCGATATGGAATTTTAATAGGAAATCATGGTCCACTTCCAGGAAGAATTTTTCGCCACGGACAACATTTTGACTTTATGATGTCTTGGAAATCTTATAAGTCAAATAAAAGAGAGTGGAAGCGGCTCATTGAAATCTTGAAAGAAGAAATTGGTGCTAGTAAAACTCTTGATAAATTGTTATTTGATAACAGAAACAGATTTAGAGATAAATTCACATCGCTTCACAGACCATTAAAACTATCATAAAACAGTTTCTTTGAAAACTCTAACATACATCGAAGCAATTTCCGAAGCGTTGTGGGAAGAAATGGAACGCGACAAAAACGTTTTTCTTCTCGGCGAAGATATTGGTGTGTACGGCGGCGCATTCAAAGTAACGAAAGGGTTTGTCGAAAAGTTTGGCGAAGAGCGCGTGATTGATACAGTTCTTGCGGAAGAAGCAATCATCGGAGCGGCAACGGGAGCGGCAGTAGTGGGAATGCGACCGGTTGCGGAAATCCAGTTTGCGGATTTTATCACGAGCGGATTTAATCAACTCGTGAACAACGCGGCAAAAATTTATTGGCGATGGAATATTCCCGTGCCAATGGTGGTGCGGCTTCCGAGCGGTGGAGGAATTCACGGCGGACCGTATCACTCTATCAATCCCGAAGCGTGGTTTTTTCATACGCCGGGTTTGAAACTTGTTGCGCCATCAACGCCGTACGATGCGAAAGGATTACTCAAAGCGGCGATTCGCGATAACAATCCCGTGTTGTATTTTGAATCGAAATATTTATATCGCCGCATCAAAGGAGAAATTCCGAGCGATGATTACATTGTTGAAATCGGTAAAGCGGATGTGAAGCGAAGCGGCAATGATATTTCGATTATTACATACGGAACGGGAGTGCATTGGAGTTTAGAAGCGGCAGAAATTCTTACGAAGGAAAATATCGACGTTGAAGTTTTGGATTTGCGAAGTTTGATGCCGCTCGATACGGAAGCAATTTATTCTTCGGTAAAAAAAACGGGAAAAGTTTTGCTCGTTCACGAAGACACATTGACCGGTGGAATTGGCGGAGAAATTGCCGCGCTTATTTCGGCTCATTGTTTTCAGTATCTCGATGCGCCGATTAAACGTGTTGCTTCGCTTGATGCGCCGATTCCGTTTGCACCAACGTTGGAAGAATATTTTCTTCCGAATACGGAAAAAGTCGTGAAAGCGTTGAGAGAGTTGAATGAGTTTTGAGGTGACGATTCAATGTCTTTTAAAATTATAGAGATACAATCTCATCACAAAGGAAAAATTTTTGTTGTCAATGTTCAAAATGAAATTGTAAAAATTCTCTTTTCTTTTCATAGCATCGAAAGAATAAACAAGTGGAAAACTGAAAATGAAATCGTTATTGAAACATTGCTTTTCCCAGAAGAAGTTCTTTCAGGACACTATGAAAGGTTTATTGCACATCGAAGATATGATAAACATTTGCTAAGAGCAGTGTATGAATACGAAGACGGACTTCCAATGCTGATTACAATTTATTTTCCATATTCAGAAAGATATTTTTTAGGAAACAATATTTATGAAGATACGATACTCAAAAGAAACTGATATACTTCTTATCGAATTGAGAGATGGAACACCAAACGATTCTGTTGATTTAAAAGAAGGCGTTATTCTTCATCTCGATAGAGAAGGATTACCGCTTGAAATAGAAGTTCTTGATGCAACGAAACTTGCTATGCTGAATGAAATCAGTGTAATGAGACCGTTGGAACTTGCGGCATAGAAAATATTTTCTTCCAAATATAGAGCGCAAATAACAAACAAAATTCAAAATAACAAATTTGAAATTTTGAATTCGTTTGTTATTTGAAATTTGACATTTGGAATTTTTTCAAGTGAAAAAAAAGTTTAATTGACAAGAAAAATTTAAAACAAAAAGTATAATCACAAAAGAATAGAAACACATTATGGCAAAAACAGAAATCCCCATGCCGCAACTCGGCGAAAGTTTAACCGAAGGCACAATTATCAAATGGCTCAAGAAACCCGGCGATACCATCAAAAAAGATGAAACGCTTTTAGAAATTTCCACTGACAAAGTTGATTCGGAAATTCCATCTCCTGTTTCCGGCGTTGTTACAAAATTATTTTTTGAAGAAGGGAAAGTTGTTCCGATAAAAACAACGATTGCAATTATCGAAACCGATGCTTCTGCTGCAGTGATTGAAAATACTCCAAAAGAAACTGCGAAAGTTGTTGAAGCAAAACCAACTCCAACAAAAACAGAATCACCAAAAGTTGAAACACCAAAACCGATAGCTGTTTCTGCCCCAGTTGTTCAAAAAGTTGTAGAACAAAAAATGGATGGAAGATTTTATTCTCCGCTTGTGTTGAACATTGCTCGCACCGAAGGAATTTCGATGAGCGAGTTGGAACATATTCCCGGGACCGGACAAGATGGGCGTGTTTCGAAAAAAGATATTCTCGCATACATAACACAACGCGCTGCAGGTGGAGTGAAACCAAGTGTTGCATCTCCAACGTCACGCATTGAATCAACATTGAAACACATTGATAGCGGCGAACTTGCACAACGTTATCCTGCGCCACAATATGAGGTTTTGCAAATGTCGAACGTCATTCAAAAAATGGCGGAACATATGGTGCGCAGCGTTCAAACTTCGCCTCACGTGTTTGCAATTCACTCGTGCGATTTTACGAACTTGGTAAAATTCCGCGAAGCAAACGGAGCGTCATTTGAAAAAAGAGAAGGATTTAAACTCACGTACACACCGTTTATCGCTGATGCAATTACAAAAGCGCTGAAAGAATTTCCGCTGGTAAATGCATCAATTGAAGGGGACAAAATTATTTTGAAAAAATTTGTCAATCTCGGAATGGCAGTTGCATCTGATAATGGTTTGATTGTTCCTGTAATAAAAAATGCTGACGAGAAAAATTTTCTCGGACTTGCGCGGCAAATCAATGATTTAGCAATCCGAACACGCAACAAAAAATTATCGCCAAGCGATATCGAAGGTGGAACATTTACTTTTTCAAATTACGGAGTTTTTGGAACATTACTCGGAACGCCGATTATTGCACAACCGCAAGTTGCAATTATGGGAGTTGGCGCAATCACAAAGCAACCGGTGGTGATGAATGATGCAATTGCGATTCGCTCCCTATCGTATTTCACACTTTCGTTTGACCATCGCATTATTGACGGCGCACTCGGTGGACAATTTCTCGAAGCAGTGATTCGCAACATTGAAAACTTTGATGTGAAAGCGGTGTTGTAGATTATTCTCACGCAAAGACGCGAAGCTGCCATTAAGTTCTTTTTGCATCTAGGCGACTTTGCGAGAGAAAATATTTAAAAGCGATTTCGATAAAAAGAAATCGCTTTTTCATTTTCAACCACTCGACAATTTTTTACTTTTCATTCGCTGTTGTTGGTTACTCCATTTTTCAATTCATCATCATTAAACAAAAAAAACCTTCAAGGTTTCTTCAACCTTGAAGGTTTCTTCGTCTTACGAAATTTTTACTACTTCATCAAAACCATTTTATTGATTTTTGTAAAGGATTTCGCTCCGTTTGTTGGAACAGCATCAATGCGATAGAAATACACACCGCTCGAAAGGGTTGCGGATGAATTCCATTCAACAGTTCTATATCCAGCGCCAAGAGTTCCGTTCAGTACCGTTGCTACTTTTTGTCCAACAACATTATACACGCTGATTGTTACAAACGATTCAACGGGCAACGCAAATCGAATATTTGTTGTCGGGTTAAACGGATTCGGATAGTTTTGTTCCAACGCAAACTCAGTCGGAATACGAACGGGTTTGGTTTCTATTCCGACAGTTCCGCCGGTGTTTAACCATTTCGCAGAGTTTTCAATCAATGCTTTTACGGTAAGTGATTCTTCTTTCACTACGTTATTAATGTTGAATGACATATATACAACTCTCGCATCCAGTGGATTGGATGACGCTTCCCACGCAACGAGTGAAGATGTATTCAAATTGCCTTGCCAAACATAGACTGGAATTGCTCCTTCCCCAGGTAGATTGCCGTCGCGGTCATACACACCAGCAATAGCGTCTAATGTGAATATATCGGGAAGTTGATTCGGAGTAGAAACAAGCGGATGGTCGAATGCATTCTTAAGCGGATTTGCAAGCGTAGATGTTTCGGTAATAAAGTCGTTGCAGCGCATTGCATACGTCGCAAAATCAACGTCGGGTGTCGAACTCATATATTGCCAGCCGATATCGCCGCCTTCAATAATAAGTTTGCCACCGTTTTGCACGAGATTACTCATTGCTCTTCTCCATTTTACAGAATCGGCGGGAGAACTTGAACGTCCGTGCGACCATATTACGAAATCGTAGCCGTCCCAACCAGATGTATCAACCTGCGGAACAGTACGCACTTCAACAGTGTAGCCAAGTTCACTCAGCGTAGAAGCAAAGAGTTGCGCCGAACCGCCGGTATTTATTGTATCATGGGATGCGCCATTTGGTTCTTTGATTCGTTCTTCACCGTTTAAATTATCATCGTCAATAATCAGAACAATTCCAGAAGTTGCATCGAGTGTAACGTTCATTGTAATGAAACCGCCGTTTGGCATTGTTGCAACCGTGTCTTTTCTTCGGTAACCTTCTTTGCTGAAACGGATATTCAATGCGCCGGGCATAGTGTTTTGAATAATATAACTTCCGTTAATTGTTGTAACAGTAGAAAGATTTTGGTTCACAACCGAAACAGTAACGCCGCTATGATTATTCGTATCGGTTAATGTAACATTTCCGAAAAGAATACCGGGAACAATCGGCGCAAAGAGGAAATTATTGTTCGTCAACGTATCCGTAGAAACATAAACGGTTAAACTATCTTTGTACGGATAGAATCCTGTTTTCCAGGCGTAAATTTTATGCGTTCCGCCGTTCAATCCGGAGAACTGATAATTACCGCTTTCGGGAGTAATGATTTCATAGTTGATACCGGGACCGACAATTTGCACGGTAGCACCGCTATTATTCGGCGCTCCTTGTAATGTAACTTTTCCACTCACGGGTGCCGTCGGAGTTAATGAGAAATTGATATTAAGAACCGGGTCGCTTCCTACGGTTACAACTTTGTAGTCGAGTGCAGGATAGTATGCCTGTTTCCACACATACACTTTGTGTGTTCCGGGATAGAGATTTTGGAACATATATTCGCCGCTTGCCGGTGTTTCGATTGTTTCGTCTCGCGCAGGTCCTTTGATGCGAACCATTGCACCGGCATTGTTGGGTGCATTGTTCAAGGTAACTGTTCCGCTCAATGAACCCGTTGGCAATGGTTCAGATCCAACAAGCCAATCGGCAGCATTTTCGATAAGATGTTTCACGTGCGTGGATTCTTCTTTTACAACGTTGTTGATATTGAACGAAATATACACGACACGTCCGCGAATCGGATTTGGTGTATCGTCCCAAGCAACAATTGAAGCGAGCGTATCTGTACCACTCCATTTATACACAAGAGCCGCATCGGGCATCGGTTGATTTCCATCGCGGTCGTACACGCCAACAAAACTTCCAGGTTCAAGAGTAAATGTTGCAGGGAGCGAATTTGGTGTTGTTGCAAGAGGATGCGATCCGTCCTTCAACATTGGATTGGCTAATGTTGAACCTTCGGTTACAAAGTCGTTGCAATGCAAAACATTGGTCGCAAATGAAACATCAGGAGTTGAACTCATATATTGCCATCCGATATCACCGCCTTCAACGATAACACTCATTCCACGAAGCACGCGTGAAATCATTGCATTGCGCCACATTACCTGGTCAGCAGGAGAACTTGAACGCCCGTGCGACCAAACAAGAATATCGTAGTTGTCCCAGTTGGTAGTATCAACGTTGGGAACTTTCATTGTATCAACAATAAAACCAACTTCGGTTAATGTATTGACAAAAAGTTGCGCAGAACCCTGAGCGCTAATCGTATCGGTGTCAAGTTTGCTGATAATTCTTTTACTATGCGAACGTTTCATTCCTAAATTATCGTCGTCAATAACAAGAGCGAAACCTTTTGTTGCGATAATATAGAACTTGTAATATCCTTCTGCGGGAACATACGTAACGTTTCCACTATTGGAAGCGTCGGTTGCTTTCACGCGATAGAAAATCGAATCGCCAATAGCAACAGAGTTTGTATCAGAATTAAATGTGCCTTCGTATCTGTTGTCATTGGTGTTTGTTAATTCAAATGAAGTGGCGTTGGAAATGTCATTCTTGTACCATTCTACATTAACGTTCTCGATTCCAAGTACATCTTCGACTATTGCTTTTACTGTCGAGGGCCATCGCATCTTAGGTTGGTCGCGAAGTGCGGAATGTTCAACGGTTGGAGCAACGGTATCTGCAATAAATTCAAAAGTGAAACTTCCTGTTGCAGGATATCTTGCAATTAAACCACCGGAGCCGGCATCTTTTGCATAAAGAATATAATGAAAATCGTCGCCGACATTGAGAGTAACGGTATCGGTATAAAATTCACCGACATACATTCCGTATTCACTTGCTTGAAGAACGAAAGCACCGCTTGCGCTATTCACTTCCCATACACACCAAACGGAATCAATGCCGATGTTGTCCATTACTTCCGCTTCAATTTCTTGCGGCCATTCTTCCAAATATTGATTGCCGAGAGCATCGTGCGCAATAACAGGAGGAATGGTATCGGTTGCAGCAGAAAACATAAAATAATCAGTGGGCGCGCCAGCAGGAAGTTTCGATGTTCCGCCAATCGAATCACTTGCTTGAATATAATAACGATAATCTGCCGATTGCCCGTTTCCGGGAATATTTCCTTCAAACATATCACCAGTTGTATGCGTCATTTGCAATGAATCGGAAAAAACTGTTCCGCTCGTCCAAAACAATTTAACACTCGAAGGATTCAACGGAACCCCTGAAGAAGATATACTTGCTTCAACTACATAAGGACCATTCAAATCTTCAGTATTTCCTAATTCTTCGTGTTCAATCGTAGGTCCAAAGATTGCTTTTCCAACATACGCTTGATGATGTCCCGTTCTGTTATCGTTCCAAAAACAGTAGACAATTCCGCCGTTTGCTGTAACTCCATTATAGTCGCCCATATATCCTCCTGCAAGCCCAACGATGGATTTCGGAAGAAATGCATGGTCGCTGATGAGTACATCTTCAAATGTATCTCCTCCGTCAAGCGAACGCGAGAGATAAACTTGTGCAGAATCGTTTGCGGGATAATTTCTACTGTCATAATACATAACGTATAATGCGCCCGTCGAAGGATCGCACGCTGTCCATCCGTGCCATTGGTCTAAATTGGTATTTTCCTGGGAAACTTTTTTCGGAACACTCCATGTATTTCCGCCATCAACGGAGCGAGCGAACACGACATCGGGATTTCCACTCACTTTACTTCCCCAAACAGCATAAACCCATCCTCTTCGAGAACCATTGCTTCTATCAACGGAGAGAGAAGGAAATCCATTTGCACGTACACTGTTTCCTCCTTTGTTTAAAGTACCTCGTGGATCCGCTTGTGCAGAAACGATGTTTATTTGTGAGCCGAAAGTTGCTCCTCCATCTGTAGATTTTTTTAAAGAAATATTGCTTTGTGTTAACCCAGTTGTATAACTTGTGTAAGCAACATATACTTCTCCGTTTGGACCTATTGCCATATTTACACCTTGGTCTAAACCGTAACCTGCAGGCTCAGACATTGCAAGAGGAGCAGAAAATGTTGCGCCTCCATTTGTTGAGCGGGAAAAATTTATTTTACGGGGAGTTAAATCAAATTCCGTATATGCTGTATAAAGATACCCTACATAATTACTTGAAGGATTAACATCGCAAACAAAATGATTTTTATCTTCTCCGGTTGTTGTATTCGGAACCGCTGCAAACGATGACCACGTTGTTCCCATATCGGTGGATTTCGTCGTTACAACATCACCAGCAGATCCGCCGTACAATAACGTATTGAAATACATATTTCCTTGTAAATCAATAGCAACCGCTGGGTCAGAGGTATAAAGGGTAAATTGCGGAAGATGGGGAGGAAGAGTATCGCTTCCACGCCAAGTTGTTCCGCCGTTCGTCGAAATATACCATCCTTGACTTATCCAATCTATACTGGTAATCTCTGCCGCATTGGAGCCGCCAAGCACTATATTGGGATTTGTCGGATGCGTGATTATTGAAAGTTCGCTTTGCGTAGAAACCGAACTTGGATGTACGGGAATATTCGGATAAACAACGGCAACACCGTTTTGCGTTTGAACTTTCCGTATTTCAGTTGATACGGAAACGGGAATAACTGTTGTGTTTTCTGTTGGAACAGTATTCGATTTCCGAATACGACTCCACATCAATTCGTCTTTTTCATCTCGCGTTTGAGCAGCGAGAAAAGAAAAACTTATTGTAACGAGCACAAGAGCAAATAAAAAATAATAAGTTGATTTAGAGAACATAAAGATTTCCTCTGTTGATGAAATGAATAATATTGAGTGAATTATGAAAACTGGTTGAGAACTTTTTTCATTCGTGCGCCAGAAGGGAGTCGAACCCCTAACCCTCAGCTTCGTAGGCTGATGCTCTATCCAGTTGAGCTACTGGCGCAACTACATTTTTTTCTATAAAAAATCGGGTAAAAATTACAAAAGTGAATTGTGAGAAACAATTTATTTCTTCATTCTTTTCATTTTTTTTGGCTTCGGATTGTTTTATGGTATTTTTTCCAAAGTTCAACTTCAAAAATTTCCGGTTTGTTTTTCTTTTTTTCCCTATGACGCTTCGTATATTTTACCCATTCAGCGATGATATTTATATACGTAACGTTTTTTTTACTCTTTCTTCTCCTCGTTTTTTCTCTTGCTATGGTTTTTGTGGGAACAAAAATTCTCTTGCAACCCGAAAGAACACATTCCTTGTCTTTCCATCAAAAAGGAATGCCCGCATTTCCTACTGAAGTCGGATTGCCGTTCGAACACTTCACAATTACTACCAAAGATTCATTGCTCCTTCGCGGCTGGTATATTGCTTCCGACACACCACCGAAAGGAACAATACTGTATTTACACGGCATCGGCGACAATAAAGCATTAGGACTTCCGTTAGCAAAATTATTATGTGAAAACGGTTACAATGTTGCAATGTTTGACCTTCGCGCGCACGGCGAAAGCGAGGGTAAATACTGCACGTATGGCTACTACGAAAAATACGACGTGCAACTTGTGCTTGATTTTCTTTTTTCTAAAAAAGATTTTAATGTTGGAAAAATCGGAGTGTTCGGTCTTTCGATGGGAGCCGCCATTGCATTACAAACTGCAGCAATTGATCAACGCATTTCCGTAGTTGTTGCAGAAAATTCCTTTGCTTCGCTTCGCAGTATTTTTGATGATTACCAGAAACGCATCATCAAACTTCCGTTCCATTATCTTCGCAACGCAATCATTGCGCGCGCAGAATCCATAGCATTATTCGAAGCAAAATCTGTGCATCCGCTTGCATCAGTAAAAAATATCTCCGTTCCCATTCTGTACATCGTCGGAAAACAAGACACAAAAATTCATCCGCATTATTCTGAATTGTTATATGAAAATACTAATGCACCCAAAGAAATTTTTACCGTTGAAAATGCGGGACATGCAAATGTTCGTGAAGTTGCAGGTAAAAAGTATGACAATACGCTTCTCTCATTCTTTGAACGCCGTTTACGATAATTTATTCCCAAACTTCTTTCTTAATAAAAATGAAACGAATCTTTTCTCTTGTACTAATATTCTGCCCGACTCTTTTGTTTTCTCAAGAAGATTTTTCTCAACAAAATGCGGCGAAGATTCTTTATCACATTTCCGAAAAAATTGGACCTCGTCCGATGGGTTCGCCGGAGGAACAACAAGCGTTACAATATGCAGTCGAAAAATTTCTTGAATACGGATGCGACACTGCGTACATAATGCCAATGACGCGCACGAGTTCTGAAAATACAACAAGCGGAATTGCTGTGGGAATTCAAAACGGTACTTCGGCTCGAAGTATTATTATCGGCGGACATTTGGATACTTCCGGTCCCGAAATTCCCGGAACGGACGACGACGGTTCTGGAACTGCTTGTGTGATGGAACTTTCGCGAGTATTCGGAAAAAGAACGATGAAATCTACGCTTATCTTTTGTTGCTTCGGCGGTGAAGAGCGTGGATTAGAGGGTTCAAAATATTTCGCCGACCATTTTGAAAACATTGACAACGTACAACTGATGTTGCAAATTGATATGGCAAACGGCTTGGATATTATTGACCTCGATGGCGATACATACGGAATAAGTGCGCCGGAATGGCTTGTGCGTGCAAGTTCTGATGTGTTCACTTCGCTTGGATTTTCAGGATTACGATATCCGACGCATTTCTTTGCATTTAATTATGCAATGCGAAGCGGTGCAGGTTCCGACCACGAATCTTTTTTGAGAAAAGGAATTCCTGCAATTGATTTTACAACTGATATTGATAACCCAATTCATACGCCGTTGGATAACTGGAAAAATTTTGATCAGCGCGGATTGTATCGCAGTGGACTTGTTGTGCAAAAACTTGTCGAACGATTTGATGCAGGAGTTCCTCAAGGGAAACCTACACAATATTGGCTCTATAAAATCTGGAACAGAGTTTTCTTCTTTTCTTTAGAAACACTCTGGCTTCTTCTTATACTGACATTTGTATTGACTCTTGTTGCCTATTTCGTCCTACGTACTCGTGAACAGAAAAGGATTGAACTTTCATCCGAATCATTGGTTGTGAAAAAATATCGCATTCCCAGTTTAAAACTTATTATAGTTGCATTATTGATTTCCGCTGTTGCGTGGTTACTTCCCGATGTATTAGTTTGGATTACTGGAACGCGCTATCCGTGGTTTGCTCAACCGTTTCCCTATGTACTTCTCTCATTCATCGCAGGATTATTTGGTTTGTGGTTTGTACTTCAATTTTCCCAAAAATTATCTTTATCACCGTCATCCGTTCCGTACTTTCGAACTGTCAGTATATATCTCATACTTCTTACGTTACTTGCTACGAATGGAAACGTTAAACTTTCGCTGTATCCCGTATTTTTCTTATTGATGATATCGCTCAGTGTATTTTTTAAAAACGGAATACTTCAGTTTGTGTTGGTTGTCATAGGTTTCTTTTTTGCTATGCGTATCATTTTTTCCGAATGGTTTAATTTTATCGCGCGAACAGTTGCAAGCAGCGGAGAATTGCTCAATGAAACATTACCGATTGTACTCTACAACGTCATCGCAGTATTTGTTGTTTCGCTTGCTGTTATTCCTTTTTGTTTTGCGCTCGCTGTTATTTATAGAAATTCAACGCAGATACAATTTCTCGTTCAATATTTTCGTTCCAACAACGTGGGAATGATTTTAGGATTGGTTTTTTTGGGAATGATATTTTGGACTTCAACCAATGAAAGTTACACGCGAAGATTGGAACGAAAAGTAAAAATAGAAGAACATTTCGATGGGAATTCGGGAAAACAAAGCATCACTGTTAAAAGCAATGATTACTTGAGCGATGTGCAATTGAAAACCGCAACGTATGATACGACGATTCAGAAAAAAATACTTAACCTTTCGCTTCCGTTCACTGATTCATTGAAACATTCGTGGGTTACGTTGGAACGGGAGAAAGAAATTTCACAAAGAAATGATACGATTACGTACAACATTACGTTGCACATTTCAACAACAGAAAAACCCTATGTTGTTGATGTTGTTTATCAATGTAACAACGGCTCATTTCGAAATATTGAAACGCCGTTTCTCTACACACAGTCGCACGATAAAATCAAATTCACCTTTTATTCGTTTCCTGAAACTCCTCTTCACATTCCCGTAGCATTTCAAACCATAGGCGATAGTAACGCTACGGAACAAACGACTGTTACGTTCGATAAACTATTTCTTCCCGTGCAAGGGGAACGAGTAAATACGTACTTCATCCTACGGTCTGTATTCACCAATTCTTTTACGTACAAACCGTAACAATCTCAATTTCTTACGAAAGAAATTTCATATTTTTTTTGAAGTAACGCGTTCGTGATACTTAAGTTTTTCCGTATCAACACGAATCACGTCTCCCGTTTCAATAAATTGCGGAACAAAAATTTCCAATCCGTTTTCAAGCGTTGCAGATTTCATCGTATTATCTTGTCCATCTCGTATTCCTTCGCCGGTGGAAACAATTATTACTTCGGAAAATTTGGGAAGTTGTATCGCAATCGCTTCTTCTCCGTGTAACTCGACAGTAAAATTTGTTCCCTCTTTCATAAACTTTCCATAATTTCCAACGACTGATGAAGGAACAGTACATTGTTCAAATGTTACAGTATCCATAAAATAAAAGTTATCGCTGTCGCTGTAAAGATATTCCATTATTTTTTTTGCGAGTTCAATATCGTCAAGTTTATCACTATGTTTGAATCGCTTATCTGCAATGTGGTGAAATTTCAAATCAAGCAATTTCAACTCAATGAATCCATGCATTTGTCCGCTTCCCGAGTGACGAATAACTTCGAGTGCGCGAAACAATTTATCGTCAAACTGTAAAATGGTACCAACTTTTACTTCTGATGCAAGAACCATAGCAAACTCCAAATTGTTGTCGAAAAAATTTTTCGGTGAAAAAATACGAACGGAATTTTTTATAAAACAAACACTGTGTTTCGATGAAATACTAACGAGGAACGATAATTTTCTCTTCGTTTTCAAATCATCTTTTGTGTGATTAAAATTTTACTCTACATTCTGCTGTCAACACATAACTTCTTGTTAAACCGTTGTGCAAAATCCAGCATCGCTGCAACCTTGTACTTTCACACTTTGATTTATACATAAAAGAAATGAAAGTATGAGTACGTATTTCATCATTGTTAACCTCTATCAATTACACATGCTTCGCCGCGTGATACGAACTTCTCACAAGCGGTCCGCTTTCCACGTGTTGAAATCCCATTTCCATTCCTGCAATTTTATACATCGCAAATTCGTCGGGATGAACAAAACGCGCAACCGGTAAATGTTGTTTTGTCGGTTGTAAATATTGTCCGATTGTAAGTATATCGCATTTCGTGTCAGAAATTTCTTTCATTGTTTGCAACACTTCCTCTTCGTGTTCACCAAGTCCAACCATAATTCCCGTTTTTGTTTTAAAGCCGCGTTCTTTTGCGCGGGAAAGTAATTCCAAACTTCGCTCATACTTTGCTTGCGGACGAACTGTTGAATACAATCGCGGAACCGTTTCCATATTGTGATTCAAAATATCGGGGAATGCATCAAGCACGTTCACTAACGCAAATTCATCGCCTTTAAAATCGGGAATCAATACTTCAATTGTCGTATGCGGATTTTGTTTTCGCACTTCACGAATTGTTTCAGCAAAAATAAAAGAGCCGCCATCATATAATTCATCACGATTCACCGAAGTAATTACTGCGTGCTGCAACTTCATCAACTTCACTGCTTCTGCAACGCGGCGCGGTTCATCGGCATCAAGTTCTGTCGGCAAACCGGTTTTCACGTTGCAAAATCCACAACTGCGCGTGCATACATCACCGAGAATCATAAACGTTGCAGTGCCGCTGTTCCAACATTCGCCAACATTCGGACATCGCGCTTCTTCGCACACCGTATGAAGTTTGTTTTTCTCCATTATATTTTTCAATTGCGCATATCCTTCACCGAGCGGCGGCTTCGCTTTCAACCATTCCGGTCGCCGTTGCATTGGTTTTGAAGGAACTTCAATGAGTGGAGATGGTTCTTGTGTAAGTGTATTTTCTTGTATGACGAACATATATTTTTTTTCTCTCGCAAAGACACTAAAAGTTTTCTTTGCATCTTCGCATGATAGAGAAAATATTTTATCTTGAAATTTTCGCTGTAAATATAAGTAAAGATGGAAGGAAAAATTGTTTGATAAACCGCCAAAGAAAATATTGATATTCATTTGGAATTCGCTCACGCATCAAAAATATTTTAACCACTGCAAGCCAAGAAATCAACACTTCG
>Ga0194120_10005647_pt1 | contig 18256 bp, 25 predicted proteins | sample TA2MahCa65mmetaG_FD_148642 | JGI IMG/M metagenome (GOLD analysis project Ga0194120, IMG submission 148642) | Freshwater microbial communities from Lake Tanganyika, Tanzania - TA2015019 Mahale Deep Cast 65m | ecosystem: Environmental > Aquatic > Freshwater > Lake | place: Tanzania: Lake...
CATGAAGAAGCTCACGCCCGCGGACATTCAGGTTGTTCTTCGCAGCGTGGACAAGGATGCTCTGGCGATTGCGTTGAAGGGGGCCAGCGAGGAGCAGCGCAAGCAATTCTTCCAGGCCATGTCGGAACGCGCAGTCAAGCTGCTTCGCGACGAAATCGACGGGATGGGGCCGGTGCGTGTTAAGGACGTCTACGAAGCTCAGCAGCGCATTGTGAACACCACAAAAGATCTCATCTCCAGCGGGCAGATAGAGCTGGCCGAGGAAGGCGAAGGAAACGAGCTCATTGAATAGTGTCTCTGGCCTCGTGCGCCAGCAGGATCGCCGATAAAGCTCACACGTATCTCTGCCGATTCACACCGTGATCGCCGGCGAGAAGGTTCCGGCAACGGACATCAGCCTCCGTTACGCGAGCCTCGCATGGGGCGGCCAAGTCCCGAGCATCGGAACGCCCCTACTGATGCGCTGCTGTTTGGGCACCAACGGGGATCGTTCTCTCAGCTTCTGGAGTCGGGTTGCGCGAACCGACCCGGCAAGGTGCAAGTTCTTGGTGCGCTTCGGAAAGCCGGACTGACGTTTCACGCGCGACCTCAGCAGTCTGTTGGACTCCCTTTCCGACATATAGCGGCCCAGGCGGTGCTAGCTTAGCCGCACTCAGAACGGCCTCAGCATCTCGACGATCTGGGAGCCGACGGGCGGCTGTTGGTAATCCGTGATCATGCCGCGGCCGCCATAGGTGATCCGAGCCTCGGCGATCTTTTCTGATGCGATCGTGTTTTCGGCGTCGATGTCCTGCGGTCTCACGATGCCTCCAACAACGACTTCACGGAGTTCATTGTTCACTCGCAGCTCTTGGCGGCCCGAGACCACGAAGTTGCCGTTTCTGAGCTGATCGACGATAACTACCGCGACTTTGAGCCTGACGCTTTCCTTGCGTTGGGCGCTCCCTGTTCCTTTGAATAGACCGGATCCGCTCGATCCGAGCGCGGCTGCGGTGTTTAGAGTCGGATTGCCCGGCAGGGTTTGCGCGATCTTCGATGCGTAACCAAAAAGATTGCCGAGGTTGAGTGCATCGGTGTTGGAGCGCTCCCTCGAAGTCCCATTCTCCAGGGTCGCGCTGTCTGAGAACTGCACGTCGACTGTGAGAATATCTCCCAGACGTGCGGCGCGCTGATCTTTGAGCAAGGTCTTGGAACCTAGGCGCCAGAGGGAGTTGCTGGTGGGGGGCGCCGGCGGTTCAACCTGGGTTGGATAGGTGATCTTATGTGCCGGGGCGGGGTTGGCGATCTCGGTGATCGGTGTGAGCTTTGGAGGCTGGCCGATCTCTGATAGGCGATCCATCGTCGTGCATCCGGAAAGGAGATTGCCTGCGGTCAGCGTTGCGATGGCGAAGAGAGTGTTCGTGCGCATGGATCTACTCCATGATGACCGTGTTCGCGTCCTGCACCCTAGCGCGAAGCTTCTTGTTGGAACTCTGGCTTCGAATGTCGATGACCTGTCCGGAGGCGCCCGGTTCGAGGGCGACTCCCGCTGCAGCGACTATCAAGTTCGCGGTTTTGACGATGACCCTGACGGAGGCACCTTTGTCGACGACGACAGGGGCGCGCAATTGCGACGTGAGCATGACCGTCCTCGGCTGGATCGGCCACCGGGCCTGCATGCCGACGAGGCGCGCTGTGTCGACGGCCGCCTGATGCGGCACGCGGGTGGCACGAAGCCGGACCAATTCGATGTCTTCATCGGTTATCGTATCGCCGGCGCTCAGCCGCCGGGTCGCTACGGCGACGGCGAGAGCCCGATGAAATCTTCCCTGCAGCAGTCGGACAGAGCCGGGGGTGAGCGGGGATCGGCTTTGTTCCGTTATCGTCGCGACGAACGTGCCGTCGACCGCGGAAGTCCGCAGCTCAGAGAGGTCCGACGCGTAAAGTCTCGGGATCGAGCCGACGAGTCGCAGATCCTCTGGCTTGAGTTCGATCTCGACGCAGTAGCCGAGGCGGCGTTCCAAAGCGATGGTCAGCTCCGCGAGCGCACCCTGCTCTGCCGCAGCGACATCCCGGCAGCCGGGCGCCTGCTGGGAGAGGGACGCGAGCTGCAGTGCCTGAGCGCCAGCGGGCGAGGGGCCGGTCAGGACGGCCGCCAGGAGTAGTGTCCGGATGCGCATGGCTACCTCATCGACTGAGTTGTGGTGTGGAGCATGTCATCGGAGGCTTTGATGACCTTCGAATTCATCTCATAGGCGCGCTGTGCCGAAATAAGAGCGGTGATCTCGGAGACCATGTCGACGTTCGAGGCTTCGAGGAAGCCCTGTTTGACGGTTCCGAAGCCGACATCTCCGGGATTTCCCGTGGTTGGATTGCCGGAGGCGGGGGTCGCTGCGAGAAAGCTGTTCCCGATATTGGCGAGGCCGGCTTCGTTGGGAAAAATGGCCATTTCGAAGCGACCAACGTCGACAGGAACCAACTGGCCGTCGATCGTCGCTTGAATCAGCCCCTGATCGGTGATGCTGATCTGCTTGGTGTTGGCCGGGAGGGTAAGGCCGGGGCGCACGGTGAATCCCTGAGCGGTGACGATTTCTCCGGTTGGGCTGATTTGAAGCGATCCGGCACGCGTGTATCCGGTCACCCCGTTGGGCAGATTGACGACCAGAAAGCCGCGGCCGTTGATCGCAATATCGAGATTGTTTTCGGTGCCGGTCAGCGCGCCCTGCGAATTGATACGGTAGGTTCCGCCAATCTTGACACCGACGCCGGTCTGGGTTCCGGACGAAACCACAGAACCCGCGTCCGAGGTACGGGAGCCGACAGTGACGCCGCGATCCTGGTACAGCAGATCGTGAAAGTCCGCACGCTGGCGCTTGAACCCCGTGGTATTCAGGTTGGCGATGTTGTTCGCGATGACTTCGGTGTTCAGCTGCTGTGCAGCCATGCCGGTGGCGGCGATATTGAGCGATCTAAACATGGTGGTTCCTTAGGCTGAGGGAATCTTGTCGATCGCGCGGCTCTGCCGGTCGTCTTCCATCTGGAGGACCTGCTGCAGCATTTCATAGTGTCGAGATGCTTCGACTAGCAGCGTCATCTCCAAGACGGGGACAACGTTGGCGCTTTCGATGCGACCACCCTGAATAGTGAAGTTGGTCGTCTCCTCCACGCCGGCTTCGTCCAGGCGAAAGCCCGCGGAGCCCGCGCGTTTAAGGGGCGAGTTATCCTGAAGCTGAACGACGCGCACGCGGCCGGAGCGGTCGGCGTCCGAAAAGATCGTGCCATCTGGACCTATGAAGTATTGCTGAGCGGATGGGTTCAGCCGTATCGGCTGATCCCGGTCGCCGAGAACGGTTTCGCCGATCATCGTCTGCAGAGAGCCGTTCGGGCCAAGCTGGAAGTTGCCATTCCGCGTCAATCGGCGCTCCCCGTCCTTCTCTACGACGAAGAAGGCCTTTAAATTGCCGAGGATGACGAGGTCGAGCGGGTTGTTCGTGTCCTGGATGGCGGCTTCGGTGAAGTCGACGTAGGTCTCGGCCTCGAAAGGATAGGCGACCACGTCGGTCGTGTTGGGCTGCTGCATCATCGAGTCGAAGTGGATCGCCGTCCGTCGGTAGCCGTTCGTCGTGGCGTTGGCCAAGTTGTTGGCCGTTACCTCGATCTGGCGCGTAAGCGCCATCTGCTTCGACAACGTCAGGAATGAAGAGATCTGCACTTTACACTCCGCCTATAACCGGCGACTTTTGGCACGGTTGATGGCCGATAGAGCAAGGCACATGCCAGATAAAATTTTGGCGGCTGGGGAAATGCCGGGCCCCTCCCTGGCCGATGTCGCCATCGCGAGGTTGGCGTCCGACTCGCCCGTAGAGGTTCGCGGTGCCGTGGTCGCGGCGAGCGAACATGTCGTCGAAGTCGCCGGCCTCTCGGCCTTCGCCACGGTTGGCGGGGTCGTTGAGTTGACTGATCGCGGTGGCTCCTCGCTTCTCGGAGAGGTCGTCGGCATCCGCGACGGGCGTGTAGTCGTCATGGGGCTGCAGCCGCTCACCAATCTGGGCCCGGGCTGTGCGGCGCGGCTGGCGAAGGCCGTTGGTGAGATCCGACCTTCCGATGATTGGCTCGGCCGGATATTCGATGGGGTCGGCGAGCCGCTCGACGACGGCCCGCCTCCCTCGATCGGAAGGCGCGCCTACCGCTTGCGCGCGTCGCCACCCCCAGCGTCCAGGCGAGGGCTCGTGGCCGAGCGAATAGACACAGGAGTCGCCGCCATAAACACCTTCGCCACCTGCTGCCGCGGACAGAGGCTGGGTATCTTCGCCGGATCAGGCGTTGGAAAGACGACACTTCTGGGCATGCTGGCACGCAATGTCAGAGCCGATGCCCTTGTCATCGCCCTGGTCGGTGAGCGCGGAAAGGAACTGAGTGAGTTTATAGAGAGGTATCTGCCGGCGGAAGTGCGCCGTCGCGCCGTGGTTGTTATATCCACATCGGACCAAACTGCCATACTTCGGCGCAGGGCCGTCCTTGTCGCGTCCGCGATTGCGGAAAAACTGCGCGACGACGGCCTGCACGTCGCTTTCTTCCTGGATAGCCTCACACGGTACGCGATGGCGCTTCGCGAGATCGGCCTGACGGCAGGCGAACCGGTTGGCCCAAGCGGTTATCCGGCGAGCGTATTCGCGGAGCTTCCGAAAGTGATCGAGAGACTTGGGCCTGGAGAGGAGGGAAAGGCGATAACGGCCTTCCTGACGGTCTTGGTTGAGGGCGACGACATGAATGAGCCGGTGGCCGATGCCGTTCGCGGTATCGTGGACGGGCACCTGGTTCTGGATCGAAAGATCGCCGATGGCGGCCGTTATCCGGCGATCGACATCGCCCAAAGCGTCTCGCGCGCCATGCCTCATTGCAATGACGAAGGGGAAGGCCGGCTAATTTCCGAAGCCCTTCGGCTCGAGGCCGTCTATCGGGATATCGAGGATCTCTATAAGCTGTCGATGTACAAGAAGGGGAGCAATTCAGACATAGATCAAGCCATTGATTTTCATGGGAGATTGGAGGTCATGCTCGATCAGCCGGTTGGGGCGGTCGTGGATCTTAGTACCGGCTTCGAAATGCTGCGTAGCCGGCTGAACGGGGGGCAGAATTGAGCCTGGAGCGTCGCCGTGAGGTAGTGAAGCGAGTTGCCAAGATCCGTCGGGCGGAACTCGATCAGCGGCGAGCCGCGCTCGTCGACGCGCGCGACGCGGTCGCTGCCGCCGATGAGGCGTTGGAGTCCCTGGACCGTGAGGCGGCATCACTTGCGGCGACCGTGCGCGGCGAGCCGGACCTGCTCGTCCAGTTGAGCGAAGAGGTTCGGCTGAAAGGCCAGGACCTCGATCAGCGGCTCCTCAGGGAGGAAGCACGGCTCCTGGCCGCCCAGGACCGCGTCGTCGAGGCGCGCGGCGAGCTACGAACCGCTGAGCTCTTCCTCGACAGGAACCGCCGATGATGTCAGGTGACAAAGCCATGGATGCTCCGGACGCCGATTCGGCGGTGCCGTTGGGAAAGGACCGTCTCCTCATCTGTGATGACGACGCGGATTTCGCCGAGGAGGTGGCCGACATCGCAGCCGATGTCGGATATGTCACCGAGGCAGTGACGGACTCGTCGCTATTCGTTGAGTCCGTCGCGAAATTTCAGCCTCGGCTCGTGATGCTCGATCTGAAAATGCCAGGGCTGGATGGTTTCGACCTGTTGAACATTCTCATCGGAAAGTCGGCGATCCGGTCCTTGCTTCTGGTAAGCGGCTCAGATCCGAGAATTCTCCTATCGGCTCGCAGGATCGCGGAGGATCTGGGGTTCCCCAAGGTCAAGACCCTGTCTAAGCCGATTGATCCGGTGATGTTGCGATCGACGCTGCATGAGAACTTCACCGAGGTGCTCTCACTCGATCTTCCGGCGATCGATCGCGCGTTCGAGGACGGCGAACTGATCCTTCACTATCAGCCGAAGGTCAACCTGAAGACGGGAAATGTGACGTCCGTCGAAGCGCTTCTTCGTTGGCGGCACGATCGTTTCGGGCTCTTGCCCCCGCGCGCCTTCATGGGGGGGGGCTCGTCGAGTTCGACCAGATGAGCCGGCTGTGCCACTTCGTCATCGAGCGTGGTGTCGCCCAGGCGGCTGCCTGGGAGAAGCAAGGCGTGCAACTTGCCGTCGCCGTGAATGTCAACGCACGGTCGTTGGAGCAGTCGGCCATTTTCCAGTGACTCTCGTCGGCGCTGACGCAGCATCGGATTGCCCCGGACCGGCTCATCATCGAACTGACCGAGACAGAAGTCCTCGGCCAGGCCGTGAAGACGATGGAAACGATGTCGCGGCTGCGCATGATGGGGGTAGGCCTGTCCCTGGACGACTTCGGCTCGGGGTATTCCGAGCTCAGGTCGCTCTATCGGATGCCGTTCAGCGAGATCAAGATCGACAGGGCTTTCGTCATGGAGGCGGCCAAGGGCGATGCCGGCCACAGATTCTTCTCGGCATTGGTTTCTTCTCGGCATTGGTCGGGCTGGGTCACCGCCTTGGCTTACATATATGCGCGGAGGGAATCGAGAATGTTGAAACCTTTTCGGCGGCGCGGGCCGCATCCTGCACCCTGGGTCAAGGCTAATATTTGTCTCGCCCGGTTCCTCCCGAGCAGATCACCAAGGCGTATTTGCGGAGCGGCTCGCTGACTTTCGGCTCGTCCTTTTGACCCCTGCCAAAATTTGGTTGGCATGCACCTTGCTCAGGGCGGGTACGCCGTCTACCGGATCTAGAGGTCCTGGTAGAGGCGACGCTAAAGGGGAATGCAACTATGGCGTTGAACGTTATTTCGAACTTCGCGGCGAACATTGCTCAACGAAACCTGAAAGCAGCCGACGGGCAGGCGACCAACTCGCTGAATAAGCTGTCCTCGGGTTCCCGCGTGGTCTCGGCGAAGGACGACGCGGCTTCAATGGCCATCGGATCGGCGCTTAAAGCCGAAGTCATGGCCATGGAGCAGGCGACGGTCAACGCACGCCAGGCCGGCAGTCTTCTGCAGATCGCCGACGGCGCCATGGCGAACGTCGGCGAGATCTTGATTCGAGGCAAGATGTTGGCGGTGCAAGCCTCTTCCGGACAGTTCTCGTCGACCGAGCGACAGATGTTCGACAACGAGTACCAGTCGCTCCTGGCAGAAATCGATCGTATCGCTATCACCACCAAGTTCGCCGGTAACCTTCTGGTCAACGGCAGTGTCGAAGTGGCCCAGAAGGCCAACGGGCTCAACTACTTCGGTCAGCAGGCCGACGAGTACAAGAACTTTCTCAGCAAGCAGAACGGGTTCGAAAGCATCACCTTCGAAGAGGACGTTTCGAGCTCGGTCTTTCGCTTCGCCTACAACCAGTCGACGCGCGCGCTGACAGCACGAAATATTGATACCGGCACCAGCCAGACCGTCGTACTGGCGAACCGAAGCATCGTCGAAGGACAGTTCGAGACAGTGAAATTCTCGCAGCTCGGCCTCACGGTGTCCTTAAACAACCTTTTCAACAAGGGCCAGAGCGGCTTTCCCTTGGCCGAAGGATTCTCGGCCGAACGCAAGGTCGGTGACATTTTCGAACTTCAGAATCAGTACTTAGCGCCGTCTGTCGACGTCACGCCGGTTGAGAAGGCGCTCGGCCTAACGCAAAACGCGGTCGAAGCCGACGGCATCAACCTCACCAAGGTCGGCGCAGCCTTCGGCCGCCTTCCCCGGCTCTTAAGAATGTCGACGGTTGGCAGTAACTTCTTCGTTTATGGGACGAGGGAACGTGATCTGAAGACGATCACGATCGGAGGTAATTTAACCGGATCCGGCAAGTTGGCGAAGGTGGAGGTCACTCACCCGTATGATCTTAAGGCGACCGATCCATCTAAACTCACGATCAGAGTCAACAAGACGGGTGACAATGGCGGGCCGAGCATCACGGTTACCGATAACACCAATCCTGACGCAGTCAAAACCCAGACGATTGTAACATCCGGCACTGGTGAAAAGAGCTATACCTTTAGTACTTTTGGGCTGAAGATCACCACTGCTGCTGGTTTCGACGCTGCCGCCTCCACTTCCGATGGGGCAACGGCGGTTTCCACCCTGCGGGTGGGGTCAGCACTGACCCTTGATAATCGCACGACCATATCGGATACAACCCCGACCTATCGGTCGGTCGCAGAAATCGAGACGCTACTGAGCAAGCAGAGTGCGGTCGTGGCTCCCGCCATTATTGGCATCCTCCAGCGCGAGGGCAACGTCTACACGGCGGAGCTCCGCGACAACACTATCTCGAGCGAGGCCGACCGAAATCTTGTCTGCACAATACGCTTCAGCACGAACAACGAAGCCAAGCCCGATTCAGACTACGGCTCGATATACCTCGCGACCTTGTCGCAGCTTGTTGGCGCCAACAGCACCACCGTGAGTGAGACTAAGCGCTTTAACTTCAAGCTTGGAACTGCGGCTCGCGATACGGACGTTCTGTCCTTTAACGTCGATGGCATCACCACCGATGCCCTGAAGCTGAAGGGAAGCAGCGTCATCAACGAGAGCGTCGCGAAGGCTGCGTCCGCCAAAGTGACCGACGCGATCCTGAAGTTGAGCACCGTGCGCGCGAATGTCGGCGCGTCGCAGAACCGTCTGGAATTTGCCTCAACGAACCTGGCGACGTCGATCGAGAACACGGAAGCAGCGCGAAGCGACCTTCTCGACCTCGACGTCGCACGTGAAATGACGACGTTCACCAGCAAGCAGATCCTGATGCAGGCGGGTGTCGCGATGTTGGCACAGGCGAACCAGATGCCGCAGAACCTGCTGCGGCTGTTCCCGAATGCCGGTTAGCAGGCACGTCTAGGCGATAGTCCGGCATGTCCAAGAGCAAGGCGCCGGAGCCTGAAGAGGCAGCTCCGACTGCGATCGAGGCGAAAGCGCCTTTAGGGAAGCGGGGGCTTCTTGGGTCCCGTGCGGTTTTCATAGGCGGCGGAGTCGCGCTGGCCTTGTCCGCATTTGGCCTCGGCTTCGGCGCCGTCGCATTGCTGCGTCCGGTGCCGAAACCCCTTGCCGCGGTCGAACCGCCGCCGCCTCCGCCTCAGCCGACAGATTTAAAACTGGCGGGATTCGTTGTCCGCGGAATCGTCGGAGGCCGCCCAGTGGGGATCTCGGCCGACCTGACCATCATGCTGCCTTCCAAGGCGTCATTTCTCATCCTCCAGTCGCGCGTGCCCTTTTTGCGGGAAATGGTCTTTGGGATCCTTTCCGGCCATCTCGCGACGGGAGGCGATGAACACGACGAGGACCGCCTAAGGCAGGAGCTCCTAGACCTCGTCAACGAGGTCATTGCCTCGCTTTCATGTGCGGATCTGCCGCCGGCGACGAGGGCGGAGGGCTGCTATGATGGTCAGGAGCTGCCAGCGATGGGAATCGCGATCGGGCGATTGATCCGTTTCTGAAGTGATATTTGTCCGAATGGACCGGTCGTTGAAGTCATCTCTCCTGGCGGTCACCCGAGCCAAGTGGGATATACACCCTCAGTTTTCGCAATCAAACGGTTCCACCTCTCTCCCATGTTCAGTTTCTTGCGTAACCTCTTCACCGGCAAGATGCAGGCGCCGCCGATCGTTGCGCCGGCGAAGCAGGGTGCCGGCAACGCGAAGTTGCAGAGGCTCCAGGAGCTCGACGAGATCGACGCGGCATTGCGGAAGATCATCGCGATATCGCCGGAGAAGATGGAAGGACGCTTGTTCATCCTCAGCCTCGAGGGACATCGGGCGAGGTTCGGCAATACCTGGGGTTACGTCGGCGAAAAGGCGATCAAGACAGCCAAGACCGCGCTGAGGGAAAAGTTGGCCAGCGTCGACATCATGGTGCCGGTGAACGAGGGTATCGACTACATCGTCATGGTGGGCGGCGGCCCCAAAAGGGAGGCCGCGGCGACCGCGTTTCGGATCGATCAGGCGATCATGTTCGCCGTGACCGGCGAAGATTTAGGGCCGCTGGGAGTATCGGCGAAGGCGGTGATCTACGACGCCGCGTCCGACTCGATGAGCTTCCGCCCGCTCAGCTATCTCGACCTCCAGCGCGGGACGAAGGTCGAAACCAAGACCCAGATTGACCTCGAGTCGGAATTGGCCGATGAGGACGATGACGATGAGGACGCGTTCCCGACCGCCGACGCGATCTTGGAAAAGATCCGCTTCGAACCGCGCCCCGTCATGGAACTCGACCGTGGCGTTCTCGCCATGCACCGCCTCACGCCGCTTTCCAGCATGTTTGGCGAAGGCGGCGCCGGTCGCGATCTCTTGGGCGGCTTTGACGATCCGAAGCTTAGGGCGAAGCTCGACTTGCGCGCGCTGCGCTCCGCACGCGAACTCGTCAAGGACCTGTTCTCTCGTATGGCGACGGAAGCGATACTGATTCCTGTCGGTTTCGAGACGCTAGCCAATGCTTATACTCGAGGGCTGCTGGTGAAACTGGCGCAGCGCTACCCGGTCCCGGTCAGGAAGTTTCTCGTCTTCGAACTCACCGATATTCCAAACGGCCTCGCTCAGAACCGCTTCTCGGAAATAGTCGGAATCTTGAAACCCTTCGGCTCCGGCACGATGCTGAGGCTACCGGTCGAGTTTAAGGAGTTCAGGGACATCAGCGACATCGGTGCGGCCGGTGTCATATGCGACTCGGCGTTTTCGCCAAGTGATGAAATGATGGCCTTTTGCGAGGCGGCCAAGATGCAGAGGATCCGTCTCTGCGTCGGCGGAATTGCCGATCGTGGCGCTGCTCAGTCGGCTCGCGGCAACGGCTTCGATCTGGGCTATGGCCCAGCCTTCGAAAACTCGTAGCAGGATAAGCGGCCATGGCCGAAAAGAAGACGGAACCGCCTGCCGAGACGTCGGCCGGCGAAGAGGCGCCGAAGAAGAGCAAGCTGAAGCTGATCGTCTTCGCGCTGTTGGGGCTGCTCGTCCTGGCGGGTGGGGGCGGTGCCGCTGCGTACTTCTTCTTCGGCATAGGGAAACCGCCCCCGCCGGAAGTTGCCGAGGGTGATGCTGCTGCAGACGATCCCAAAAACCCTGCCCCAGACGCCAAAGGTGCCCAGAAACCCTCCGACAAGCCCCCCGCCAAAGGCTCCGACAAGCCGGCAGAGAAGCCGGTGGCTAAGCAGGACGACAAGGGCGGCGGCAAGAAGGGAGAGGTCGGCGGCGGCGCCGGCTTCGTGCCCGTGCCGTCCCTAGTGGTCAACTTGCGGGACGGAAACAAGCTTCGCTATCTGAGGCTCAGTGTCTCGCTCGAATTGTCGGATGCGGCCGCCGAGGGCCTGGTCAGGGGCAAGATGCCGAAAATCACGGATGCCTTGCAGATGTTCCTGCGCACGCAGACGCCGGAGTCCTTTGCGTCGGTCGGCGCGCTCACCACGGTACGTTCCGAGATGCTTATGCGCGTCAATCAGATCGACGATGGGATCAAGATCAAAGCAGTGCTTTTTCAGGAGCTGATGATTCAGTAGCCGCATTCGTGATCGTTCGTGAGTAGGCAGGAAAGGTCAGATAGGCATCGGTGCCGCCGCCGAGGCGAGGCTCAAGGAGCATGTTGCCGCCATGAAGCTTCGCAAACCGCGACGCGACGGTGAGGCCGAGACCGATGCCCTGCTGCGGCTTGGCCCCGGCATTCACGTCTAGCTTGAACGGCAGAAAGGCGAGCTTGGCCTTTTCCGGAGGCAGCTCGTCTCCCCGATCCGCGACGCGGATATCAACTGCGCCATGCTGGACTCTGACCGAAACCTCGACCCTTCCCTGAGAACCGGATGGCATTGGACAGCAGATGGGCGAACGCTTGGCTTATGCGCTGCGGATCGCAGGCGCTGTCCCGGAGATCGCTCGGGAATTCGACGCGCAGGTGTATGCGGAGGGCATCGGCGATCTGGCGGAATACCTCGACGACCCGTTATACAAGATCCCCAACATTAACCTGGGCGTGGTTGAGCTGGATCGCGCTGCTCTCTGCAGCATAGTAGTCAAGGATGATATCGAGGATCTCGGCCGCTTTCGTCGCTTCGGTATGGATGACCTCGCCGTAGCCGTTCACAGTCTCGACGCTAACGGATTGGGCCTGCCTTATGAGCCGGGCTGCGCCCAGGATCGGCACGAACGCCGATCGCAGCTCCCGGCCTAGCAAGCTGGCGAAGCCTCTCTGGTCGATCTGCCCGAACAGTCCCTCGGGCCGGGCGGCCCTTGACCCGCTTGAGGGCATCCTGCAGCTCACTCGCAAGCTGGATCTGGGGCTCAAGCTCGATCGCGATAGACTCCGAGACCGAGCAGTCGAGGACTTCGCCGGCGACCTTCTACTTCGCCGATGCGATGGTACTTCTGAGATCGCCCAGGGAAAGCGGCTTCCGCAGAATGTCGCGGACCTTAAAGCGGATCGCCGTCTACACGGAGGCGATGTTCGCATGGCCGGATATCACGATGAACTGCGGTTCGGTATGGAGCGTTTAGCGGGTGGAGACATGGCGGACGAATTCGAGTCCGTCGATCCCGGGCATGCGCACATCGGTGATAACAATGCTAACAAACGGATCGCCCTCTAGCCGGGCAAATGCCTCTTCCGCGCTCTCGGCTGTCAAGCATGTATCGCCATCCGCCTCGATGAGCGATCGGATCTCATCCAGGGCGTCCCGTTCATCGTCGACGACCAGGACCTTCCAGGTGCCCTGCGTGTAGCTCGATACGCGTGTCGCATTCAACTCCGGTCGATGGACGTCATCGGAATTCGAAACGCGTAAACGATATGTCCTCCGTTCCCTCGAAGCGCAGAAGTCGATCGACTTCGCGCATCAACCGTTCTCGGAGTTCCTTGCGATCGACACGCTTGCCGAGGTCGAGGAAACTCGTCATCGATGCTTCGTACAGACGCATGCGAAGAACATCCTTCATGACCTTGTCCATGACCGTCGCGCGCACCTCTTCGTCGACCTCGGGCTTAAACCTTAACGCCGCCTCTACAATCATAGTCCCATCGGGACGTTTTAGGACGAAGGGCCCCACGAGGACGTAGCCGACATAGGGCTGAGCGCTGCCAGAGTGTTGGCCCTGTGCCAAGACCGCGCTATTGCATACCCCGGATAGGAAAAGGGCGGCTGCGAGCAGGCTGAGACGATGTGCTATCACGCTAGGCCCGTTTCCCTTTGGCGGATATTTTCGCCGATTCGATCAACAGTCTCTCGTTGATGTGCTCGAGGATCTCGCGGAGCGTATCCCCGACCGGTATCGGAGGCAGTTGGGCGGCGCTTCGGGCCATAGCGGCGACCCGCTCTACGTCGACAACTCCTTCGGCGCGCATGCGCTGGAGAGAGGTGAGGGCGTCGATCGACTCCTGACAATGGACGAAGGCGCGGCGCCGAGCGGAGCCCTCCTCGCTCTTGTCGAACGGCGGGACGCCGCCTAGGTCTACGGCGCCGATTTCGGCCAGCCCCTCGGCCTTGTCGGCGGTCATGTCGGCGCCGCCGCCTGGAACCGAGAACACCTTCGTGCTGCGCCTGGCCCCGTCCTTCGCGGTGAGGCGGGTGTCGCCGGCCGGCCTGGTGATCCTCATGCTGAACTCCCGACTCCGCGCGAGGCGCGCTTGGTGAAACCGAATTTTTCTGGCACGCTCGTTGCAGTTTCTGTGCCGGTAGGTGTAGGTCAAATTATTAGCCGGGTGGATGCCAGAATGCTCCGTTTTGCGATTCTTCTCCTGATGTTCTCGATCGGCGGCGGCGTCGGGCCTGCGATGGCTCAGAGCAATGTTAGCCGCATCAAAGACTTAGTCAATTTAGAGGGGGTCCGCGACAACAATCTCGTCGGCTACGGCATCGTCGTCGGTCTGAACGGTACCGGCGACAAGCTGAGCAGCGCGGTCTTCACTAGGCACAGCCTGACCGGCATGTTGGAACGCCTCGGCATCAACACCAAGAACGGTGGCCTCGATACCAAAAATGTGGCCGCGGTGATGGTGACGGCGACGCTGCCACCGTTCGCGCGTCCCGGCCAACGGGTCGACGTCATCATCTCGGCGCTCGGCGATGCGAAGAGTCTCTCCGGGGGGACCCTGGTGGTCACCCCGATCCTCGGCGCCGATGGCGAGGTCTATGCGGTGGCCCAGGGACCGGTGACGATCAGCGGTTTCAGTGCCGGTGGTGCGGCTCAGACGGTTACCAGGGGGGTTCCGACCAGCGGGCGGATCTCGAACGGTGGCATCATCGAACGCAGCACCGACTTCTCCCTCCGTGATCTGGAGCGGATGACGGTCTCACTGCGGCACCCGGATTTCACCACCGTCAGCCGCGTTGCGCAGACGATCAACAGTTTCCTCGGCCAGTCGCTGGCGGTTGCGCTCGACGCCACCGCCATCGAGCTGACGATCCCAAAGGATTTCCCCGGCGGGATCGTCGCCATGATCACCGAAATCGAGCAGCTGAACGTGGTGCCCGACCAGGTCGCCCGGGTCATGATCAGCGAGGAGACCGGCACCGTCGTGATCAGCAAGGACGTCCGTATCGATCCGGTCGCCATTTCACAGGGCAGTCTCACCATCAAGGTGACTGAGAGTGCCCAGGTTTCACAGCCCGAGGCCTTTTCCCAGGGTGGACAGACCGTCACGGTGCCGCGGACGCAGGTTGAGGTCAACGAAAGCGGGACCGGAAAGGTGGCGCTGCTCAATCGCGGCGCCTCCCTGCAGGATCTCGTGAACAGCCTGAACGCGCTTGGCGTCTCGCCCCGCGATCTCATCGGCATCCTGCAGGCATTGCGCGCCTCAGGCGCCCTGCGTGCCGAACTCGTGATGATGTGAGATTGGACATGATGACCTCCACAAGCGCTCCCGTCGCCGCCTCCGTTGTGAAGCCGAGCCCGCGCATACTGAAGGCCGCGCGCGACTTCCAGACGACTATGCTGTCGGAGCTGCTTAAGCCGCTCGCCCCAGCGATGGTGGGTAATAGCCTGGGTCAAGAAAACGACGCCTTGGCGCGCGAGTTCTACGGGTTCATGATGATCGAGGCGATCGCCCGCGATATCACGGCGCGGGACGGCCTGGGCCTGCACAAGGTGCTGATCGATCGGATGACGGCCGGGACCCGCACCGGAGGCGAGGCATGATTGCCGCCTCTGACATGTCCGACCGTCTCGGCAAACTGATAGAGAATCTCGGCCTGGTTTCGAAGGGCCTGCTGGGATCGCAGCGGGCCGTCTATGCCTCTGACTTTCTGGCGACGTGCGCCGAGGTCGAAAGCCTGTTGGCGGAGGCGGCGGCTCTGCCGCCCTCCCCCGATCTTGCCGAGAGCCTCAGGCGCCTGGTCACCGAACTGGATCAGGTCGCCCGTGACGTCAAGGCGAAGCTGCGGGCGTCACAACTGGTCGGTGCCGCCCTCAAGGCGGGGATCAGGCGCTCGTCGGCGCCGAGCACCTATGGCCCGCCCCTAAATGGAGCGGTCTCCGCCCTGGAAAGTGCGGGGAGGCTGTATATCTAGGTCGTCAGGCAAGGGTGACGGCTAAATGGCGGCCGGACGCGAATCTTCCGAGGAAAAAACCGAACAACCGACCGAGCGGCGGTTGGAAAAAGCCTTCGAACAGGGCGAAATCCAGCTTCCCCGTGATCCGTTCTTGTTCGCCCTCATGGTGGTCGGCATCGCATTTGCGGCGTCCGCGCCGCTGCTCGGCGGGTATCTGAAGGGCTTCACCGGCTACATTTACGACGTCTATCCGACCGTCGGCGGCAGTATGCTGTCGGCCGGCCGGCCGGATCACATAATTGCTTATTTGATGTCCGTTCTGGCGATCGGCGCACTCGCAAGCACCGGCTTCATGCTGGTCGTCGTCATCCTGGTTGCCCTTGCGCTACGGCGCTTTCGCATGCCCTCCAAGGAGATCAAGCCCTCGGCGGAGAACCTCTCGCCGGCCAAGGGATTTGCGCGCATTTTCGGCTCGGAAGGCCTGCTGAGAAACTGCATCTTGGCCGCCAAGGCCCTGCTCCTTGTCGGCGTCATCGCCTGGGCGGGCCGATCGCTGATCGGCCCGGCGCACGGTTTCGTGCACGTCTCGCTTGATGTCGATCTCGCGCGCCGAATCGGTGCCGCGTTGATGCCGATCATCGTCACCATGGTCGTCACGCTCGCGTTGTTCGCGGGCGGCGACTTCGGGCTCCGATACTTCCAGAACCGGAAGCGGCTGCGCATGTCGAAACAGGACATTCGCGAAGAGGTTAAGGAGCAGGAAGGCGATCCATTCATCAAGGCACGACTCGAGCGTATCCGTCGCGACCGCCGGCGCGGCGGACAGCATAGCCTGAAGGACGCCGATGTGGTGCTGACCAACCCCACCCACTACGCCATTGGCTTGAAGTACGAGGAAAGCGGACGTCGCGCTCCGTTCGTGGTCGCGAAGGGGGCGGGCTTGCTCGCGAGGTGGATCATGCGCCGTGCGCGGAGCTACGGGATCCCGGTCTTGCGCTATCCGAAGGTGACGCGGCGGATCTATTTCAACAGCAGCATCGACGACGAGATCCCGGATGAGGTCTTCGAGGATGTCGCCCGCATTCTTCTTTTGGTTTACGCAATGAAACGGCAGGCGCCGGCGCTCGGCGTCAGATGATCGTGAGATTGACTAGGCGTCCCCGCCCCGCCTCGTCACTAGCTCGGTAATCTTGGCTCTGCCGCAGGGCGATTTCATCCGCCGTTGGCACTTCATGGGGCGCGCGAGGGGGAGGGCGCGATGGCCAGCTCCTGCGCTCCTCGGGGCCACGCCGCCGCTGCTCTGTGTCGACGTCTGGCTCGGGGCGATAGGGCCCCATGAACCGGTCGTTGAGCGGAGGGATCGGCGGCAGCCGGCTCATCGGCTCTCGGCCGACTTGGCTCGATGCTTCGACCGCTCGTTCTCGATCACCTTAAAAACGCGGCTGTAGAACTGAAAGTCGGCCGTTGCACGTTCCTTCGCGACGGAACCTTCGTGGCGATCGGGATGATATTCGCGCAGATAGGCGCGCCTTGCCGCATCCAGGAGGAAGTCTGGGCAGCCGGGAACGAGGCCGACCTGCCCATAGAGCCGCGCGTCGCCGCCGGTGGACTGCGCCGTGGCGCCGGAGGAGAGCGAGCGAGCCGCGCTTTCGGCACGGGCGGCGCGATGCGTCACCGCCTGAACGGTAGCCTCCAAATCCTTAAGACGCTGGCGGAGCCCGATGACAACCGCCTCGAGTTTGCGGGCCCGTGATTCCGCGGCCAGCCTCTCAACTTCCGATGTCTCTTCCTTCGAACTTTCGACAGCAGCCACGCTGCTGCCGTCGGCAGCCGCTTCGATCGGGATTACGCGCTGGTCGCGTCGGCGCGTCCAGCGATGGACCATGAGCCGAGCGTCCTTCTCAACCGGCTCTTGTGGGAGCAGATTAGCGACGTGGTCGCGACCGCGGTTGCCGTGGTCGTTGCTGATCATCGAGACTTTAGCATGCCGAGAGTTGGAACGCGAAGGGCGGATAATTAGTCCACTTTGAACTGATAAAGAAAAGCACGATATCCGCGAATGGTGGATCTCGCGAATGATAGCTTTCGAGCATACAAAGCGAGGTTTGAGAATGATTAGGTTTCGACACGGCGCTGGCTTTTGTCCTGGCGCTCCTTTCTCAACTTGTAGAAGCAATTGCTGACGATGTTGTCCTGACCGTCGGCTTATTAGGCCCGCCCTGAACGAATGCGGCGACCGCGGACTACTCCAAGCCTCAACTCGAGGCATTGGGGCTTGCCGAGGTCGTCACTTCGACCCACTGGACCAAAGGAAATATCGCGTTTCAGGGCGATCTGCTTATCTAACTGACCGGCAACTCGGGAGCGAGTGAACTCATGGCGATCGCTCTCATCGGCCATAGCGTCTCGTTAGCAGTCAGCGACATTGGGCGGTATGAGGTCATTCTCGCGACGAAAGTGTCGGAAAAGCCCATGGTGATCAGAGACGCGGGCCCGCTCTTGATAGTTTATGCGCTTGACGGTCCCCGGAGCTCAACATTCAACGTGTCCATGCGCGCATGGTCTGGCAGGTTCGAGTCCTCGAGGCTCGATAGAGGAATGTGATGCGTTCCGCTCTCCCCGCAGCCCTCGTTTCGCTCGGGGTCCTCCCGAAGGCTCGAAATCTTGTTTCTGATTTTGGGGCCCCACGTCCTGCTCATGGCGCTGACTTTGGCCTTCGGATCGATGATGGCGTTGGTGTTTCGGGCAGAGCTGTTGGCACAGGCTCGCATAAGCAT
>Ga0194120_10005648_pt1:0-2500 | contig 18253 bp, 12 predicted proteins | sample TA2MahCa65mmetaG_FD_148642 | JGI IMG/M metagenome (GOLD analysis project Ga0194120, IMG submission 148642) | Freshwater microbial communities from Lake Tanganyika, Tanzania - TA2015019 Mahale Deep Cast 65m | ecosystem: Environmental > Aquatic > Freshwater > Lake | place: Tanzania: Lake...
TAGGTTTATTTGGTTGCGGGGAGAGGATTTGAACCTCTGACCTTCAGGTTATGAGCCTGACGAGCTACCGGGCTGCTCCACCCCGCGAGGGTCGGGTATCGGCTGTCTGGTGTCGGGTATCGGGTTGGCTGCTCCGGCGCTGGCGATTGCGCGGCGAGTGTGATGTGACGCGACCGTGGTTGCGTTTGTGATCTCTGATCCCTGTCGTCCATCGAACCCCTTCGGGGTTCGATCTGTTCGGAAGACCTGGCGATGACCTACTCTTCCGCGTCTTGAGACGCAGTACCATCGGCGCGGAGGGTTTTCACGGCCGAGTTCGGAATGGGATCGGGTGCAGGCCCCTCGCTATGGTCACCAGGTCGTCGGAACAGATCGAACCCCGACGGGTTCGATGGTGTCAGGTGTCAGGTGTCAGGTATCAGGGGACAGAATGGATCTGGCACCTGGTACCTGACAGCTGGCAACTGAACGCGAGAAATGTCTTCGGATGAACGGGGACGCTGCGCTGCGTGTCTGTCATCTGACACCTGACACCTGTCCCCTGGACTTCGTATTGAGCGATCAAGCCGATCGAGCGATTAGGACCGGTCGGCTGAGCGTGTTGCCACGCGTACACCTCCGGCCTATCGACGTGATGGTCTATCACGGCTCTCGGGGAAGCCTGGTTTAGAGGTGGGTTTCCCGCTTAGATGCTTTCAGCGGTTATCCCGTCCGCACTTAGCTACCCGGCGATGCGGCTGGCGCCACAACCGGTACACCAGAGGTGCGTCCATCCCGGTCCTCTCGTACTAGGGACAGATCCTCGCAAACTTCCGACACCCACGGCAGATAGGGACCGAACTGTCTCACGACGTTCTAAACCCAGCTCACGTACCACTTTAAATGGCGAACAGCCATACCCTTGGGACCTGCTCCAGCCCCAGGATGTGATGAGCCGACATCGAGGTGCCAAACCTCCCCGTCGATATGGACTCTTGGGGGAGATCAGCCTGTTATCCCCGGCGTACCTTTTATCCGTTGAGCGATGGCCCTTCCACGCGGGACCACCGGATCACTATGGCCGACTTTCGTCTCTGCTCGAGCCGTCGCTCTCGCAGTCAGGCGGGCTTGTGCCATTGCACTCAACAGCTGATTTCCGACCAGCTTGAGCCCACCATCGCGCGCCTCCGTTACTCTTTGGGAGGCGACCGCCCCAGTCAAACTACCCGCCATGCAGGGTCCCGGACCCGGTTTCACGGGTCTCGGTTAGACAACAGAGAACAAAAGGGCGGTATTTCAAGGTTGCCTCCACGCCAGCTGGCGCCGGCGCTTCCGAGGCTCCCGCCTATCCTACACATTCGTCCCCTGTTGCCACTGCAAAGCTGTAGTAAAGGTGCACGGGGTCTTTCCGTCTAACCGCGGGTACTCCGCATCTTCACGGAGAATTCAATTTCGCTGAGCCGGTGTTGGAGACAGTGGGGAAGTCGTTACGCCATTCGTGCAGGTCGGAACTTACCCGACAAGGAATTTCGCTACCTTAGGACCGTTATAGTTACGGCCGCCGTTTACCGGGGCTTCGATTCAAGGCTTGCACCTCTCCTCTTAACCTTCCGGCACCGGGCAGGCGTCAGACCCTATACGTCGTCTTGCGACTTCGCAGAGCCCTGTGTTTTTAGTAAACAGTCGCCACCCCCTCTTCTGTGCCACCCGACACGGGTTGCCCCGCGCGGGTCTCCCTTCTTCCGAAGTTACGGGAGCAATTTGCCTAGTTCCTTCAACACCGTTCTCTCAAGCGCCTTGGTATGCTCTACCAGTCCACCTGTGTCGGTTTGGGGTACGGTCTATACGCTGGGGTTGTTTCCTGGAAGTCCTCGTCCTGCACGGGCAATCCAGTCAGCCCGCACAAAACAAAAGCCTTCGTCACGCCCAGCAGGCGGAGGAATATTAACCTCCTTCCCATCGGCTACGGCTGTCGCCCTCGCCTTAGGGGCCGGCTCACCCTGCGCGGATTAGCCTTGCGCAGGAACCCTTGGACTTACGGCGGGCGTGTCTCTCACACGCCTTCTCGCTACTCATGTCAGCATTCTCGCTTCCGATACCTCCAGCAGCTCTCGCGAGCCACCTTCGCAGGCCTACGGAACGCTCCGCTACCACGTCAGGGGACAGATGACAGGTGTCAGATGTCAGAAGGCGGCTCCTCACCGCTCCAAGCGGCGGCCGCCACGCCGCAATCCATGCAGCATGCGTGCGATTTCCTGATACTCGGCACGCCATTGCTGCCACGTCGGCTCATCGATGTAGCCGAGATCCAGGCAGTCTCGCGCCCAGACCCGCATCTCATCGGCCGACGCGATCGCCATCGCCACGAACCGTTTGAACTCCGCCGCCGAGATGCTGTGCTTGGCAAATCCCTCCGCGATGTTCGCGCAGATCGATTTGCTGCCACGCCGGACTTGATCGGCTAGTCCGTATTGCTCGACGGTAGGGAACTTCAAACTTGCGCGATGAACATCCAGCGACA
>Ga0194120_10005648_pt1:7500-18253 | contig 18253 bp, 12 predicted proteins | sample TA2MahCa65mmetaG_FD_148642 | JGI IMG/M metagenome (GOLD analysis project Ga0194120, IMG submission 148642) | Freshwater microbial communities from Lake Tanganyika, Tanzania - TA2015019 Mahale Deep Cast 65m | ecosystem: Environmental > Aquatic > Freshwater > Lake | place: Tanzania...
ACCAGACATAGGCGATCGGCAGGAGGAATGCCATGGTGATCATGCCCATGATCAGGCACACCTTGCCGCCCTGGCGGAAGCCGAGCCGCCCGAGCTGCATGGCGACCACGGTCGGCGGCGACTGGTAGGGAAACAGCAGCGTCGCGAAGCCGAGCACTTCCATCATCAGCACGTTCTCGAGCGGTATGCCCGCGGCGTCGGCGATGCGCGCTGCCATCGGTGTCAGGACGGCAGGCTGCGCCACCATGGTGGTTGCGAGACCCGCCACGATCGAGGCGCCGACCAGCGCGGCGAAATTGTAGGTGTCGGCCCCGGGCGTCGGCCGTACGACATCGATCAGCACCGTGCCGAGCCGCGCCCCGAGCCCGCTCTCGGAGATGATGGCGCCGACGCCGACAATGCCCGCAACGTAGATCAGCACGGCGAGGTTCATCCGCTCGGAGAATGTCTTGGCGGAGATGATGGCAATGCCGGGGATCAGGCAAGCGAGGCCGGCGGCCAGCGACACCCAGGCCGGCGAGATGCCGTGCACGAAGTCGATGACGAAGATGAAAAGCGCGATGCCGAGGATCCAGGCGAGCTTGCGCTCGTCGGTCGACATCGGCGCGGCAGCAGGTTCGACCGGCTGAGGCCGCGGTTTGTCGGGGAAGAGCCTGAGAATGACCACGATGAGGATCGCGGGATAGAGGATGCCCATGATCGGGAAATGCAGCAGGAGATAGGGCCCGTAGGTCAGCTTGACGCCGTAGAGCGCCTCGGCGGCGCCGAGCAGCACGGTGTTGGGCACGTTGGCGGGCAGGATCGCGGTCGACGGCACGTAGGTGCCCAGCGTCGCCGCCATCACCATGCCGGCGCGGCCATTGCTGCCGACACCGAAGCCAAGCCGCTCGGCGAGCGCCACCACGATCGGCATGAACAGCACGACGCGGCCCATGGTCGAGGGCATCAGGAAGGCGAGCAGGATCGCCACGATCACGAGTCCGGCGATCACACCCGTATACGAGACCGCGAGCCGCGCCCCCGCGACCCGCGCCAGACGTCGGCCGAGGCCGGTTGTGTCGATCGCGATGCCCGCGATCAATCCGCCGAACACCAGCCACCAGGCCGCCGAGGCGAAACCGGAAAAGACCACCGATGCGGGCGCGACGTGAAGCACCATGGCGATCAAAAAGAACGAGATCGAGGTGACGAACTCGGGAAGTGCGGCAAGCACCCAGGAACCGACGGCGAAAAGCGCCAGACCACCGGCGCGCACGATCTGCGGGTCGACGCCGCCCAGCGCGCGGCCGACCGGTCCGGGCAGAACCAGCAGGATGGCCGCTGCGACCATGACTGTGGCGATGGCGACGCGACGCATCATTCTGCGTGCGTCGCATCGCAAGCGCCGCACCTGGCAGCAGGCCCGGGAACCTCAAGCACGGCGGCCGGCAAGCGCGTTGGAGACCTTCGAGACGGGCTGCCGCCCGAGGAAATGGGAAATGTACCGGCCGGCGCTCCAAAGCTTGTCCATGTCGATGCCGGTTTCGACGCCGAGGCCGTTCAGCATGTAGAGCACGTCCTCGGATGCGACGTTGCCCGTGGCGCCCTTCGCATAGGGGCAGCCGCCGAGCCCGGCGACTGCGCTGTCCACCACGGCCACGCCCAATTCCAGGCAGGCCAGGATATTGGCGAGCGCCTGGCCATAGGTGTCGTGGAAATGGACTGCCAGCCGATCGGTCGGCACGTGCGCGGCCACCGCACGGATCATCTCCTGGGCCGCCGATGGCGTGCCGACACCGATCGTGTCACCCAAGGATACCTCGTAGCAGCCGTCGCGCTGGAGGCGGTCAGCGACGGCGGCGACGGCAGACGGCGCGACCGCGCCCTCATAGGGGCAGCCGAGCACGCAGGAGATGTAGCCGCGCACGCGCAGCCCTTTGGCGCGCGCCGTCCCGGAGACGGCGGCGAATCGCTCGAGACTTTCGGCGATCGAGCAGTTGATGTTGCGCTGGGAGAAGCTTTCCGATGCGGCGGCGAAGACCGCGATCTCCGTGACGCCGGCCGACAGCGCACCCTCGAGCCCTCTGAGATTGGGCACCAACACCGGGTAGGACACACCGGGGCGCCGAACGATGCGCGCCATGACCTGATCGGTATCGGCCATCTGCGGCACCCATTTCGGTGACACGAAACTGCCGGCCTCGACGACCGGGAGGCCGGCATCGCTCAAGCGGTCGATCAGCGCGACCTTGACCTCGACCGGAACGGTCTTCGCCTCGTTCTGCAGCCCGTCGCGCGGGCCGACCTCGACCATCTTGACCCGCGGCGGCAGTTTCATCGCTCGCCCTTCTCCTCGAGCGACAACAGCTCCGTCCCTTCCTCGACGAGATCGCCGGCCGCATAGCGGACGGATTTGACCGTTCCGTCGGCCGGTGCCGCGACCGTGTGCTCCATCTTCATCGCTTCCAGCACGATGAGCGGGCGGCCGCGCGCCACCTGATCGCCGACCTTGACCAGAACCTGAATGACCTTGCCGGGCATGGGCGCCGTCAGGCGGCCGCCGCCCGCGCTCTCCGCGGCTGCAGCCTGGCGCATCGGATCGATGATGGCCAGGCGATGGGCATGACCATCGCACAGCACGGTCAACACATCGTCGCGGTCGGCCATCTCCTGGCGAATCACGGTGGCCGTGAGCCGCCGGCCGCCGAGGTCGGCGGCGATGTCGCCATCGCTCAGCCTTGTGCCGCGTACGGCCATGTGGGCGCCTGAGGGCAGATCGACGGCATAGCCGTCGGCGCGATAGTGCACGATGACCGAACGCTCATCCTCGCCGTCTCTGAAGCGCAAAGTGTGCTGGTTGTCGTCGTTGAGCCGCCAGCCATCGGTCCGGTGCCATGGCGAGTGAGCGTCGGATGATCGGCGCGCCGCCGCCGCGGCCTCCTCGGCGCGCCGCAGCAGCACCGCAAGTGCCGCCAGTGCCAGCACCGTGTCGTCTGCCGGCCCTGCGGGCAGCACCAGCGCGGCGCGATGCCGCTCGATGAAGCCGGTGTCGATCTCCGCCGACTGAAAAGCCGGATGACGCGCCACGGCGCCGAGGAAGGCCACGTTCGTGGCAAGCCCGACGATCTGCGTATCGGCCAGCGCGCGCGCAAGCCGAGACAGTGCCGAGCGGCGATCGCGGTCCCACACGATCAGCTTGGCGATCATCGGATCATAGTGGATACCGACCGAGTCGCCGACGGCGACTCCGGTGTCGATGCGCACATGCGCACTTTCCGCCGGCAGGCGCAGATGCGCGACGCGGCCCGCGGCGGGCAGGAATTCGCGGACCGGATCTTCGGCATAGAGCCGCGCCTCGAAGGCGTGGCCGGAGATGGCGAGCTGATCCTGGCCGAGCGGCAGCTTCTCGCCGGCCGCGACGCGGAGTTGCCACTCGACGAGATCCTGGCCAGTGATCATCTCGGTCACGGGATGCTCGACTTGCAGCCGCGTGTTCATCTCCATGAAATAGAAGGTGCCGCCGGCATCTGCAATCATCTCGACCGTGCCGGCGCCGACATAGCCGACCGCACGCGCCGCCGTCACCGCGGCCTCGCCCATGGCGCGCCGGCGCGCGGGGTCCATGCCCGGGGCCGGCGCTTCCTCGATCACCTTCTGATGGCGGCGCTGGAGCGAGCAGTCACGCTCGAACAGATAGACGCAATTGCCATGGCTGTCGGCAAACACCTGGATCTCGATGTGCCGTGGCGTCGTCAGGTAGCGCTCGATCAGCACGCTGTCGTCGCCGAAGGATGCCGCCGCTTCGCGCTTGGCGCCGCTCAACGCTTCGGCGAAGTCGGCGGTCGTGCGCACGATGCGCATGCCCTTGCCGCCGCCGCCGGCCGAGGCCTTGATCAGCACGGGATAGCCGATACGCGCCGCCTCGGCGGCGAGCGCTTCCGGCTTCTGGTTGTCGCCGTGATAGCCGGGCACGAGCGGCACACCCGCCTTGGCCATGATCGCCTTGGCCGAACTCTTCGATCCCATGGCACGGATGGCGGCTGGCGGCGGCCCGATGAAGACCAGGCCGGCCCGGGAGCAGGCTTCGGCGAATCCCGCATTCTCCGACAGGAAGCCATAGCCCGGATGAATCGCCTGGGCCCCGGTCGCGCGTGCCGCTTCGATGATGTGCTCGGCAACGAGATAGCTCTCGCGCGCCGCAGCCGGTCCGATGCGGACCGCCTGGTCGGCCGCCTTGACATGGCGCGCCTCGGCATCCGCATCCGAGTAGACCGCGACCGTACGCACGCCCATGCGCCGCGCCGTGCGCGCGACCCGGCAGGCGATCTCGCCGCGGTTGGCGATGAGAATCTTGGTGAACATCGCGCTCATGCGGCCTTCTCACGACTGGTCACGCGCATCAGCTCCGTCAGCGCCAGCACGATGTGGTAGCTCGTGCTGCCCGGCAGGTAGTCGATGCATGTCGACATGTCGGCCGCCAGATGCTCACGCCATCGTCCGTCGGGCAGCAGATAGTGATCGAAGAACCAGCCGGCGCCGGTATCGAGGGCCGCATGCGCGGCAGCGTCGCCGCCCGCTTCGACACGCACGGCCAGCGCCTTGAGGTACTCGGTCATGGGCCAGATCCGCTTGGTATCGGCGACAATGCCACCTTGGCGGTCGATCGCGTCATAGACGCCGCCGCGCTTGCGGTCGACGCCGTAGCGGTCGGCCGTGGCGAACAGCCGATCGGCCAATGCCCGCGCATCGGACCGATCGAGCAGTCTGGCCAGGCGGTGAAGCAGCCAGCTCCATTCGAAATGATGTCCCGGCTCGACCCGGTACCCCTCGGCCGGATCCGGAACCCAGTCCTGATCGAAATACTCGCCGAGCGTATCCGTGGACGGCTGGACGAGGCGGCGCCTGCAAAGCTCGAGCAGCGCCAAAGCATGATCGCGGTAGTGCGGCCGCGCCTCGGCCTCGTGAAGCGCAATGAAGGCTTCGATTAGATGCATGTTGGGGTTCTGGCGCGCGAGATCGGGGCGGCGGCGCCAGTCGGCTTCGGCCACGGCGTGATAGCCGCCCTTGTCCATCAGGAGATGGCGGTCCAGATGGGCGATCAGCTCGTCGGCCCGGTCGAGTAGGCCGCGATCATCCATTGCGCGCGCTGAATAGGCGAGCGCGGTCAGCACGAAGGCAAGGGTGTAGGTGTCGATCGTGTCGTCGAGTCCCTGGCCCTCCGGCGTGACCTTGAAATACCAGCAATCGTTCGCGGGGTTCCGGCAGCGTTCGAGCAGGAAGGCGAGCCCGTGCCAGACCGGCGCGATATCGGCGCCTGGCACGCCATGCATCGCACAGTGGGCGTGGGTGATGATCTGGCGGCACTGAACCATGGTGCGCTTGTAACCCATGGCAAGCGGTCGCCCGTCGCGGTCGAGCCGTTCATGGTATCCGCCGTGGCGTGCGTCCCGGCCCGCGTCACGCCACAGCGGCAGATGGCGCTCGGCCAACCAGCCGATCGATTTCTCCGCCAGCAGAGGTTGACGCGGACTCATGCCTAGCGCCGCCGCCAGCTCGGCTCGCGCTTGTCGAAAAAGGCGGCGAGCCCTTCCCGCCCTTCCGCCGAGGCACGCGCCTCGGCGATCACGCCCGCCGTCTCCGCCATCACCGTCTCGTCGATCGGACGGCCGGCGATGGCGCGCACGAGCTGCTTGGTCTTACCCTGGGCACCGGTGGCGCCGGCCAGCAGATCGGCCACGACGCGGTCGAGCGCGACATCGAGCTCGGCGGCCGGCACGACCAAGTGCACCAGGCCGATGCGCTGTGCCTCGGCGGCACCAAATCGTCCGGCCGTGAGAAAGATGCGCCGGGCGTGCCGCTCGCCGACGGCGCGCAGCACATAGGGCGCGATCGTGGCGGGAACCAGGCCGAGGCGCACCTCGCTCAGCGAGAACACGGCATTGTCGGCCGCGATCGCGACGTCGCACGCCGAGACGAGGCCGGTGGCGCCGGCGAAGACATTGCCCTGGACGCGCGCCACGGTCGGCTTTCGCGCGCCGTCGATGGCGGCGAACATCGCCGCCAGCCGACGGGCATCCGCCTCGTTCTCGGCGCGGTCGTACAGCGCCATGCGGCGCATCCAGCCGAGATCGCCGCCGGAGCAGAAGCTCTTGCCATTGCCGGCGATGACGATGACGCGCACGGCTTCATTGCTGTCGAGACGCTCAGCGGCGGCGGTGACTTGCGCGATCACGGCATCATCGAACGCGTTGTGGACTTCCGGTCGATTGAGCGTGATCCGGCCAATGGCGGACTCCGCATCGATGCCGACGAGAACGGGCTGCTCGGTCATGCTTCGCCACTCACATCCTGAAGACGCCGAAGCGAGTCGGCTCGGGCGGCGCGTTGAGAGTGGCCGAGATTGCCAGGCCGAGCACCATGCGCGTGTCCGCCGGATCGATCACCCCGTCGTCCCACAGCCGCGCGCTCGCGTAATACGGATGACCCTGGGTTTCGTATTGCTGGCGGATCGGCGACTTGAACTCCTCCTCGTCCGCCTTCGACCACGCGCCACCCTTGGCTTCGATGTTGTCGCGCCGGACCTGGGCCAGAACCGAGGCCGCCTGCTCTCCGCCCATGACGGAGATGCGCGCATTGGGCCACATCCACAGGAAGCGAGGACCGAAGGCGCGGCCGCACATGCCGTAGTTGCCGGCGCCGAAGGAGCCGCCGATGATCAATGTGAATTTCGGCACGTTGGCGCACGATACCGCTGTCACCATCTTGGCGCCGTCCTTGGCGATGCCGCTTGCCTCGTATTTCTTGCCGACCATGAAGCCCGTGATGTTCTGCAGGAAGATCAGGGGTATGCCGCGCTGGCAGCACAGCTCGACGAAGTGCGCGCCTTTGAGCGCCGATTCAGAGAACAGGATGCCGTTGTTGCCGATGATGCCGACCGGATAACCCCAGATGCGCGCGAAACCAGTGACCAGCGTCGTGCCGTAGAGCTGCTTGAACTCGTCGAACTCGCTGGCATCGACGATGCGCGCGATGATCTCACGCACATCGTAGGGCTTGCGCGTATCCGTCGGCACGATGCCGTAGATCTCGTCGGGCTCGCGCGCGGGCGGCCGAGGCTCGACGGCATCCGGTGCGGCCCGCTTGGCGCGGTTGAAATTGCCGACGATGCGCCGTGCGATCGACAACGCGTGCGCGTCGTCATTGGCGTAGTGGTCCGCGACGCCCGAGACGCGCGCATGCACGTCGGCGCCGCCAAGCTCCTCGGCCGACACCACCTCGCCGATCGCGGCCTTCACCAGCGGCGGCCCGCCGAGGAAAATCGTACCCTGGTTCTTGACGATGATGCTCTCGTCCGACATGGCCGGCACATAGGCACCCCCCGCCGTGCAGCTGCCCATGACGACGGCGACCTGCGGAATGCCCTGGGACGACATGGTCGCCTGGTTGTAGAAGATGCGGCCGAAATGATCGCGGTCGGGAAAGACATCGTCCTGGTTGGGAAGGTTGGCGCCGCCCGAGTCGACGAGGTAGATGCAAGGCAAATTGTTCTGGCGCGCGATCTCCTGGGCGCGGACGTGTTTCTTGACCGTGATCGGAAAATAGGTGCCGCCTTTCACCGTCGCGTCATTGCACACGATCATGCATTCCCGGCCCATCACCCGACCGATCCCGGTGATGATGCCGGCGGCCGCGATGTCGCCGCCATACATGCCCCAGGCCGCGAGCTGCGACAGCTCCAGGAAGGGTGAGCCGACGTCGAGCAGCGCGCGCACGCGCTCGCGCGGCAGCAGCTTGCCGCGCGACAGGTGGCGCGCACGCGCCTCGGCTCCACCACCCTGCTTGACCGTCTGAACGACGCGACGCAGATCCTCGACCTGCGCCAGCATTGCCTCACGGTTGCGCCGGAACTCCTCGGATCGCGTGTCGAGCGCCGATGTCAACTGCGCCATGTCGTCACCAGCCGCCGGTTTCGAGCCAACGGTCGATCTGGTCCAGGCGGTCGGAGCCCCAGAACGGCTCGCCATCGACGATGATGTAGGGCGAGCCGAACACGCCCTTCTTCAAGGCCGTTTCGCATTCCTGGCGGAGCTTGTCCTTGATCGCCTGGTCGTTGACGGCCGCCAGCACGGAGGCGCGGTCGTGGCCCAGGCCGGCGGCGATGTCGGCCACCGTCTCGGCGCTGGAGATGTTGCGGTTTTCGACGAAGTAGGCGTGGAACAGCGCCTTGGCGAGCGCCTTGGCGGCGCCGGGATTCTGCTGCTGTGCCCAGTAGAACGCGCGCGCGGCCTGTTGCGTGGCAATCGGAAAGGTCTGGGGCATGGTGAAGTCGACGCCGAGGAAGCCGGCGCTGCGCTGGAAATCGCGGATCGAGTAATCGCCCTTGAGTGGGATTGTGGTAAGCGGCGCACTCTTCGTCTCCTTGAACACGACGCCGAGCAGGATCGGGTGCCAGCCGACCGCGCGCCCATGGTTCTCCGCCAGCTTGTCGATCTTGGTCGAGGCGAGATAGCCATAGGGCGAGGAGAAGTCGAAGTAGAACTCGATCGGTGCTGGCATGTTGAATCCTCAACAATCGTGTGGGAGCCAGTGTAACCCGGGCGCCGGACCCGGCAAACGAGCTACCGGCGGATCGCCTCGATCAGGTTGGAGTATTGGTCGGTCCAGGCCGGTCCGGGCGCGACGATCGCCTCGCGCCAGTGCGGCAAGCCCTTGAGCAGGTCGAGTGCCGCGGGATCGGAGCTGAGCAGGACCCATTCGGAGCCCGCCTTCCAATCGCCCGCTTCGAGCGCCGTTGTGTCGTTGTCGCGCGCCGCCATCGCGACCATACCCAGGAGCGCGCCGGCCCGCGCGACCACGGGCTCGAGCAGGAGATGCCGGTTGGTCACGTTCATCAGCAGGACGCCGCCGGGCATCAGCTTGCGCCGATAGAGCCGAAACGCCTCTTCGGTCAGCAGATGCATGGGGATCGCGTCGGAACTGAAAGCATCGATGATCAGCAGGGTGAACGATCCATCAGGCTCGTCCGCGAGGCGGATCCTCGCATCGCCGGCGACGATGCGGGGCGATACCGGCGCGTCGGCCAGCAGGGTGAACAGGCCGGTGTCCCGGCTGATGCGGATGATCTCGCGGTCGATCTCGAAGAAGGTCCAATCTTCGCCGGGATCGGCGTAGCGCGCCAGCGCGCCGACACCGAGGCCGACGACGCCGGTCTTGCGCGTCAGGGGCGTGCCGCCATGAGCCATCAGGAGCGTGCCCGCCGGGCCGAGGGGATGGTAGTAGGCGAGCGGTTGGCCCTTGCGCGCCGCGAGCTGGCTCTGCCCACCGTGAAGGGTCGTGCCGTGCCGGAGCACGCGGATGAGGCCTTCATCGCGCACGAGGTGCACGCCGAAGAAGCTGCGGCTGCGCAGATGGGTCTCGGGTCCAGCATCGATCGCGAGATGACCGAGGAACGCCACGGTGGCCGCAAGCCCCATGCGCAGCGGGCGGAACAGACCGGTCAGCATGAGAAGGAGAAGCGCCCATGCCATTCCTTCCGGCTGCCAACCGGTTTCCGGCCAATAGACGAGCGCAAGCACCATGAGGCCGGGCACGACGATGTCAAGCAGCGCGGCGAAGGGTCGCTTGAGCTCGGGCCATCGGCCGGGCAGCAGCAAGCACGCGGCGACCACCATCAAGGGGTATTCCAGGACCGAGTCGAACAGCACGGGCGCTGCCAAAGCGGCGAAACTGCCGCCGAGCGCGCCGCCCAATGCCATCCACAAATAGAAGGTCGTGAGCTCGGCACTCGGCGGCCTGAGCAGGGCCAGCCGGCCATGCAGCGCCAGCGAGAAGGCAAACAGGGCCAGGCAGTGCCTGGCGATCTGCCATGTCACATGCGGTGCGCCCCATCCGAGCGAGCTTGCCGTCGCGACCAGGGCGAGCAGCACCACGACGGCTGCCGCCGCGCCGTTGACGGTAACCCACGGGCGCGCGGCAAATGCGTTCACGAAGCTCAGAAGATAGAGCGCGAGCGGCACCACCCAGAGCAGCGGCACGGCGGCGACATCGGTCGATATGTGGTTGGTCACGCCGACCAGCAGAGCCGACGGCACGAAGGCGAGCGCAAGCCACAGAAAGCGCATGCGCCAGGTCGGCGCTGTCCCGGGGTCCGCGGCGACCGGTGCGCCCGACACGCTCCAAGCGCACGCCAAGGTCAGAAGCACCAGGCCGCCATAGCCGATCGCCCAGCCGAGCTTCATCTGCGTGAGATCGAAGCTGGGCTCGAGCGCGACGGGAAACAGCACGAGTGCGGCAAAGCTGCCGATGTTGCTGGCGGCATAGAGGAAATAGCGATCGCGGCCCGAGGTCGCGAACCACCCCTGCAGCAGCGGCGCGGTCGCCGCCGCGACGACGAAGCTCGGCGCCACGGCCATGGCGAGGCGCGTCAGCAGCCACGACGCCGGCTCCGCGTCTGATGGCGGCGCCGTGCCCGTATCGAGCGCGATCGGCAGGGTGGCCCCCGCGGCGACGAGCAGCAGAACATGGACCGAGGCCTGGGCGCGCGGCGACAGCGCGATGCGCGCGAGATGGGCATAGGCATAGCCGGCAAGCAGAGCCGCTTGGAAGAATACCAGGCATACGGCCCACACGGCCGGCGCGCCGCCTAGTCTGAACTTTGCCCGAATTTTGACCAAGCCACTGATGTGACTCGCGTTTGTCTGCGGGTCCTGACTACAGGCTGGGCTTGACGGCGAGCAGATCGAGTGCGCGGCGCTGGATTTCGGTCGGGGTGGCG
>Ga0194120_10005649_pt1 | contig 18251 bp, 12 predicted proteins | sample TA2MahCa65mmetaG_FD_148642 | JGI IMG/M metagenome (GOLD analysis project Ga0194120, IMG submission 148642) | Freshwater microbial communities from Lake Tanganyika, Tanzania - TA2015019 Mahale Deep Cast 65m | ecosystem: Environmental > Aquatic > Freshwater > Lake | place: Tanzania: Lake...
TTGCCATTCCGCACAACCGCGAAGTCATTCATGTCATCCCGCGCGGCTTCACGGTGGATGGGCAAGAGGGCGTGCGCTCGCCGTTGGGAATGCACGGCTTCCGCCTCGAAGTGGAAGCGCACATCGTCACCGCCGCCACCACCTCGGTGCAGAATTTGACGAAGTGTGTGGAGAGCGCGGGCGTGCAAGTGGAGTCGTATGTGCTCAACCCGCTGGCTTCGGCGGAAGTGGCGCTGACCGACACTGAACGTGAGATGGGCTGTGTGGTGTGCGACATCGGTGGCGGCACGTCCGATTTGGCGATATACATCGAAGGCAACGTGTGGCACACGATGGTGCTGTCGGTCGGCGGCAATCACATCACCAGCGACATCGCTCACGGACTGCGATTGCCCGCCGACCTCGCCGAGAAGATCAAAATCGATCATGGATCGGCGCGGCCCAAAGACGTGGATGCTAGCGAGTATTTTTCGGTGAAGCCGTTTGGCGAAGAGAAGCCGGTGCAGGTGAGCAAAGCCGATCTGGCGATGATCGTCGAAGCGCGAGTGGAAGAGACGTTCAATCTCGTTTTGCAGGAGATCAAACGATCGGGTTACGACGGGCTGTTGCCCGCCGGGATCGTTCTCACCGGAGGCACTGCCATGCTGCCGGGGATCCGATCGGTGGCGAGCGACGTGCTCAACCTGCCCGCCCGTGTGGCCGAGCCGACCAACTTGCACGGATTGGTTGACACGATCCGCGGGCCGCAATTTGCCACCAGCGTGGGTCTGCTGAAGTGGGCGGCGCGCGAAACACTGGCCGCGGCGCGAACGCCGCAGCAAAGCCGCCGCACTCGTAAGACGATTGACGGCAACATGGGCCGGATGTCCGATTGGCTGAAACGATTACTGCCGTAACTTTTGGAGGAACCGCCATGAGCAGCTACATACCGCCATTTGCAGCACATGCACCGAGAGCCGGGGATGGAGCGCCCGGAGACAATTCACAGAGGAGAGACACCATGCAACCCAATTTCAATGCAGACACGTTTGCGCGCATCAAAGTTGTGGGTGTGGGCGGCGGCGGCTCGAACGCCGTCAACCGAATGATCGAAGAAGGCCTCAACGGCGTTGAGTTCATTTCCATCAACACCGACGCGCAGGCCCTGCTTCTCTCGAATGCGCCGCGCCGCATCCGCATTGGCGACAAACTCACGCGCGGACTCGGCGCGGGCGGCAACCCTGAAAAGGGCCAGAAGGCCGCCGAAGAGTCGCAGGAAGAACTTTATGAATCTATGCGCGGCTCGGATATGGTGTTCATCACTGCCGGCATGGGCGGCGGCACCGGAACGGGCGCGGCCCCGGTGGTGGCGCAGATTGCCAAAGAACTCGGCGCACTGACCATCGGCGTTGTCACTCGCCCATTCACTTTCGAGGGCGCGAAACGAATCAACGCCGCCGAATCCGGTATCCAGCGGCTCAAAGAGCAAGTGGACACCTTGATCGTGATCCCCAATGATCGGCTTTTGCAGATCGTGGACAAGCGCGCCTCACTCAACGATGCTCTGCGGACGGCGGATGATGTTCTGCGGCAGGGCATTCAAGGAATCTCGGAATTGATCACCGTGCCCGGCCTCATCAATCTCGATTTCGCCGACGTGCGCGCGATCATGGCCGAGGGCGGCGCGGCGCTGATGGCCATTGGCCGCGCTTCGGGCGAAGATCGCGCTCGCATGGCGGCCGAGGCGGCCATCTCTTCGAATTTGCTCGACATCACCATCGACGGCGCGCGCGGCATTTTGTTCAACGTCACCGGCGGCCCGAGCATGACTCTGTTCGAGGTGAATCAGGCGGCGGCCATCATCCGCGAGACGGCGCACCCGGATGTGAATTTGATCTTCGGCGCGGTGGTCGATCCGAATATGGGTGACGAGATGCGCATCACCGTCATCGCCACCGGATTCGAGCGGCAAAGTTTGGCTCGCCCGGTGATGCGAATGTCGAAACAGACAACGCAGACTCCAGCGGGGCGATCTGCCCAACATGCGCACGCCGACCAATCGGCGCACTCGCAAACCGGGCAGCAGCCCGCGCACCCGGAAAGGAAGGATGCCGAGTTTGCGCCGCGCGTGTTCAACACCGACGATCTCGACATCCCGGCGTTTTTGCGCCGCCGATAACGCTAACCTCACAATTGCTCCTCTGGGGTCGGCTCCTCCACCGACCTGCGCTCCAACGAGGCGGCCCGAACTTTGGTGGTCGGGCCGCCTTTGTTTGCGAATCGGGGCGGGTGTCGGCTCCCCCGCAAAGTGTGATTCTCTGAAATGAGTTTGTTTCCCCGCTTGAATCCTCAGTCTTAAACTATTACCAGTTTTAAGCAACAAGATGGGACGCCGTATTGCCAAAGGATTTTTACTCATGCTATAATGCAACCCCCGTGCCCAAAATATAGGATACTTGGGGAGCGCTTCCCCCGTATTTGCTGTGAGACATTAGTTCTTACGCCTGACTATGCATTGCCCATACTGCAATAACGACGATACGAAAGTGGTTGATACTGCGCACGATGCGCGCGGCGGCGTGCGCCGTCGGCGCGAGTGCAAATCGTGCGGCCAGCGGTTCACCTCGTATGAGCGAGCCATACTGGCTACGCCGATGCTGGTCAAAAGCGACGGCACGCGGGAGGAGTTCGACCGCGAAAAACTCATTCGCGGCATCCGCATCGCCTGCGCCAAACGCCCCGTGTCCGCCGCCGACATCGACCGGCTGGTGGGAGAGATCGAAGCCGCTCTGCAAAACATGGGCAAGCCCGAAGTGCCGAGCCGAGTGGTGGGCGATATGGTGGTGAATGGGCTGAAGGAAATGGATCAGATCGCCTACATTCGCTACGCCATCGTCTATTTGCGATTGGATGACTTGCGGGCAGTGCGCAACGAGATCGACCGGTTGTTGGGATGAGCGGGCGGGGGAGATTGCCAAAATCTTTTGGAGGATAAGGCTATGTTGGAAGCGAAACGAACAAAAACACAAAACAACGGACACAAAACGGATCGGCCGCCGCAAAAAGAAATCCACCTCACGGATAACGCCCGCACCGTGTTGGAGAAGCGCTACCTCCGGCGAGGCGACGACGGTAAACCGGTGGAGACGATTGAAGAAATGTTTTGGCGCGTCGCCTACAACGTCGCCCTCGCCGAAGAAGAATGGGGCGGCGACCCCTTGCCCGCCGCCGAGAAGTTCTACGATCTGCTCACCAACCTTGAATTCTTCCCCAATTCACCCACCTTCACCGGAGCGGGTACGCCGCTGGGCCAACTCGCCGCGTGCTTCGTCCTCAAGATCGAAGACGACATGGGCCGCTCCGAAGCGGGCATCTTCCAAACATTGCGCGACGCCGCGCTCATTCAACAAACGGGCGGCGGCAACGGCTTCGCCTTCTCGCGCCTGCGCCCCAAAAAATCCATCGTCAAATCATCGGCGGGCGAGGCCACCGGCCCGGTGGGCTTCCTCCGCGTGTACGATAAAGCCTTCGGCGAAATCGCGCAGGGCGGCACCCGCCGCGGCGCCAACATGGCCGTCCTCCGAGTCGATCACCCCGACATCGAAGAATTCATCACTTGCAAAACCGACGAGAACGCCATCACCAACTTCAACATCTCCGTCGGCATCACCGATGCCTTCATGGAAGCGGTGAAGCGCGACGACTGGTGGGAACTGCGCTTCCCCGACGTTCACGCGCCGCAGTATCGCGGCTTCAGCGGCGCCATTGAGCAAGCCGAGCGCGCGGGCATTCCCATCCGAGTCTACAAGCGCGTTCGCGCGCGCGATCTATTCAACAAGATCGTGGAGCAAGCCCATCACAACGGCGAACCGGGCGTCCTCTTTTTGGACGCCGCCAACCGGCAGAACCCCGTGCCGCACCTCTACGAACTCGAAGCGACAAACCCGTGCGGCGAACAGTATTTAGGGCCGTTCGAGAACTGCTGTCTCGGCTCGATCAATCTTGCTCGCCACGTTGGGCCAAACGGCGTGGATTGGGAAAGACTTCGGCAAAGCACCGTCACCGCCACCCGCTTCCTCGATGATGTGGTGAACGCTAATGCTTACGTGCCCGCCGTGCCGCAGCTGAAAGAAGCCGCCTACAACGCCCGCCGCATCGGGCTGGGCATCATGGGTCTCGGCGACCTCATGTATCACTGCGGCATCCGCTACGGTTCGCAAGAGGCCGAAGAGTTCGCCGCGCAAGTGATGGAATTCGTGCGCTATCACTGTATGCTCACCAGCGTGGACTTGGCGAAGGAGCGCGGCGCGTTCCGCGCCTTCAGAGGCAGCCTTTACGACACAAAGAATTTCCAATGGGCGCCGCCGACTCCGCTCGCGCCGCACACGCATGATTATGGCCGCCCCGCCGTTGACTGGGATGCCGTCGCCGCCGGAATCAAAAAGCACGGCATTCGCAACTCGTGCCAAACCACCGTCGCGCCCACGGGAACGATTGCCACCGTGGCCGGCTGCGAGTCGTACGGATGTGAGCCGGTGTTCGCGTTGGCGTACATTCGGCACGTCAACGATCGGGGCCGCGATCTCAAACTCACTTACACCAGCCCGCTGTTCGAAAAGGCGCTGATTGACGCTGGCATCGGTGAAGCAGAGCGGGCGGCGATTGTTGAAAAAGTGATGGAGCAGGGCTCGTGCCAGAACATCGCCGAAGCGCCGGAACACATTCGTCACACGTTCGTCGTGTCGGCAGACATCACTGCCGAAGAGCATGTGCGGATGCAGTCAGCGCTTCAGCGATTCGTCGACAACTCTCTGTCCAAAACCTGCAACTTCCCCGAAGGCGCAACCGAAGACGAGGTGGCGAAAGCGTATATGCTCGCGTGGGAACTCGGCTGCAAAGGACTCACGGTGTATGTGACGGGCTCGCGGCAAAAGGTGGTGCTGGAGACTCATGCGACGGCGAAATCGAAAGAGCAAGCCGCCTCCTCTGCGTCGGAGGTTGCTCAGCCCGTTCCCATGTTCCACGAATCGAAGAAGCCGCGCCCCACCGTTCTGCGCGGGGAAACTTTTGTGATCACCTCGCCGATGGGCAAATCGTACGTCACCGTCAATCGCAACGGCGGCGAAGAGCCGTTCGAGGTGTTCATCAACACCGGCAAAGCGGGCAGTGAAATTTTTGCCGTGTCCGAAGCGATTGGCCGACTCGCGTCGTACGTTCTGCGGTTGGCCTCGCCCATTCCACCGCGCGAACGATTGGCCGAAGTGGCGCGGCAGCTCAACGGCATCGGCGGCGGGCGGCCTATGGGTTTCGGCCCCAACCGCGTGCTCTCATTGCCCGATGCGGTGGGCCGCGCCCTCAGCGATTATCTCGCCCGTGACGCCGAGAGTTTGGAGCCGATGCCCGCCAACGGCAACGGGTATCACGAGGAGCATACTCCTCCCGCGCCGGGCCAAATGATGATGAAGATCGGCGACCTATGCCCCTCGTGCGGCGAAGCGGCGATGGTGAACGAGGAAGGCTGCCGCAAGTGTTATGCCTGCGGCCACAGCGAGTGTTGAGGGAGTTGCGAGTTTGAGTTGGAGTTAGGGCTGGAGTTGGCGCGGGCTTCTGCAAAGAGGCCCGCGCTTTTCGTTCACCGCGCCCGTGATGAAAATCATAAAACGGCATTGGCGAATATGGATTGCTGTGTGCGCCATCGTTCTGTGGCTGACATCGATTGCGGTCATCGATCAATACGGCATGGCCGATCGCGCGCAACCGGCGGATGTGATCGTCGTGCTCGGCTCGCAGGTGCGGCGGGGCGGGGCGCCGGGTCCCGCGCTCGCCCGTCGATCCCGATGGGCGGCCGAGTTGTATCGGCGCGGGCTTGCGCCAGTGGTCATATGCTCCGGCGGGCTCGGCCCCTACCCGCCCACCGAAGCCGAAGCCGCCTGCGGTTTGATTCAATCGCTCGGCGTTTCGGGCCGTGCTATTGTGCTGGAAACCGAAGCGCGAAGCACGGAGGAGACGTCGCTGTATGTGGCGGAGATCATGCGTGAGCGCGGCTGGCGCTCGGCGGTGGTGGTGAGCGACGGCTTCCACTTGGCGCGAACGGTGATGCTGTTCGAGCGGGCCGGGGTAGCGGCCTATCCGAGTCCCGCGCAACAACTGTCGGGGCCCATGAGTCGCCGCGAGCGTTTCATCCGTGAGAATCGAGAGCTGGTTGCTATCGTGTGGTATTGGTTCAAGTCGGCGCTGGGCTTGCCGATCACCGATGTGCAATGACCTCAGAACTCGGCGTGCGCGCTGATGGCTTCGGCCAGCCGGCGCAAGTATTCATCGCGCGAAACGATGATCGCGCCGAAGGGCCGCAGGTGCGGAGTCATCATCTGAATGTCGTGCAGAACGAATCCTCCGGCGCGCAACCGCTCGGTGAGGTGAACGATGGCAACTTTGCTGGAATTGGATTCGCGGGTGAACATGCTCTCGCCCGCGAACAGCCCGCCGATGCTCACGCCGTACAGCCCGCCCACCAACTTGCCCTCGCGCCACGCTTCCACACTGTGGGCGAATCCCCATGCGTGCAGTTCGCAATAGGCCTCGATAATCTCAAGGCTGATCCACGTCGTCTCGCGGCGGGGCGCGGGTTGGGCGCAGGCTTCGATCACTTCGCGGAAGACGGTGTCCACCCGGATTTCGAATCGGCTTTGGCGCACGGCGCGGGCCACCGCGCGCGGCACGCGGAATGACTCATCGAGGGGCAGAATGGTGCGAGGGTTGGCCTCGTACCAGGCCACGCGGCCTTCGTCGTCGGCCATGGGAAACAGGCCGTGGCTGTACGCAGCGAGCAGAGAGGGCGGCGAGAGATCGATGCTCACCTTCGATCACTTCGCGCGCACCAAACGATAAATGTTGGTGATGTCGGCGTAATAAATGTATCCGTCCGGCCCCTGTGTGAGATCGATGCGGCACGCTTTATCGACTCCGGTTTCGATGCGCTCGGACTTTTTGAGGTGATAGCCATCGTCGGCGAGTTCAAGCCGGATCATTTTGCCGCCGTGCCACGAGCAGTAAAACAAGTTGCCCTTCCATTCGGGGAACACTTCGCCATCGTAAAACATGATTCCGGTGGGGCCGATGGTGGGCGTGAAGTAGAGCAGGGGTTTGTTATACGGGTAATCGGGCGGCAAGTTGTTGTCTTCGCACAGGCCGTCGGTGTGCCAGCCGTAATCGCCGTTGGGCACGATGAGATCGATCTCGTCGTCGCAATCGCCGCCGTTCTCGGTGGCGTACAGCCAGCCGTTGGCCGGGTTGAAGGTGAAGTCGAACACATTGCGCAGGCCGCGCGCGTAAATGGTGCTGGCCGGGTTGGGGTTGTCGGGCGGGGGCTGAGCGGGGAAGGTGGTGGGATCGACGCGGTGAATCTTTCCCTGCGGGGATTCCGGCTCATTCGAGGCGTATACGTTGTTGGTGGAACCGGCGGCGATGTACAGCATCCCATCCAATCCAAAGTGGAGGCCGCCTCCATTGAGAATCGTCGAAGTCTCGAAGGCAATGTTGAACTCGAAAGAGATTTGCTCGTCTTCGGCCTGATCGTCCTTCAGCGTGAAACGCGAGACGCGATTGATCGGCGCATCGCCGCGAGTGTAGAAAACCCAAAAGTATCCGTTCTCGGCGAAGTCGGGGTCGAGGGTGAAGCCGAGCAGGCCGCGCTCGCCGCGTGTGTCGATGTTGGTCAGAGCCAGCACGGGCGCGGAGATTTGCCCCTCGGCGGTGATGTAACGAACTGCGCCGTTCTTCTCGGCGATGAACAAGCGGCCATCGGGCGCGAAGTCCATCGCGGTGGGGAAGCCGGCTCCGGTGGCGAACGTTTGCACGCCGAAGATGGCTTGCGGAATTTCTTCGATGGGCGCGGTGGTGAGAGAAAGTTCGGGAGCGGGTTGAGTTGCATTGGAGAGAGGGGCGGAAGCGCAGGAGGCGAGGAGGATGGAAGAAATGATGAGATTGGAGATTAGAGGATTGGAGGATGACATGCGGTGATTATAACAAGGGCGGGGGTACAATTGTCGGCATGAGCGAAAGAGATCGGCGGGTTGCGGCGGCGCTGTTTGTGATCACCTCGTCGGTGTATTTTGCGACGGCGGCCGGCATCACTTCGTCGAACGATGGCAGTCATTACGCGCTGGTTCGCGCGCTGGCCGATGAACATCGCTTCGAGATTTCCGATTACCTCTCTTTCACCGAGTATCAAGATTACGCGCTGATCGACGATCTGCGATTCAGCGACCGGCCACCGGGGACGGCGATGCTCGCCGCGCCCGTTTACGCCCTCTCGGCCTTTTTGCCCAAACCGCTGGCGGCGCTCGAATCGAAACATGACGCGGCCAACCCGCGAATGCTGTACGCGTTGGTGATCCCGGTGGCGGCGGCCAGCGCCACGACGATCATTCTGTTTTGGATTCTGCGCGCGCACTTCGGGCTGGCTGAGTGGACGAGCGTGCTGACGACGCTGGCTTTTGCTTTCGGCACGATGACCTGGAAATATGGGAGCCTGCTCTATTCGCACGCGGCGAGCGGGTTGTGCGTAATGTTGGCAGTGGCGTTGATGTTGCGCTATTCGCATCCTGAGCGGAGGCGCGAAGCGGCGCAGTCGAAGGATGCGGACAACAGCCAACCTCTGGCTGGAAACGCGCCCTTCGACTATGGGTCGAAAGTGCACCGACCCTCCGCTCAGGGCGCTTTCTGGCTCGGCCTCCTCCTCGGCGCGAGCGTGCTGATGGAATACACAAATATCATCTTTGTTGCTTTCGCCGGAGCATGGTGCGTTGGACAAATTGCCAATTTGTCCAACGGGCGGCGTCGAATGTTTTTGTTGGGCCTCGGCGGGTTGATGCCGGCCGTGTTCCTCATGGGGTACAACGCGGCGAACTTCGGCTCGCCGTTTGCCCTCTCCACCTTTCACGCCGACACGACTCGCTGGCCGCAGAACGAATCGCTGTTCACCGATTTTGCCACGCCGCTGTGGGTGGGCCTTCCGGCGATGCTCTTTTACGGATACGAGAATCAGGGGTTGTTCTGGCTCGCGCCCATTTCGCTGTTGGGGTTGTTCGGGTTGAAAGGGTTGTGGCAGAGATCGCGGCGCGAGTTTGCGCTGATCGCCGGCGTGTTTGCGGCGATGCTGTTGCTGTTCAGCACGAGCACGACGTTCAACCCCTACACGAATGATGGGCGATACCTCACACCGTTTCTGGGGTTGTGGTTTGTGGCGGTGGGGTTTGGGGTGGGGCGTATGGTAGGGGCGATTCGCGAATCGCCCCTACGGTGGGCGATCATTTACGGGTTGCTGTTCATCTCCATCCGCAATCAAATCATGCACATCGCCTTTTCGTGGGGGCACGATCTCAAACCGGAGACGCTCACCCCATGGGCCGCCGCGCCCGAAAACATGATCGCGCTGTGGAATGCCGTATTCCCCAATGCGCTCAACGCGCCGCTGTGGTGGGGGGTGTTGGCGGCGGGGTGGGTGGCGCGGCGAGCGTGGGAAGAACAACAGATGGGTCGGAGGCGGCGGATCGAATCCGTGTAATCTATTTTAGGAGTTACGCCGTTGCCCAAAAACCGTCCATGAATCGCTTCGCGCGAATGGAACGAAGTTTGAGACGAATCATTCGAGTAATTCGTGCTATTCGTGGGAGAGAATGAGCCGAACTGCGTAAGTCCTATTCTGTTACGGTTTGGTTTTAATCTTCCCGGCGATGATGTCGGCAGTGATCTGTTCGAGCTCGGCTTTGACCTGAGGCGAGACCAATGAGTCGAGGTCGTGAAAGGGTGAGATTCCCACACCGCCGTTTTCCAATGTGCCGATGTGCGCGCCGCCGCTGAAGGTTCCATCAATCACGGCCTGCGCGGCGCTTGCGTCGTAGCGCTTCTCGACGCTGGTCAACACGATCTCGGAGAACTCGGGCGCAAGCAGGGTCCAGTCCACGTCCACGCCGACGAAGTAGACACCTTCGCGCTCCTGTGCGGCAACCGCCGCGCCCCATCCCACCACCGGCCCGGCCACCGGCATAATCACGTCTGCGCCGTCGTTCATCAACTGCTCCGCCAGGAGTCGCCCATCGTCTTCGTTGAAAAAGTTGCCGGTGAATGCGCCTTCGCGCGTCGCCGCGTCCCAGCCCAGCACTTCGACGTTTGCCTCGTGTTTCGCGTTGTAGTAAGCCGCGCCCAGCGCAAAGCCATCCATGAAGTCGGTGACGGGCGGAATATCAATGCCGCCGAACGTGCCAATCCGGCCGCTCTTCGTCACCGACGCGGCCACGTAGCCGGCCAGAAACGCCGCCTGATCGGTGGCATACACGCTTGTCCACACGTTGTCCAAAGGCGGTTCGTAAGCAACATCCGAGATGTAGAATCGCTGGCCGGGGTTGGCCTCGGCGGCGGCCTTCGTCGAGTCGCTCATGGCGAACAGGCTGGTCATGATCAGATCGCAGTCCGAGGCAAGAGAGGTGGCGAGAAGCTGGTCGTAGTCGGCCGGGTCGAGCGCTTCGAGGAAGATAACCTCCCATCCAAATCGCTCGGCCACGGAGCGGGCGCCGTTGTACTGCAGTTGGTTGAACAGGCTGCCCTGTCCCCCGACTTCGGGCACATGGCAGACACGGCCTTCCGAGGCGGAAGGTTGAAGGGAGGCAATGTCGGCCCCCGCCAACGAGTCGCACACTGCCTCGTCGCCGTGCAGATACCGGCGGCATTCGTCGGGAGTCAGCGAGCGAGTCAGGCGAGACTGAGCAAGGGCGATCAAATCTTCAATGCGCAGCAAATACAAACTGATGCCATCGCCGCCGCCGATGACGAGACTCGCCCCGCCGTCAGCGGGGGTGAAGGCTACGCTGTGAACGTTGCCCAAGTTGCCGAGCAGACGCATCAGTTCCCGGCCGGTGGCTGCATCCCATATCTTCACCGTGCCGTCGAGGCTGGCCGTCGCCAGGCGGGTTCCGTCGGGGCTGAAGGCAATATCGAAAACCCAATCGCCGTGGCCGACCAGCGTCAGAAGTTCGCGGCCGGTCTCCGAGTCCCACACCCTTGCCGCGCGATCCGAACCGGCAGTCGCCAGGCGTGTTCCATCGGGGCTGAAGGCAACCCCCACCACCTCTGCCGTGTGTCCGCGCATGACAAGGATTTCCTCCCCGGATGCGGTGTCCCAGATCTGCGCTGTTCGATCGGCGCCTGCCGTCGCCAGCCGTGAATCGTCCGGGCTGAACGCCACAGCCAGAACACCTCCGGCGTGGCCAGTGAGGGTGAGCAGTTCCTCGCCGGTTGCGGCGTCCCATATCTTCGCCGTCCGGTCGTCGCTGGCCGTTGCCAGCCAGCGCTCGTCTTCGCTGAACACGGCGCTGCCGACCGAACCGGTGTGGCTGGAGAGGGTCATCAATTTGTCTCCGGTGGCAGTGTCCCAAACGATGGCCGTGCGATCGTCGCTGGCTGTGACGAGACGGCTTCCATCTAGGCTGTACGCGACCGAGAGGACGATGCCGGTGTGACCGCGCAGGGCGAGAGTCTCCTTCCCGGTGGCCGCATCCCAAATACGCACGCTTCGATCGCGACTGGTCGTGGCGATGTGCGCGCCGTCCGGGCTGAAGGCGACGTCCCACACCGCGTCTTGTTGGCCGCGCAAGACCAGTTCGACGCGCGAGGCCTGCACGGCCTGATGAAGCGCGTCTTCGGCTTCGAGCGGAACGGGCAACCCGGCAGACTGGGCAACCGACACTGCCTCCAGAGCCAGCAGGATACTGCGATCGGGATCGACTTCGAGGTTGCTGATCGCGGCGGCGGCCAGTTCGCGCGAGAAGGCAATGCGCTGTTCGCTTTGCGCTGTGACTGCGCTCTGGCGGGCCTGCTCGCCGAAGAACAACGCCGCGACGGCCATGGCCAAAGCGAGAATGAATGCTCCGGTGAGATACAGGGCGCGGCGGCGCAATTGAGTGGCCGATCGACTCTGCTCCTCGGCTCGCCGCTTCTCGGCTTCGGCCAGTTTGCGGGCGGCTTCTAATTCGCGCTGGCGCTGGGCTTCGCGTTCGGCCTCTTCTCCTTCGGCCAATGTTTTCGATGCTTGCAAGAATTCGCGCTCGGACGCGTTCAGTTCGGCGGGGTTGGCCGCCGCCCATTCCAATGCCTGCGCCAGCCGCGCTCCGCGATACGCCGAATCCTTGTCTCGGCTCATCTGCTGCCATTCCTGCGCCGCTTCGGTCAGATGATGATGGAGTCGCAAGCCTTCGCGGTTTTCGGCCAGCCAGCCGCGCAGGGTGGGCCACTCGCGGATGAGCGCCTCGTGCGCCACCTCGGCGGTGTCCAATTCGGTGGTGATCAAGCGCGCATCGGCCAATAGCGTCGGCTTCATCGAAATAGAGCAAGCCTCTGAAGGGCGGCAGGCCGGGAGCGGGGGCGTCTTCCCGGCGGACGGTGGCGGCGAGCTCCAAAAGGCGGGTTACGATGGCCGGCTCGTCTTCGACATCCAGCGCGGGAACGAAGCGGGCGGTGATGGTGGGCAGATCGGGCAGGCGTTGGTTTTGTTCGAGGCGGCTGATGTGGGTGTCGCTGTAGCCAACGGCGATGGACAGTTCGCGCTGGGTGAGGCCGGCCCGGCGGCGGAGGTATTTCAGCAAATCGCCGGAGCAGTGGCAATCGCTCTGCTGATCGTGGCTGTGTTCACCGCGCGAATGTGGGCGGCCACCGCCGAGACCGCTTCCCTCGCCGAGCGGGCCCGAGCCGCCGACGCCGCCCGGTGGGCAGGTTTGGCCGAGTCGTATGCCAATGTCATTCCGGTGACCGGCGCGGGCAGCGAGTTTCAGCGATCGGCGCAGGCTGATGCGGCGCGTTGGCAGGGGATGGCCGAAGCGTACGCCTATGATTCCCAGCGCGCGTGGGACGCATCTTCGGCGCGATACACTGCGCTGGCCGAGTCTTACGGTGCGGTGATTGCGGTGACGGGCGCCGAGTACGATGCTCAACGCGCATGGGAGGCCGCCGCCGCGCGCTGGGCAGGATTGGCCCTGCATTACCAGAACAAGGCCAACAAGTAGAAGCCAACGGCTATCGCATATGGCCTCGCCTCTCGGCGAAAGTTCACTGCCTGCGCCGGGTTACAGAACCGGCGCAGGTTTTGTTTGGAGCGCGTTAGGGTTTGAGGTAAGTGGCGAGAGGGATTTCAGAATACCGTGTGCCATCGGCCAACGAGTAGAGGCCGACGACGACGGGGTAGTCGCCGGGAGGGAGATCGGGCGAGATGGGGTGGCGCTGGATGATCACGTCGCCGATCTGCCACTGCTCGGCGGGGAAGCCGAGTGCGTCGTAGGCTTCGGCCAACGCGCCATCGGGCCAGTTGAAGTGGACGAAGATCGAAACGGGCGGCGGGGCAGGTTCGGTGACGAGCCAAGTGAGGGTGAGGGCTCGAGGGGTGAGGTCGTAGTCGAGCAAAGAGAGATATAGAGAATTAGAGATTAGAGATTGGTAATTGGTAATTGGCAATTGGTTATTGGTTATTGGGCGGTAGAGGCGGTAGTAGGTTGTGCCGTCGGCGCGTTTCCACTCAAAGATTGGAGATTGAAGATCGGAGATTGGGGATTGGCTTTCGGGATAGAGCAGGAGGGTTGGCCAATTCGGGATAACAAGGCTGGTGTTGCAGTCGAATGTTATTTCGCGCGCGGCGCGGTTGTCGAGCAGTTGAGCGACCGCGTTTTGATTCAGAATCGGCGGCGCGCATTGGGCAAACGCAGTGACCGGATCGTGTTGGGGAACTTCGTAAATGAAGATCGAATAGTTGATGGCGGTGAGGAGTGGGAGATCGCTGAAGTAGGCGAAGGTGTTGGGATCGGAAAGTTGGGCGCCGACGAGGTTGCTGGCCGAGATGGCGTAGAGGCCGGGGGCGGGGTCGGCGGGGGCGAACCGACTCTCCGGCGGCGGCGGCCATCCGGGAAGCGGCTCGAAGTTGATGCCGTAGTAGCGCGGGTCGGCTTGCCCGAAGTATGAAAGGTGAACGCGGCGGCCATCGAGGTATTTTGCCAGCGCGGGCAGATCTTGCCCCCAATCGAGATTCGAGTCGGACAAGATTTGGTGGCCGCGCGCCGGGCCGATAAGTTCGTTGAAGTAGGCGAGAAAGTGAGGGGCAATGGAGAGGGTGGAGACGGTATGGAAAATGAACAATAAGATAATGAGCAATGAGCGGGAACTCCAAACTCCAAACTTCAAATTCCAAAAACGGATGGTTGAGGCGGCGAGGAGGTGGAGGAGCGGCAGGATGGGCAGGAGGTAGCGGTAGCCGACGTTGAGGGGGGTGAGGCTGGCGGCGAGGAGGTAGAGGGCGAGGGGAAGGAGGAAGGAGGAAGGAGGAAGGAGGAATGCGGAATGACCGCTTCGCGTGACGAAAGACCGCTTCGCGCGACGAATGGCCGAGATGGCGGCCATGGCAAGGAGCGCGAAGAGGGGGAGCGGGGTTTTGACGGCGAGGACGACGAGGTGGTAATACCACCAGCCGTTGGGGGAGAGTTGGCCGAAGAGGTAGGCGGTGTGGCCTTCGCTGGCGAGGGATTGCAGGGTGGATAGTTCATAGATGTATTGGGCGAGGGGGTAGGGATTGAAGGCGAAGCCGTAGGTTGCCCAGAGGGTAAGGAATGCGGAAGGCGGGATGATGAATGACGAATGACGAATGATGAATGATGAATGCGGGTTGCGGATCGCGGATCGCGGATCGCGGATGGCTATGGCAACGAGGATGGCGAGGGTGGGCAAGAGGAGCAGGGCGTTGAATTTTGTGGCGAGGGCGAGGCCGAGCATGAGGCCGGTGAGGGCGGCGTTGCGGGCGGTGGGCTTCTGCGCGAAGCGATGCCAGCGGTAGAGGGTGAAGACGTAGAAGGCGGCGACGGGCAGATCGGTGGTGGCCAGGGCGCTGTGGGCGAGGAGGTTGGGCGAGAGGGCGTGCAAGGCCAGCGCGGCGGCCCCGGCTCCCGGCCCGAACAGTTCTTTCGCCCAGCGGCACGTCACTGCGCCGAGAACCAGTCCGAGCAGGAGAATCGGATAGCGGCCGAGAAAGACGATGCGCGCGGCGTTGAGCCCGCGCCCCCAAAGGAAGTCGCGGCTCGAATCGTCGTAGCGGTCACTGCTCCAACCGACGAGGGTGCGCGGGTCGGGAAGATTCGGCTCGAGGGCGACTCCGAGCGCGGAGAGCCAATGGGCCAGCGGCGGGTGGCCGATGGGCACGATGTGTCCGGTGCGCCACGCGGCGTATCCGCGAAAGAGGGTGAAGCCTTCGTCGAAGGTGGGGGAGGTGGAGGTGAGTTGGGCGAGGGAGAGGGCGAAGAAAACGATGAACGATGAAAGATGAAAGATGAAGGATAAAGGCGGAATGCGGAATGCGGAACGCGGAATACGGAATGATGAAGGATTGCCGTTCACTGCTGACCGATCATCGATCACTGATTACAGATCACCAATCACCAATTACTGATTACTGATTGCTGATTGCTGATCACTATCCGCCCGCCCACCGATGCCGCCAAACGAGGGCCAGCGTGTCTTTGATGTTCTGCCACACCTTCATTTTGCTCACGCCGGGCTTGCGGTCGTAACGCAAATCCATCGGCGTCTCGCCGAACTTGAGATCGGAGAGGAGGGAAAGTTTGAGGAGGATTTCAGTCATGCAGGCGAAGCCTTGCTCGGTGATGAAGCGGTCGCCCCAGCGGTCGGCGGCGCGGCGGAGGGCCGAGGCGCGGTAGAGGCGGTAGCCGCAGGAGAAGTCGCGCACGTTGGGGATGGGGGCGAGGAGTTGAAAGAGGAGGCTGAGCACGTTGCTAAACAGTTGGCGGTGCGGCGGGATGCCCTGCATTTTTGCGCCGGGCTGGAAGCGCGAGGCGATGACCACATCGAGGCCGGTGTTCAGTTTGTCGAGCATGAGAGCGAGCTCGCGGGGCTGGTGCGAGTTGTCGGCGTCCATGCTGGCGATCAGTCCGTCGGGCGGGGCGGTTTCGAGCGCGGCGGCGATGCCGGTGCGCATGGCCTGCGCGAGTCCCATGTTGCGCGAGTGTTGAATCAGTTTCACCCAATCTTGACTGAATTCGCGCGCGATCTGCGCGGTGTTGTCTTTGCTTCCATCGTCCACGACGATGACGCTGAGGCCGGGTAGGGCGTTGGCGCGAGTTTCGGCAATGGCGGCGAGCAGGGGCGGCAGGGCTTCGGCTTCGTTGTAGGCGGGGAGGAGGAGGGTGAGGGGGGGAGGGGGCATTCGAGATTGGAGGGTGGAGAAATCGAGATTGGAGATTTGGAATTTGAAGTTTGATGTTTCTTTTACCGCGCCAACGGCTTGTAATGGATGCGATGCGGCCTCTCCGCCTCGATGCCCAGCCGCTTGCGGCGGTCGGCTTCGTAATCCGAGAAGTTGCCGTCGAAGAAGCGCGCGGCGCTCTCATCCTCGAAGGCCAGGATGTGGGTGGCGATGCGGTCGAGAAACCAGCGGTCGTGGCTGACCACGACGGCGCACCCGGCGAAGTTCTCCAGCGCCTCTTCCAGCGCGCGCAGGGTGTTCACGTCGAGATCGTTCGTCGGCTCGTCGAGCAGAATCACGTTCGCGCCCTGCTTGAGCACTTTGGCTAAATGCACGCGGTTGCGCTCGCCGCCGGAGAGCGAGCCGACCTTTTTCTGTTGATCCGTTCCGAGGAAGTTGAACGAGGCCACGTAGGCCCGCGAGTTCATCTTGCGCGCGCCGAGCGTGATCTGATCCTCGCCGCCGCTGATCTCCTCCCACACCGTCTTTCCGGCGTTCAGCGTGTCGCGGCTCTGATCGACGTAAGCCAGCGTCGCCGTGTCGCCGATGCGGATCGCACCGCTGTCGGGCTTCTCCTGCCCGGTGATCATCTTCATCAGTGTTGTCTTGCCTGCGCCGTTGGGGCCGATGACCCCCACGATGCTGCCCGGCGGAATATCCACGCTGAAGTTGTCGAGCAGGAGTGTGTCGCCGTAGGCTTTGGTCAGGTTCTTGCACTGGATGACGATGTCGCCGAGGCGCGGGCCGGGCGGAATGTAAATCTCCAAATTCTCGCGGCGCTGTTCGTGCTCTTGATCCAGCAATTTTTCATACGCCGTCACGCGCGCTTTGCCTTTGCTCTGCCGCGCTTTGGGCGACATGCGAATCCAGTCCAATTCGCGCTCCAGCGTCTTCTGCCGTTTGCTTTCGGCCTGCTCCTCCTTCTCCAATCGATCCCGCTTCTGCTCCAGCCACGAGGAGTAGTTGCCCTTCCATGGAATGCCGTAGCCGCGATCCAGTTCGAGAATCCAGCCGGCCACGTTGTCGAGGAAGTAGCGGTCGTGGGTGACGGCGATGACCGTGCCCCGATACTGCTGCAAATGCTTCTCCAGCCAGGCCACCGATTCGGCGTCGAGATGATTGGTCGGCTCGTCGAGGAGGAGGATGTCTGGCTCGGTGAGCAGGAGCCGGCACAGGGCGGCCCGTCTCCGTTCCCCGCCCGAAAGAACCGATACGGGCGTGTCGCCCGGCGGACAGCGCAGGGCGTCCATCGCCAGTTCGAGACGGTTGTCCAAATTCCAGGCGTCGTGTTTATCGAGCTCTTCCTGCAAGCGGGTCTGCTCGGCGAGGAGCGAATCGAAGTCGGCGTCGGGCTCGGCGAATCGGGCGTTCACTTCGTCGAACCGGGCCAGCATGTCTTTGATGGGGCGGACGGCCTCCTCCACCACTTGCTTCACGGTTTTGCCGGGGTCGAGTTGCGGCTCCTGATCGAGGAGGCCGACGGTGTAGCCTTTGGAAAGAAAGGTCTCGCCGATGTAATCGGCGTCGGCTCCGGCCATGATTCGGAGCAGGGTGCTTTTGCCCGCGCCGTTGAGGCCGAGCACGCCGATTTTCGCGCCGTAGAAAAAGCCGAGCGAGATGTCGCGCAAAACTTGCTTGTTGGGGGGGTGGATGCGCCCGACGCGCACCATCGAGTAGATCACTTGCTGTGAATCGGTCATAAATTTATGGCTTCTTTTAATTCCGAGCGGGTTTGGGTTGTATTATGCTGTGAAATGCCGGAAAAGGTATGTTTGACGTTGCGGCCAATTATAAACTACAGATGCGGCGCGGCGGTTGGACGGTTGCCTAGGTTCCGCTGGATCTTGACCAATGAGTCTAGGATGGAGAAACCTTGTTGACGACAGGTTGCCAGAACGCTGGTCAAAATCGAATGCGTCGCGGCCCCGCTGTCAGTGCGATTGCAGCCGCCCGTCTTGCGCGTAATCACGGCTGGGCGCAACAT
>Ga0194120_10005650_pt1 | contig 18250 bp, 14 predicted proteins | sample TA2MahCa65mmetaG_FD_148642 | JGI IMG/M metagenome (GOLD analysis project Ga0194120, IMG submission 148642) | Freshwater microbial communities from Lake Tanganyika, Tanzania - TA2015019 Mahale Deep Cast 65m | ecosystem: Environmental > Aquatic > Freshwater > Lake | place: Tanzania: Lake...
TACCCTCCGCGACAGGCTTCGCACAGCGCTCGCAGGCTCGCCCATCCGCGCCGACCGAATCGAGTTCACTTTGTTCGCCTCGACAGACGAACGGCGTTACGGACTGGCCGTTCTCGTTCCATTGCTCTCCACCCCGTGTTTCCACGACGCAGTTATGGTTCAATACCGCACGATTCTTCACCGCACAGAAGCGGACTTTCACCGCTTCGACCAATCGCCATCTCAGGCGCACGAGCACGGGCGGCTCGCCCGCAGGCTGGCCAGCTCCACTCAAACTCGCGGGCGGGCCGCCGCGCTCCCATCGCGTCGTCGGTGAGAAATTCGCGGACATGGCTGTCCCCGCTCCGCGTGTGCGCTTCGGGGTCATTTCTGCTGCTTCCACTTATCCAGCGCGGCCTGGCCTTGCTGGCGCGCGTAGGCGGTGCCGTAGCGGTCTTTGAAATGAAGGACGCGCGTCCAACCATCGATGGCTTGCTGCCGCAGGGCGGCGTCCGGCGCGATGTATTCGTTCACTTCTCTTAACACTTGATCCACAGCAACGTCATCATTCGCAGGTTGGATGAAGCGACGCAAGAGACCCAACAGTTTCGCGTCGGTCGGGGGTTTGCCGGGGAAATCTTCCTTCGGTTTCTCTGGCTTTTCGCCTCGGGCCGCGGCGCCCTCTGCCGCCATGGCTCTCCGATCGGCCATGCCGGGCCGTTGTCCTCGGCGAGCTTGCAGCGCTTCGACCGTCGGAGGCGCCTGGTCGCCACAAGCGGCTGCCAGCGCGCTGAGGACCTGTGGCGCATCGGCGATGCCGGGCTGCACCAGGGCGAAGTTGGCGGTGACTTTGTTGTCCTTGGCCACCACGATGGTCATGAGGCATTCCTTGTTCAATCCGTAATTGCCCGGCCCTTCCTCTCCGTCGAGCGAGACGCCACGCCGCGACTGCAATTTCAGGGAACTCGCCGCCGCTTTGAGCCGTTGCTCGCCACTCAATCGGTCGGCGGACAGGAAAATGAACTCGGTTTTCAACTTCTCCTTTTGGTCTGCGCCATACATGTCAATGGTGGTCATGAGCGGCACCATGGAACGTTCCAGGCCATGGAGAAAGACCAGCGCGGTTGGCGCGCCGTGGTTCTCCGTAATGGGATCGCGTTCCTTGGCTTCGGTCGAAGCCGTAAAGTCCGCGACTTTGAATGGTGTGGTTTTTTCGCCTGCTTGCGGGCCGGAGAAAACCGGGTCGGCGGCATAGAGAATCGCGGTCGATGTGACGACGGCCGAGAGCATCGCGAGGGCAACCACTTTGAGCAGTAATGATTTGAGCATATTTAGAGCGGACGAAACCTAGCACATTCGGGTTACTGGTGAGAACAAAAGTTTGCGGCGTAGCATTTGAGCGCACTTTCCAGTCCCGTCCGCCGGGCGACTGGAAAGTCGCCCAAACCAGCAGGCTGGAAAGCCAGGCTGGAAAACCAGGCTGGAAAGCCTGCTCTACGCGCCGTTTCATGCAGAAGGAGAATCGATCGCAGCTTGGAAAAACCGGTGGATCCGCGCGTGGATGAAGTGGTGTTGCGCACGCTGGAAAAGGAACGGGAACGGCGCTTCCAGAGCGCGGGCGAAGTGAAGACGCGGGTGGAAAACATTGCGACCGACGCCGCCGCGAGCGCGGCGAAAGCGCCCCCGCCGCCGGTTATCGAACCGGCTTCCAAGCCCCATCTGCCCGCGCCGGGCTGGGTGAATCGGGCGGGCATTCTCTTCACCGTGCTTGGCCTGGTGGCGTTTCCTCCCGACACTGACCACGATCGGCGGCAATGTTCACATAGTGCATTCCGGCACATTGCTGGTGCTGACCGGCATTGCTTTGCTCACGCTGAGCTGGCCGGTGCTATTGAGCATCGGGGTCGTCATCGCTGTTTGGGTTTCTGTTACTTCCTCAATGTGGGTCCAGAGCGAATCGCCGTGATCTCTTCCAGCGATCCAACACCGCGACCGCCGGACTCCAGCTTCCGCACGACACGCTGGACGCGTGTCCTCGAGGCGCGAGGAGATTCCCCTGAAGCACAATCAGCGCTGAGCGATTTGTGTGCAGCGTACTATGCTGCCGTGTTCGCTTTCATCCACCGCGAAGGCCGCGACGAAGACACTGCGCGGGAGCTCACTCAGGAATTCTTCGCGCGGATACTCGCGAAACACGGTCTCGACAAAGTCGATCCGGAGCGCGGGCGCTTCCGCTCATTTCTGCTCGGGGCGGCGAAACATTTTCTCGCCGATGAACGCGACCGCTCGCGCGCGGCCAAACGCGGCGGCGGCCAGGCTCCCGAACGCATCGAAGCCGGCGCGGACACCAAGACGCAATTGCAGATTCCAGATCCTGCGAGCGGTCCGCCCGCGGATGCGTATTTTGACTGGCAATGGGCGCTGGCGTTGATGGAGCGAGCGCTGGGAGCTTTGGAGACGGAATTCAAAGCGGCCGGCAAGGGTGAACAGTTCGAGGCGCTCAAGCCATGGCTCGTCGGGGAAACGGAATCCCTGCCGCAAAAAGCAGCCGCCAGCCGGCTTGGCTTGACCGAGGGCGCGCTCAAAGTTGCGATTCACCGGCTGCGAAAGCGGTTTCGGGAGTTGGTGCGATCTGAGATCAGCCAGACCGTCACGGACTCCGGCCAGGTCGAGGAAGAGTTGCGATACCTGGTCGAGGTTTTGGCCAATGTAGCCCCTCAGCAAACCTGGAAAAGCAATTGATCCCACGAAATACACGAAAGGCACGAAAGCCGAAGGAGTAAGACTCAGAGACTCTCAGCGGATGAGTCGGGATTGTCTCCTTGGCAACGCGTTTAGTTCTTGGGTGTTTCGTGTGTTTCGTGGGCCCAACTGTTTTTTCCAGAGTGAACGACGGTGGAGCGAGACTCCTGCCGAGCCGTGCGTCGATGGGCAGTGGATCGCGAGGACGCTCGCCCACGTTCACTAATTTCAGGGGACGGAATCAATTGCGCCGGGAGAACGGATTCCAGAACGCAAGAGTTGGAGGGCTTCCATGACCGGCGGCCTTCTGGAACGCATGATTTCGGACGCTGCAGGATTCGGTTTCCCAATTGAACACAATGACAGGCTTATCCTCTCGAAAGACTGTGGCGAGCCTGGATTGCTGATCCAACGCCACGCGTCCTCGCCGCCAGGAGTTATCCTCGTGATCGTAGTAGAACCAGCCGCCCGTGCCGTCCGGCTTCCGATAAAAAACCCCCGTGTTGTAGGAAAACGGCCCTCCGATTCTCTGGACCACGCATAGCTCCAGCCCGTTCGTCATGGAAGTGCGAACCACAAATCGCGGCGCGAACCAGTAAAGATAAATCACGCAAACGACTGCGATGATGGCGAGGGCAGTGCCACCCAGAAAAACCAGGCATTTCCGAACCGAGTGTTCGCCGGAACTTTTCATCCACGTCAAAACTTCACAGTTTTTCCGGTTCATTGATCAACGCCGCGACGCGCGCCAGCAATCGCCCCGCGGCGCCGCCGTCGAGCACGCGATGATCGAAGCTCAAGGTCAGATTGGCCTCCATCATCGGAACGAACTGTTGCCTTTTCTCATCCCAGTTCGGCACGCGCCGCGCCGCGCCCATGCCCAGCACGAGCGTTTGCTCCGGCAGCGGAATGGGCGTCGCCCAGGTCAGGCCGAACGTGCCGAAGTTCGTCACCGTGGCGATGGAGCCGCCGGTCGCATCCGCGGGCAGCCGGCGTTGCCGCGCCAGATCGACCAGCTCGTTGTAACGGCCGGTCAATTCTTTCAAGCGCCGCGTGTCCGCATTGCGAAGCACAGGCACCAAGACGCCCTCCACCGCTTCCACAGCAAACCCGATGTCAATGGCGCTGGGATGCACGATTCGGTTTCCGACAAGCCGCCCGGCTGGCGCGCTGTTTTCTGCAAGGGCGAGGGCCAGGGCGCGCAAAGCGTAGAGGGCCGGACCGGGTCTGGGATCACAATTCTTTCGGTGAGCTAACAGCGCATCCAGACCCACGGGCAGCGCGACGGTCGCCAGCGGACGGGTCCAGCTTCGGCGCATCGCATCGGCCACGGCCACGCGCATCGACGAGGCCGGGCTCATTTTGTTGCGTTCGAGGTTGGCCAGAAACTGCTCGAAATCCTCGATGGTCACTCGCCCGGCAGCGCCACTCCCGGCGACGCCGGCCAAATCGGCCGCGTGCAAACCGAGTTCGGCCATGCGGGCTTTGAGTCGCGGTGACATGTAGCTGGCCCCGGCGGCATGCGCGGGAACGGGCAAGCCGCGAACGGTCGGTTGAACGCCCGATCCCCTTTCGCCGTCTGCGGTGCCATTCTCGGCCGCGCTTCCGGATTTCTCGGCCGACGACTTGAGTTGAAGCGTGTCCAATCCCAGCCGCGCCGCCACCTCGTCGGTCGCGTCCACGTAGCCCAGGATGGCCCCGACGGCATAGCTTTCGTTCACCTTCACCTGAAATTGGTGCAGCCGGCCCGGGCACGGGGCCGTCACCGTCAAGGTCGCTTTGTTCGTTTCGACTTCCAGGACATCCTGGTCCGCCTCGACGGTGTCGCCCGCCTGGACGAGCAATTGAATGACGGTGGCTTCAGCGATGGATTCACCGAGCTGCGGCATGATGATTGGAATTCGAGGCATATGATCTGGCCTGTCAGCCGGTAGGGACGGATTCCACTCCGTCCCTGACTTTTTGACCCTTCGATGGAAAGAAAATCAGGGACGCGGTGGAACGCGTCCTTACCGGCAGGGTGATGGAGCGAGGGGACTGAATTCGTAATACGGAGAAGGATTGGTGGAAGATTTTCAAAGCAAGAAGTTCAGCTTAGCGCCGCAACAAATCCCGCACGGCGGCGGCGATGCTGCGCGCCGTCGGCCGATGCGCGGCCCAGAGCGTGGGATGGTACGGGATGGGCGTGTCCTTGGCATTCAACCGTTGCGGAGGCGCATCCAGCAAATCGAATCCTTCACTGGCGACGCGCGCCACGACCTCGGCTGTGACGCCACCCCAGGGGAACGCTTCGCCCACGCATAACAGCCGTCCCGTGCGCGCCACCGATGCCATCACCGTGTCTGTATCCAGCGGTTTCACGGAGCGCAGATCGACGACTTCAATCTGCGTCCCTTCCGTTCGCAACTCGTCCGCCACCGCAAGCGCTTCATGCACCATGGCGCTGTAGGCCACAATCGTGAGATCGCGCCCCTCACGCGCGATGCGCGCTTTGCCGACCGGCATGGCTTCGGTGGGGAGCCTTTCCGCCTTCAAGTGGTAATAGAGGTATTTGTGCTCGCAATAAATGACCGGGTCATCGATGGCGACCGCTTCCAGGAGCATGCTGTAAGCGTCTTCCACAGTGGCCGGAGTCAGGACGATCAAGCCGGGATAATGCGCGTAAATGGCTTCCATGCTCTGGCTGTGGAACGGACCGCTGCCGGAAGTCCCGCCCGAAGGCAGCCGGACGGTAATCGGGCAAGGGACCTGCGTCCGCCAGTGCAGCGTCGCGGCTTGATTGACAATCTGGTTGAACGCGATCGTCGAAAAGTCGGCGAACTGCATTTCCACGATCGGCCGCATGCCTTCGATGGCCGCGCCGATGGCGGCGCCTAAAATCGCGTCCTCGCTGATCGGCGCGTCAATCACGCGGCCCGGAAACTCCTGGGCGAGATTCTTGGTCGCTTTGAACGCGCCGCCAAACGCGCCGACGTCCTGGCCGTAGATGAAAACGCGCGGATCATCCGCCAGGGCCCGCGCCTGGGCTTCGCGGATCGCTTCGAGGTAAGTGATGCTCATGAGAGCCATCGCTAAATCGTTAAATCGTTAAATCGATAAAAAGGGGAAGCGCTTCGGAATTTCATCGGCAGCGTCTGAACAATTGTCGGAGCGCAGAGTCTCTACAGGGAACGTTACGCTCGACAGTGTGCATGCCGCAACTTTTCCCAAGGCAGGAAATGTCTGAATTGAACAGGGGGCATACCCCAGGGAACAAGAGACCAACTCGCTTCTACCTTGAGTGATCGGGATCAAATCCTTACTGCCCGATCCACGCGTACTTCGCGGGTCCGACCTTCTTGATGGCCTTGAGTTTCTTGCCACTCCTGAGAAACCAGATCGAAATGTTCTGGTAGCGTGCGCCGATCTTTTCCACAAGGTCCTTTACCGTCGCGCCGTCTTTGCCCGCCGCTTTGAGTGTTTGGACGATTTGCTGCTTGAGTTTGCCGCGAGGCCACTTTTTGCGCCGCGGCGGTGGCGCTTGCTTGATGTTTGTGCCGCCTCGCTTCCCTGACTGAAGCGTTGGTCTCTGGTTGCGGAACGGAGTAGGTATTTCTCCGCCGAGCGCGTTGTCTATTTCCCGAAGGCGGGCTTCAAGGCGGGAACGTTCTTGCGCGAGCTGGTTGCGAACATGGAGGAACTGTTTGAGTGCGTCCGATTTCATGGAGAAATATGTAGAGGATTCTTCCGAATGTGGAAAGAAAACACTTACTGATCAGACCGTGGGAGTTGCAGTTCACCGAACAAGACCGCCTTCGAGAAGTCGAAAATCCCTGTAAGGAAATCTTCGCAGAATCGACCCATCTTCTGTGAAGCACTGTTTTGGCACGCGTCTCCGGCATGGAGTTGGGATCGGCCCGGGCAAAAGCCAGCTCAACAGCCGCATCGGTTGGAGAGCGGCTGCCGCCCTGGCAATGGTGGCGGGTTGGCTGGCACTTTGCGGATGCGGTTCCGTGCCTGTCCATAAGCAACGGCTGGTTTCCAAACCCAATATGCTGTTCTCCGACAGCGCCGTTTTCACCTATTTGCCCAAGCTGCTCGTCCAAACCGAACCCGGAGCCGCAGCCACCGGAGGCTCGCAAGCCGCCGGATGCACGTCCTGCCGATGAACGAGGAAACAAATGATTTGGCCACCGCTGTCATCTGGAGTCATTAGCGTCGCCTTGCTTGCGGGCGAGCCGGCGGAAGCCCTTGCACCAGGGATTCAGCCGGAGCGGCAAGCCGGAGAAGCGACCAACTCCGGCGAGGTTCGCCAGAGCCTCAACGCCCCGCTCCGCGAGTTGCGGACGGCTGGCCTGCGTTGGAACCACAAAGCCGAGGCCGACTTTGAAGCTATGTTCGCGTCGGACATCCTGCTGACGCAAGGCACGATTGGATATGGGCAGAGCCGCGGCCCGACCGAGTGGACCCTCAGTTACGCGCACAACACCTTCGATCTGGACTATCGCCCCGCGCCGTTTGATTTCCTGGGTTTCGACCGCTCCGTGAGCGAAAACCGAAATGCGCTGCAAGCCGGCCTCAAGCAGCGCCTCTTTGCGCCGCTCACGCTGCTGGGGGCAGGCGGATTCTACGACGGCTTTGCGGATTACCGCAGCGCCTGGCTCAACGAGTATTACCGCCAACACTTCTCGGCGTTGCCGGAGTATCAGGAGGCGCAGCCGAACGGACAGAACGTCTCCGCTGGCTTGCGCTGGGAATACTTGCCGGCCACAGGCTTCTTTCAAGCCGAGGCGGGTTTTCTGAAAAACAAAATCGTGGATCATTATCGGAAAGCCGGCCGCGAATCGTCCTTCACCGACCTGGAATTCTTGAGCGATGAGCAGCAAGAACGCTTCAACCCGGACGGGCCATTCCGGGACGCCTGGATTCACGAACTCGGACCGATCGAGTGGACTCCAAATCCCGGGGCCGATCTCGACAACGCCGAGTTCTGGAAAACCTTCCACGATTGCGCGGCGAAATTGCCCGTGAAAGTTTCACGGGTCTTTCTCCTCCGCGAAATGGACGAAGTTTCTACGGACGAAATCTGCGCGCTCTTGAACATCACGCCGAACAACCTCTGGGTCATGCTTCATCGCGCGCGCATGGCGCTGCGCCGCTGCCTCGAAGCGAACTGGTTCGGGCGGCGAGGCGGAAAGACCTGATCCAACATGAAAGCGCTCGCCTCCATCAAGACGCAGATGTTGAGCTGGCTCTGGCGCCGGGTTCTGACCTGCAAGGAAGTGACCCAACTGGCCTCTCAATCGCTCGACCGGACGCTCCCGCGGAAGCAGCGTTTTCAAATGCGCGTTCACTTTCTCCTTTGCGTCTGGTACCAACGCTACGCGAGGCATCTCCATTTCATTCATCGCGCCGCGCCCCGCTACGCCGACCACATGGCGATGGCTGCACCCCAGAGACTGACCGACAACGCCAAACGGCGCATGAAGCAAGCGCTGCAAAACCAGCGCGATCGCTGAAGCGGAACGACTCAGGCCGGATGGGTAGCGCACGCGCCCCACCAGTTCTGTTCGGCACGGGAAGCGCTCAGCGAGTTTTTCACTCCCTCCCCGCGAGGCACGAGTGGGGAGAGAGCCGGAGAGAGGGGAAAAACCGATCCCAAAGGTCCTCCGTGCTGGAGTCGGCGCCCTCACCGACTCCATTCAATCGAACTAAACCGTTCCACTCCGTACGATGGTTTCAGCGACGTTTCGACTGGCGAGGCGCCAGTCGGAACAGGCGGGTCGCCTGTGCTACCCAAGATTGAATTCTCAGACACGCGCCAAGGCGCGCCGGGCAGAGAATCGACTTCTTCAGCGGCGCGGAACCCGGTTCCACCACGCTTCGCTTGACGATTGCGATCACGAGCTGCCCAGCGTGACGGCAAACCACTTCAGCGGCCTGGATGGCCTGGCGATTCGCAGCGCGCTCGACCAATTGCCCGCCGTGTTTCGCGCCGTGCTGACGCTGTACTACCTGGAGGATCTGAGCTACCGGCAGATTGCCACCCAATTGGGCATCCCCATCGGAACCGTCATGTCGCGGCTTTCTCGAGGGAAACAATTGCTGCGCGAAGCGCTACGCGATCAAGGGCGCCCAGATTAACGCTGCGCCACATTGATCTCGTACCAACGAAATGGCCGGTCGAAATCTTCGATGAACTGCTCCGCCCTGAGGAGCTGACGGTTCATCCGCGGTTCTTGTCAGGGAGAACTGTTGGGCAACAGCTTCAATATCCTGCCGCGAATAGAAAGTGAACGGTCCTGTCACGGCCTTCTGGCAATCTTTCAGGCACTGACCTTGAACTTGAAACCTTAAACTTTGAACTCCCCGCGCGCACCCGTTCGGTCGCGCCAGCCTGACGTCAGCCGAGCCGGGTTTGTCGCGGATTGCCGCTGGTTCCCGGACCGGGGTCGTGCTAAAAGCTCGAATGTTCTTCGGTGAACTTGAGTCCATGGCCCGCTCGAAGCAAACAGGCCACTCGAAAACTCTTTGGAGCTCATTATGCGCACTCGACTGATCATTCTCCGGAATCGATTCTCCAACTTCGTCCTCTGGCGCCGCCGCGCATCGCCTGACCATGAACCTCAAGGGAGAGCGAGCCTGTCCCCAGCGAGCCGAGCCGGAAGTGTTCCAAGCGCGTCGAGCGGCTTGCCGGGACGGACTCGCCCTGCCTGGTTCATTGGCGCCATGCTCGCAGTGCTGTCGTTACGCCTCGCCGCCGCGCCGCCGGACGGCAATCGCCTCGCGTATCTGGATGAAAACGATCCGTTCTACGTGCATCGGGATTTTCCCAAACTCACCACGCCCCAATGGATCGGCGAGCCCGGTGTCGAAGCCGCGGTCATTCTCGCCATCGACGATCTTCGCGATCCCAAGAAATACGAAACCTATTTGCGTCCAATCCTGGAGCGCTTGAAGAAGATCGATGGCCGCGCGCCGGTCAGCATCTACTGCAACGCACTGGACCCGGAGCAACCGCAGTTTCAAACCTGGCTTGCGGAAGGGCTCTCGCTCGACGTCCACACTTTGAGCCACCCATGCCCGCTATTGGCGAAAGGAAATTTTCAGGCCGCGGTGGACACCGTGAACGGCGGGATCGATCTGTTGCATCGCATTCCCAACAACAAAGCTGTCGCGTATCGAATGCCTTGCTGCGATTCGATCAACAGCCCCAGCCCGCGGTTTTATGCCGAGATTTTCAATCGCCGCACTTCCGCCGGCCATTTCCTCACCATTGATTCCTCGGTCATGAATATCACGACCCCGAAGGACAAGTCGCTTCCTCGCGATCTCGTTGTGGATGCGGATGGCCGCGAGAAATTCCGGAAATACGTTCCGTTCCCTTCCTTCGTGACGACGATTGAGGATTACCCGTATCCGTACGTGATCGGGAAACTGTGCTGGGAATTCCCCGCCATGGCGCCGAGCGATTGGGAAGCGCAGCATCTGCACGGCACGAACAATCCCGTGACCGTCGCCGACTGGAAAGCGGCGCTCGACGCGACCGTGCTTAAACAAGGCCTTTTCACGTTCATTTTCCACCCGCATGGCTGGATTCGGCCCGACCAGATGGTTGAGTGCATTGACTACGTTGTCCAGAAATACGGGACGAAGGTGAAATTCTTGAATTTCCGGGAAGCACAGGAGCGAATCGACAAATTCCTTCTGGCCGGCCAGCCGTTGCGCGCCGCCAATGGCCAGGACAACGGCGTCCGTATGATTGATCTTAACCACGACAATTACCTGGACGTTGTGATCGGCAATGGCGCGGTTCGGAAGACGCGCGTCTGGTCGCCCAAGGACCGCCGATGGATGGAATCGGAGTTCCCGACCTGGCTCGTGTTCTCAAGCCACGAGGGCGACAGCCAAGACGCGGCGGTGAAATTTGGCGTTCTGACGCCCGACGGATTCGCGACGATGCTCGTGAACGGCTCCGCGAAAGGCGCATGGCAATTCGACGGCGCCCGATGGGTGACCCACAAATGGCTGTTGAACGGCCTGGAACTCGACGGTCAACCCGTCTTGACGGCTTCCCAATCCACGGATCGCGGCGTGCGCCTGCGCGACCTCGACCGCGATGGCCTCAACGAGTTGATCGTCGGCAACGAGGCGCAAAACGCCGTCTTCAAATGGTCCGCGCCGGAGAGCACCTGGAAGAAACTTGCTTATGCCCTGCCCAGAGGCACGGCGCTCGTGGACGCGCAAGGGCGCGACCAGGGCTTTCGCTTCGTCGATCTGAATGATGACGGCTATGACGACGCCGTTTTCTCGAACGAACGCGCCTTCTCCATTCATCTCTTTGTCCCGAAGCTCTACCTGGGATTTCAGCCGGGCTGGACGCGCGAAGTCGTCTCCGGAAAGCGCGGCGACGCGGGCGAAATCCCGATGATTGCTCGCGGCGGCGAAGCACCGAACAACGGGGCGTGGTTCCATTCCCGCCATTTGTGGGTGCAGAACGAAGATACCGCTGCGCTTCAGGATTTGGTGGACCGCCGATCGTTTGGCGACTTGCTGGGCGGATTGCAGCCGAAAGCCAAATCGCCGCAAGCCGCGCTCGAATCGATGCGCGTGCGACGCGGATTCAAGATCGAATTGGTCGCGCACGAACCGCTGGTCAAGGACCCGATCTCCTTCGAGTGGGGCGCGGATGGCAAACTGTGGGTCGTGGAAATGGGCGACTATCCGCTCGGAATCGACGGCCAGGGAAAATCCGGCGGTGTGGTTCGATTCCTGGAGGACACGGATAGCGACGGGCGCTATGACAAATCCACAGTTTTTCTCGACGGCGTGAATTTTCCGACCGGGGTGATGCCCTGGCGAAAGGGAGTTCTGGTGAGCGCGGCGCCGGAAGTTTTTTACGCTGAGGACACCGACGGCGATGGGAAGGCTGATTTGCGCAAGCCCATCCTCGCTGGGTTTCGCGAAGGCAACCAGCAGCACCGCGTCAATGGCTTCGAGTATGGTCTCGACAACTGGATCTATGGGGCCAACGGAGACAGCGGAGGACAAATCCGATCGGTCGGAACGCTGGGCCCGGTATCCAGCGCGGCAATTATCAATGACCGCGGCGTGGACCTCCGCGGCCGTGATTTTCGATTCCGTCCGGACGCGCCGAACCGCGCCGCGTTTGAAACCGTCGAGGGCCAAACGCAGTTTGGACGCCGGCGGGATGACTGGGGAAATTGGTTCGGAAACAACAATCCCAATTGGGTCTGGCATTATTTCCTGCCGGAACACTACTTGACCCGCAATCCGCATCTCGCGGTAAGGACGCAGAGGAAGGTTCTGGCCAATTATCCCGAATCGACGCGCGTTTTCGCCATCAGCCGAAGCCTCCAGCGATTTAACGACATCGGGATGCTCAATCATGTCACCTCGGGTTGCAGCGCTGCGCCGTACCGGGATGACCTCTTCGGCCCGGACTTCGCCACGAGCGTCTTCATCAGCGAGCCGGTTCACAATGCCGTGCATCGGGAGGTGCTCGAACCGGACGGCGTCACGTTCAAAAGCCGCCGCCCGGCCGACGAACTCGACCGCGAATTCCTGGCGTCCACCGACAACTGGTTTCGCCCGATCACGCTCAAGACCGGACCAGACGGCGCGCTTTACATCGCGGACATGTATCGGCTCGTGTTGGAGCATCCGGAATGGATTCCGCCAGACACGCAGAAGCGTTTTGATTTGCGCGCAGGCAGCGACCTGGGACGGATTTACCGGGTTTATCCGGAGGGCGCGAAACTAAGGCCAATTCCGAAGCTCGACCCACTCGATGCCGCCGGTTTAGCGCACGCGCTCGACAGCTCGAACGGCTGGCAGCGCGACACCGCCCAGGGGCTTTTGGTCCAATACGGGGCGCGATATCGCCTGGGGAATCGAACGGTCGTTCCCCAACTGGAGCAACTGGCCGCTCGGAGCAAGAATCCCAAAGTGCGTCTCCAAACGCTTTGCACGCTTGACGGTCTTGGCGCGTTGAGTCCGGGCGCGCTCAGAGTTGCTTTGGACGATGTTCATCCTCGGGTGCGTCAGCACGCCGTGCGCCTGAGCGAACCAGTCTTGAGGGGAGCAAGCGGGCGCTCGACTTCGCAGAACCCGACGCTCACCGGCACGCTTCTTAACCTGGCGGATGATCCGAGCATTGCCGTGCGATATCAGTTGGCTTTCACGCTCGGTGAATGGAGCAGTCCTCGCGCGGGCAAAGCTCTTTTGAAACTCGCGCTCCAGGACTTTCAGAACCCGGAAGTGCAAACCGCAGTCCTGAGTTCGGCGCCGCCTCACGTCGAGACTCTGCTCGCGGCGATTCTCCAGGAGTCCGACCGCGACACGCACGCGTCTTTGATCGAGCAACTCATCGACCTGGCGACGCGCCTCGACAAACAGAAAGCCGTCGCCGCAGCCCTCCAGCAAGCCAGTCAGCCGGGCGGCGAGCGGACGGCGCTGTGGCAGATCACGGCGGCGGCCGGCTTCCTGGATGCCGCAGAACGTGAGCGAGGGAATCTGGCTCAATTTCAAACTCAAACGGGTCCTGAGCTTCAGGAATCCATCCGGCGGCTGGAAACACTGTTCGCCAAGGCGCGGCAACTGCTCCTCGACAATCGCGCGCCGGAATCCCTTCGCGGCGCGGCGATGCGGCTGATGGGGCGCGGACTGAATCGACGCTCCGAGGACATCGCGGACCTTGCGAAACTGTTGGCGCCTCAAGTTCCCACCGCGCTGCAGAAGACGGCGCTCGGAAACCTGGCCAAACTGAGCGACCCCACCGTTGCGGAGGTTCTGCTTCAGGGCTGGAGAGCGTTGCTGCCGGCCTTGCACAATGACGTGCTCGATCTGTTGCTCACCCGCCCGGTCTGGACCGAGAAAGTCGTGGCCGCGCTGGAGCAAGAGCACCTCGCGGCCGGCCAATTGAACGCGGCCCAACGCCAGAAACTGACCGGCCACTCGCAAGCCGCGATTCGCGACCGCGCTCAAAAGCTGTTCGCCGCTCAACAGGACCGAAAGAAAGTCGTGAAGGATTACGAGGCGGCCCTCGGTCTGAACGGGGACAGCGCTAATGGCGCGGGCTTGTTCCGCCAGCATTGCGCGAGTTGCCATCGGTTCCGCGAGGAGGGCATTGCACTCGGCCCGGACCTCGGCGCCCTGTCGAGTAAATCGCCGCAGGTGTTGCTTCTGGCGATTCTCGATCCCAACCAGACCGTGGAGACCCGCTACATCAGCTATTCGGCGGTCACGAAATCGGGCCGCGAACTGACCGGCGTTATCACCGCCGAGACGCCCACGAGCCTCTCCTTGCGCAATGCGAACGGCGCGGAAGAGGTAGTGCTGCGGAACGACTTGATCGAGCTGACCAGTTCGGGTCTCTCGCTGATGCCGGAAGGTTTCGAGCAGTCGCTCAAACCTCAAGACATGGCCGATCTCATCGCCTACCTGACGGGACCTGGACTTTGACGCTTGCCCCAAGGGTCTGTGCAAAAATAACTTCCGGTTTTGGCGGGAGCGCCGCCTGGCCGGATGCAAGGCGCGAGGAGGGAGCATCCCCGTTTTGGGGCTGTGACCGACGAGCAACGCCGCAGCCGGCCAGGCCCCGCCCCGGAGGGCTGGGGCGATTTCGCTTTCTGGCTTCGTTTCTCCTCAGAGCGTGTCCGAAAATTCCGCGGGGTCCTGTTTTCGCGCCAAAGGCCGGATGGCGAGGCGCAACGAAGGAGAATATCCTCCCTGGATCTTCGACTGAGGAGCAACGAAGCCAGGCGGCCTTTGGCGCGAAAACCCTCCGGGCGGCGGGTCTTTTGTCCGTGGCCTGCGTTGGCTCGGTCCTTACAGCCCGCGTTGGGGATGCTCAGACCTCGCCGCCTTGGCCACAGCCAAAATCCCTCGCCGCAGGACCCCGCGCAATTTTCGGACACGCTCTCAGTCGCAGAGCCCTGGCTATGCTCCTTCGTCGTGCCTCGCCAGAAAGCGAAATCGCCTCCAGCAAAACCGGAATTTATTTTTGTACAGACCCTTAACCCCTTTTCCCAACTTCCCGCTGAAACGAACGGGAGGAGGCTCTGACTTTCAGGCGGAGAGAAGTGAGCCTCCTTGCGGCAGCCTCGACCCAAGGGTTCACGGCAAGCCGCCTGTTGCGTTTTCATCGGCTCAGGCGCCAAGAACCAAACCATTGGAGCGCCGAACTCCGATTCGGCCCGGTTCGAACCTAGGCAGGCTTCGCGCCGATTCGGAGATCGGCCCTCCGGTTCTGGAAGAGCCATTGGTCTTGCCGCCTTTCCGCGACGCCTCGGTCAGAAGCATGTTCGTGGTTCGTCGTTCGTGGATCGTGGCAGCACCGACACGACTCGCGTTCAGCAACGAGCAACGATCAACGAACCACGAACAACAAACCACGAACAAAGAACAAAGAACAACGAGCAAAGAACCACTATCCCTGCCCTACCCTGGATCGATCGTCGCACCCTCCGTTCCCGCACGACGGAACTTTTGCGCCAGGTCGGCCTCGATCATCCACCGGACACTCCCGTCGAGCGCCTATCCGCCGGGGAACGACAGCTCGTCGCCACATCCTCCCTGATGTGACCCCAATCCCACACCAATCCCTGATCACTGAATACTGATTACCGATTCGATCGTTGGGTTTCCCGCCCGGCAATTTGCCGGTACTTCGCGCGGGCTTCGCTGAGTTGGCTCCGCACGTGTTCGAGGCTCACCGGAATTTTATCGCGTCGCTTCAGGTCCGCTTCGAGGCGATCGATCCACGCGAGGAAGAATTCGGCGTCCGCTTTGGCGTCCAAAGGGCGCTTTGGAAATTCGATGTAGATGGGACTCGTGTGCGCATTCAGGGGCACGCCGACTGAGCTGCGTTGCGCGCTGGAGGTCCGCAAAGCAATCCAGCCGCTCTGGTCGAGAGGCAACTCCTGGTCGAGCACCGCCTGGAGTTTGTCGGCGGAAAGCTTGCCCTGAGCAACGGCGCGGCCATTGTAAATCAATTCCAGTTTGTCCAATTCGTTTTGCGCCCAAGCCCGGCCACGGATTTTCACTGCGCGCGGGGAATCGAGGCGAATCGCTTGCCCCAGCTCTGCGCCTTCGACCTCGAACTCCAGCATCGGCCCGGTGGTTACGAAACTTCGCCCGGCTTGCTGTTGCCGCACCCAATCGAGATAAACGAGACCGTTCGTGAGTTTCACGTAAGCGCGTCCCCAGCCAGGAGGATAGCTGCTGACGCGATTCAAAAAGCAGTCCGTTCCGGCCGCCGCCGGAAGACGAAATCCGCAATTCAGCAAGCGATACCACAAACGGACGGACGCGTCGTAGCCGCCTCCCATCACGTCAAGCGTGTCGATCCGACCGAGCGCGGCATCGACCGGCAATCCTTTCGCGGAATACGCGGTGCCGTAGGGATCCTCGCGATTGTTCGCCGGGTGCGTGTAGCTGACCGCGCCGTGCTGGTGGTGGGTGCGCTCGGCGATGTCCGCGTTCGTCGGCACGTCCCACGGATTGGTGGTGTCTTTGAAGCCTGTGAAAATCGGTTCGACCAGTTTGGTCAGGTTGATCAGCGTCATATGTCCCCAGATCGTGCTGCGGAATTCCTCGTTCCAATAAACAAGCGTCCGGGGTTTCGATTGATCATCGGGACGGCCTAAGAAGAATCGCCGGTCGAACACGCCGTCGCCATCGGAGTTGGCCACCATGATATTGCCGACGTTCAAGTCTTCGCCTTCACACATGTCGAGCACGGAGCGCGGCGTGTTGTGCCAGGCGCCGTAGCCATAGTTGGCGTGGATGTGATTTTCGCCGGAGTACCAGCCTCGCGCAGCCATGTCAGTCCATCGCTCCAGGCGCAGGACCACGCGCTTCGTCTCGCCCGCCTCCAGGGGGAGGGTTTGCTTGATGACGCGGTGTTCGGGACCCCGAGTTGCGGTGAGTTCGTAGGTTCCCGCGGGAACCGCCAGCGTCGCCTGTTCGCGGCAGTAGAAGTGGCCCTGCCCGGCGGTCAACCGGTACAGCGCGCCGAGCGGGGCGTGAAACTTGCCGTGGCTTTGCTTCAAACTGATCCTCGCCACGGTGGGCTGGCCGGACGCGTGATCCACGACGCTGATCTGAAGCTGGCCGGTCGGCTCGCGAAAATCGATCCCATTGAGCGCAAGCGTCTGTGGCTGGCCGGTGCTTTGATCACGGACCACCAGAGCGGTCGCGCCTTCGTGATTCTCCGTGTGCACAAGCCAGCGTCCGTCGCCACTGACCGAAGGCCAATCTTCGTCCGCCTGACCGGACGTGATCTGGCGCGCGGAGGCGAGCGGTTGATCCAACGGAATGTGCCAGACGTCATTGAAGGCGTCGCCGCGATCCGTGGCCACGAACACCCCGCGACCGGCGGCGTCCCAACACAAATTGTAAACGCGGCTTGGCCATTGAACGACGGGTTGCGGTTGGCCGCCTTCTGCGCGCACTTTCCAAAGTTCGGCCCCGAATCCGTCGTTTCCGGTCTGTTCCCCAGGCCGGTCCGGAAAAGTGGCGAACGCGATCCATTGGCCATCGCGGGAGAGCGCCCATGGCATCCGGCCGCGATGAATCGATTCCAGCGGCTCAATGGGCACCGGCCTGATTTCTCCGCTTTTCAAATCGCACCACGTCAGACGGTCCGGTTGCCCCGAAGCGCTGAACATGCCAAGCACGCGCTGGCCGTCCGGATGGAATTCCACGTTGCCTCGCGCCCGGATTTCGTTCGGCAGCCGGACTGGCGATCCGTCGGCAGCCTGGATCACGCGAAGCTGGCCGAGGAAAAAGTTGTAAGTGCTGACAAAGGCGAGGCGTTGCCCGTCCGTCGACCACGCGGGAGCGAGATCCCAACCTTCGGCGCGAGACAACCGAGTCAGGGTCCCACCTGCGCGTGGCGCCCGACAAATGGCGCCCTGGTAAGAAACCGCGATGGTCTCACCGTCCGGGGACACCCGCGGTTGCACACCGCCGAAAGCGCGGCGAGCGAGCGACGCGTCATCCGCTGCACAGTCGCGCGGCCCATGCAATGGAAGAGTGAAACCAAGCACAAGAACGGGCAGGAGAGTTTTGCGGGACATGAGGATCGTCCTTAGCAGAGCCCGCCGCGATCTGCAAGAATTGCCAGCTCGCATTGCCCCAGTTGCCCCGAGTTGCCAATGTCTATCAAGGTCCTAACGAACTGCGGGGCAAAGCCGCAACAGGAGCTTCTGTATCCTCACAAAAAAAGTGCGCCTCGCGGCGAGATCACCGCCAGGAAAACCGCGGATTACGCGAATCACGCGGATGAAAATCAGTTCATCCGTGCCTCACTCTTATCCGCGCCCATCCGCAGCATCCGCGGTCGATTACGCACCCAACGCGCGTAAATGCCGGAGGGTCACGCGGTTTATGACGCCCTGCTTAGGGTCTGTGCAAAAATAACTTCCGGTTTTGGCGGGAGCGCCGCCTGGCCGGATGCAAGGCGCGAGGAGGGAGCATCCCCGTTTTGGGGCTGTGACCGACGAGCAACGCCGCAGCCGGCCAG
>Ga0194120_10005654_pt1 | contig 18240 bp, 17 predicted proteins | sample TA2MahCa65mmetaG_FD_148642 | JGI IMG/M metagenome (GOLD analysis project Ga0194120, IMG submission 148642) | Freshwater microbial communities from Lake Tanganyika, Tanzania - TA2015019 Mahale Deep Cast 65m | ecosystem: Environmental > Aquatic > Freshwater > Lake | place: Tanzania: Lake...
GGCTGAACGACCTCTGGTCGGCGACCGTCGCGGTCACCGTCGGCATCCTGATCGTGATGGCGGCCGCCGAGTGCTATATCAGAAGCCGCATCCGCAGGCGGCGGACGGCGGGCGGCGCATTCGACACGCTGGCGCGGCCCGGCTGACGATATAAATCAGGATCCGAACATGTCATCGAGTGCCGATTCCCGCCTCCGCAACGTTCTGCTGGCCTATTTCCCGATGTTCATCGCGACGCTGTCGCTGGTGACCTCGATCTACAACGGCTATCTCAACTCCAGGTTCGTCGACATCATCCAGCGCAACGTGGGCCGCTCCGAATATATGCGCACCTGCAAGGAGGTCATCGACGCCTATTTCCAGGTCAAGCTGCGAGTCTCCGCGCTCAACCGGGCCGGGGAGCGCGCCGGCGGCTCCGGTCCCGAGCAGATGGATGCCGCAAACGCGGTCGCCAGGTTTTCCGCACTCGCCACCTGGCTTGCCAACCTGCGGGACGAGTCGATCCGGGCGCGCTACACCGATCTTGCCATGCGGCTCGACAAGATCGCCTCCGAGGCCAAGGGCCTGCCGCAGGCCGCTCTTGACGGACGCTACGCCGGACCCGATCAACTGTTCGGGGAACTGAACGACGACTGCATCAAGGCGGCAAAGGAATAGCCCGGCCGTCCGGGCGCACCGAAAGGCGAAAGCAGCACGATGGCCGACACCTCTTTCGACATCATCGTTATCGGCGGCGGTCCCGGCGGCTACGTCGCAGCGATCCGCGCGGCGCAGCTCGGATTCAAGGTCGCGGTCGCCGAGCGCGACCATCTGGGCGGCATCTGCTCGAACTGGGGCTGCATCCCGACCAAGGCGCTGCTGCGCTCGGCGGAAATCTTTCATCACATGAAGCACGCCAAGGATTTCGGGTTGAAAGCCGACAACGTCGGCTTCGATCCGGCCGCGGTGGTGCAGCGCTCGCGCAAGGTCGCCGAACGCATGGCGACCGGCGTCGGCTTCCTGTTCCGCAAGAACAAGATTGCGACCATCTGGGGCGAGGCCACGATCGACGCGCCCGGCAAGGTGACGGTCAAGGCGTCGAATACGCCTGCGCCGAAGGACGCGCTCGGGCCTGGCACGTATCAGGCCAAGCACATCGTCGTCGCGACCGGCGCGCGGCCGCGCATGCTGCCCGGATTGGAGCCCGACAAGAAACTGGTCTGGACCTATTTCGAGGCGATGAACCCGGACAAGATGCCGAAGTCGCTGCTCGTGGTCGGCTCGGGCGCCATCGGCATCGAGTTCGCCTCGTTCTACAGGACGCTCGGTGCCGACGTGACCGTGGTCGAGGTGCTGCCGCAGATCCTGCCGGTCGAGGACGCGGAAATCTCCGCCTTCGCGCGCAAGGCTTTCGAGAAGCAGGGCATGAAGATCGTGTCCGGCGCGAAGGTGAACAAGCTCGACAAGAAGGCCGACTCCGTCACCGCAACCATCGACGACGGCAAGGGCGGCACGCAGACGCTCACGGTGGATCGCGTGATCGCCGCCGTCGGCGTGGTCGGCAACGTTGAGAACCTCGGCCTGGAGAAACTGGGCGTGAAGATCGAGCGCGGCGTCATCGCCATCGACGGCGCCTGCAAGACCAATGTGCCGGGCATCTACGCCATCGGCGACGTCGCAGGCCCACCGATGCTCGCCCACAAGGCCGAGCATGAGGGCGTGATCTGCGTCGAGGCAATCAAGGGCCTGCACCCGCACCCGATGAACAAAAGCCTCATTCCGGGCTGCACCTATTGTTCGCCGCAGGTCGCGTCGGTTGGGCTCACCGAGCAGGCCGCGAAAGACAAGAAGATCGACGTGCGCGTGGGCAAGTTCCCGTTCGTCGGCAACGGCAAGGCGATTGCGCTCGGCGAGGACCAGGGCATGGTCAAGGTGATCTTCGACAAGAAGACCGGCCAGCTGCTCGGCGCGCACATGGTCGGTGCCGAGGTGACGGAGCTGATCCAGGGCTACGTGGTGGCGATGAACCTCGAAACCACCGAGGAAGAATTGATGCACACGATCTTCCCGCATCCAACTTTGTCGGAGACGATGAAGGAAGCGGTGCTCGACGCCTACGGCCGCGTGCTGAACATGTAGGCCGCATGCCCATTATCGACATCCACACCCATTGCTCGCCGCCGCGTCCGCCGGGCGACCGCTTCGGCGTGCAGGAGGCGCTGCGCGGCACGCCCGCCGGCAAGAACGCGATCACCAACTACCGCGGCCTGCCGGCGGTGTCCTATCACGAGATGGCCGACTTCGAACTGCAGCAGGAGGTCTGCGCGCAGGCGGGCGTTACCGGACGCATCATCTCGACGCCGTTCGCGGCCGAGGTGATGGCGCAAATCTCCAAGTCGCCGTCGCTCGACATCTGCAAGGCAGTCAACGACGGCATTGCCGGGATCGTGGCGCGCGCGGGCGGCAACTGGGGCATGGGCACGCTCAACCCGCTCGATCCGGCGCACATCGCGGAAGCCGAGCGTTGCGTCAAAGACCTGAAGTTCAAAGGCTTCCTGATCTGCTCGAGCTGGCGCGGGCGCTTCATCGATGGCGAGGATTCGTTCGCGTTCTGGGAATGGGCGCAGGACCGCCAGGCGCCGGTGTTCATTCATCCGCCGCGGGTGCCGATCGGCAACGAGCAGCAGATGAACCAGTACAAGCTCGACGAGTTGATCGGGCGGCCGTTCGACACCGCCATGGCGTTGGCGCGCATGATCCTGTCCGGTCTGTTCGACCGCTACCCGCGACTGAAGATCGTGGTGGCGCACATGGGCGGCGGGCTTCTGCCGTGCATGGGGCGGCTCGACTTCGGCTGGCGGCTCGGCTGCGAGGGCATGCCGAAGGAGTCCGTCATGCGCTGCAAGCGGCTGCCGAGCGAGTACCTCAAACTGCTCCACGTCGACACTATGGGCTTCTGGGCGCCGCATGTGCGCGAGGCGGTCGAGGTGTTCGGTTCGGACCGCGTGATGTTCGGCACCGACTACGGTCCGGTGCCGCTCGATCCCAAGGAGCACATCGACATCGTCAACGGCCTGCCGATCTCCTCGGCCGACAAGGAGAAAATCCTGTGGCGGAACGCGGCGGCGTTCTTCGATCTCGACGTCAAGGCGGCCTGACACCTACTCCATCGTCACCTTGGCGACGCGGATGACCTCGGCCCATTTCGCGATCTCGCCGGGAATCATCGCCGACATTTCCGCAGGCGTCTTGACCGCGACCGGAAGACCGAGCTTGCCGAGTTGCGCCCTGACGCTGTCCTTCGCCAGCGCCGACGCAACGGCCTTGTAGAGCCGCTCGACCGTCGCGGGCGGGGTCTTCGCCGGAACGAACAGCGCCGACCAAGCGTCGGCCTCGACGCCCGCGACGCCGCCCTCGGCGAACGTCGGCAGGTCGGGAAGCTGCGGCGTGCGCCGGGCGCTTGCGATCGCAAGCCCGCGCATCGCACCGCCCGCGAGCTGTTGCGAGATCATGCCGGGCAGGGGCCCGATGGTGAAATCGATCCGGCCTGCGAGAATCTCGGTGACCATGGGCGCCACGCCGCGCAGCGGCACGTGCAGCATGTCGAGGCCGGCCTTGACCTTGAATAATTCGCCCGCGAGATGGGCGCTGGAGCCGTTGCCGCTCGATCCGAAGGTCAGTTTCCCCGGCTTGGCCTTGGCCGCCGCCACGAACTCGGCAAGCGTCTTGGCCTCGAACTCCTTGCGCACCACGAGCACGTGCGGCATCGCGGCCACGCCCGCGACCGGCGCAAAGTCCTTCACTGCGTCGAAGGTCCAGTTCTTGATGAGGTTCTGGTTTGTGGCGTGGGTCTGGTTGGTGCCGAGGATCATCATGTGGCCGTCGGGGTCCGCGCGTGCGACCGTTGCGGTCCCGACCAATCCGCCGCCGCCGGGACGGTTTTCCACCACCATCGGCTGGCCGAGATCGGCCGAGGCTTCCTGCGCGATCAGCCGCGCCAGCGTGTCGATCGGTCCGCCGGGCGGATAAGGCACGAGGATGGTGACGGAGCGGCTGGGAAAGCTTTGCCCCCAGGAAGGCTGCGCGACGGCGCAGGCGGCGCTGCCTGCAAGCACGGTGCGGCGGGTGAGCATTGTTTCCTCCCGGTTTAGACGCGGTCCCGGTGCGAAATCTCGACCACGCGGGCGCGCCGCGCAAGCTCGTCCACCAGCGCTTCGGCCGCGACGCGGTTTTTCGGGTCGAGATTGGCGTCCCATTCGTCGAGCAGATAGATCGGCGCGTGTGTGCTGTGCACGATTTCCTGCAATGCGCGCAATTGCCGCTCGCCGGACGAAAAGCCGGGCTTCTTGCCGGGCGCGCTCTCCGGCAACGGGTTGCCGTCCTCGTCGAGTTCGTCCTCCGGCTCCATGCCCTGCGCGAACCTGAACGACAGGCGGTCCGCGGTCGGCCAGTAGTAGGCGCGGGTCCGGACCTCGGACTTGAGCTTGGTCAGCAGCGTCGACTTGCCGGACCCGTTGGGCCCGCGCACGTTCACGCGGCCCGAGGGATGCGCGAGGATCAGCGCCAGCGCCTCATCGACCGATTGCACCGCGTTGGACTTGTCGCCCTCGCGCAAGGTGAGCCGCTCGACCTTGATCCGGCTCTCGAACTCCGGATCGAACTCCGGGTGCATGTTGGACGCGACGCCGGTCAGCCGCGCCCATTGCGCCAGGAGGTCGTTCCACCCGGATGTGAACTCATGGACATCGTGGGTCATGTCGATCTGCCGGGGCAGGGTGGCCGCGAGCGCGACCAGCACTTCGAGATTGCCGACGTTCTTTGCAGCGACCAACGCCATGGTGCCGAAAACGATGGATAGGCCGATGATGGCGCTGGCCGCGCTCAGGCCCTCCTTGGTCATGATCGCGACGATCTGCGCGTGCAGGCCGTCGCGCAGCTTCGACTTGAAGCCGTCGAGCCAGAGCCGCAGGTTGTAGCGATTTCCCGAGAACACGTTGTCCCAGGCGGTGTAGCCCTGCGCCGTCATGCGATTGGTGGTGCGCTGGTTCTCCAGATACGCCGTTGAAATTCGCTTTCGCATGGTCCACTGCAGCGTGAACAGCACGACGAAAACGAGCGCGTAGGCGACCGGCAGCGAACCGTCGATCTGCGTGCCGATCACGATCACGTTGAGGACGAAGGCGAGCACGATGCGAAGGTCGCCCTCGATCTCATAGATCAAATGGAAATAGACATGAAAGGTCTCGCCGGTGAGAAACGGCTCGACCCGCTCGCGCACGTCCTTTTCGCCGAGCGCGCGCGTCTCGTAGCGGTTGTCCCGCGCAAACCGCAGCATGTAGCGGCCGTAGGCCAGGAACCCCGCGCGTTCGGCGTAGATCCAGCTGATGGCACCGACGATGTAGGAGGCCGACTGCGCCGCGAGAATCCAGAGCAGGTCGGCGACGATGAAGTTGCCGCGCGCGACGTCCTTGCCGGTCTGGATGACCAGATAGGTCGTAGTCGCGCTCAGCGATGCCTCGATCATCATCAGCCCGAGCATGATGAAGAACGGGACGCAGATCAGAAACCGCGCGAGTTCGAGCGCGGTGATGGGTTTGCGTGTCATGGCGGCAGTTTAGCCGAATTGCGGTGGGCCGATGCGCCGAACCCATGCCGGTCTTCGAAGGCGGGATTGTGATATGGCTTCAAATTGGCAGCCGCACGCGGCTGTCTGAACGAGGGTTCAGCCCATGGGCGTGTTGTCCTGGATCGCGATCGGGCTTTTGGCCGGGTGGCTGGCCGCCAGGCTCACCGACTCGCCGAGCGGCCTGATCCGCAATCTGGTCGTGGGACTCGTTGGCGCCTTGCTGGGCGGGTTCCTGGCCAGCAAGCTTGGAATCGCCGTGGTGCGCGACTTCTGGGGCGAATTGATTACCGCCATCGGCGGAGCCGTGATTTTTCTGCTGATCTGGCGCGCCATCCGGCAGGCTTGAGGCTGCAGGTTGCGGCGGCCCCGCCGGCTCCGTAAGTAAGGGACTGGACCGACAGAAGCCGGTCCGAGGATTTCATGGCCGTCGTTATCGACCACACCGCCGGACGCCCGCGCCATCCCGAGAAGGCGCATCGGCCGGACACGCCGGTGCTTACCAAGCCGGACTGGATTCGCGTGCGCGCGCCGGTGTCACAAGGATATGCCGCGACGGCCAAGATCGTGCGCGAAAACGCGCTGCACACGGTCTGCGAGGAGGCGGGCTGCCCCAACATCGGCGAATGCTGGGAAAAGAAGCACGCCACCTTCATGATCATGGGCGACACCTGCACGCGGGCCTGCGCCTTCTGCAACGTCAAGACCGGGCTGCCCGGCGCGCTCGATCCGCAGGAGCCGGTCCACGTGGCGGAGGCGACTGCGAAGCTCGGGCTTTCGCACATCGTGATCACCTCGGTCGACCGCGACGACCTTCCCGACGGCGGCGCTGCGCACTTTGCGGAAACCATCCGCGCGATCCGCGAACGCTGCCCGGCGACCACCGTCGAGGTGCTGACGCCCGACTTCCTGCGCAAGGACGGCGCGGTGGACGTCGTCGCCGCCGCACGGCCCGACGTCTTCAACCACAATCTCGAAACCGTCCCCTCGCTCTATCTGACGGTGCGCCCCGGCGCGCGCTACTTCGCCTCGCTGCGGCTGTTGCAGCGGGTGAAGGAGGTCGATCCGGCGGCCTTCACCAAGTCCGGCATCATGGTCGGCCTGGGCGAGGAGCGGAACGAGGTGTTGCAGGTGATGGACGACCTGCGCTCGGCCGGCGTCGACTTTCTCACCATCGGTCAATATCTGCAGCCGACGCGCAAGCACCATCCGGTGATGCGCTTCGTGCCGCCCGACGAGTTCGAGGGGCTCAAGACCGTCGCCTACGCCAAGGGCTTCCTGATGGTCTCGGCGAGCCCGCTGACGCGCTCCTCGCATCACGCCGGCGACGACTTCGCCCGCCTGAAGACCGCGCGCGAGGCCGCGACCGCGCGCTAGTTTTGGGTTCGGGACACTAGACCGCATGCCGCATTTCACCAGCAAACGCCGGGTCCGGCACGCGCCCGCGGATATGTTCGACCTCGTGGCCGACGTCGAGCGCTATCCGGAGTTCGTGCCGATGTGCAGCGCGCTCAAGGTGCGCGAGCGCAGCCAGGCGGGCGAGGGCGTTGAGGTGCTGGTCGCCGATATGACGGTGTCGTTCAAGCTCGTCCGCGAGAGTTTCCGCAGCCGCGTGACTCTGGACCGGCCAAATCTGCAGATCCTGGTCGAATATCTCGAAGGCCCGTTCAGCCGCATGGAGAACCGCTGGACCTTCCGGCCCGCGAATGGCGGCAGCGAGGTCGAGTTCTATATCGACTACGAATTCCGCAGCCGCACGCTCGGCATGCTCATGGGCGCGATGTTCGACGCGGCGTTCCGGCGCTTTGCCGCAGCATTCGAGCAGCGCGCCGACCGCATCTACGCGCGGAAAACGGCCTAGCTGCGCGGCGTTGCGCTGGTTGCCAATTCCGACAAAAGGCCCAAAGCATCGAGCACCGCGCGCCGCCGGACCTCGGCACGGCCGAGGTCGCCGTAGCGCCGCTCGCGGTGCAAGACACGGCCGCCATGCGATGCGGCCGCGAAATGCACGAGGCCCACGGGCTTTGCCTCCGACCCGCCGCCAGGTCCCGCGATGCCGGTGATCGACACCGCAATGTCGGCTGTGGCCTTGGAGACGGCGCCCTTGGCCATCGCCTCGGCGGTCTCGCGGCTGACTGCGCCGTGCTTTTCGATCGTCGCCTTGGGCACGCCCACCATCGCCTGCTTGGCGGCGTTGCTGTAGGTGACGAAACCGCGGTCGACCACCGAGGACGATCCGGCAATGTCGGTGAGCGCCGCGGCCACCAGGCCGCCGGTGCAGGATTCCGCGGTCGCGACCATGAGCCCGCGCGACTTGCACAGATCGAGCAGGGCGGTTGCGGCCTTGCGGGTGGCGTCGTCGAGCATCACCAGGACCAGGGCAGGCGGACGGTCGCGGTCGCCATGGCGGCCATGCCTTCCTTGCGGCCGGTAAAGCCGAGTTGCTCGCTGGTGGTCGCCTTGACCGCCACGCGCTCGACCGAGATGTCGGCAATCTCGGCGATGCGCTGGCGGATGGCGTCGCGGTGCGGTCCGATGCGCGGGGCCTCGCAGACGATGGTCAGATCGAGATGCGCGATGCGGCCGCCACGCTTGGCGACGCGCTCGCAGGCGAACTTCAGGAACTGGTCGGACGGCGCGCCGCGCCAGCGCGCGTCGCTCGGCGGGAAATGCTTGCCGATGTCGCCATCGGCCAGCGCCCCGAGAATGGCGTCGACCAGCGCATGCAGCGCCACGTCGGCGTCGGAGTGGCCGGACAACCCGCGATCGTGCGCGATGCGCACCCCGCCCAGCATGACGTGATCGCCGTCGCCGAAAGCGTGCACGTCGTAGCCGGTCCCGGTGCGCAGGTCGGTCAGGCTCGCGATCCGGCGCGCCTCGGCGCGCGCGAAATCCTCGTCGGTGGTCAGCTTCACGTTGCCGCTTTCTCCCGCAAACACCGCAACCTCGAGGCCGGCCCATTCGGCGAGCGCCGCGTCGTCGGTGAAATCCTCGCGGCCGTCCCTGGCGGCGCGGCGATGCGCGTCGAGCAGGGCCGGGAAGGCGAAGGCCTGCGGCGTCTGCACCGCCCGCAATTCGGCGCGATCGACGGTTCCGGCAACCCGGCCGCGGGCGTCGACGCGCTTGATCGTGTCGGTGACTTCCATCGCCGGGATCGCGGCGCCGGTCGTGGCGCAAGCGGCGATGGCCCGCGATACCAGGGCGGAGGAACAGAAGGGCCGGGCTGCGTCATGAATCAGCACGATGTCTGGCTTGCTGCCGCTCAGCGCCTCCAGGCCGGACCGGACAGAAGCCTGCCGGGTTGCACCGCCCATGACCGGGCCCATCAGTTGCAGCCCCGTAGCCGCCGCCTCATATGGGGCTTTGTCGTCGGGGTGGATCACCGGCTGGACCGCTCCAACCTCGCCGTGCCAGGCGAACAGCGAAAGGCTAGACCGGATCACAGGTTCTCCGGCCAACATGCGGTACTGCTTGGGTAAATTTCCTCCGGCGCGCAGTCCGCGCCCGGCTGCGACGATCACTGCCGCGACAGATGGAGCCATTGGAAGACCGGCACTTAGGAAAACCAGAGCAAGGCTTTAGCGCGTTCGCGCCGGGCACAAAAGGATTTCCACCGGGGTTCAGTATGCTGCATTGCAACACTTGCGCTGACGCCAAAAATGGCTAAACTATAAGCAGAAATCGCTTCGCATATTTTGTAGGCAATGATGACCTCCATGGCCTCCGGTTGCCCGGAACCGAAGTTCTGCATCGGCAATGTTGCGGTGCAGAATGGGGTGGTGCTCGCCCCGATGTCGGGCGTGACCGACGCACCGTTCCGAAGGCTGGTGTCGCGGCTGGGCGCTGGGCTGGTTGTGTCCGAGATGACTGCGAGCGACGCGCTTGTCGAAGGACAGCGCAATGCGCTCTTGCGCGCCGAGGTGCATGGCGTCGGCACTCACGTCGTTCAGCTTGCCGGCTGCGAGCCGCACTGGATGGCGGAGGGCGCGCGCATCGCCCAAGACAGCGGCGCGCAAGTCATCGACATCAACATGGGTTGCCCGGCCAAGCACGTCGCCAACAAACAGTCGGGCTCGGCGCTGATGCGCGACCTCGATCACGCGCTGACGCTGATCGAGGCGACCGTCGCCGCGGTCGCCGTGCCGGTGACGCTGAAGATGCGGCTCGGCTGGGACCATCAGTCGATCAATGCGCCGGAACTTGCCCGCTGCGCGGAAGCCGCAGGCGTCCGGCTCATCACCGTGCACGGACGCACCCGCAATCAGTTCTACAAAGGCTCGGCCGATTGGTCTGCCGTGCGCGCGGTCAAAGGCGCGGTTTCGATCCCCATCGTGGTCAACGGCGACATCTGCGATTTCGCCGACGCGGATGCGGCGCTGGCCGCGTCGGGCGCCGACGCGATCATGGTCGGACGCGGCGCGCAGGGGCGGCCGTGGCTGCCTGGACAAATCGCACGCTACCTGGACACCGGCGCCCGCGAGACGCCTCCGCCGCTTGCCGCCCAGCTCGCGCTGGTCACGTCGCTGTACGAGGAGATGCTCGCGCATCACGGCCTGCGGATCGGCCTGCGTCACGCCCGCAAGCATCTCGGCTGGGCGCTTGACGCGGCGGCCGCCAGCGCCGGCGTCGCGATCGAGACACTCAAGCGCTGGCGCGGCGCGGTCCTGACCACGGAAAGCCCGTCCGACGCGCGGGCGCGGCTCGCCGAGGCCTACGATGCGTTTGCCGGCGGGGCACCCGCATGAGCGAGGCCGAGCTGCGCCACGCGGATCTGCCCGCCAAGGCCGCGGCCGACGCGGTGCTCAATGCCCTTCCGCTGCCGGTGCTGACCGTCTCGCCGGACGGCAAGATCGCGGATGCCAACGTGGCGGCCGAAACATTCTTCGAAGTGTCGGTGCCGCTGCTTCGCCGTCACATGCTGCGCGACCTGGTGCCGTTCGGCAGTCCGTTGCTGTCGCTGGTCGAACAGGTGCGCGGCCGCGGCGCCGCAGTCAACGAATACAAGGTCGATCTCTCGACGCCGCGCAATCCCGGCGACCGGCTGGTCGATCTGCATGTCGCACCGCTGCCGGAGCGGCCGGACCACGTCGTGGTGATGCTCCAGGAGCGCACCATCGCCGACAAGATGGATCGCCAGCTCACCCACCGCGGCGCGGCGCGCTCGGTCAGTGCGCTGGCCGCGATGCTGGCGCACGAGATCAAGAACCCGCTGTCGGGCATTCGCGGCGCGGCGCAGCTTCTGGAGCAGGCCGCAGGCGACGACGACCGCACACTGACGCGGCTGATCTGCGACGAAGCCGACCGCATTGTGAAGCTGGTCGACCGAATGGAGGTGTTCTCCGACGAGCGTCCGGTCGAGCGCGAGCCGGTCAACATCCACGTCGTGCTCGATCACGTCAAACGCCTCGCGCAGTCCGGTTTTGCGCGCCACATCAAGTTCGTCGAGACCTACGATCCCTCGCTGCCGCCGGTGCTGGCCAACCGCGACCAGCTCGTCCAGGTGTTTCTCAACCTGGTGAAGAACGCCTCCGAAGCGATCGGCGACTCGGGAGCCGAGGGCGAGATTCAGATTTCCACCGCATTCCGGCCGGGCGTGCGTCTGCAGCTGCCAGGCTCCAAGGCGCGCGTGTCGCTGCCGCTGGAGTTCTGCGTCAAGGACAACGGACCGGGGGTGCCCGAAGATCTGGTGCCGCACCTGTTCGATCCGTTCGTGACCACCAAGCCGACCGGTTCGGGGCTCGGCCTCGCGCTGGTCGCAAAGATCGTCGGCGATCATGGCGGCATCGTCGAATGCGAGTCACAGCCTCGGCACACGGTGTTCCGTGTGCTGATGCCCATGTTCACCGGTGACGGCGCCGGGCCGGCACCCGCTCAGAGGGCTTGAGGACCCGAGAGGACCCCAAGAGGACATCATGGCAGCGGGAAGCATTCTGGTCGCCGACGACGACGCGGCCATAAGGACCGTACTCAATCAGGCGCTGTCGCGCGCCGGCTACGAGGTGCGCTCGACCGGCAACGCCGCAACGCTGTGGCGCTGGGTCAGCCAAGGCGAGGGCGATCTCGTCATCACCGACGTGGTCATGCCGGACGAAAACGCCTTCGACCTGCTGCCGCGGATCAAGAAGCTCAGGCCGAACCTGCCCGTGCTGATCATGAGCGCGCAGAACACGTTCATGACCGCGATCCGGGCGTCGGAGCGGGGCGCCTACGAATACCTGCCCAAACCGTTCGATCTGAAGGAGCTGATCGCCATCGTCGGCCGGGCGCTGGCCGAGCCGAAGGATCGTCCGCGCGCCACCGGCGGCGGCGAAGAACTGGATTCGATTCCGCTGGTCGGCCGTTCGGCCGCAATGCAGGAAATCTACCGGCTGGTCGCCCGTCTCATGCAGACCGATCTGACGGTGATGATCTCCGGCGAGTCCGGCACCGGCAAGGAGCTGGTCGCACGCGCGCTGCACGACTACGGGAAGCGGCGCGCCGGTACCTTCGTCGCGATCAACATGGCCGCGATCCCGCGCGACCTGATCGAGTCCGAATTGTTCGGCCACGAGAAGGGTGCGTTCACGGGCGCCAACACCCGCAGCTCCGGCCGCTTCGAACAGGCCGAAGGCGGCACGCTGTTTCTCGACGAGATCGGCGATATGCCGATGGAGGCGCAGACGCGGCTTTTGCGCGTGCTGCAGCAGGGCGAGTACACGACGGTCGGCGGCCGCACCCCGATCAAAAGCGATGTGCGTATCATCGCGGCGACCAACAAGGACCTGCGCATCCTGATCCAGCAGGGCCTGTTCCGCGAGGACCTGTTCTTCCGCCTCAATGTCGTGCCGCTGCGCCTGCCGCCGCTGCGCGAACGTGTGGAGGACATCCCCGACCTGATCCGGCATTTCTTCACGCTGGCCGAGCGGGAAGGGCTGCCGAAAAAGCAGATCGATCAGGCGGCGCTCGACCGCCTCAAGCGCTACCGTTGGCCCGGAAACGTCCGGGAACTGGAGAACCTCGCAAGGCGGCTGGCTGCGCTTTATCCGCAGGAAACCATCACCACCGCGGTGATCGACGCGGAACTGGCCCAACCCACGGTCACCGCCACCGAGAAGCCTGCTGTCGAGGACACCCTGTCGGCCGCGGTGGAGCGCAACCTGACGCGGTATTTTTCGGGCTTCGATAACAGCCTGCCGCCACCGGGGCTCTATCACCGCATTCTGCGGGAGGTGGAGTACCCGCTGCTGTCGGCGGCGCTCGCCGCGACCCGGGGCAACCAGATCCGCGCCGCGGACCTCCTGGGGCTGAACCGCAACACGCTCCGCAAGAAAATCCGGGATTTGGACATTCAGGTTATCCGAACCAGCGGTTGAGAGGCCTGAATTCCGGGAAAATTGGCCACGGGGCTGGATTCTCGCGCCAAGGAATTGTCTCAATTCGGCAACATTGTTGTAGAAGTGCATCAGTGGGCCGATTCAGGACCGGCTGAATGCGCCTTTCTGGCGTGTCCTCGAGCGACCGCCCCACCGGACGCTCAAGGGCCGAGATGACGAGCATCGCGAGCGTGGACCAGACGACACCTGCCGAAATTGCCGGGTCGCCGGACGGTAGCCGTGCCGTGCGCGTGCTCGGGCCAGTCGCCGCCGGCCTCGCCATGCTGTCGGCCATCGTCACATTCGTGGTGCTGGCCGACCTGACACCCGTCACGCCCACCCATCAGGTGGTCGTCACGCTTCTCCTGACCAACGCCTTCACGGTGTTCCTGCTGCTGGGCGTGATTGCGCACGAGGTTTGGCTCGTGGTGCAGGCGCGCCGCCGGGGCCGGGCCGCAGCGCGGCTGCACGTGCGGATCGTCGCGCTGTTTGCGGTGATCGCCGCGGTCCCCGCGATCATGGTCGCCGTGGTGGCCAGCATCACGCTGGACCGCGGGCTCGACCGGCTGTTCTCGAACCGCACCAAGGCGATCATCGAAAACTCCTTGATGGTGGCCGACGCCTATCTTCAGGAACACGCCCAGATGATCCGCGGCGACATCCTGGCAATGGCCTTCGATGTCTCGCGCGCCAAGCCGCTGTTCGATCAGGAGCGCGAGCGGTTCAAGCAGTTCTTCACGGCGCAGGCGACGGTGCGCGCGCTCTCGGCGGCCATGATCATCGGGCCGGAGGCCAATGTCATCGAGCGCGCCGACATCCAGAACGACTACGCGATCTCGCTGCCGGGCGCCGCCGGATTGAAGACGGTGAATGAATCCGAGCCGCAGATCGGCATGTTGCTCGCGACCAATTCGGTCGCGGCCGTGATCAAGCTTCGCGGCTACGACGACGCTTATCTCAATGTCATACGCCCGCTCGACCCGCGCGTGATCGCGCAATTGCGCGAGACCCAGGCAACGGTCAGCGACTTCGCGAACCTCGAAGCGCGGCGCTTCGGCGTGCAACTCGCCTTCGCGCTGATGTACACCGTGATTGCGCTCGCGGTGCTGTTGTCCGCGGCGTGGCTCGGCCTGAGCTTTGCGAACCGGCTGGTGGCGCCGATCCGCCGGCTGATCGGCGCGGCCAACATCGTGTCGACCGGCAATCTCTACATCCAGGTTCCGGTCCAGCGGTCCGAAGGCGATCTGGCCCAGCTCGGCGAGACGTTCAACCGCATGACCTACGAGCTTCGCACCCAGCGCGACGACATTGTGCGCGCGCGCGACCTGATCGACCAGCGCCGCCGTTTCACCGAAGCGGTTCTGGCCGGCGCGAGCGCGGGCGTGATCGGCGTCGACGCGGAGGGCCGCATCAGCATTCTCAACCGCTCGGCCGAGCGCCTGATCGACCGGGCCGAGGCCGACGTCATCGGCCGTCCGCTGATCGAGGTCGTGCCGGAACTTGCGGAAATGCTCGCCAATGCGGATTCCGGCGCGCAGCGCCTTGCGCAGGGTCAGGTGACGCTCAACCGCCAGGGCCGCGAGCGCAATCTGTCCGTCCGCGTGACGACGGAGCAGTCGCCGGGCGCCGAGCGCGGCCACGTCTTCACGCTCGACGACATCACCGAACTGGTGCTCGCGCAGCGCACCTCGGCCTGGGCCGACATTGCGCGCCGCATCGCGCACGAGATCAAGAACCCGCTGACGCCGATCCAGTTGTCGGCGGAGCGCCTGCGCCGCAAGTACGGCAGCGTCATCACCGAAGACCGCGCGGTGTTCGAGCAGTGCACCGACACGATCGTGCGCCAGGTCGACGACATCAAGCGGATGGTCGACGAATTCTCCAAGTTCGCGCGCATGCCGAAACCCGTGATAGCGGCCGAGGATGTGGCCGACACGGTGCGGCAGGTGGTGTTCCTGATGCGGGTCGGCAACGCCGACATCGACATCGACCTGGACATTGCCGAGGACCCGATGCCGGCACGCTTCGACCGCCGGCTGATCTCGCAAGGGCTCACCAACATCATCAAGAACGCCAGCGAAGCGATCGCCGCGGTCCCGCACGACGAGCGCGGGCGGGGTCATATCCGCGTCGTCGCGGCGCGCACCGAGGATGGCGTGACCATCGACGTGATCGACAACGGCATCGGCCTGCCGAAGGAAAATCGCAACCGGCTGCTCGAACCCTACGTCACCACGCGCGAGAAGGGCACGGGGCTCGGCCTCGCCATCGTCGGCCGCATTCTGGAAGAGCATGGCGGCGGGATCGAGCTGAACGATGCCGATGTGAAATTCCCCGGCCAGCGCGGCGCCTGGATCCGGCTGCGGTTCGTCGCCGAGCGGACCGCTGCGGACCCCGGAAAACCAGCACGAAGTGAAGCAGTCAGCGAGCATTGACACATGGCGTCCGATATTCTGATCGTCGATGACGAGTCCGACATTTGCGAACTGGTCGCAGGCCTGCTGCAGGACGAGGGCTATACGACGCGCACCGCGCGCGACAGCGATTCCGCGCTCAACGAGATCAAGAACCGCCGTCCCAATCTGGTGTTCCTGGACATCTGGCTGCAGGGCAGCCGGCTCGACGGCCTGCAACTGCTGGATTCCGTGAAGGAGCAGCATCCGGAGCTTCCCGTCGTCATGATTTCCGGACACGGCAACATCGAAACCGCCGTGGCGGCGATCAAGCGCGGCGCCTACGACTTCATCGAAAAGCCGTTCAAGGCCGACCGGCTGGTGCTGGTCGCCGACCGCGCGCTGGAGACGTCGCGGCTGAAGCGCGAGGTGCGCGACCTCAAGGCGCTCGCCCCGCTGCCGACGCGGATCGTCGGGCGCTCGCCCGCAATCAACCAGCTTCGGCAGACCATCGAGAAGGTCGCCCCGACCAACAGCCGCATCCTGATCGTCGGACCGTCGGGCGCAGGCAAGGAGCTTGCCGCGCGCACGCTGCACGGCGCATCGGGCCGTGCGCACGGGCCGTTCGTCGTCATCAACGCCGCCGCGATCACGCCGGAACGCATGGAGATCGAGCTGTTCGGCGTCGAGCAGTCCAACGGCACGCAGCAGCGCAAGGTCGGCGCGCTGGAGGAAGCCCACAGCGGCACGCTGTTCATCGACGAAATCGCCGACATGCCGCGCGACACCCAGAACAAGATTCTTCGCGTGCTGGTCGACCAGACCTTCCAGCGCGTCGGCGGCTCGACCAAGGTCGCCGTCGACGTGCGGATCGTGTCCTCGACCAGCCGCAACGTCGAGGCCGAAATCTCCGCCGGGCGCTTCCGCGAGGACCTGTACCATCGGCTTTCGGTCGTGCCGGTGCGGGTGCCGCCGCTGGCCGAACGGCGCGAGGACATCCCCGACCTGGTGCACTACTTCATGGAGCAGATATCGCAGGCCACCGGCCTGCCGCAGCGCAAGATCGGCGAGGATGCCATGGCCGTGCTGCAGTCGCACGATTGGCCGGGCAACGTGCGCCAGCTGCGCAACAACGTCGAGCGGCTGATGATCCTCGCCGGCGGCGATCCAGGCGCCACCATCAGCGCCAGCATGCTGCCGCAGGACGTGGGCTCGATGGTGCCGTCGATGCCGAACGGCAACGGCGGCGAACAGCTCATGGGCCTGCCGCTGCGCGAGGCGCGCGAATTGTTCGAGCGCGAATACCTGCTGGCGCAGATCAACCGCTTCGGCGGCAACATTTCGCGCACCGCCGAATTCGTCGGCATGGAGCGCTCGGCCCTGCACCGCAAGCTCAAGGCGCTGGGAATCGGATAGGAGCGCCGGCGATGGCCGCGCGGCGTTGAGCAGTCGCGCGCCCGCAGCATCCGGCGCGGCAAATCAAAGAGGTCTTCCTTGTCCCGCATCGCCTATGTCAACGGCCGCTACCTTCCGCTCGCCCAGGCGAGCGTGAACGTCGAGGACCGCGGCTACCAGTTTTCCGACGGCGTGTACGAAGTCTGCGAGGTGAGGGGCGGGCGGCTGGTCGACGAGCGCCGCCATATCGAGCGCCTCAGGCGCTCGCTGTCGGAGCTGCGCATCGCCATGCCGATGTCGGACGCCGCGCTCGGCGTCGTGCTGCGCGAGACCGTCCGCCGCAACAAGGTGCGCTGGGGCATCGTCTATCTGCAGGTCAATCGCGGGGTGGCGCACCGCGATCACGCTTTTCCGCCGGCGGGCACTTCGCCGAGCGTAGTGGTCACGGCGCGCAACCTCGACGCCGCGGGCGCCGACCGCATGGCCGCGGACGGCGTCGCCGTCATCACCGTCCCGGACAACCGCTGGGAGCGGGTCGACATCAAGTCGGTGTCGCTCTTGCCGAACGTGCTGGCCAAACAGGCGGCACGCGAGCAGGGCGCCCGCGAGGCGTGGTTCGTCGACAAGCAGGGACGCGTCACCGAGGGCTCGTCGTCCAACGCCTGGATCGTTACACGCGACGGCAAGGTGGTCACGCGGCACGCCGACCACGCGATCCTGAAGGGCATTACCCGCGCCGTTGTAATTGACGCGCTGAAGGAGCAGGGCCTGGAACTGGAAGAGCGCGCCTTCACCGTCGACGAGGCGCTGGCCGCCCGCGAGGCCTTCATCACCTCGGCGAGCCAGGTCGTGCTTCCCGTGGTGCGGATCGACGGCAAGCCGGTCGGCAACGGCGCGCCCGGCCTGATCGCAAGCGCGCTGCGGCGCGACTTCCACCGCTTCGCGGAAGCGACCTGAGGACGCGCGGCGCGGGTGCGGACTTGGGCCGATTTCGGCTCGATTTTATGCGTTTCCGGCCCGAACTTGGGCTTGCGCCGACCCAAGACGTGCCATCTAATACCGTTGCCCCAAGTCCTATGGCCCATAACGATTCCCGGCCGGGGACTTGCGAACAATGTCTCGCGGCAGGGGTCCGCGGGCGATAAAGAACGGAACAACGGCAATGGCAGCCGACCGATCGCAAAATCTGCAAGATACCTTCCTCAATCACGTCCGAAAGAGCAAAACGCCGCTCACCATCTTCCTGGTCAACGGCGTCAAGCTGCAGGGCGTCGTGACGTGGTTCGACAATTTTTGTGTGCTGCTGCGGCGGGATGGCCACTCGCAATTGGTTTACAAGCACGCCATCTCGACGATCATGCCGGGTCATCCGATCCAGCTGTTCGAGGGCGCCGAAGAACCGCCCGCCGGAGACAAGCCCTGATTGGAGCCGCGCGGCCGTGACACGCGACAGGACGGACTGAGCCCGCCGGGCTCGGCGACCGGACGCGCGCTCGTG
>Ga0194120_10005657_pt1 | contig 18234 bp, 14 predicted proteins | sample TA2MahCa65mmetaG_FD_148642 | JGI IMG/M metagenome (GOLD analysis project Ga0194120, IMG submission 148642) | Freshwater microbial communities from Lake Tanganyika, Tanzania - TA2015019 Mahale Deep Cast 65m | ecosystem: Environmental > Aquatic > Freshwater > Lake | place: Tanzania: Lake...
GAGGATCAGTATGAACTTGCCCTGCGTGACGAGGTAGGTCTTGCACGTCTCGTAGATCAGCTCCGAGATGTCGCGCATCGCCTTGTGGACCGGGAGGTTCCTCAGCTGCGTGTAGATCATCAGGCCGAAGAGGAGGCCGGCGGCACAGAAGAGAAGGCCGAGGGCGAGCAAGCTGTACCCGTTGAGCCCGCCAATGAATGTGACGCTCGTCATGTCGGGGAGGACGAGGTTGGCCTCGCCGCCCGGCTTGTGCTCAACGGGCCCCTGCGCCGCAAGCGGCAGGGCAATGACGAAAAGGGCGGCCAGAGCCGCGAGCACACGGAACCGCCGGGCGGACGTCACACGCGCCATCAGGTCGTGAGCGAGCCAGCTACGCATCAGGGGTCTCCAGGGGTGGTTCGCTGCGGGAGGGGCCGGAGCCAAGCAACGGGTTCCGGGCAAACGTAGGAATATAGCCCAGTGGTGCTGGGAACAGGGAACAGAGTGGGGTGCTGGGGGCAGGGTTCGGAGTGGGGCGCGGGGGACCGGGGGGAGGGGGGCTCCCCAGCACCCTGCACTTCACCCTGCTCCCCTCCCCTGCACCCCACTCTGCTCCCTGCTCCCTGCACTTCGCCAGTGCTAGCCCACACGAAAGAGCTCAAGCGCCCGCCCGTACCGGCCCGTGAGCGTCTTCTGCAACCCCCGGTTGGCGGCCGAACTCAGCGTCGAATCACCGGCGAGCAAGCGCTCGGCGGCCGCGCGGGCCATCTCGCTCAGCTCCTCGTCGCGCACGGGGTCGGCGATCCTGAACGTCGGCAATCCGCTCTGCTGCTTGCCGAACAGGTCGCCCATGCCGCGCAAGCGTAGATCGGCGCGCGCGATCTCGAAGCCGTCCTCGGTGTCGACGACGTGCCGCAGCCGCTCGCGGCTCTCCGCCCCTTGATCGCCGAGCAGGATGCAGAACGATTCCTCTGCCCCTCGACCCACCCGCCCGCGCAGTTGGTGCAACTGCGACAGTCCGAAGCGCTCGGGGTGCTCGATCACCATCACCGTGGCGTTGGGGACGTCGATGCCCACCTCGATGACCGTGGTGCTCACCAGCAGGTCGAGCTCGCCATCGCGGAAGGACCGCATGATGGCGTCTTTCTCGTCGCCGGAGAGCCGCCCGTGCAGCAGCGCCACGCGGCGGTGCGCGAACGGCCCGCTGGCCAGCGCTTCGTACGCGGTGGTCGCCGCCTTCAGCGCGATCTTGTCCGACTCCTCGATGATCGGATAGACGAGATACGCCTGTCGCCCGGCAGCGAGCTGCCCCTCGACGAATTCGAAGACCTTGTCGCGCGCGCTCTCGCCGCGCAGGGCCGTGGTGATCGGCTGGCGGCCGGGCGGGCGCTCGTCGAGCACGCTCACGTCGAGGTCGCCGTACAGCGTGAGCGCGAGCGACCGCGGAATGGGCGTGGCCGACATCAACAGCACGTCGGGGGCGCCGCCCTTCTCGCCGAGCGTCGCGCGCTGTTCCACGCCGAAGCGGTGCTGTTCGTCGATCACCGCCAATCCCAGGTTGGCGAACATCGTCCCTTCCTGCACGAGCGCGTGCGTGCCGACCGCCAGCACCGGCCCCGCCTCGGCGAGTCGCGCCGCAGCCGCCCTGCGCGCCTTGGCCGTCATCGAGCCGGTGACAAGCACCGGCTCGACGCCGAGCGGCGCGAGCAGGCGGCTGAACGTGCGGAAGTGCTGCTCGGCAAGCAGTTCGGTGGGCGCCATCACTGCCGCCTGATAGCCGTTCTCGAGCGCGAGGCAGCAGGCGAAGAGCGCGACGATCGTCTTGCCGCTCCCCACGTCGCCCTGCAGGAGGCGATGCATGCGTTGGGGGCTGGTCATGTCGGCGACGATCTCGCGCGTCGCGCGCACCTGCGCGCCGGTGAGTTCCCACGGCAGGGACGACTTGAGCTTTGACGTCAGCTCGCGCCGGTTGGTGAACGCGATACCCCGCCGCGCCTGCCGCGCGATGGCGTTCGCGCGGCGCTGGAGCAGGTGCACACAGAGCAGTTCGTCATACGCCAGACGGTTGCGCCCGCTGATCGCTTCGGCGACGCTCGCTGGGCGGTGCACGCGGCGCAGGGCGTCCTGAATGCCCGGGAGTCCCGTCGCGTGGAGCAGATCAGCAGGGAGATACTCGTCGACCGCCGGGACCAGTGCGTCGAGGTGCTTGTCGATGATCGAACGGATCATCTTGAACGACAGCCCCTCGGTGGCCGGATAGACCGCGAGCACGCGCCCCTCGGCGGTGCCGCTGTCATCGGCGCCAAGGTTGACCCACTCGCGCGGCATCAGCTGGCGGCCATGGTAGAAACGCACGGTGCCACTCAGCAAAAGCACATCGCCCTTGTTGATGGAGCGGTCAAGGAACGGCTGGCCGGGCCACGACACCTCGATGAATCCGCTGGTGTCCTGCACCACGGCCTGGAAGATGCGCAGCCCCTTCCGCGTCGGGAGCACGCCCTTGCTGATCACCGTGCCGATGACGGTGGCGTCCTCGCCGATGCGCAGCGCGTTGATCGCGCGCACGGTCGAGGCGTCCTCGTAGCGATGCGGAATGTGCAGCAGCAGGTCGCGCGCATTGAGCACGCCGAGCCGCCGGAACGCCTCGGCGCGCCGCTCCCCCACCCCCTTCAGGAAGGTGATGGGGGTGTCGAGGATGCGGGTGGGTGGGCGGCTGGCTGGCGTCACCCCTCCACCAGATCCCGCGCGAACGCCGCCGCGTCGAAGGGCAGCAGGTCGGCGGCCTGCTCGCCCACGCCGACAAACTTGATCGGCACGTTGATCGCCTCGTGCACGGCCACCACCACGCCGCCGCGCGCGGTGCCGTCGAGCTTGGTGACCACGAGCCCAGTGAGCGGCACCGACTCGGCGAACGACTTGGCCTGCTGCACGGCGTTCTGCCCGATGGCGCCGTCGAGGACGAGCAGGGCCTCGTGCGGCGCGCCCGGGAGGCGCTTGGCGATCACACGCACAACTTTGCGGAGCTCTTCCATGAGCCCTTCGCTGGTGTGCAGGCGGCCGGCGGTGTCCACGATCACCACGTCCACGCCGCGCGTGACGGCGGCGTCGATGGCGGTGAACGCCACCGCGGCGGGGTCGCCGCCGGACTGCGCGCCGATGAAGTCGCTGCCGCTGCGTTCGGCCCACACCTTGAGCTGGTCAATCGCTCCGGCGCGGAACGTGTCGCCGGCGGCGACCATCACGCGCTTCCCCTCGCCGCGCAGGCGCGTCGCCAGCTTGCCGATGAACGTCGTCTTGCCAGCGCCGTTGACGCCGAGCACGAGCACCACGGCGGGCTTGTCGGCCGGAAGAACGAAGGCCGGATCACTGTTCCCCGCCTGGAGCGACGTGAGGATGCCCGCCTCCAACGCGCCGAGGAACTCCGCCTCGGTCTTGAGCGCGCCGCGCTTGGCTTGCCGCTCCACGTCGGCCACCAGGCGCATGGTCACGGGGACACCGAAGTCGGCCTCGAGCAGGAGCGTCTCAAGCTGTTCGATGGACCCCGCGCTCACGCCGCCGCGCGCGAGCACGGCCACGTCGAGCAGCGCGACATCCTTTAGGCGCTGCCACAACGAACGCTTGGGTTTAAACAGGGGCATCGAACCGATTGAGGACTTGGATGACGGATTGCGATTGAGGATCGCGATTTCGGATTCCGATGGGGATAAAGCTACGCGACGGGGCGAGGGGGACAAACTCCGCCGCCGTCGGCCGCCATCGCATCGGTGAATGGGGCGTGCCACGCGCCCGTCTCGACCGCGCGACTGCGGCCACTACGTACGGGCTTCCCTCGCCCGCGTTTCGCAGTTGCCCCGACTTTCTGCCCTCCGATGAGGGCTAGGTTCCAGCCATGGCCAAAGCGACATCTTCTCCACCACTTTCGACGGCTGACGCGGCGGGCCGGTGGAGCGCCGCACTCGCCTGGCTCGACGGCCGCTTCGGCAAGCGCGCCGATCGCCACGTCCGCGCGCGAGTCGTCGTGCAGGCGATCTTCGCCGTCACGTGCCTCGTGCTCGGCGTGCAGTTCGCCCGTTGGGTGCGTGCGGCGCAGGCAGGCGCGCTTCCCCTCCCCGACCGCCCCGCGGGCGTCGAGGCCTTCCTGCCGATCAGCGGACTGATGGGCCTGCTCGATTGGTTCTACCAGGGCAGTCTCAACGTCATTCACCCGGCGGCGACGGTGCTCGTGCTCATCGCCATTGCGCTGGCCCTGCTGCTGCGGAAGTCGTTCTGCTCGTGGATCTGCCCCATCGGCTTCCTGTCGGACTGGCTCGGCAAGCTGGGACGCATGGCCTTCGGCCGGAACTTCAAGCCGTGGAAGTGGCTCGACATCCCGCTGCGCGGCCTGAAGTACCTGCTGATGGCGTTCTTCGTCGTGTCCATCCTGACGATGGGTCGCGAGGCGCTGACGGAGTTCCTCACGTCACCGTACAACAAGGTGGCCGACGTGAAGATGGGGCTGTTCTTCACGCAGATGAGCACCGTGGGGCTGAGCGTGATGGCGGTGCTCGTCATCGGCTCGGTCTTCATCCAGGGGTTGTGGTGCCGCTACCTGTGCCCCTACGGCGCGCTGCTCGGCCTGTTCTCGTGGGCTTCGCCGTCACGCATTCGCCGAGATCCCGCGACGTGCGTCGACTGCGGCCTGTGCGACAAGGCCTGCCCGTCGCGCCTGCCGGTGGCGACAAAGCTGCGCATCATCAGCGCCGACTGCACCGGGTGCATGGACTGCGTCGCGTCGTGTCCGGTGAAGGGGGCGCTGGAAATGAGGGTTGGCCGACGCACGGTCACGCCCGTCACGTATGCCGCGGCGGTGCTGGCGCTCTTCCTCGCCAGCTACGTGGGCGCGCGCGCCGCCGGCGCGTGGGACAGCGGCGTCAGCGACCGGGAGTACGTGGAGCGGATCCAGAACATCAAGTCGAGTGAGTACGGGCACCCGGGGATGCAGAACGACTGAGGACTTGGACCGAGGATTGCGACTTCGGATTGCGAAAGAGGATTGCGATTGACGATCGAGGCGGCGCGTCCGCCCAATCGTAAGTCGCAATCCTCGATCGCATTCCTACGTCGCAATCCTCGGTCCAAATCCTCAATCGCCGTCTACGCCAGCATCCCCGCCAAACTCGCGCTCATAAACGCCGCCAGGTTGCCCGCGATCATCGCGCGCAGTCCGAGCGCGGCGAGGTCCTTTCGCCGCTCGGGGGCCAGGCCGCCGATGCCGCCAATCTGGATGGCGATGGACGAGAAGTTGGCGAAGCCGAGCAGCGCATACGTCAGGATGAGCGCGCTGCGTGGTTGGAGCACCTGATTGGCGCCGAGGTCGCCGGCGAACTGCGCGTACGCCACGAACTCGTTGAGCGTCGCCTTGATGCCGATGAGGCTCCCGACGTACGCGGTGTCGGCCCACGGCACGCCCATCACCCACGCGAGCGGGCGCAGGACGAAGCCGAGGATCATCTGCAGGCTCAGGCCGTCGACGCCCACAAACGTACCGACCCAGCCGAGCATCGCGTTGAGCAAGGCCACCAGCGCGATGAAGGCCATGAGCATGGCACCGACGTTGAGGGCGAGTTGGACGCCCTGCCCCGCGCCGTTGGCCGCTGCCTCGATGACGCTGCCGTCGGTGGTCACTGCCGCCTGACGCCGCGGCATCCACCAACGACGCTTGGTGTCCGGCTCCGGCGCCCCCTCGGCGGCGACGTGAATGCCTCCCTTCGTCACCGGTTCCTCGGTTTCTGGCAGAATCATCTTCGAGAGGAAGAGCCCGGCGGGCGCATTCATCACGCTGGCGGCCAGCAGGTGCGCGGCGATCCCTGGCAGCATCCCGGAGAGCATTCCCACGTAGGCGGCCAGCACACCACCGGCGACCGTCGCGAAGCCGCCCACCATCACCGTGTTGAGCTCAGACATCGTCATCTTGCCGACGAACGGCTTGATGAGGAGCGGCGCCTCGGTCTGGCCGAGGAAGATGTTCCCCGACGCCGACAGCGTCTCCGCCCCCGACGTCCCCAGGGTGCGTTGCATCACCCAGGCGAGTGAGTTGACGATGAGCTGCATCACGCCCAGGTAGTACAGCACCGACATCAACGCCGAGAAGAAGATGATGGTCGGCAGGACGTTGAAGGCGAAGAACGCTCCGGTCTGCGCCACCATCCCCGCCGCGGCGCCCTCGCCGGCGACAGGAACGGTATGCTGCACGAGATTCCCGAAGACGAAGCGCGCCCCCTGCTCCTGGAAGCCGAGGAGGGCCGTAATCAGGTCGCCAATCCGCTGAAAGACCACACGGCCGGCGTCAGTCTTGAGGACGAGAACGCCGAACAGCGCCTGCAGGGCAATGCCCGATCCGACGAGCTTCCAGTTGATGGCCTTGCGATTGCGCGACATCAGCCAGGCAATGACGAGCATCGTGGCCATGCCGATGAGGCCGATCAGGCGCTCGCCGAGGGGAATCTGCAGCCCGCTCTTGGCGGCCTCAAAGCGTTCGGCGGCGGTTTGCGCTTGGAGCAGGAAATGAATGGCGACGCTGCCCATCGGGGGAGGTCCTCGGGTGCGGAGAGAAACACAGAATAGCACAGAATGGCACGGAAGACCACAGAGAAACACGGGTAAACACGGAGTGGCACGCGGTACCACCGAGCGGCACGGCAGGCACGGAAGGGTGGGACAGGCATCTACCGCACTCTTCCGCTGCGAGGCATCTTCGGCGCGTCAACGCCGCCGTCTGGTCGCCCGTACCACGGGCAACCTTCCCTCCCTGAGGATTGCGTCTATGCGCTCGCTTCTCCTGCTGCTGGCCGCGTCAACGTCCCTTCTTGCGCAGGGTGCTCCGCCCGCTGGCGCGCGCGGCGCCCGCGGGACCGCTGGTGAGCCGCCCGCTGCCGCGACGGGCACAGGAACTGGCGCCGCGGCGGCGGCACCCGCCGCCCGTCAGGACTCCGCCGCGGTGCGCGCCGCCAACACGGCCCGCCGCGCCGACGAAGAGGCGCCGGCGGTGACCAAGCACACGCTGAAGGGCGTCGCTGATTTCCGCTACACGGCCACGACCGGGATGATGCCCATCCGCAACGACCAGAGCGGCGAGACCGAAGGGAACATCTTCTACGTGGCCTACACCAAGGACGGCGCCAACCCGGCGACGCGCCCGGTGACGTTTGTCTTCAATGGCGGCCCGGGGTCGTCCACCGTCTGGCTGCACATGGGCGCGTTCGGCCCGAAGATGGTGAAGCTCAACGCCGACGGCACCAACCCGCCGCCGCCGGCGAGCTACGTGGACAACGAGCACACGCTTCTCGACCAGACCGACCTGGTCTTCCTCGACCCGGTGGGCACCGGCTATAGCCGCGCCACCTCCGTCGCCAACGGCCCGAAGTTCTGGGGGCTCGACGAGGACATGCGCTCGGTGGCCGAGTTCATCCGGATGTACCTCTCGCGCAACCTGCGGTGGCCGAGCCCCAAGTTCATCGCCGGGGAGAGCTACGGCACCACGCGCGCGGCACACCTGAGCGGGTACCTCACCGATACCGGCATCTCCCTCAACGGCGTGATGCTCATCAGCGCGGTGCTGAACTTCGAGAACTCCCGCCCGCACCGCGGCAACGACATCGCCTACGTGGGCTTCTTCCCGTCGTTCGCGCTGACAGCGTACTACCATAAGAAGGCCGCCCCTGAGCTTCAGCGGCTGCCGATCGGGGAGTTCGCGCGGCAGGCCGAGCAGTTCGCGAGCGGCGAATATGCCGCCGCCCTGATGAAGGGCGCCGCGCTGACCGCCGCCGAGCGCGAGGCGATGGTCACCAAGGTCGCGCGCTTCACGGGAATGCCCGAGCAGGTGGTGAGCGACGGCGACCTGCGGCTGGAGCTTGGCCGCTTCAGCACCGAGCTGCTGCGCACCCAGCGCCGGATGAGCGGCCGCCTCGACAGCCGCTTCACCGCGTACATGCAGGATCCGCTCGCTGGGCGCACGACCTTTGACCCGAGCGACGCGTCCATCCGCGAGACCTTCACGCCGGTGCTCAACGACTACGTGCGGCGCGAGCTGAACTACAAGAACGACAACATCTACTACATCCTCGGCGGCGGCATTGGGCGCTGGCGGTACGAGGAAGGCGCGTACCCCAACGTGGTGCCGAGCATCGAGCGCGCGTGGGCCAAGAACCCCGACATGCACGTCTACTTCGCGATGGGCTACTACGACATGGCCACGCCGTACTGGGCGGTGCAGTACACCATCGACCACATGATTCTGGATCCGGCCGTGCGGCAGTCGCGCATCCACGTGAGCCATTTCGAGGCCGGGCACATGATGTACATCGAGGCGGCGTCGATGAAGAAGATGCGCGCGGACCTGCGCGCGTTCATCGACGCGGCGGTGCCGGGGCGGTAGCGAAGGGCGCTACAGCAGGCCCTCGAGCACGACCATCACGCCAGCCGCCGCCGACGTGGTGAGCACGACGGCGCGCGTCTGGCGTTTGTCTAGGCGCGCGGCCGTCCACGCGGAGAGCGCGAACCCGAGGAGCACCCCGGGGAGGAGCAGTGCGGCCAGCCGCACGTCGGCCCAGCCGAAGCGCCCCACGACGTAGAGGCCGATCAGCGAGAGCAGCACGCCCAGCGAGAAGAAGGCGGCGAGGGTGCCGCGCAGTCGCCCGCCCTCCTCGTGCTGGTACAGCAGCGCCATCGGCGGCCCGCCGATCGAGGTGATGGTGCCCATCACGCCGGCGAGCGCCCCCGCGCCGAAGAGACTGCCGCGTCCCACGCGCACCCGCGGGCCGACCAGGGTCAACGCCACGGCGAGCAGCATCAGGAGCCCCATCGTGAACTGCAGGCGCGATTCGGGAAGCACCTTGAGCACGACGACCGCCAACCCGGTGCCAAGCACGCGGCCGGGCACCGACCAACTCAGGTCGGCGATGCGCACGTGCTTCCACTCGCGCACGGTGACCAGAAGCGTCAGGAGCAGAGCGTCCAGCAGGATCGGCGCCGGGACGAGCCGCGGATCTATGAGGATCAGGATGGGCGCGCCCACGACGCCGAGCCCGAATCCCACCGAGCCCTGCACCGCCGACCCCACCGCCACGACGAGCGTGGCGAACAGCCATTCGAGAGGAGTCACGAGGGGAAGATACTAGACAAGCGCGGAGACGCACAGAAAAGCACGGATGGCGCGCCTCGCCCTCCGTGCCTCTCTTGACTGCGTCTGTTGTCTCTCTGTTGTCTCTCTGTTGTTTCTCTGTTGTTTCTCTGTCTCTCTACCATCCCGCTGCTCTCGCATCCCACACCTGCGGCCGCGGGTCATTGAGCAGCTCGAGCAGTTCGTCCCACGCCACCTCGAGGTGTCCGAGCGCGTTCACGCTCATCTCTTCCCCGAGCGTGAATTGCTCGCCGCGCACGCCGAGGACCCAGGCGGGAGGCGGCGCCGACCCGGTGATCTCGTGCACGACGTGCAGCACCGCCTCGGGCGACAGTTCGTGCGTGGTGTAGGACGTGTCGCGCTGCTCCTTGGTGCGCCGCAGGCAGAACGGCGCGTGGGCCGACGCGTCGGCGTCCACGAACAGGACGAGGTCGGCGTCCACGAGGTCGAGCGCGTGCTCCACCTGCAGCTGGAAGTCCTCCACCACCCGCACGTCCAGGTCGGGGCGCTCGACGATCCACTGCCGCACGCGCGTCAGCAGGGCTGGCCCCAGCGCGTCGTCTCCACGGCTGGGGTTGCCATACCCGAGCAGGACGACGTGCGCCGACATCAGTCGCGTGCGTCCTTGACCATCTTGTCCACCACCGTCCCCTCGGCGTCCACAAGTTCGACGACGAGCGGCATCTTCCCCAGCGCGTGCGTCGCGCACGAGAGGCACGGGTCGTACGCCCGCACGGCCACCTCGATGTGGTTGAGCAGTCCCTCCGTGAGCTTGTTGCCGTCGAGGTACGTGGCCGCGACGTTGCGCACGGCCTCGTTCATCGCCTGGTTGTTGTTGGTCGTGCTCACAATCAGGTTCGCGCGCACGATCATGTCGTTCTCGTCCACCTTGTAGTGGTGGAAGAGCGTGCCGCGCGGCGCCTCGATCACGCCCACGCCCTCGAGCGCGGGCTCGCCGCGCGTCACGAGGTCGGTGCCGAGGATGTCCGGGTCGTCGAGCAGGCGCTCGATCCCCTCGGCGGCGTGCAGCATCTCGATCATCCGCGCCCAGTGGTAGGCGAGCGTCGCGTGCTGCATCCCGCCGCCCGCCGCCTCGCGGAAGACCTGCCGCTCGTGCTCGGCGAAGACGGTGTCGAGCCCGTCGCAGTTGTTCAGCCGGGCCAGCGGCCCCACCCGATACCATCCCTCCTCGTCGCCGAGGTTGATGATGAACGGGAACTTCATGTACGACCAGGATTTCACTTCCTCGTGGATGTAGCGGTTGTAGCGCGTGCAATCCACGTGGTCGAAGATGGTCGCTCCCTGCGCGTCGCGGGCGCGCAACCCGCCGTCGTAGAAGTCGAGCATGCCGTTGGCGCGCACGAGGCTCAGGAAGTTCGACGGGAAGACGCCGAAGATGGGGGCGTGCTCGCTCTTCTCGAGCACGTCGCGGCACAGCCGCACGGCCTCCTGGCTCCAGCGGATCATCTGCGTGGTCTCGCGGCGCAGCGTGTCGCGCTCCTCAACGGTCAACGCCTTGTTCATCCCACCGGGGATGCAGGCGGTGCCGTGGATGCGCTTGCCGGCGACGGCCTTAATGACCTGCTGCCCGAACTTGCGCAGCATCACGCCGTGGACCGCGAGGTCGGTATGTTCGCCGATGACGCCAATGATGTTGCGTCGCTCTACCTCGGAGTCGAAGCCGAAGAGCAGGTCGGGGCTGGCGAGGTGGAAGAAATGGAGCGCGTGCGACTGGAGCATCTGCCCCTTATGCAGCAGGCGGCGCAGCTTCTCAGCCGTGGGGGTGAGTTGGCGCACCCCAACGAGCATGTCCACCGCCTTGCCGGCGGCGAGGTGATGGCTCACCGGGCAGATGCCGCACAGGCGCTGCACGAGGACGGGGACCTCCCAGTACGGGCGGCCCTGAATGAACTTCTCGAATCCCCGGAACTCGACGATGTGCAGGCGCGCCTGGTGCACGCGATTCTGCTCGTCGAGCAGGAGGGTCACCTTGCCATGCCCTTCGACGCGGGTGATGGGCTCAATGGCGACGCGGCGCAGGGAGCGGGGATGGGCGGCGGTTTCCAATAGGCGGGTCACGGGAGGCTCCGGTCAGTCGTACTTCAGGAGGGCGGGCGGTAGGTGCGGGTCGCGCCCCGCCACCAGCGCACTGAGGACGTGCCACAGCGCATCCGCCGACGGCGGACAGCCGGGCACGCGATAGTCGATGTGCACCACCTCGTGCAGGGGGCGCACCTTGTCGAGGAGCAGCGGGAGTTCGGGATCGTCGGGGATGTGCGCGTTCTCCACGCCCACGCCCCGGATGTACGACTCCTCGAGGCAAGCCTTCAGCGAGAGGCTATTCCGCATGGACGGAATGCCGCCGGTGATCGCGCACTCTCCCACCGACACGAGCACCCGGCAGTGCTCACGGAAGTGGTGGAGGAGGTGCACGTTTTCGACGTTGCACACCCCGCCCTCGATGAGCCCAATGTCCACCATCCCCCTGATTTCCTTGATGTCGTTGATCGGGCTGCGATCGAACTCGGCCAGATCGAGCAGGGCGATGATGCGCTCGTCAATGTCGAGCAGCGACATATGACAGCCGAAGCAGCCGGCCAGGGAGCAGGTGGCGATCTTGCGCTTCTTAGCCATGGAGCGCCTCCTCGCGGGCCTGGAACTCGGCGACGCTGTCCTCGTTGATCGGGCGCAGATCGTACCGGCGCCGTCCAATGGGCACCATGTACGCCTCGCCCTTCATCATCAGCGCCCCCACCGGGCAGTGCTGCACGGCCTCATCGGTGCGAGCGACCTTGCTGTCGGCGAGCAGACCGGACGGCGAGTCCACCACGATGGTGGTGCCGATCCCCCGGTCCGTCATCGCAAAGACGCTCTTCTTGTCCACGTCCCGGCTGATGCGCAGGCAGAGCCCGCACAGGATGCAGCGGTCTCGGTCAAAGATGATGTCCGGATGCGACGAGTCCACTTCGCGGCGCGGGAAGAACTGCGGGAACTGGTTGTCCTGCAGGCCGAGCGCGTACGCAGTGGCCTGCAGTCGGCAGTTGCCGCTCTTCTCGCACGCGGGGCAGTAGTGATTCCCCTCGGCGAAGAGCATCTCGGTGAGCGTGCGCCGCATCTCGTTCAACTCGGGCGTGTCGCTCTTCACGTCCTGCCCGGCCACTGCCGGCTGGGTGCACGAGGCGAAGGGGCGGCCGTTGACGATGACCGTGCACAGGCGGCAGCTGCTGTGCGGCTCGAAGTCCGGGTTGTGGCAGAGGTGCGGGATGTAGACGCCGGCGGCCATCGCGGCGTCGAACACCGTCTGCCCTTCGCGGAAGGGGATCTCCTTCCCGTCGAGGCGGAAGGTCTTCTTGGTTTCGGAGCTGATCACGGGGTCCTCACAGGTGCGCCAGGGCGTCGTCGCGGCCGGTGAGCTCGCGAGCTTGGTGCAGGGCGGCGTCGAGATCGAACGCCGGCACGAAGTCGGTGGTCACCAGTCGTTTGTCCCAATCGCCGCGGAACTTGAGCAGGCTGTCAATCAGGTGATTCGGCACCGTCTGGCCGAGGCCGCAGTGCGCGGTGCTCTTGAGGAGCTGGCAGATGCGCTCGATCTCCTGCACATCCACGGGGCTGCCCTTCCCCGCGGCGACCTTCTCAACCAGCTGCGACAGCAGGCTGGTCCCCACGCGGCACGGCGTGCACAGTCCGCAGCTCTCGTGGCGGAAGAACTGCGTGAAGTTGCGGACGGCGTCGAACATGTCGCGCTGGGGACCGAAGATCATGCACGTGCCGACCGTGGAGAGGTCCTCGTAGGCGAGGATGCGGTCGAACTCGAGGCGCGAGATGGTGATGCCCGACGGCCCGCTGATCTGCACCGCCTGTGCGTCGAGGCCGCCGCAGTCGCGCAGCAGTTCGCGCACGCTGACGCCAAACGGGTACTCGTAGATCCCGGGGCGTTCGCAGTCGCCGGAGACGCAGAAGAGCTTGGTCCCCGCCGAGTGCTGCGTGCCGTGGCCGGCGAACCAGGCGCCCCCCTTGAGGGCGACCATCGCCGCGTCGGCGAACGTCTCGACGTTGTTCACGACGGTCGGGCGGCGGTTGAGGCCGGCGACCACGGGCAGGGGCCAGCGCTTGCGCGGCTTGGCGCGGCGCCCCTCGACGCTCTCGATGAGCGCCGTTTCCATCCCGGCGATGTACGCGCCGGCACCCCAGTGGATGTCAATGTCGAAGGCGAAGCCGGTGCCGAGGATGTTGCGGCCGAGCAGGTTGTCGGTCCGACGCCGTTCAAGCACCGCCTCGAGGTGCGGCTTCAGGTACCAGTACTCCTGCCGGATGTAGAGGACGCCGCGCGAGGAGCCGACCACGTACCCGCAGATGGTCATCCCCTCGAACACGAGGTCGGCGTACGTGGTGAGAAGCACGCGGTCCTTGAACGTCCCCGGCTCACCCTCGTCGGCGTTGCAGACGACGTAGCGCTCAGGCGCGGAGATGTCGCGGCAGGTCTCCCACTTGATGGCCGCCTTGAAGCCGGCGCCGCCGCGGCCGCGCAGGTCAGAGCGATAAAGCTCCTTGAGCGTTTCGTCGGCACCGCGCCGCCAGGCGAGGCCGCTCGACGGATCCACCGCCTCTTCGAAGTGGATTTCCTTGAGCGCCTCGTCGTCGCCGCGTTTCATCGCCGCCTTGAGCGCCGCGCCCGGTTCGACGGGGCGCCGGAACATCACGTCGGACCGGCGGAAGTTGTCCTCGACGAGGAAGAACTCGCGCGGCCACTCCGGGAGCGGCGTGCGCTTGTTGATCAGCTCGGCGAAGACGTCCATCCGCTGGCGCGTGAGGCGCGTGACGGCGAGGCCGTTCACGATGCCCGCCGGCCCCTGGTCGCACATCCCCGTGCACGAGGTGAAATGCACGCTGGCGCGCCCGTCGGCGCGCGTCTCACCCAGCTTCACGCCCAGACGGTTGCAGAGGTAGGTGGCCAGCCCCGTGCTCCCCTGCATCCGGTCGGTGATGTTGTCGCTGATGTAGACGACGTACTCGCCGAGGTAGCGGTCGCTGAGGAAAGAGTAGAAGCCGACGACCCCGCGCACGTGAGCGCGGGTGACCCGCAGGTGCTCGGCGACCAGTTCGACCGCCGCGTCAGGGATGTAGTGATAGGCGTGCTGCACTTCGATCAGGATCTGCAGCAGCTCGCCGGGATCGCGTTCGTGCGTCTCGAGGATCGCGTGAACCGCGTCCATGGCAGGGGGCACTTCTTCGCGCCACATGGGGCACTCCGTTGCCGATGATCGTGGGCGCCCCGCGGGGCGCTTGTACGGACAAGCTAGGCGGCGCGTTGGCGCGGAAGCATCGGGCGTGCCCTCAACTTGCGTGAGCAAGGCCAGCACGGCATCGCCGTGGCTCCCCGACACACCTGTTTGCGCCCGTGGCGCGGTGCGCGACGCCGTCTCATACTCAGGTGTCAGCCGGGGCACGGGCTCTCGCGCCCGCAAACCCCCTACGGTATGCCTTGATGCCCCTTACATCTATTAGAAGCGCTGTGGTGGCTTTCACGGCGCTTGTGGGGCTCGCGGGCGGCAACTGATACGAGGTAATCCTTGATGACTCTCACATCGGGTTCTCGCGCCGCGCTTGGTGCGCTGGCGCTCGCGTGCGCCTCCCCAGTTGCCTGCGCTCAGAGCGCACCGACCGCCTCGCCGGCGCGTCAGGACCTGCCCCTCGATTACGCCATCGGCGCCGACCTGTCGTTTCTCGCGCAGGCCGAATCGCGTGGTGTGCAGTTCCGTGATTCGGGGGTCGTGAAGCCGGGGCTGCAGCTCTTCCGCGATCACGGCTACAACTGGATCCGCCTTCGCGTCTTCCACACGGTGGTGAACAGTCCATGGCCTTTGCCGAACGACCTGCCGTACACGCTCGCGCTCGCGAAGTCGGCGAAGGCGCTTGGCTACAAGTTCCTGCTCGACTTCCACTACTCCGACACGTGGGCCGATCCCGACAAGCAGTACACGCCGAAGGCGTGGGAGCAGGTGACCGGTCAGGCGCTCATTGATTCGGTGGAGGCGTACACGCGCCTGACCATCGCCACGCTGCGCGACGGCGGCGCGATGCCCGACATGGTGCAGATCGGCAACGAGATCTCGGTGGGGATGATCTGGCCGCAGGGCAAGCTGCCGGACAAGTGGGACACGCTGGCCGAACTCCTGAAGGCCGGAGTGCGCGGCGTGAAGGCCGGCGCGGGCTCAGCGCCGATGCCGCTCATCATGATGCACATCGACAAGGGAGGCGACGTCTCCACGACGCGGTGGTGGTTCGACAACGCCCTCGCGCGCGGGGTGGAGTTCGACGTGATCGGGCAGTCGTACTACCCGTAGTGGCACGGCACGCTGCTAGAGCTACGCGACAACCTGGCGATGATGGCCGAGCGGTATCGCAAGCCGATCATCATGGTGGAGGTCGCGTACAACTTCCGGCCAGCGGAGTATGTCGGAAAGCGCGCGCCGTTCCCCGAGACGCCGCAGGGACAGCGGGAGTTCCTCGAGGCGGTCCACGAGCTGGTGCTTGCCACGCCCTACGGGCTCGGCAAGGGGGTGATGTGGTGGGAGCCGGCAGTGGAGCCGAGTCCTATTCGCTCGCGCGGGATGTTCGATGACGCGGGGAACGCGCTGCCGGTGATTGAGGTGTTCGATCGGTGGACGCGGGGTCGGGTGCCGAGGCCGTAACTGCAACGGCAACGGCAACGGCAACTGATACCACGAAGACAGGAAGGGCACGAAGGGGCGCGAAGGACTTCTGGGGGGAACTGCGCTTGGGGGCTGGCTACACCGCTCCGCGCATACCTCAGCTTGCCGCCTCTGCATCCGTCGCCCGGCGCGCTGCCCTAGCCCTACCCTGCTCCGCATCCCTCGCGCGGCACGCTACCGCAGCCCTACCCTTCTGCGCATCCACCACTCGGCGCAGAGCATCGCGATGGCGAGGGCGTACCACCACCATTGATCGCGCAGGGAGAGGCGCGTGCCGGTGGCGGGGGCGCCGGCGGTGGCGGCGCGTGATTCGATGGGTTTGCGCGGTACCCACTCACCCGATGCGTTGACGGCGAATGACACGGTGCCGCCGCTCAGTGAAGCGCGCCAGACACCGGCGGCGAGCGGGGGCGTGGTGGCCGTGATCGCGCCGGGGGCGAAGCGGACGGGGACGGTGGTGTCGGCGGCCGCACCGTCGCGGCGCAGACGGACGGTGATCACGGAGTCGCTCGACGCGCCGCGGCGCCAGGTCACGGGGTCGCCCTCGCGCAGCCACGGCGATGCTACGAGCGCTGCGCGGTCATCCACGCTGCCGTGCGAGAGCCAGTCGAAGACGCCGCCCCAGAGGGCGGCGAAGGCGTCGGCGGAGCGGCCGCCGCGGAAGTTCCAGCGCCAGAGGCCGCGCACGGGGAGGACGGCGACGCGGCGCGGCGCATCCCAGCCGGCGATCACGGCGCGATCGTCGTAGCGACGCGCACGGCGGGCGTTGAGCGCCTGCCAGGCGCTGCCGACGGGAATCGCACCGACGCTCACCGGCGGGAGCGAATCCCAGGGCACGCCGCCGAGCGCGGGGGCGAGCGGCGAGGGACCGGCGCGATCGGTGAAGTACTCGCCTTCGTCGCCCGTGGGCGGCGGGACGAGCGCGAGCGCGCCGCGCGTGATTGTGCGCGGCGGGCCGAAGAGCGCCGTGTCGCCGTGCAGGACCGCGATGGGAGCGCGGGCGAGGGCCGCGCGCACGGCGGATTCGTCGATGCGCTCCAGGGTGCCGTCAATGCGCCACTGCCCCGGGGCGACGCGCAGGTAGCCGCGCACGCCGAAGGCGAGCGCGCCGCGCAGAAAGTCGAGGGCGAAGCGCGCGTCCTGGTCCGGGGCGGTAGAGATGAAGACCGCGGAGGGACCCGCGTTGATATCGAGGACGGTGGTGAGTGTGTCGTTGCGCGGCTGCGCGTCGCCGGTGGCGCTAGCGATGACGCGCAGGGTGAGCGCGTCGCGGCGGTCGGGGACGCGCAGGCGGACGCGCCATTCGCGCTCGGTGTAGGCCGGGAATGCGCCGAGCGCGGCCGTGGCGAGCGATGTGCCATCGCCGGCGCGGACGCTGATGGTGGCGCTTGGGACCGGCGCGCCCGCGCTGACCACGAGCGCGCGCAGTTCGATCGAATCGCCCGGGGTGGCCGCGGATGGGGCCTCGAGCGAGCGCACCGCGACGTCTATGGAAGGCGGCGCTGGGACGACGGTGATCGTGGAGCCGGCCGGTAGGGCGCCGAGCGATTCCGGGTCGTCGAGTTGGCCGTCGGTGATGATGTCGAGGGGATGGCCGAGTGCCGCGGCGCGATCCACGGCGGGGGCAACGCGGGTGGCGTGGTCGGTTGGCTGGCTCGGTGGTTCGGCAGCACGAACCGAATCGCCAAAGACCAGAAGCTCGGCCTCAGCGCTCCTAGCCTTGGCTATCGCCTCGGCGAAGCGTCCTGCCCCGCCCTGTTGCCAACTGACGGAAGCATCGAGGGCCGTCAGGCGGCGCGGGGTGCTCCGCGCGCCCAGCGGTGCATCGAGCAGGAGCGCGACGACGAGGGCGATGGCCACCGCGCGCAGGGCGAACAGCGCACGGCGGTAGTTGTCACTCGGAAGGCGCCTGCCGTAGAGCCAGAGGGCAGCGGCGGCGCCTATGAGGAGGGAGAGGAGCCAGGGGAGCACGGAGATAAACGTACTGCGGGGGCTTTGTGCTCAGGAGTGAGCTCCCGGCGCGGGAGGAGGAGAGTCTCCGCGATCGGTGCTACACGTCTCACCCACGTTAGGCTGACCGGCTTTGCAGCATAACAACTGCCCTCTAGTTCTGCGGGCGCTCGGCAAGTACTGCCTGGACAAGCACTTCGGACGGCGGGCATTGCGGCGGCGCGGGTTGTTATGCAACTTCGTTTCACAGCATAACAGTCACAGCGACGGAATAACTTGCTGCATAATCGTCGTTAGGCGGCGCAGCAGGTACAGACCGGGTAGATGGGTAACACTGCTGTCCGGGAACATGGGTAACACTCTCCCTAAACTGCACGACGTGACTCGACTCAGCGAGGACCGTCGATGCCCTGGATGGAGACTGTGCCCATGGAA
>Ga0194120_10005662_pt1 | contig 18217 bp, 13 predicted proteins | sample TA2MahCa65mmetaG_FD_148642 | JGI IMG/M metagenome (GOLD analysis project Ga0194120, IMG submission 148642) | Freshwater microbial communities from Lake Tanganyika, Tanzania - TA2015019 Mahale Deep Cast 65m | ecosystem: Environmental > Aquatic > Freshwater > Lake | place: Tanzania: Lake...
TATTCAAAAGCGTTGCTACTTCTTGACCGAGAACGTTGTAGATTTTCAACGTTGTTTGTAAGGGCAATTCATGAATTGCCCCTACGGGAATTTCAAATCGAATCGTTGTTGTCGGATTAAACGGATTGGGATAGTTTTGTTGCAGAACAAATTGCGATGGAGATTCTGCAAACGTCGTTGTAGGAGTTCCGTACGTTTCGTTGAATTTTCCGGGAACAAATTTTACTAATCGTCCGAATTCTGTTGCGGTTTTGATACCTTTTAATTTCGCCGCATAGTAATTTTTATTCTTCAATCCAGTTAAATCTATGTATGAATTATCCGTTGTCATTGAAGCATAAAAACCTTCGTTTATCGGTTTGATAACATTATTAACAAGTACAGCAATTTCTTGGTAATCGGAAGAATCCGTTACTCCCCGCAATTGCCAATACGTCATCACAGTATCCAGTTCGTTTGCAACTTCTTTTAAAGTTTTTCCCTGCAGATTTTTTCCTGCAAGAGAAACATTCGTATCAAGCACTAACGAACCAAATCCGTAAGGCGTAATGGAATCTTTACTTGCTAAAATATTGAGTCGCAGCAAAACACCTTCCGCCCATGCATTATTGTCATGCGTTTTGCGCACCGGAACGATTGCTTTTGCAAGTTTCTTTGATTTCTTTCCGGTAACACGTAACGAATCTATCGGATAATATTTTGAATTAACCGTATGTGCAGATGAATAGAATTTTACGAGCGCAGATGCTGTTTTGAAATATAACCATCCGTATTTCTTCGCGGAATCTTTACTCGTTTGCGCAACGCCAAGAAACGTTGAACCGAGTTTTCCGATTTTCGAGAATTCATTATACAACACCGTTGGTTCGTTCGGCGTGCCAACAACGGTATTTGTTTTCACAATATATTTTAACTTCACTACTTTAGCCGTTAATGTTGTTGGAGATTGCATAAACGTACGCAACTTAACAGTATCAAGCAGAACGCCAAAGTTTTTCGTGAACGAACTAGTGGAAACAATATCAACGCTAAATCCGCTTCCGTTTTCGAGCGTCATATATCCGGTTCCGACGATTTGTGAAACGCTGTATGTTCCGGTAGTTAACTGTGTGAATGAATAATTTCCAGTCGCATCGGTAAGAACCGTATCTATGGTATTTCCGTTTTTCGAAATAAACAATGACCAGTTTGCAACACCGGTTTCACCAACAGAATACAAACTATCATTATTTGCGTCAACATATACCTTTCCGCTTATTGTTCCGTATTGGAAATTTCCGAAATTATTATTCACAGAAAGCAAACCAGAAGTCATCGTTACATCATACACGCCACTTTGCGGCAACGTTTGCATCCATCCGGTTTGCAATTCTTCGCTGACGGAATAATTTCCTGCGCCAAGATTTGCAAAGGTATAATTTCCGTTCGCATCCGTAATCGTTGAATCGGTAACTGCGCCGGAAAGTTTTATTTTCCAGTTTTGCACACCGACATCGTTTGCATCAAGAATTCCGTCGCCGATGACATCATTGAATTTCTTTCCGCTTATTGTTCCGAGTTGAAAGTTTCCGAACTTCAGATTTTTTGCAAATAATCCACTCGTGATATGGACGTCATCGGGATTTGATGTTGTTTGCATCCATCCGCTTTGCATTTTTTCGCGAACAAGATATGTTTCAGCAAATAAATCGGTGAATAAAAATCCGCCTTCATCATCCGTTGCCATCGAATCAACAAGTGTATTGATATCGGGCGAATACAAATATATCATCCAACCGGAAAGCACGTTTTCGCCGTTATCTTTTGTCCCGTTTCCATTAACATCGTTGAATTTCAATCCAGAAATAGAGCCGAGTCGAAAGTTTCCGAAATTCTGTTCCGTAGCGTTTTCACCGTTATTAAGTTCAACATAATTATAATCGGGTAAAGTCGGTAACGTTTGAACCCAATTTGTTTGAACTTCCGCGCTGATTACGTACGATCCGGGGTACAAATTACTGAATGAATAATTTCCATCAGCATCGGAAAGAACAGAATCTATGGCATCACCGGAGAGATATATTTTCCAATCTTCAATTCCAGGTTCGCCAACGTTTTTTACTCCGTTGCCATCAACATCGTCAAACGCTATACCGCTGATACTTCCAAGTTGGAAATTTCCAAAGTCATTCCCCTGAACATTACTTCCGCTTGCAATGTCAAGAGTATATGTTGAAGAAAACGGATATGTTTGCACCCATCCGTATTGTTGTTCTTCGCTGATTGTATATTGACCAACAGTCAAATTGTCGAACAGATAATTTCCATCGGCGTTCGTAAGAACAGAATCCAATTCATTTCCGGAAAGATAAATTTTCCAGTTCTCGATACCAAGTTCGCCGACATCTTTTAAACCGTTGTTGTTTGCATCGTAAAAATTCATTCCCGAAATTTTTCCGAATTTGAAATTGCCGAAATCAATATCTGTTAAAATTCCTCCAGTGAGATCAATGCTATACGTTCCCGTTGCAGGTTTTGTTTGCAACCATCCTTCAACTTCTTCTTCGCTTACAGTATAATTACCGGAAACAAGATTGAAGAACGCATAATCGCCATTTGCGTCGGTTAATGTTGATTCCGTAGCAACACCGGAAAGAAAAATTTTCCAGTTGGGAATTCCCGGTTCGTTGATTCCTTTCGTACCATCACCATTAAGGTCGTTAAATTTTTTTCCATAAATTCCGACAACTTCATAATTGCCGAAATCTTTTTCTGTAAAATTACTTGCATTTACTACTGCAAGTGAATATGTTCCAGGAGTTGCAGGAAATGTTTGGCTCCATCCCGGTTTATTTTCTTCGCCCACAGTGTAATTCCCTGCGAGTAGTTGAGTGAAGAGATAATTTCCATCATTATCGGTGAACACAGAATCGTATGCTGCGCCGGAAATTTTGATTTTCCAATTGGCAATCCCTGTTTCGCCAACATCTTTTGCACTATTATTATTCGCATCGTTAAATTTCATACCGCTGATTTTTCCGTATTGAAAATTACCGAAGTCTTGATTTGCGATGTTTGCATTACTCGTCATCGTGATTGAATATGGTTCGTTGTTTGCAGGCATTGTTTGCAACCATCCTTCTTGCATTTCTTCCGTGAGCGTATAATTTCCTGCGGGTAAATCGAGAAATGAAAATAATCCATCTGCTAATGTAATTATTGAATCAACGACAGGACCGGATAATTTTATTTTCCAGTTTGCAAGAGGAGTTTCACCAATATCTTTTACGCCGTTGCTATTAATATCGAGAAATTTTAAACCGCTGATTGTTCCTGGAAAAAATGCACCGAAATCTTTATCAATAACATTATCGCCATCGAGGATTTCTGTATAGGTATGCGGAGTGGCAGGAAGCGTTTGAATCATTCCTCCCCAAGTCGTGAGAGAAACAGTGTACGTTCCCGATGGAAGTCCTACGAAAGAATATAAACCATCACCGTCAGTATAGGTAACGCGAGTTTGAGTGCCCGTTAAATTTAATTCTTCATCCATCATTCCCGGATCGCCAGCGTCTTTCATTCCATCACCGTTAAGGTCTTCGAAAACAGTTCCGGAAATTGATGAAGGTACAAATATATTGATATCATCAATCGCCCATCCTTCATCAACTGACGATTCATCAGAAATAAATCGAAATCTGAATTGAACATTTGATACGCCTGCTAATCCGGTAAGAACTAAATATGAGTTCACCCATCCGTTCACAGGGTTATCTAATAATGCGCTTGAACCACTCCAACTTGGACCATTGATTTTGATCGGCGATCCTTCCGGAATTGGGTTTTCGTAATCGTACCAGTTATAACCGGAAATGTCTTCAAATTCTCCTACAATGGTAAATGCTCCGCCGTTTATACTCACTTCTATTACTCCTCCATCATAACCGGATTCTGATTTATAGTTGTTATAAAAACTTAGAACTGGGTCATTGGTTAAAGAAGAGAAATTAAAATAAGGAGACATTACATAATTATTTAAGTCAATGGAATAATTGCCAGTTGTTTTTGTTACCCAAGCGTTTACACCGCTATGAGCAGAAGCCATTTGTGTTTTTGACGGAGTTCCTCTTACCCATTCAACTGGTCCGCTCATAGCACCAGTTGTCCAACCGGAATCAGATATTCCTTCGAAGTTTTCTGTGTATGGAAATGAACTGTACATCAGTGAACCGGTAAAATTTCCGGATGCTATATCGTTAGAACCGTCTCCATCACTGGCTACAAAACTGCGAACATACATTTGAAAACCACCTGATGGAGGTATATAAGAAGTAGTGAACGTTACGTTTGCAACCGGTGGCGTGCCGCTCCAGGTTGGCGTCAACGTTTCATTTATTCCATCAACGGAACTCGTAGGTGCAGAACCTGCTTTGTAAGTTAGATTGATGGTAGATGGTGCTGCTGCGCTTCCTAACCACTTTACTGATGCAACAACATTATTCGCAACGCTCATTATCACAGGTTGACTGAAACTGACAGCAGTTACAGATAGATCGACAGCAACAGAACCAATTTTTATATTGTCAATGTAAATATTGTTTCCGTAGTAATTCCTGGATATAAATGCGATAACCACATTCGCACCCACTACCGATGAAGGAAGCGATACTTGTTCTGTGCGCCATGCAGTTGGAAACGCAGGTGGAATATATTCATCGTCCGTAACTTCAGTTCCTAACGATGCGCCGCCTTTTTTATAAATATGTGTTGTAGAAAACGTTACGCCTCCGTCCGTTGAAATGACTACTTTCAACGAATCGTTGCCGTATGTGTTCTCTGCATATGCAACATCAAACTTCAGTAAATCTCCTGAAACGAGTCCCGTCAGTACTGGCGTTTTCAAAGAATCGCGTTGTCCTGTATTGGAATAGTTGTAGCAATCCATATATACAGAACCGCTTCCGATTCCATAACCGCTTGCGCCACTCATACGAGCCCACGTAACTGTGCCTGAATTTGCATTTCCAACACGCCAACCTGTTGGAGGAAAGGTTGCGTTTTCGAAATCTTCTACTGTAAGTCCTTGCACATTCAACGTTCCTTGCTTCCCGAGTGAAGCGGGGGCAAAAACTGCTTGACGTGTTAACGACTTAACCTTTTTCGGTTTTGTAATACTTTTCTTTCCTGCAAATGTATCTACAGAAATGAAAAGAACGAATAACATTAGTAATAAAGTTGTAAACGAACGTTTCAACATAAAATACCTCGTAATTTAGAAATGAATAAATTATTAATTAAAAAATGCGGAAGAATGATACACTTATTTAGCAACACCACCAATAAAAAGATGCAAGTACTTTCCACTTTTTGACTAATACCACATCTTTTCTTGCGAACTCCAAACCTGTAATAAGTGTAACTTCTTTGTTGTAACAATATCTATGCCAAATATTTGAACCAAAAAATATTGTTGCAATTTGACGTATTGAAGGGTAAAAGAGTTTAAGAAATATTTGTAGAGATTTTTTTTATTTTTGAAAATACATTTCTCTAATTGGATATGAATCACTTGCGGTAACTGCAGTACGGCAGGATTTATTATGTGTACTTTCCTATTTCCACTTTTTGCACTGCATTTTTTAATTCCTTCAATCCAATGGGTTTCAGTAAATAATCCACAACATTTGGTAAATCCATCGCTTGATAGATGTATTGAAAATGCGCCGTTACAAAAACGACACTGAAGTTCTTTTGTCGTAGTTCTTTCAACATTTCAAAACCATTCTTTACCGGCATTTCGATATCGAGAAATACGACATTGGGTTCATATTGCAGAATTACTTCTTTTCCCGCAGAAGCGCTATCAGCAGTTGCAACAACTTCAACGTTCTTGCAAAAACGTTCAAGCATTTGACGGAGGACAGTTCTTCCGCTTCGTTCGTCATCTATTATCACCGCACGTAACATAGTTTTTGTAAAAAACGTAATGTAGAATTGAACAAACAAACGAATGGTTGCAGAAGTATCCTCTGCAACCATTTGTTTTTCGCACTGAATTGTTCTATGAACCTTTAGGTATTCGCATAACGAAAAATATTTACCTCAATGGGTCTCATTTATTTAGAACAAATCATCCATTACTATTTCATTAATACCATTTTCCTCACGGAAGAAAATGTTTCTTCGGTTTCGATTCCTTTCACGATTATGCGGTAGTAATAAATTCCGCTCGATAGTTTATTCGCATCAAATTGCACTTCGTGTTCTCCTTCTTCCATCGTTTCATTGTTTAAAAGCGTTGCTACTTCTTGACCGAGAACGTTGTAGATTTTCAACGTTGTTTGTAAGGGCAATTCATGAATTGCCCCTACGGGAATTTCAAATCGAATCGTTGTCGTCGGATTAAACGGATTGGGAAAGTTTTGCGAAAGTGAAAATTCAGCGGGAAGTTCCCGAAGAACATTCGCTCGAATTTTGTTTTCACTGATATTTTGGCAAACGAAGTAAATAGTATTCGAGGGCGATGAAAGAACGTTTGCGTTGTCTGCCGTTCAAACAAAATAGTATATGTGTTCCGAAACATCTTCATACGATGTTCCCGTAACCGTTGCGTGATAATTGAAATTTTACCACATTTCAAGGGTGAGATGATACATTTTATTCAACATTTTTCTTGATTTCCTAGTCTAGAGCCGAATTAAAATATTCGCTTAACAATTGAAACTTGCTTCGTAATACAATATGAAATCGAAAATTATTCATTCGTTCCGAATACTCTATCGCCCGCATCGCCAAGCCCAGGAAGGATGTAACCTTTGTTGTTCAATTCCCTATCGAGCGCGGCGGAATAAATAATGACATCGCTGTGGTCTTTGAGAATGCGTTTCACTCCTTCAGGCGCAGCGACAAGACAAACGTATCGAACTGTTTCTGCTCCGCGTTGTTTCAAAAATTTTATTGCCGCGCTTCCGCTTCCCCCAGTTGCAAGCATCGGGTCCAAAAGAAACACGACGCTTCCTTTGATACGTTGTGGAATTTTAAAGTAATAATCCATTGGCTCAAGAGTTTTTTCATTGCGCGCAAGTCCGATATGACCAACACGTGCATTGGAAAACACATCGAGAAATCCGCCAATGATTCCGAGCCCAGCGCGAAGAACAGGAACGAGGACGATAGTATCTTTCAAATCGTATCCTGTTGTCTTTTCGAGCGGAGTTTGCACGTTGAATTCTTTCAGTTTCAAATCGCGCGCGGCTTCAAATGCAAGGATGATGGAAATGCGCCGCAATGTTGGTCGAAACAAACTGCTTGGTGTTTTTTTGTTGCGCAACGTTGTTAAATCGCGTTTGATGACGGGATGGTCAATGAGTTTGAAGTTCTTCATAGAGTATGTTTATTGGTTTGCTTGTTAGTTAGTTTGTTCGTTTGTAACTAATCAACGAGCAAATTTACACATCTTGGCGGGCAAGCGAACGATTGAACAAAATTTTCGTGGAAAAGATAGAGAAATGAAAAGCGAGTTTAAAACAAAAAAGCAATTTCTTCCGCTATATTTTAAACTCTTTTTTCAAGCATTGTATCTAACACGACGCTAAAAATTATGCGTTGTTCTTAACAAACAAAATGGTTTTGAGATATTATTTCATATTTTTCTCCTCAAAATTTGCATTTAAAATACAGATACACATCTCTTTTCGAAACTAATTTTTTTGATTTACATAAATTGAATGAAGAAAACTCTCTTATACATTTTTTTGGTTGTTGCAGTGCTTGGTTCGAGCGGTTATTATTATTTTAACAATTCCAAAACAGAAGAAGTACAATACCGAACAGAAAAAATTACACGCGGCGATATTGTTGTTCGCGTGCGAGCAACTGGAACAATCAACCCGAAACGCAACGTTCAAGTAGGAAGTCAAGTTTCAGGAACGATTTTAAAGTTGTTTGCGGATTTTAATTCAGTAGTACACGCAGGACAAGTTGTTGCAATTATTGATTCAACGTTTCTTTTTGCATCAGTAAAAGAATCGGAGGCGAATCTTGAGCGCGTACAGGCGCAAGTGAACGAAGCGCAAAGAAATTTAAACAGAATAAAAGGATTGTTTGAAAAAGGTTTGGTTTCACAAGCGGAAAATGATAAGGCGCAAACGGATTTAGAAACTGCGAATGCACAACGGAAGCAATCGCACGCATCACTTGAACGAGCAAAAGTAAATTTGCGGTATGCGGTAATTCGCTCGCCGATAGATGGCATTGTAATTTCGCGGGACGTGGATGTTGGACAAACAGTAGCAGCAAGTTTTCAAGCCCCGAAACTTTTTGTTGTTGCAAACGATTTACAAACAATGCAAGTGGAAGCAAATGTTGATGAAGCGGATATTGGTCAAGTAAAAGAAGGTCAGGAAGTAACGTTTACTGTTGATGCATATCCTGAAGAAGAATTTAAAGGAACAGTAACACAAGTACGCATCGCTCCAATTCAAGTGCAAAACGTTGTTACGTACACCGTAATAATAGAAGTTCCAAATGATGAGATGAAATTGCGTCCCGGAATGACTGCGACGGTTTCTATTTTAGTCAATAAAAGAGAAAACGTATTACGCATTCCAGCGCTTGCATTGCGATTTCAACCGCCGATGGATGTACTCGAAAAAATTTCTTCACAGAAAGATTCTTCTTCTTCGATGAGTAATGTTGACTCGGAAAAGAGGAGTGATGGAGTTGTGGAGAAATGGAGTAGTAGTGATTCATCAATGAAAAATAAAAATGGAGAAAATGGCGAACGAAGAATGCGACGCGGCGATGGTGAATGGAAAAATAGGAGAGAAGGAGAACAACGTGGAGAACGTAGAGAATTTTCCAACGAACAAATGCAACAATGGAAAGAGCGTCGAGAAGGAGCGAAAGGAATGGACAAAATGAAAATGTCCAAACGAAATTTTGCGCGCGTGTGGATGTTAGTGAATGGAAAAGATTTGAAACAAGTTCGCATTCGTACGGGAATTACGGATAATCGCTTCATTGAAATTTTTTCTGAAGACTTAAAAGAAGGCGATGAAGTGATTGTGGGAATGAATGGCAACGAAATGAGTTCGATGCAAGGAATGCAAAATCAAAATCCATTTGCTCCACGAATGCCGGGAGGCGGAGGTGGAGGAGGCGGTGGAATGAGAAGAGGATTTTAAAATTTACAATTGCTAATTTCCAATTTAGAATTTGTACATCGTAAACTGAAAATCGTAAACCGTAATTTGTAATTCGTAAATAATAACTATGCGCTTTTTTGAAATTCTTCGTATCGCATTTGATGCTTTGTTGCGAAATAAAATGCGTTCGCTTCTTACAATGCTTGGAATCATTATCGGCGTTGGTGCTGTGATTGCTATGGTTGCGATAGGACAAGGAGCGCAAACATCTGTCGAAGCGCAAATCAATTCGCTCGGAACAAACGTGATTCTCATTTTTCCCGGCAACACAACGCGTGGTGGAGTTTCTTCCGGCGCTGGTTCAAACACGACATTGACGGAAGACGATGCAAAAGCGATTAAAGAACAATGTCCCGCAGTTTCGTTGATGAGTCCGTTGTTGCGCAGCGGTGGACAAATTGTTTCGGGAAATTTGAATTGGAGTAGTTCGATGCAAGGAGGAACGGTAGATTATTTTTCCATTCGCGATTGGCGTTTGGATTTGGGAGAATTTTTTAGCGAGCAGGATGTTCGTGCAGCGACAAAAGTTTGTTTGCTTGGACAAACTGTTGTTCAACAACTTTTTGAAAGCGCAAACCCGATTGGACAAACAATTCGTATTCGCAACACACCATTTAAAGTCATCGGAACGTTGCAACCGAAAGGACAAAATATGATGGGACAAGACCAAGACGATGTTGTGCTTGTTCCCTACACAACGTTGATGAAACGTTTTATGGGAAACAATACTCGTGAATGGAGATTTATCGCTTCAGCAAGAAGTAAAGCCCAAATCACTGAAGCGCAACAGCAAATCACAGAATTACTGCGCGTACGTCATAAACTTTCACCGATGGATGACAATGATTTTACCATTCGAACACAAACTGAAATTGCAGAAGCATCAACATCAACGTCAAAAATTATGACGATGTTGTTGGGAAGTATTGCCGGCGTTTCTCTCATCGTTGGAGGAATTGGCATTATGAACATTATGCTTGTCTCTGTTACAGAGCGAACGCGCGAAATCGGAATTCGCAAAGCAATTGGTGCGCGACGCGGTGATATACTTTCTCAATTTCTTACAGAAGCAATTGTTCTTGGTGTTGTCGGTGGAATATTGGGTATAGGTTTAGGAATTGCGGCTTCTAATCTTGTTGCAAAATTCGCGCTATGGCCTGTGTTTGTTTCTACTTCATCAATTATTCTCGCTGTTGGTTTTTCTGCCGCAGTAGGAATTTTTTTTGGATATTATCCTGCTAGAAAAGCGGCGTCACTCAATCCTATTGAAGCGTTACGTTATGAATAAAAAAGAGAATTGACGATGAATACATTGGTCAATATTGAAAATCGAAAAGACACACCATCTTTTTTCCGCAGAATTATTTTGTAACTTTTGCCCGCATTTTACATTTTTTATATAACAAGAAACAAAATCAATATGCCAACAAACACACTTACAATTACTGATAACAGAACAGGAAAGCAATATGAAATACCAATAGAGTACGAAACGATTCGTGCGATGGATTTACGCCAAATAAAAACTAAAGATGACGATTTCGGAATGATGACGTATGACCCTGCGTTTATGAACACAGCATCGTGTAAAAGCGCCGTTACGTTTATAGACGGAGATAAAGGAATTTTGCAATATCGAGGATATCCCATTGAACAACTCGCAGAAAGTTGTTCGTTCCTGGAAGTTGCTTATTTACTTTTGAACGGAGAACTTCCGACGCGTGAACAATACGACGCTTGGGTTCAGGAAGTCACGAATCATACGATGATTCACGAGAACATTAAAAAATTTATGGATGGTTATCATCACGACGCACATCCGATGGGAATGTTACTTGGAACAGTAGGAGCGCTTTCAACGTTCTATCCCGATGCGCGCAACATTCACGATACCAATTCCCGAAAACTTCAGATTGTACGATTGACGGCAAAAATGCCTACACTTGCAGCGTTTGCTTATCGTCATAGTATCGGGCTTCCGTACATTTATCCGGAAAACGGATTGAGTTTTGCAGAAAATTTTCTTTCGATGTTATTCGGAAAAACTGCGAAACATAATACAAATCCTGTTTTGGCAAAAGCATTAGATGTACTATTCATTCTCCACGCAGACCACGAACAAAATTGCAGCGCAAACTCGATGCGTTCCATTGGAAGTTCGTTAACGGATCCATTTTCAGCAACAGCAGGAGCAATAGCCGCACTTTATGGACCGCTTCACGGAGGTGCTAATGAAGAGGTGTTAAAAATGCTTAGGGAAATCGGTTCGCTTTCCAATGTTCCTTCGTTTATCAAAGAAGTAAAGGAAGGAAAAGGTTCTCGCTTGATGGGCTTCGGTCATCGTGTGTATAAAAACTATGACCCGCGTGCAAAAATAATTAAAAAACTTGCTGACCAAGTATTTGATGTAACGGGAAGAAATCCTTTACTCGATATTGCTTTGGAATTAGAACGAATTGCGCTTGAAGATGAATATTTTGTGAAGCGAAAACTGTATCCGAATGTTGATTTTTATTCCGGCTTGATTTATCAGGCGATGGGATTTCCAACATCAATGTTCACCGTATTGTTTGCAATTGGAAGAACTCCTGGATGGCTTTCACAATGGCAGGAATTACTTTCTGATGCAGAACAGAAAATTGCGCGTCCGCGGCAAATTTATATCGGACATCAGCAGCGCGATTTTGTTCCATTTACAAAACGAGGATAGGAAGAATGTCAATGGAGTCCACATTATTTGTTGGACTTCATTTTTTTTTTCAATTCAAACCCATGGATATTCAACTGCAAGATTTAGGAGTAGTATTTGTCCTCGTTTTTATGGAAGGATTATTAAGCGCGGATAATGCTATCGTATTAGCAGTACTCGCTCTTCCTTTACCATTGGGTGAGCAGAAAAAAGCATTGAAGTACGGAATGTTTGGCGCTGTTGCATTTCGTATTGTTTCGCTTGTCTTTATCAGTTATTTATTGCAATGGCCTTGGGTAAAAATGATTGGTGGAATGTATTTAATGTATTTGGGAGTAAAACATTTTCACGAAAAAATTTTATTAGGAGACGATGTTGAACATTTAAAGAAAAAAAATGCAAAATCTATTTTCGGATTATCGCAGTTTTGGAGTACGGTTATTGCCATTGAATTAACGGATATAGTTTTTTCTGTTGATTCCATTTTTGTCGCCGTTGCAATGTCCACAAAACTTTGGGTTATTATCACAGGAGGAATTCTTGGAATCATTTCTATGCGGTTTGTTGCCGGTTCTTTCCTCTCACTTTTGAAGCGGTTTCCCGCGCTGGTTGATGCGGCGTACGCAGTTGTTTTTTGGATAGGATTGAAACTTTTCATAGAATTTTTGCATGCCAAAAATCTCATCCAGTGGGAAATTGCACATTGGTTTTTCTATACGATGATAGGCGTACTGTTTTTGGCTTCTTTTATTTTCAACGTTCGGAAAGAACGAAAACAAAAGAAACATGAAAAACTTGCTGAAGATATGCTCAGCGATGATTTGATTTAAAGTATGTTGCATTCATTAACAAAGAATAATTGCTATGGAATATGAATTACTCTGGATAGGCGTCTTTAATATATTCGTTGTCGTGATGCTTTTGATTGACCTCCTTATTTTCAATCGGGAAGCGCACGAGATTACCATTAAAGAAGCACTTATATGGAGCGGTGTGTGGATTGCGCTTGCATTGTTATTTAATGTAGGTGTGTATTATTATTTGGGAAAGGTGCGCGCATTTGAATTTTTAACCGGGTATATCATCGAAAAATCTTTGAGCATTGACAATTTGTTTGTCTTTCTCCTAATATTTTCTTATTTCAAAGTTCTACCGAAGTATCAGCACAAAGTATTATTTTGGGGAATTATCGGCGCACTGATTATGCGTGCGATACTCATTTTTTTCGGAGTTATTCTTATCAACACGTTTCATTGGGTAATTTTTCTCTTTGGTGCATTTCTTGTGTACACGGGAATAAAAATGGGATTTCAGAAAGAAGAAAAAGAAATACATCCGGAAAAAAATATAGTTGTACGTTTCTTTAAATTGTTCATTTCTGTTACTCCGCGTTTTGTCGAAGGGAATTTTTTTACAAGAGAGGATAATAAAAGAAAAGCAACATTACTTTTTGTTGTTCTCATCATTGTTGAAACAACGGATTTAGTGTTCGCCGTTGATTCCATTCCCGCCATTTTAGCAATAACTACTGACCCTTTTATCGTATATACATCCAACGTTTTTGCAATATTGGGATTGCGTGCATTGTATTTTGCACTTGCAGGAATTATGGAATTGTTTTATTATCTGAAATACGGATTAGCATTCGTTCTTGTTTTTATCGGTGCAAAAATGTTACTTTCTGATTATTATAAAATTCCCATTGGATTTGCCTTGAGTGTAGTTGTAACAATATTAGTGGTTTCAATTATTCTTTCGTTAATAAAACCGCAAAAAAACAAATCATAATTATTTCAATCACTTTCTGTTATTCGAAATTTTTATTGCTTCCAGTATTGCTGTTTTCATACTTGTCGCATCCGCTATTCCTTTTCCTGCAATATCGAAAGCCGTTCCGTGTGCTGGCGAGGTTCGCACAATTGGTAATCCCATAGTAAAATTTACTCCTTCCTTCATTCCAGAAATTTTTAACGGAATTAATCCTTGGTCGTGATACATTGCAAGCACTGCATCGTAATGTAGATACGAACGATTGCCAAAAAAACCATCGGCAGAAAACGGTCCTTCGACTATACATTTTCTTGATTTCATTGACTGTATTGCGGGAATGATGACGTTGTTTTCTTCGTTGCCGAATAAACCAAATTCTCCCGCGTGCGGATTGAGACCAAGAACAGCGATACGCGGACGTAATATTTTGAAATCATTTATTAAACAATCGGAAATCAATTGCAATTTTTGTTGAAGAAGTTCTATTGTCAGTAATGTGGAAATGCTTTGGATTGGAATATGAATTGTTGCGAGCGCAATTTTCATCATAGAAGAATACAGCATCATTCCAAAATTATCCGAGTGAGTGAGCGAAGCGATAAATTCAGTTTGTCCGGGAAACGGAAATGAACATAAACGCAATGCTTCTTTCGATACTGGCGCAGTAACCATTGCTGAAACAACATTGCCGAGACATAGTGCTACTGCAATGCGAATAGAAGAAACAGAAATATTTTCTGAAGGATGTTCTCTTTTTCTGAAGATGCTGCTTTGGTTCGAATTCTTTTCGATATTAATATAGAGAACAGAATTTTTTGATTGAACACTTTTCGAATCAAATTCAACGAACACGCATTGCAAATGGAGACGTTTTGCATGATGTTCAAAAACGGTGCGTGGTCCAATAAGAACTGGGATGCAATTTTTTTTTATAGTGAAATCTGTCGCTGATTTTAATACAACTTCCGGACCAATTCCGTTGATATCACCGCACGTGATTGATATAAATGGTCTGTCAGTTTTCGTAGACATTTTGATAATGATTTCTTTAAAAAAACAACGTGAAAGTACTAACGTTTGTTTACATTCACAAATTTTTGATAACAAGTGTAAATAGTAAGAGAAAAAAAACAGGAAATATTTTTGTGTGAGTAAGGAAAACGCTTATATTTTTACCCAATTTTTTTTGTAAAACAAAACAAATGACAAGAAAAAATTCTAAAAAACATCTTTCAAAAAATACAACTGAAATAGTTGAACCAGTTGAATTAAAACGCCGTGCGCGCGTTGTTGGCGTAGTTATTACCGGTTGCCCCGAATGCAATAACCCTGTGAATTTTGACAGAAAAAGCGTGAAAACGTGTCCATACTGCGAAGCGGAAGTCGAAATTGATTTAGATAGAGTTGAAGTGATGGTAAAAAAAGTTGCAGAACGAAAACCTTCACGTTCAAAGAACTAATTTTTTGTTGTAAAACAGAAATTCATATCTTCTCCCATCAAAAAATTACCCCCAAAAAGGGCTATTTTTTTACGGTAAAATTGGACTAATTCAGTCGTATTTGAATGTTACAAATTTCTAAAAAAGTTGAATATGGTTTGATTGCAATTCGTCATATGGCGTTGCAAAAAAACGATTGTTGCACAACAACGAAAGAAATTTCGGAGCGTTATGCAATTCCATACAACTTATTGGCGAAAGTAATGCAAGTACTTGCAAGAAGAGGATTCATTATCCCGCGACAAGGAGTTTATGGTGGATATATTCTTACGAAAAACCCAAGCGATATAAAAATTTCTGATGTTATCAATGCGATTGAACAAGTTCCGCAAATTTCCTTGATGCAATGCGAAGCAGAACCGATTGAGAATTGCGCTGTGTCTTCGTTCTGCACAATAAAAAGTCCTTTACTTAAAATTCAGCAAACGATTAACAATGCATTTCAACAAATGAGTTTGCAGGAAATTTTACACTGAAATGAAGTTTCCGATTTATCTTGATAATCACGCAACAACACAAGTTGACCCAAGAGTTGTCGAAACAATGTTGCCATACTTTTCTGAAAAGTTTGGAAATGCATCGAGTCGTCAGCATAATTATGGATGGCAAGCAGAAGAATCGGTTGAAACTTCGAGAAGTTTTGTTGCGAAATATTTAAATGCAGAACCGAGCGAAATAATTTTTACAAGCGGCGCAACAGAATCAAATAATCTTGCAATCAAAGGAATTGTAGAAAGTTGTAAGCAAAAAGGAAATCATGTTATTTCGTGCGTAACGGAACATCATTCTGTCCTCGATGTTTGCAAACATTTTGAAAAAAGCGGTTGTGAAGTTTCGTATGTGCGCGTTGATAAGTTTGGAAAAATAGATTTGAATGAACTTGAAAATGCATTACGTTCAAATTCGATTCTTGTTTCGATTATGATTGCGAATAACGAAATCGGAACATTCCAACCGATAGAAGAAATCGGAAAACTTTGCGCGGAACGAGGAATTATATTTCATACCGATGCAACACAAGCGATTGGAAAAATTCCGATAGATGTTCAAAAATTAAATATTCATTTGCTTTCGCTTTCTGCGCATAAAATTTATGGACCAAAAGGAATTGGCGCTTTGTATGTTCGAAAAAAAAATCCACAAATAAAAGTTTCTGCACAACAACATGGCGGCGGACACGAAAAAGGTTTGCGTTCAGGAACGTTGAATGTTCCGGCAATTGTAGGATTAGGAAAAGCGATTGAAATTTTATCGAACGAAATGAATGTAGAGACGCAATATATTGCGTCTCTACGAGAAACATTACAACAACGATTTTTCACATCAATAGAAAACATTTGGTTCAATGGAGATTTGTCTGAGAGAATTCCGAACAATTTGAATGTTGGTTTCGATGGAGTTGATGCGCAAGCGTTAATGCTCGGAATGAAAGAAATTGCTGTTTCATCCGGTTCAGCGTGTTCGACTTCGCAAGCAATGCCGTCGCACGTTTTGAAAGCAATCGGATTATCGAATGAACAAGCGCATTCATGTATTCGATTTGGAATTGGAAGATTTAACACGGAAGAAGAAATTGAATACACGGCAAAACGAGTAAAAGAAGTTGTAGAGCAATTGCGTTTAATTTCTTCTAAGTACAAAATTAAAAAAGTGAAAGAAGAACTTGGAACTGCTTAAATAGAACACGGATGACACAGATGTGACGGATTTTCGCTGATAATAAATCCGTGATTATCAGTTTAATCAGTGTTATCTGTGTTCTATGAGAATTTTTATGATACAAAAAAATAATCATCACAATTATGAATAACAAAGCAACAGCAACAATTACAAGCAACACAACAGAATATTTGAAATTTCTCAAATCGAAATTCAAAATTTATCATTTGTCAATATGTTTTTCCGCGATATGCATTACGGAACGATGGAATATTTATCGAAGAAGGGAATCAAACTTTCCTATCTTGACGCAGAAGAAGTTACGAATGAAGTTGCGAAACATTTGGAAACCAACGGCACAATAAAAAGAATTGACAAGCAAACATTTCTTTTGAATTATCCGGAATTTTGGTTGCCGAGAAAAGAAGTTGCACCACCCGCACCAAAACCAGCAGCAACACCAGCGGCACAAGCAACAGCTGTGTCAACTACAACTCCTGTGCAAGCGGCTTAATTTTCCAAATTGTTAAAGAAATATTTTAAATCTAAAATCTAAATTCTAAAATCAATTGACACACTTACTCGAAATAAAAAATCTTCACGTCGAAGTTGAAGACAAAAAAATTCTCAAAGGATTTAACCTTGCAATCAACGTTGGCGAAGTTCATGCGATTATGGGACCAAACGGTTCCGGAAAAAGTACACTTTCGTATGCGTTGATGGGACATCCTTCATACACAATTACGGACGGAGAAATTTTGTTCAAAGGCGAAAACGTTGTCGAGATGGAACCGGATGAACGCGCCGCACTTGGAATGTTTCTCGCATTTCAATATCCGCACGAAATTCCCGGTGTTACATTATTTAACTTTCTACGTTCATCATTGAACTCGATCGAAAAAAAGAAAACGGGAATTGACCCGGAGAAAGACAAAAAACAAAACGCAAAATCCATTATTCAATTTTCAAAACGACTTTCAGAAAAAATGAAGGAGTTGGGAATTGACGAATCGTTTCAAAAGCGATACGTGAACGAAGGATTTTCCGGCGGAGAAAAAAAACGTGCTGAGATTTTGCAAATGTCAATGCTCGAACCATCGCTTGCAATTCTCGATGAAACGGATTCGGGACTCGATATTGATGCATTGAAAATTGTTTCCGATGGAGTGAATCGTCTTTCATCGCCGAATCGCAGTGTTCTCGTCATTACGCATTACCAACGCTTGCTCAATTATATCAAGCCGCATTTCGTTCACATTTTGTGGAATGGAAAAATTATTCTAACCGACGGACCAAAACTTGCACTTGATTTAGAAGCAAATGGTTATGATTGGGTGAAGGAAAAATATTCAGAAAGAATTGCGGCGTAAATAAAAATGTCATTCCGAACTTGTTTCGGAATCTATAATTAAGAT
>Ga0194120_10005663_pt1 | contig 18210 bp, 14 predicted proteins | sample TA2MahCa65mmetaG_FD_148642 | JGI IMG/M metagenome (GOLD analysis project Ga0194120, IMG submission 148642) | Freshwater microbial communities from Lake Tanganyika, Tanzania - TA2015019 Mahale Deep Cast 65m | ecosystem: Environmental > Aquatic > Freshwater > Lake | place: Tanzania: Lake...
GTCGAGTACTCAACGACAGGTTCTGACGGCTCGGGTGGTGGGTCTCTCGATCGGCGAACGACTCCGACGTTTACGCGCCGCATCGGAGGTGGCGATCGCTGGTCGATGGAGCGGTCCGCCGGGGCGATCGGAGCTGATCGGTTTGGCGGTGACCCTCGATGTCGACCAGGGAGAGGTCGCGTGGCTGGACGTGAGCGATCTCGAGGATCGTGGCGTCCGAGAGTGGTTGTCATCGGCGATTTTCGTGGGGCACGATGCCAAGAACCTCATGCGATCTCTGCTCGAACGGGGCATCGACATGAAGAACCTCCGACTCGACTCCACGATCGCCGCGTATCTGATCGACCCGGCCAAGAGCGATTACACGGTCCCCGATCTGCTGTCGCGGTACACGAATTTCGATTTCGGTCCCGACGCGACCGACCGGGGAGAGCTCGATCTCGACGGAACCGCACTGACCGATGCGGCGCAGACGGGCCGGAACGCGTTGGCGATCGCACACTTGGTCGAGCCTTTACGACGCTCGTTGGAGTCCCAATCGCTCACCTCTCTGCACGAGGACATCGAGAACCCCTTGGTGCGGGTTTTGGCTCGCATGGAACACGTCGGTATCGCCGTCGACCGGGCGGCTCTTTTGGTCATCGCCGAGCGCCTGTCGCTCGAAACCCGGGAGTTGGGCGAAACCCTGCAACGCATTGCCGGTAGTGCCTTCAACCCGAACTCGCCGTCCCAACTCGGGCGCATCCTTTTCGACGAGAAGGGACTGACGCCACCGAAGAAGACCAAGACCGGGTACTCCACCGATGCGGCCACGCTCGAGAAGCTGCGCGACGACTGGCCCGAATTCATCGACCCTCTCCTGCGATTCCGAGAGGTCGACAAATTGCGTGGCACGTACGGGGAAGGGCTCCTGGTCGAGGTGGCCCCCGACGGTCGCATACACGCATCGTTCAACCAGACCGTCGCGCGCACCGGGCGACTGTCGAGCGATCGTCCCAATCTGCACAACATCCCGGTGCGCACCGATGAAGGACGGGTGTTTCGCACTGCGTTCGTCCCGAATCCCGACCGGCGCCTCCTGGTCGCGGACTACAACCAGATCGAATTGCGGTGCATCGCGCATTTGGCCGACGACCCCGGATTGATCTCGGCGTTTCGTGAAGGGCGCGACGTTCACAATGCCACCGCGGCGCGGGTGTTCGGGGTGGACACGGACGATGTCACGCACGAACAACGCTCGCGAGCCAAGATGGTCTCGTACGGGCTCGCGTACGGCATGGAGGCCTACGGTCTCGGTCAACGCCTGGGCATTGCGACCGGAGAAGCGGCCGGCATTCTCGAGGCATATTTCGCCGCCTTTCCGAACGTTCAGGCGTACATGGATCGAACGGTTGCCGAGGCCAAGAAGCGGGGCTACACGCTCACCATGTTCGGACGACGTCGTCGAATTCCCGAGCTCGAGAGTTCCAACTTCCGAGTCCGACAAATGGGTGAACGACAGGCGATGAATGCGGGTATTCAGGGTTTGGCCGCCGACATCTTCAAGATCGCTCTCATCGGGATCGATCGGACCCTCGAGCGGGAGGACCTGGCCTCACGTTTGGTCCTGCAGGTTCACGACGAGGTCATCGTCGAGGCCCCCGAGGCCGAAGTCGACCGCGTTCAAGAGTTGGTACTCGACATCATGCAGAACGCGGTCGAATTGAAGGTTCCTCTGGCGGTCAACTCGGCCTGGGGTCGGTCCTGGGCCGACGCAAAGGGATGAGTCCGGTCCCGTCACCCGAGAGTGGTGACGCTCATTGGTTCGAGGCTTTGGCGCGTCACATGGGTGCGGCCTATCTGCGCTATTCGTTCACCATGGGCACCACGCAGGAGTGCGATCACGTGGTGGAGGCGCTCGGGCTCGTCCCCGGTATGCGTGTGCTCGATGTCGGATGTGGCCCCGGTCGTCACTCACGCGAACTCGCGCGTCGCGGGATCCACTGTCATGGAATCGACATCAGCGAGGACTTCATCGAGGTGGCCCGAACCGACGCGCCCGAGGGTGCGCTGTTCGAACGTCGGGACGCCCGAGACCTGGCCTCGGCCACGCATCTGCACGGTTCCTTCGATGCGGCGATCTGCTTGTGTCAAGGTGCCTTCGGCATGCACGTCGACGATCGGCAGGATCACGACGTGATCGCCGGAATCGCGGCCTGTTTGCGGTCGCAGGGCCGACTGGCCCTGACCGCTTTCAATGCGTTTTTCGTGGTGAAACACCACCAGGAGGCCATTTTCGATCCGGCCACGGGAGGATCACGACGTGATCGCCGGAATCGCGGCCTGTTTGCGGTCGCAGGGCCGTCTGGCCCTGACCGCTTTCAATGCGTTTTTCGTGGTGAAACACCACCAGGAGGCCATTTTCGATCCGGCCACGGGAGTGTCAGTGGAGAACACCGTCGTACGAAACACCGCGGGGGAAGGCAAGGACGTTCGACTCTGGACGGGCTGCTACACCCCCCGCGAACTGCGCCTGCTGCTGGCCGCCGAGGGCTTGGTGGTGGACCGAATCTCCTCGGTCGAACCGGGCGCCTACGGAGACGGCGAACCCTCGCTCGACAGCCCGGAGTACTTGGTCGTCGCGAGGCGGGTCTGAGCGGGCCCCGGCCCCGGGGGAATTGCTGGCGGGGGCTGGTAACTTTGTCAGGCTCATCGGGTTCGACCGCAGAGCGTCTCATCCACCTTCGAAAGCGATCAGTCCCTTGTCCGACACCTTGACCCCCGCCTCGTCCGAATTCGCTCCCATGGGAACGGTCGACGAAGACGGTAACTACACCCCCCGCAAGATACACCTTGACCCCCGCCTCGTCCGAATTCGCTCCCATGGGAACGGTCGACGAAGACGGTAACTACACCCCCCGCAAGATCACCGAGAACGACCTGGCGGGCACGTTCGCCGATGCCATCGAAGGCACGATGACCAAACTCGCTGACGGTGAAGTCGTGCGCGGCACCGTGGTCAAGATCGACAAGGACGAGGTTCTCGTCGACATCGGATACAAGAGCGAGGGCGTCATCCCCAGTCGCGAGTTGAGCATCCGAAACGATGTCGACCCGGGCGAGATCGTCGGATTGGGCGAAGAGGTCGAGGTACTGGTCCTCACGATGGAGGATAAGGAGGGTCGTCTGATCCTCTCCAAGAAGCGTGCGCAGTACGAACGCGCGTGGGGCAACATCGAGAAGAAGAAGGAAGCCAACGAGATGGTCGAAGGTCTGGTGATCGAGGTCGTCAAAGGCGGACTCATCGTCGACATCGGCTTGCGCGGATTCCTTCCGGCCTCCTTGGTCGAATTGCGTCGCGTGCGCGACCTGCAGCCCTACGTGGGCAAGGTGTTACAGGCCAAGATCATCGAGCTCGACAAGAATCGCAACAACGTCGTGCTTTCGCGTCGGGCGTTCCTCGAGGAGACCCAGAAGGAGGCCCGCGACGGTTTCCTCACCAATCTCAAGGTGGGCGACGTTCGCGAGGGGGTCGTGTCCAGCGTGGCCCGCGACGGTTTCCTCACCAATCTCAAGGTGGGCGACGTTCGCGAGGGGGTCGTGTCCAGCGTGGTGGCTTTCGGTGCCTTCGTGGATCTCGGGGGCATGGATGGACTGATTCACGTGAGCGAGTTGTCGTGGAATCACGTGGACAACCCGAGTTCGGAGGTCAAGGTCGGCGATCGCGTGACGGTCAAGGTGCTCGACATCGACTACGAACGCGAGCGAATCAGCCTGTCGCGGAAGCAGACTCAAAAGGACCCGTGGGAAGTGTTCGCCACCGGCCACGAGGTGGGTCAGTTGGTCTACGGGCGCGTCACCAAGCTGGTGCCTTTCGGTGGGTTCGTTCAGGTCGGCGAGGGCATCGAGGGACTGGTGCACATCAGCGAGATGAGCACGCAACACGTCGAGACGCCCGAGCAGGTGGTGGCGCCCGGCGAGGAACTGTGGGTCAAGATCATCGATCTGGACCGCGCTCGCCGACGAATCAGCTTGTCGATCAAGCAGGCCGCCGAGGGTGGCGAGTTGGCCGAGGAGTACCGCAAACACTTCGAGGTGGACGAGCACGGCAACTGGACCGCGGGTTCCGATGACGCGTCGCGTGAAGCCACCTGGGCCGAGTATTACGGTGAGGGCGACGAGACCGGCGCCCCAGCCGCTCCGGAAGCCTGAGCCGGACTCACCTGATCAATCGGCGTCGTCGATGCGCACGACGCCCATGCGAATCGCCTTGATGACGGCTTCAGTTCGATCGCGTGCGTCCAGTTTGGCGTAGATGGACGCGAGATGATTCTTCACCGTCTTCTGGCTGATGAACAGTCGCCCGGCAACCTCAGGGGTCGAGCACCCCTCGGCCACCACTCGTAGCACCTCCAACTCGCGGTCAGAGAGTTCGTGATCGGGCGTGACCTCCAGAGCCTTCAACATCGCCTCGGCCACCGGTGCCGACAACGTGACGTCGCCCCCGAGAATCTGGCGCATCAATGTGACGACCTCGTCGATGGACGATGACTTGTCGACATAGCCGACCGCTCCGGCATTGATCGCCTCCCGAATGGTGCGACTGTCGGTGTGCATCGACAAAACCAGGACGCGTCGACGAGCATCGGCGCGCATGATCGATCGAGTGGCCGATACTCCGTCGCCACCAGGCATCGAGACGTCCATCAGAATCAGATCGGGTCGGTGCTGGAGTGCCAAAGCGACGGCCGATGGGCCGTCACCGGCTTCGGCGACGATCTCGAATCCGGCGGCCTCGAGATTTCGTCGGAGTGCCTCGCGAAGCAACTGATGGTCGTCGACCAGGAGGATGCGTTCGCTCATGGCGCGCTCCGAGTCTCGACGGGCAAGGCGATGGTGATCACCGTGCCGGGCACACCCGGCGTGATCTCGAGGGCGGCGCCGATCCACGCGGCACGCTCGCGCATTCCGAACAAACCATGACCAACGCTCGTGGGATCGAATCCACGACCGTCGTCGGTCACTCGGATGATGACGGTGTTCTCCGTCTCGCGGACCTCGACGAGAATGTTGCGGGCTCCGGAGTGTCGCTCGGCATTCAGAAGAGCCTCGCGAACCATCAGATGAAGTTCGATGGCCGAGCCGTCGGTCCGGAGAGCTTCGAGGGTTCCCGACGACGTGAGGTCGTGCTCGAGGGTGACCGTGATGCCCGAGCGGCCCATCAGGCGTTCGACGAGGGCCACGATCGACGCACGATCGATGGAGCGGCCGTCGTCGTCCGTGCGCAGGTCGTCCAACAACTCGCGTATCTCGGTGACGGTCTCACCCAGATGTGCACGCACGCGGGCGATGGCGACACGATCCTGCTCACCGAGCCCGCGGGCGATGTCATCCAATTCGAAACCGATGGCCGCGAGCGAGCCGGACACCCGATCGTGCAACTCACGGGCCACCCGGGACCGCTCGTCGTGGGCCGCGCGGTCGGCGAGGCGGGAGAAGATTCGAGCGTTGTCGAGAGCCAGTGCTAGGGCGTCGGCCACCCCGACGATCGCCTCGGTCTCGGCAACCAAGGGTTGGTGACCGGTCGACCACTCGCCGGCGAGGAGACCCAGGACGTCGCCGCGCGCGCGAAGAACGTGGTACACCCCGTGATCGGCGTCGGACCACAGTTGATCGCCGGTCAAGGTGAGGGGGCGATCACTTGCGACACAACGCAACACGGGGGAGTCGACCGGTACGAAGGCGCCGTCCACCACGGAATCGGGACCGGCCGCGATACTCCACCGATCGTTGGCGCGGTCGTACAAGGCCACGATGATCGTGTCGGCCTTGACGACTCGTCGCGCCTGCTCGACACCGCGTTGGATCACTTCATCGACGTCGAGACTGGAGGACAAGGTGACTGCCATCTTCTGCAGAGCGAGCAAAAGTTCGTTGGCTCGGGCCAGTTGGTCGATCTGAGCCATCGGGTCGTCGGTGCGAACGGCTCGGCGCCGCTCCACGAGGGGCCACGACATCTCGCCGGTCGAATCTTGGACCGGGATGGGGCGCAAAGCGGGGTGGTTCGGGGACCGGCGGCGACGACGATCGGGCACAGGGGCAGAGTACCGGTCGCACCTCGGCCTAGCGTGTCGCCATGATCTTGGTGGGCCTCACCGGCGGTATCGGCTCGGGTAAGTCCACGGTGTCGGCGAGACTCGCCGCGCGTGGTGCCGTCGTCCTCGATGCTGACGCCATCACGCGCGACGTTCAGTTGCCGGGCTCACCGGTGTTGGTCCAACTGGCCGAACGATTCGGCCCCGGGGTGCTGGCGACTGATGGCTCACTCGAGCGCCAGGCCTTGGCCACTATCGTCTTCGCGGATCCCGAGGCTTTGAAAGCGTTGAATGCGATCGTCCACCCGGCCGTCGGGCGTGAAATGAATCGACGCTTGATCGAGCAACGTGCGACGACCAATGTCGTGATTCTCGACATTCCGCTACTCACCGAAAACCCGCGTGAGGGTTTGCAAGGACGAATCGTGGTCGACGTGCCGGTGGAGACGCAGGTCGAGCGTCTGGTGAAGTATCGGGGGTTCGATGAGGCCGACGCTCGCGCCCGCATCGGGCGCCAAGCCTCGCGCGACGAGCGTTTGGCCACGGCCGACTTCGTGGTCGACAACAACGGTGCGCCCGAGGACCTCGAACCGCAGATCGACCGTCTGTGGGAATGGCTGACGTCCCTGCCCCAACTCCCGGAGGACTACGAGCCCGTCGCGCCGAAACCGCAGACCTGAAATCGAAGAACACATGTTCGTGGTGAGGCTCCTCAGGGTCTAGAATTCGTCGGTGGTCGAAGGCGGCGAATCCCGGGACGGAATCCCGTTTCGCGTCGTGGCCGATTATTCACCTGCCGGCGACCAACCCAAGGCGATCGGGGAGTTGGCCGAGGGGATCGAGTCCGGACTCCGATATCAGACCCTCCTCGGCATCACCGGATCCGGCAAGAGTGCCACCATCGCCTGGACGATCGAGCGGACACAACGACCAACTCTGATCCTGGCCCCCAACAAGAGTTTGGCGGCGCAGTTGGCTCAGGAGATGAAGGAGTTCTTCCCCGACAACCGGGTCGAGTACTTCGTCAGTTACTACGACTACTACCAGCCCGAGGCCTACATCGCCTCCAGCGACACCTTCATCGAGAAGGACTCGTCCATCAATGACGACATCGACCGTCTGCGCCACTCGGCGACGGCAGCCCTCCTGACGCGTCGGGACACCATCGTCGTCGCGTCCGTGTCGTGCATCTACGGCATGGGCGATCCCGACGAGTATCGGGGTCAGCTGTTGGAACTCCACGTCGGCGTGGATTACGACATGCGCAGCGTGTTGCGTCGTTTGGTGGACCTGCAGTACGACCGCAACGACATGAGTCTCGGTCGGGGAAACTTTCGTGTTCGTGGTGACACGATCGAGATCCATCCGGCGTACGAGGAATCGGTTCTCCGAGTGGAACTGTTCGGCGACACGGTCGACCGTTTGACGATGATCGATCCCCTGACCGGTGAGACTTTGCGGGACTTACCGGCCACCATCGTCTTTCCGGCCACTCACTACGTCACCGGCGAGGAGAGAATGCGTCGGGCGATGGTCGGTATCGAGGCCGAACTCCAGGAGCGACTCGCTCTCTTCAAGGCTGAAGGAAAGTTGCTCGAGGCCCAGCGTCTGCAGATGCGCACCCAGCACGATCTCGAGATGATGCAGGAAGTCGGGTACTGCAACGGTATCGAGAACTATTCGATGCACATCGACGGTCGCTCTCCGGGCGAACCACCTTTCACTCTCTTGGACTACTTTCCCAAGGACTATTTGTTGGTCATCGACGAGAGTCACGTGGCGGTGCCCCAGTTGCACGGACAATTCGCCGGAGATCGCAGTCGCAAGGACATCCTGGTGGAACACGGCTTCCGACTTCCGAGCGCTCGCGACAATCGTCCGTTGCGCTTCGAAGAGGTCATCGAAAGAGTCAATCAGTGTGTTTTCTTGTCGGCGACACCCAGTCCCTACGAATTGAGGGAATCTCAGCGTGTGGTGGAGCAGATCGTGCGGCCGACGGGTCTGGTCGACCCGGAAGTCGTCATCAAGCCCACGAAAGGTCAAATCGACGATCTCATGGAACAGGTGACGAATCGGGTGACCATGGGAGATCGCATCTTGGTCACCACCCTGACCAAGAAGATGGCCGAGGATCTCACCGAGTACTTGCTCGAGCAGGGCATGCGGGTTCGGTACCTGCACAGCAACATCGACACGATTCAGCGCATCGAGATCATTCGTTCGCTCCGGCTCGGGGAGTTCGACGTTTTGGTGGGGATCAACCTGCTTCGCGAGGGACTCGACCTGCCCGAGGTCAGCTTGGTGGCGATCCTCGACGCCGACAAGGAGGGTTTCCTACGAAGTGAGACGTCCCTGATCCAGATGATCGGACGCGCGGCCCGAAACGTCGACGGACAGGTCATCATGTACGCCGATCAGGTGACGCCTTCCATGCAGCGAGCAATCAGCGAGACCAATCGGCGTCGTGGGCTGCAGTTGGCGTACAACACCGAACACGGCATCAATCCCCAGACGATTCGCAAGGCGGTCGGCGACATCTTGTCGATGCTTCGCCCCGATGGCGACAACACCGCCCCGGTGCCCGGAAAGGACCGCCGGCGACAGAGGGAACGTGACAGAGTTCAACGCGAATTACGCACGTTGCCGCAGCAAGAGTTGGCGCGATTGGTTCAGACGCTCGAGGAGGAGATGCACGAGGCGGCCGCCGAACTCAAGTTCGAGTACGCGGCCCGGCTACGTGACGAAATCAACGACTTACGCCGAGAGATGCGTGATGCCGGTTGAGAGTGACGAAGACCCTCTGAGTAGCCTCGAGTGATGTCCGATCGTCTGACTGTTCGTGGTGCCCGTGAGCACAATCTGAAGAACATCAACGTGGATCTTCCTCGGGACAAGATGATCGTCTTCACCGGTCTCTCGGGAAGCGGAAAATCGTCCCTCGCCTTCGACACCATTTATGCCGAAGGACAGCGCCGCTACGTGGAGTCGCTGAGTGCCTATGCACGTCAATTCCTGGGTCAGATGGACAAGCCGGACGTCGACGTGATCGAGGGCCTCTCACCGGCCATTTCGATCGACCAGAAGTCCGGCAGTCGCAACCCTCGCTCGACGGTGGGGACCATCACCGAGGTGTACGACTATTTGCGCCTGCTCTATGCGCGAATCGGGCAGCAACATTGCCCCGCCGATGGCACGCGATTGGCCCGCCAGACGCCGCAGCAGATCGTCGATCGGGTGCTCGGGTTGGCCGAGGGAACCCGGTTCCAGGTACTGGCCCCGGTGGTTCGGGCTCGCAAAGGCGAATACGAGACCCTGCTCAACGACCTGGCCGGTCAGGGCTTCGTACGCGCCCGTGTCGACGGTGAGGTGGTCGACATCGTCGAATTCCTGAAGCGTGACACGAAATTGGCGCGTTACGAGCAACACTCGATCGACGTGGTCGTGGATCGTTTGGTACGCAAAGACGGCATCGACCGGCGCCTGACCGACAGCCTCGAGACGGCCCTGCGTCTGGCCGAGGGGGTGGCCACCGTCGAGATCGTCGGCGACAAGGGGGCCGAGACCGAGAGTTTGACCTTCAGCCAGCACCTGGCGTGTCCGGTGTGCGGGCTCTCCTTCGAGGAACCAGCGCCGCGCAACTTCTCCTTCAATTCACCGTTCGGCGCCTGCGAGACGTGCGACGGGTTGGGGACCACGTTCGAGGTGGATCCCGAGTTGGTCATCCCCGATCCGGATCTCGCGCTCAGCCAAGGGGCCATCGCGCCGTGGCGAAGCGCCACCACCGGTTTCTTCCAACGCATCCTGGAGTCCGTCGCGACGGATCATGGAATCGACATGAACAAGCCGTGGGGAAAACTCCCGGCCAAATCGCAGAAGATCGTGCTGAACGGTTTGCCGGGCAACATCACCGTGAAATTCAAGAACCGCTACGGGCGGGCACGACAGTTCAACACCACGTTCGAAGGAGTGATCCCCTGGATCAAACGTCGTCACGAGGGCGCCGAAAGCGACTGGAGCCGCGAGCAATACGAGGGCTACATGCGACTCGTACCATGTCTCGCCTGTGGGGGGATGCGTTTGAAGCCCAGCACCCTGGCGGTGACGATCGATGACAAGAACATCTCTGAAGTGTGCGAGATGTCGATCGCCGAGTCGGCGGCCTTCCTCGTCGGTCTCCAGCTGTCGGATCGCGATCGCTTGATCGCCGAGCGGGTGGTGAAGGAGATCAACGCACGCCTCGGTTTTCTGCTGGACGTGGGCCTCGACTATCTGACCCTGGCGCGATCGGCCGGCACGTTGGCCGGTGGTGAGGCGCAACGAATTCGGTTGGCCAGCCAGATCGGGTCGGGCTTGGTGGGCACGCTGTACGTGCTCGATGAACCGTCGATCGGCTTGCACCAGCGCGACAATCGCCGACTGATCGACACCCTTATTCGATTACGTGATCTGGGGAACACGGTCTTGATCGTCGAGCACGACGAGGAGACCATCAAGGAAAGTGACTGGATCGTCGACATCGGTCCGGGGGCGGGCGAACACGGTGGTGAGGTCGTGTACAGCGGGCCCGTGAAGGGCATCGGGAAGGTGAAGGAGTCGGTCACGGGTCAATACCTCTCGGGTAAGAAATCGATCTCGGTTCCCGAAAAACGCCGTTCTCCGGGCAAGGAGTGGCTGGAGATCGTGGGAGCGCGGGAACACAACCTGAGGGACGTGACGGCACGCATCCCTTTGGGCTGCTTCGTGGCGGTGACCGGAGTATCGGGAAGCGGCAAAAGCACCCTGGTTCGCGACATCCTGCTTCCGGTTCTGATGCAACAGATCTACAACTCCAAGGATCCTGCCGGTCGGCACAAGCGAGTCAACGGCACCCAGTTCCTCGACAAGGTCATCGACATGGATCAGTCGCCGATCGGTCGGACCCCTCGTTCGAACCCGGCGACGTACACCGGTGTGTTCGACAACATTCGCAAGTTGTTCGCCACCACCGCTGAGGCCAAGGTTCGTGGATACATGCCCGGACGCTTCTCTTTCAACGTCCAGGGGGGCCGATGCGAGGCGTGTTCGGGTGACGGCACCATCAAGATCGAGATGCACTTTCTCCCCGATGTGTACGTCCCCTGCGAGGTGTGCAAGGGCGCCCGTTACAACCGCGACACCCTCGACATTCAATTCAAGGGCAAGAACATCTCCGAGGTCCTCGACATGCCGATTTCCGAGGCGGTGGATTTCTTCGCCAACCAGCCGGCCATCGCTCGTCACATGCAGACGTTGGTCGACGTCGGCCTCGGCTACGTGCGCCTCGGACAGCCGGCGCCCACGCTGTCCGGAGGAGAGGCGCAACGAGTGAAATTGGCGACCGAGTTGGCCAAGCGCAGTACCGGACACACGATTTATCTGTTGGATGAACCGACCACGGGTCTGCACTTCGAGGACGTGGGGCGTTTGCTCACGGTGCTCTCGCGACTGGTCGATCAAGGCAACACCGTGCTCGTCATCGAGCACAACCTCGATGTGATCAAGACCGCCGACTGGCTGCTCGATCTCGGGCCCGAGGGCGGTAGCGGGGGCGGCTCCATCATCGCCGAGGGGCCACCCGAGGAGGTCGCGCGCTCGACGTTCAGCCACACGGGTCGATTCCTGGCCCCGCTTTTGTCCAAGGGCTGAACGTCGTGGTGGCGCGTCCCGACCCCGGATCGATCCCCGAGCAACCGGGTTCGTACCAATTCAAGGACGAGTTGGGGCGAGTGATCTACGTCGGAAAGGCATCGAATCTTCGTCAACGACTGAGCAACTATTTCCAGGATCCGGCGCACTTGCATCCGAGGACCGCTCAGATGGTGGCGACGGCGACCGCCGTGGAGTGGGTGTCGGTTCGCAACGAGGTCGAGGCCCTGATCCTCGAGTATTCGCTCATCAAACAACACCGGCCGCGGTTCAACGTTCGTCTGCGTGACGACAAGAGTTACCCGTTCCTCGCTGTGACGATGGACGAGCAATGGCCCCGAGCAGTCGTCATGAGGGGGGCGAAGAAGCGGGGCATTCGTTATTTCGGACCGTACCCACACGCCTACGCGATCCGCGAGACCCTCGACCTTCTCCTGCGCACGTTTCCGGTACGAACGTGCAGCGCCGGGAAATTCGGTCAGCACCAGCGACTTGGTCGCCCGTGCCTGCTGTTCCACATCGAGAAATGCAGCGGTCCGTGCGTCGCAGAGGTGGACGCCGATCGCTACGCGTCGATGGTCGAAGAGTTGTGTGCCTTCCTGGACGGCGACACCGATGAGATCGTCCGGCGTCTGCAGACGGACATGGACGCGGCGTCCAAGGCCCTGGAGTTCGAGCGAGCGGCCCGGTTGCGGGATCGGTTGTCCGCGGTGGCCAAAGCGATCGAGAAGCAGCAGATCGTCGGGGAGCGGTCCGAGGACATCGACGTGATCGGCGTCGCGCAAGACGAGTTGGAGGCCGCGGTTCAGGTCTTCTTCGTGCGCAAGGGGCGAGTGGTCGGCCGCAAGGGCTTCATCATGGACAAGGTCGAGCAACTCGGAAACGAGGGGTTGATGGACCGCATTGTGGAGGGTCTGTACGGCGAGGATCCTCCGCTGGGTGTTCCGAAGATGATCCTGGTCGCGGTTCGGCCAGCGTCGGCGGTAACGCTGGAGGATTGGCTGTCGACCGAACGTGGCAGTCGTGTCGAGATACGGGTGCCCGCCCGCGGCGACAAGCGGGACCTGTTGGAAATGGTCGACCGGAACGCCCGAGAGGATTTTCACCGGCATCGTCTGAGGAGATCGAGCGATCACAACAGCCGAAGTCGCGCCCTGAGCGAGTTGCAGGATTTGTTGGGTCTGCCCGAGGCGCCTCTGCGCATCGAATGCTACGACATGGCCCATTTGCAAGGAACTGATTACGTCGGGTCGATGGTGGTACTGGAGGACGGGCTTCCCGCCAAACGCGAGTATCGGCGATTCCGCGTGAAAGAGGTGCCGGGAAACGATGACTTCGCGGCGATGGAAGAGGTGCTCACCCGTCGATTGAAGGCGTATCTGGACGAGCGGGACGAGGCACTGGTCGTCGAGTCCGACGAGGCTCGTCGACGGCCGCGCAAGTTCGCGTATCCGCCGCAGTTGCTCTTGGTCGACGGCGGCAAAGGCCAATTGGCGGTGGCGGAGCGTGTGGTTCGGTCCCTCGGTCTCGAGTCAGAGATCCCGGTTGCCTCGTTGGCGAAACGATTCGAGGAGGTGTTCGTCCCCGGTCGACCGGAGCCCGTGGACGTGCCCCGGGGAAGCGAAGCTTTGTTCATGCTGCAACGCATCCGGGACGAGGCGCACCGATTCGCGAACACCTTCCATCGTGAAGTGCGGGCGAAACGTATGGTCGCCAGCGCTCTCGACGGCATCGACGGTCTGGGTGAGGCTCGCAAGCAGAAGTTGATCAAGACGTTCGGTGGGGTCAACGCGGTGAAAAGGGCCTCGCTGGAGGAACTCTCGGCGCTTTCGTGGTTGCCCGAGGCCGTCGCCCGCGCGATACACGCGAAATTCAACCCTGGTTCGTGACGTCGGACCAGGGGACCGGAATCACGCGAACCGAGGTAGCACATTCTCGGCGAAACGCTGGTACATCTCGCGGCGAGCTTCGGGTGTCGACCCGAGCGTGAAATCGGGAATGATCACCTCGTCGAATCCGGCGTCGATGTAGCCCTCGATTCGCTCGCCGATCCGGTCGAGGCTGCCGATGACCGCCCGATCGACGGGCGCGGTGCGGGCCAACCGCTCGGCCTTGCCCGGATCATCGACGACGAAGAACATTGCCTGTACCGAACAACGAATCGTTCGGGGATCACGACCGATCCTCTCGCAGGCGTGGTGCAGAACCGCGATGCGCTCGGACGCCGTCTCCGGTGTCCCCCAGGTGTTCCATTCGTGAGCGTGGCGAGCGGTGATGGCGGTCATGCGCGGGCCGCCCGTTCCGACCAGGATCGGAAGTGGGGTTTGAACGGGTTTGGGTTCGCACGGGGCATCGTCGAGGTGAAAATGACGACCGTGCACCGTCGTGCGCTGCGTGTTCAGAAGACGTGCGATGATGCCGATGGCCTCCTCGAATCGGTCGACACGCTCGGCGGGTTCGAGCATGTCGACCCCGTACGCTCGGTGCTCGTTCACCTGCCAACCGGCGCCGATGCCGAGGATCAGTCGGCCCGCCGAGATCTGATCGATCGACGCCGCACTGTTGGCGAGGATCGCCGGATGACGAAAAGTCGTCGGTGAGACGAGCGAGCCGATGCGGAGTCGCGTCGTGATGGCGGCGATGGCCGCGATCATGGACCAACACTCGTTCACCTGGCCTGCGACGGTGGTGCCGTCCTCGGTGTTGGGCATGAAGTGATCGGCGTACCAGATGCCGTGCCACGGGCCGGCGTCGGCTTCCGTGGCCAGGGTGCGCACCTCCGACCAGTCCCGTTGGGGTGACGGCCACACCGAGAATCGTATGTTGCGCACGCGGGAAGGTTAGCGAGCACCTAGCCTCACCTCGTGTCCGATGGCTCAGGCGCTCCCGAGGATCTCTGGGAGGCCAATGCGAAGTGGTGGATCGATTCTTTCACCGATGGAGTCGACGCGGAGTACGAAGAGCAGATCCTGCCCCTCGCAGCCGAGGAGATGGCCGGTGCGACCCGGCTGTTGGACATCGGGTGCGGCGAAGGACAAGTGGCGCGTCTGGCCAAGCGGATCGGTACCGAGTTGGTCGTTGGCATCGATCCGACGTGGAATCAGATCCAAATCGCGTCGAGTCGCGCGGGAGGGATCCACGTGGCCCGAGCCGGAGCCGACGGCTTACCCTTCGGCGACGAGACATTCGATGTGGTGGTCGCATGTCTGGTCTTCGAGCACATCAGGGAGGTCGACCGGGCCATCACCGAGGTGGCTCGGGTGCTGCGTCGAGGCGGAAGGTTCTGTCTCTTCCTCAATCATCCCTTGCTCCAGACGCCCGGTAGTGGCTGGATCGACGATCGAGTTCTCGAACCACCGGAGCAGTACTGGAGGATCGGCCCCTACCTCGTGGAGGAGGAGTCGATCGAGGAGGTGGAAAAAGACATTTTCATTCCGTTCATCCACCGGCCCCTCAGCCGCTACCTGAACGCTCTGATCGCCAACGGACTGCTCTTGCATCGCATCAGCGAGCCGGCACCCCCGGCCGGTTTTTTGGCTCGAGCCGCCGAGTACGAGGCGGCGTCCACGATCCCGCGCTTGTTGTATCTACGTACGGTGAGGGTCTGAGAGGTCGCCGAATTGACGAAGGTCGGAGTGCAGTTCCAGACCCATGATGTGGAGCCGGCGCGCTTCGTGTCGGTCGCCCGCGAGGCGGCCGAGCTCGGAGTCGATGGAGTCTTTCTGTGGGATCACATGATCCCGTTCGTCGGTTCGCCCGACGATTCGGCCTGGGAGACGTGGAGCCTTTTGGGAGCCATGGCTGGCGCTACACCGGCACTCGGCGTGGACCTGGGTGTCTTGGTGTCGCCACTCTCGTTTCGACATCCCCAGATTCTGGCTCGTAGCGCCGCCACGGTGGCGCGCCTCGCGGATCGTCGATTCGTGTTGGGAGTTGGGGCGGGTGGCTTCGTCCACGACGATCGCCTTTTCGACGATCAGCGATCGCTGGCCCAACGCATGTCCGAGTTCGGTCGTCGTCTGGCGACGCTTCGCGAGGTCGTCGACGATCAGAACCGTCGTCATGGCGTCGACATCAGGATTTGGGTCGGGGGAGATGGGCCGAACGTCACGATTCCCTTGGCGGCGCGTTGGGCCGATGGTTGGAGTGGTTTTGCTCCCTACGAACGTTGGCGGACCCGAAAGGAACTGTTGGAGGCCCACGAGACACGGCCCGCCTTGGAGATCAGTGTTCTGTTGACCCCGCGCGACGCGTCGTCCGACGACGAGATCTGGCGGGCGTCGGGAGCCGACTGGCTGATCCGGAGTCTTCGTCCCGACGGGCTGGGCGGTTTCGATCTCGATCCCATACGGCATCTCGTCGCTGCTGCTCGCTAGTTTCTGCTCATGGCCGACGTTCTCGTGATCACCGGGCTTTCGGGGGCCGGACGTTCGGCCACCGCCGCCGTTTTGGAGGATCTCGGCTGGTACGTGGTCGACAACCTGCCGACTTCTCTCGTGGACACCATCGTCGAGTTGGCCAGTGCTCCTGGATCGGGCATCGAGCGTCTCGCCCTCGTCGCGGGTCGTCAACATCTCGAACTGATGCCCAAGGTCGCCCGTATGCGCGTCGAGGGGCATCGGGTCCGCGTGGTGTACCTGGACGCATCCACCCGCGAGTTGGTGAAACGTTACGAGGCGTCGCGTCGCCGTCATCCTTTGTCGAGCGAGGCCGACGGTCTCGTGGAGTCGATCGAGATGGAGCGGGACCTGTTGGAGCCTATGAAGGTCGATTGCGACCTCGTGATCGACACGACCGAGTTGAACACGAATCAGCTCAAAACGAAGTTGCTCGGTCTGTTCGATGACGTGCGCGAACACCTCCAGATCACCGTCGAGTCCTTCGGCTTCAAGCACGGACTTCCGCTCGACGCCGACATCGTTCTCGACGCCCGCTTCCTGCCCAATCCTCATTGGGACGAGAAGTTGCGTCCGCAGTCGGGCCTCGACGGGTCGGTGCGGGACTTCGTTCTCGGACAAGCCGAGGCCGAGGTCTTCGTGACCAAACTCGTGGATCTGCTGGGGACGATCGTCCCGTTGTACGCGGCCGAGGGTAAGAGCTATCTGACGATCGCCGTCGGGTGTACCGGCGGACGACATCGATCAGTGGTCATCGCCAACGAGGTCGCCGAGCGGATGAGAACCTCGGGCCAGCCGGTTCGTGTGGGGCATCGGGACATCGATCGCTGAGTCACGGTCATGTTGCCGAGGGCATCACGACCTGCGAGAAACGGTTCGGTGGGTCTTTTGCGACTAGTTTTGAGAGGCGTCGCCTGCCGATGGCGACCATGGAAAGGATGATCATGAGCCCCTCTCGGACCGTTCGCGTCGGAATCAACGGCTTCGGACGAATCGGGCGAAACTTCTTTCGAGCGGTTCGCCAGCGTGCAGCGAAGATCGAGATCGTGGCGGTCAACGACCTCGGCTCTCTCGACACGATGGTGCATCTGCTGAAGTACGACTCGGTCTTGGGGAAGATGGCCGGCACCGTGAAGGCCGTCAAGAACGGCATCAGTGTCGACGGCCAGGTTCTTCGCGTGTTGAGCGAACGGGATCCCAAGGCGCTCCCATGGGGAGAGCTCGGTGTCGACGTGGTGATCGAGAGCACCGGCATCTTCACCAAGCGCGATACAGCCGCCTATCACCTCGAGGGTGGTGCTCCCCTGGTGATCGTGTCGGCACCGTGCGACAACGCCGACGCCACCTTCGTGTACGGGGTCAACCACAAGGATTTCGATTTCAAGAATCACAAGGTGATCTCCAATGCCAGCTGCACCACCAATTGCTTCGTTCCGTTGGTGAAGGTTCTCGACGACGAATTCGGCGTCGAGCAAGGCTTGATGCAGACCGTTCACGCGTACACCGGCGATCAGATGCTCGTGGACGGTCCGCACAAAGATCTACGGCGGGCCCGAGGTGCGGCCATCAACATCGTCCCCACCAGCACCGGAGCAGCCCGGGCGACGAGCCTCGTTCTGGCCAGCATGAGGGGCAAACTTGACGGAACCTCGTTGCGGGTTCCGATCCCGACGGGCTCCATCGTCGACTTCACGGCGAATCTCGAGAAATCGGCCTCCGTCGAGCAGATCAATGCCGCGTTCAAGAAGGCGGCCTCGGGACCGTTGAAGGGGATCTTGGCCTACACCGAGGACCCCATCGTTTCGAGTGACATCGTCGGTGACCCGCACAGCAGTGTTTTCGACGCGGGTCTGACCGCGAGCATGGGCAAGATGGTCAAGGTGCTGGCGTGGTACGACAACGAGTGGGGTTACAGCAACCGGCTCGTGGACACCACGTTGTACGCCGGATCCAAGGTTCCCGCCAAGCGTCGCTGAACCGATGATCGATGGTATTCCCACGCTCGAGGATTTGGGCGACGTCGCCGGCAAGCGGGTGCTTGTTCGTACGGACTTCAACGTTCCGATGGAGACGAC
>Ga0194120_10005665_pt1 | contig 18208 bp, 26 predicted proteins | sample TA2MahCa65mmetaG_FD_148642 | JGI IMG/M metagenome (GOLD analysis project Ga0194120, IMG submission 148642) | Freshwater microbial communities from Lake Tanganyika, Tanzania - TA2015019 Mahale Deep Cast 65m | ecosystem: Environmental > Aquatic > Freshwater > Lake | place: Tanzania: Lake...
GAATCGCGGTCGATGTGGTATGTTCCTGCATGGCGTTGCTTCCTTTCGTGGAATCAGCACCCCGAGCCTAACGGCTCAAGGCGAGCAACGCCGCTCCTCCTTTTTCAACAATGATCGGGACATCCCCCATTCTGGTCGCGAGAATGTGAGATGAACATTCCCATCATGCCCATCGCCAACTGAACCATTTCATCGGAATGCGGATGATACATGAATGTCCCGCTGTCCTTGAGCTGGAATTCATAAACAAATGTCCGGCCCGGCGGGATATGAGGCTGCGTGACGCCCCCCACGCCATCCATGCCGGCAGGCAGCAAAACGCCATGCCAATGCACCGAGGTGTGCTCCGGCAAGTTGTTTGTAACAAAGATACGAACCTTGTCGCCTTCGACCGCTTCAATCGTAGGACCGGGCGATTGGCCGTTATAGCCCCAGAGGCGCGCCTTCATTCCGGGCGCGATTTCGCGCTCGACCGGCTCGGCGACAAGGTGAAACTCCTTCCAGTCGCCATTTGTGCGAAACGGCAGGGACCATCCGTTGAGCGTGACGACAGGCCGATAGTGCGGTCCGCTTGTCGGATGCTGTGGCGGTTGGGTCGCCGCGGTCGTCATGCGAACCGCTTCAGGAACCGACGCCGCCTGCGCGCGTCCGCTGATGAGACTGACGCTTGCCGCGGCGAGCGACGACGTTAGAAAATTGCGTCTCGATATGAGCGTCCGACCCAATCGATGATGCGTGATCATGGGCGTTCGACTCCCAATTCAGCAGCGCCTTCTCCGGCCATTCCGCCGATCGCCTCAGCGGGTCCGGAAATCGCCGCCCGAAGGTCCGTCTCGGCGAGCCAATAGTCGCGCTTTACTTCGATCGCGGCGGCCTGCAACAATACGCGTCTGCGCGCATTCTCCAGCAGCGGGAAGGCGTCGACCAACATGCCGTTGTAGCGACGCAGCATCTCTTCGGAGACGATTGCCTGGAGCGCCAGAATTTCCCGTTTTTTGAATTGCGCGATCTCATGCGCATAGCGGTAATTTCGATACGCCTGACGCGCCTGTGATCGCACGTCTACGGCTTTCTTTGTTAATTTGTTGACGGCTGCGAGCCAGCTTTGCTGGGCTTCCCTGACCTTCGTCTCTCCGAAATCGAAGATCGGCACCTCGATCGCCGCGGCTCCGCCAGAAAAGCGAAAGCGCGTAGTTTCCGTCAGCCCGCTCTCCGAATTGGGGACGCTTTCGGTCTTAACCTTATGCCCGCCCGACAACTCGAAGAGATTGACGAAACGGGTCGCCTCGACGAGGCCGAGCATCTTTGCAAATGCCCTCAATTCCGCATGTGCAGTTCTTAGCTCAATACGGCGGCCAACGGCATCCTGTTCCAAATACGGCAGGCTACGCGGCCGTGACGGCGGCGGCGAAAGCGCATTTGGCAAAGCGAAATCAAGCTCCATTCCCCAGAGTCCAAGAACTCGGATCAAGCGTTCGCGTTCGTTGCTGGCCTGCAACCGTGCGCTCGCCAGCCGCGTCGCTGCTTCCGCCGAGGAAAGTTGATCTCTGGCTTGATCGAGGCGGCTCGCCGCGCCAGTTTCGCCAAGCCGCCTTGTCAGCGCGGCGACCGCTTGGGTCGATTGGTTTACCTCGCCAATGGAGCCGGCAATCTCGCGCGCGCCGACCGCGCGGATATAAGCCCGGCGCGCCTCGTAACCGAGGCGCAATGTTTCTGCGGCAGCGTCAAATTGCGCCGCGCGAAACCTTTCGTCAGCGATTTCTGCGCGCACGGGCAAGGTCGCGAGCGCCAAAATATTCGCGACAATCGCGCCTTCAACTTCCGACCCCAAAGGGCCGGCGATGCGCGAGAAAGCAAGAGTCGGGTTCGGCGGCAATTTCTCCCGCGCCATGATCGCTTCGGCGACGCCAAGGCCATTGAAGGCCGCCTGCAGACCTCGATTATTGAGGAGCGCGATCTCTACAGCAGAGTCGATCGTTAGGGGGCGGCTCAGCAACTGTTCCATGCGAGACCTGGCCCAATCGGAGTCTTCATCGCTTCTCAGCGCAACAGCATCCTTCCCAAACTCATGGCGCGCGGCTTGTGCAGCGATATTCACGCCGACATCAGGCGAAAAACTCGCACAGGACGACAGCAGCACGCTCAATCCCGCGGCCGCCGCTAGGTGGAGATGCGCTGGTGAGCGAGCCGGCGTCATCGCGGTTGCCCGGAGCCGCGTGGAGTCGTCGGCACCGCATCGAACCAACGCGTCGAAGGTTCGACTGGTCGCCGAGAGACATAGGACTCGACGAATGAGCGCGCCCTCAACCTCGGCGCCGTCGCAGCCGGATCGACCGGGTCAGGCCCGACGCCAGGCGCAGGTCGCGGCGCGCAGGCGCCTAAAAACGCGAGCACAATCCACGGCGCTATCTGGGCCGCGCGCAACCGCCGAAACACGGCGGCGCGCGTAGACAAAGCAAAAAACATGATCAACCCTCATCGCGAGGCGGCATTACGCACCACGCCGAACATTCGTCGGGTGATGGCGAGCTGCTAGAACGCGAGAAGAAATTGTGGAGGTCGCGGCGGACGCGGTGGAGACTGACCGAACAAGCTGGTGGCACGGTCTTGGAGTCGGATGTCGACGACAATAAACCGCGGCGTGATCATATTCGTGTGATTTACGATCGCTGAACAAAATTGGCAGCCAGAATCAAGGTGGCCCGCGGCGCCGCCGCCATGGCTTTTCGCTGCGTCGCTGTCGAAGGGTCCGGGTACGGCGGGGTCGGGAAGACTCGTTAATCCGCCGACGAAGACGCCATGGCCGTGACAGGGGCTTTGCGCCCGTGCGTGCGCTCCGCTGACCGCAACGCCTGCAGCCACGAGCATGTAAAGGCAAGCAAGCGCGACCGCGACGAGGGAACGCAAACGGCGCTTGTATCGACTCGGCATGGCGGTCCAGGCGTTCCTGTCGGCGACTCGTCCCCTCGTGGAGCGCGCTATTGTAATTTTTGGATTGTGTTGGAAAAGTGGCCTTTCAATGCTTGGCCCGTCAGGCTGGAGGGCGCGGGATCGAGCCAGGTCTCTGTCCAGATTCTTGAATAAGCGCAAGCCGTAATGCTCCTCCGAGATGGAGACGCGGCAGCCTGAGAGGGCGCTCGGCGAATTCGCCCAGAAGCGCTAGCGAATGTCGATCTCGCTCTCGACAACGTGATTGAGGGGCGTTCCTTCCGCCGTCAGCGCCATACGCAGCTTCAATCGGCCACCCTCGACCTTGTGCTCGCGCACGATGCGCTCGATCTCGCGCTGCGAGGTGACGCCGACTTCCTTGAGAAATTTGCGCACCGCCATGTTGAAAGCGTCTTCGTCCATCGCCCGACTCCTTGCTCGGAATAAGTAGCGCATCTTGAGCCAGCGTCATCGTGGCGCTTCGACCAGCGCGGCCCAGACCACGTTCGGAGTCCAAATGCGCATCATGTCGGCGCGCGCCCTCGCTTCATCCACGCCGAGCATGTCACGGCGATAGCGATAGAGGAGCGCCGATACGCGATAATTCGAGATGCAATGGATATGAGTCGGGGCCTCTCCCGTTTTCGCCAGCGCGGCGGAAAACGCCTGGAAATCGGCCTCGGTCGGATGCTGAAAGTCGATCGGGATGGGAATATAGGTCATGCCAAGCGCGCCGACCGTCGCGGCTTCGTTCGGCAACGCCTTTTCATGGCTGGAGAGACCGAGATTGATCACATCGCGCACGCCGAGCGCGGCGATCTCCGCAAGCTCGCTTTCGCTTGGCTGGCCGGACGTCGTGAGGCGAGAGTCGATCCTCAGCCAATGATCGATATGCGTCGGATCGTCCGGCATGGGGTTCACGCAATGGGCGCCCGCCTACCCCGCCTTCGCCACTTCCCGCTGAGCGAAGCCGAGGCGGATGTTCAGCTCATGCAGCAACTTCTCCGCCGCCACCGGAATATTGGTGCCGGGCGGAAAGATCGCCGCGGCGCCGGAATCATACAAGGCCTGAAAATCATCAGGCGGAATGACGCCGCCGACGACCATCATGATGTCGCCGCGGCCGGCGCGCTTTAAGGCGTCGCGCAGTTCCGGCGTCAGCGTCAGATGGCCGGCAGTCATCGTCGAGACGCCGACAATATGCACATCGGCTTCCTTCGCCTTCTGCGCGACCTCGTCCGGCGTCGCGAACAAATCGCCGATCACCACGTCGAATCCCATGTCAGCGAAGGCGGAGGCGATGACCTTCTGGCCGCGATCATGGCCGTCCTGCCCCATCTTGGCGACGAGGATGCGCGGCTTGCGCCCCGTATTGTCCTCGAAATCACGGGTCATGCCGATTACACGGCCGACCTGAACGCTGTCCTTGCCTGCTTCGCGCGCATAGACGCCGGAGATGACATTGGCCTTCGGCTTATGACGCGAAAAGACTTTTTCGAGAGCGAAAGAAATCTCGCCAACGCTCGCCTTCGCACGCGCCGCCTTCACCGCCAAATCGAGAAGATTGGCGCCCGACGTCGCGCCTTCGGTCAGCGCGTTCAGCGCGCCTTGCGCTTTCGTCTCGTCGCGCTCGGTGCGCAGCCGCGCGAGCTTGTCGAGCTGCGCGGCGCGCACGGCGGCGTTGTCGACCTTGAGCACATTGGGCTTGGCGTCGTTCACGGGCTGATATTTGTTCACGCCGACGACGACTTGGGTTCCGCTGTCGATGCGCGCCTGAGTCTTTGCGGCCGCCTCTTCGATGCGCTGCTTGGGCACGCCCGCGGCGATCGCCTTGGCCATGCCGCCGAGCGTCTCGATCTCCTCGATATGCGCCCAGGCCTTTTTGGCGAGTTCCGCGGTCAGCCGCTCGACGTAATAGGAGCCGCCCCAGGGATCGATGATGCGCGTCGTGCCGCTTTCCTGCTGCAGCACGATCTGCGTGTTGCGGGCGATGCGCGCCGAGAAATCGGTCGGCAAAGCGAGTGCTTCGTCGAGCGCATTGGTGTGCAGCGATTGCGTATGCCCTTGCGTCGCCGCCATCGCCTCGACGCAGGTGCGGATGGCGTTGACGTAAACGTCCTGCGCGGTCAGCGACCAGCCGGAGGTCTGGCAATGGGTGCGCAGCGTCAGGCTCTTTTCGGATTTTGCCCCGAGATCCTTCATCAGCCGCGCCCAGAGCAGGCGCGCGGCGCGCAGCTTCGCCACCTCCATGAAGAAATTCATGCCGATCGCGAAGAAGAAGGAAAGACGCGGCGCGAAACCGTCGATGTCGAGGCCGGCGGCGACGCCGGCGCGCACATATTCGACGCCGTCGGCGAGCGTATAACCCAATTCTAGATCGGCCGAGGCGCCCGCCTCCTGCATGTGATAGCCGGAGATCGAGATCGAGTTGAACTTCGGCATATGCTTCGATGTGTACGCAAAAATATCCGACACGATGCGCATCGACGGCTCGGGCGGATAGATATAGGTATTGCGCACCATGAATTCTTTTAAGATGTCGTTCTGGATCGTGCCGGTTAGCTTCTCGGCCGAAACGCCCTGCTCTTCCGCCGCCACGATGAAGAGCGCGAGAACCGGCAGCACCGCGCCGTTCATCGTCATCGACACTGACATCTGATCGAGCGGAATGCCGTCGAAGAGCGTGCGCATGTCGTAGATCGAGTCGATCGCGACGCCCGCCATGCCGACGTCGCCCATCACCCGCGGATGATCGGAATCATAGCCGCGATGGGTCGCGAGATCGAAGGCGACGGAGAGGCCCTTCTGGCCGGCGGCGAGGTTGCGCCTATAGAAGGCGTTCGAATCCTCGGCGGTGGAGAAACCGGCATATTGGCGGATCGTCCAAGGCTGGGCGACATACATGGTCGGATAGGGTCCGCGCACATAGGGCGCGACGCCGGGATAGCCGTCGACGAAGGAAAGGCCCTCGATATCCTGCGGGCCATAGGCGTTCTTCACTTCGATCCCCTCCGGCGTCAGCCAGCGGCGAGCCTCCGTCTCCTGTTCGGGCGCGACGGGCGCGAAGGGAATCTGGGTGAAATCCGGGATCGCGGCCATTTTATCCTCAACTGTTACGACCGTGGTCTTAAACTAGAGGCGGCAGGGGCGCAAAAGGGCCGCAAAAATTCGCGCAGGAGCGCTGAATTAGCGCAAAAGATCAATTATAATAGCAATTGATTGCTCAAGTTAAAAGTCAATGTTAATGTCTTGGCCAAGTAGGGGCCATGCCGTGGAACATGAATCGTCACTATGTCCGAAAATGCCGCAGACGAGTCGCCGAGGCGGGAATGAGTAGCGCGGTCGCACGGAAGCTCGATTCGTTGCGCTCGAAAGGCGCGATGCGGAATATCGAAGTCGCGAACCTTCTTGGCACGCGTCCGGAAACCGTCTCGCGTTGGAATCAAGGACGCGCCTATCCTCATCCGAATACTGAAAAGACGCTTCTCGAACTTGAATATATCGTCGACCAGCTATCCGAACTGTACGAACCCGACGAAGCGCGGCAATGGATTTTCTCGCCTCAGAAATTGCTGAGCGGCGCTTCGCCGGCGGCGCTGATCCGGGAAGGCCGCATTGACGAAGTGTTGCGGCTCGTTAGTCAGCTGCGCGATTCGGTATATCTGTAGAGAAGTGGATCACCGATGATCCACGAACAAAGCCTCGTCGATCAACTGAGCATCCTGCCTGTTGAGCGTTTCGAGGGAGAGGTTTTTCGGACAAATTCGGTGAGCGCCGATCCAACCGCGCCGTCGATCAGCGGCGGACGCTGGGCGCCGCCACAGGACACCGCGTCCGAAGTCTCCGTTCTCTATACGAGTCTTGAACGTGACGGCGCGATCGCCGAAGTCGTCGCCTATCTTCTGCAGTTGACGCCTCTGCCGCGCATGCGGACGCTAAAAATTTCGCGTCTGGGCGTTTCAACGGCCAAAACATTGCGGCTCGCGCGCGCTTCGTTTGAGAATTTCGGCATCGACATGACACGATATGGAGAGCGTGATTACGCTCGAACGCAACAGATCGGAGCGGCGATTGCATTCTTGGAGCTCGACGGACTAATTGCGCCATCGGCGCGCTGGCCCTGCGACAACCTTATGATTTTCAGCGCCAATCATTCTTTGAACGAGCGCCTCGAAGTCGTTGACTACCACGAGTTCGTTTGGCGCGAGTGGGCGCAAGCGAATGGCTTCATGACATAATCAGGCGCGGAAACTTGAAGCGGCGTGGAATCGCCTGCTCGGATGGTCGCCGCCCCTTGCCTCGATCGCGCCGGACAAGCCACTATCGCGTTCTCGCAGCCCTCGTCTCTATCCAACCCGGGAAATCACATGCACCGTTCCTTGAGCCTGCTGCCAATCGCCTTTTGCCTCGCCGTCGCGCCGGCGCTGGCGCAGCCCGGAAACCAGATTCCCGACGAGGTGAAGGAAAAATGCAAGGCGGATTATTCGCGCCTGTGCAGCGGCGTGATGCCCGGCGGCGGGCGCATCCTTGCCTGTTTTCAGGCGCATAAGGACGAAGTCACGCCGGACTGCCGCGACGCGCTCGCCAAGGTCAAGAACTGAGGGGCGGGATCGCCCGCGCGCTCAGCTATCCATTCCGTCCGACCCTTTGGAGGGAAATCGCGCCGAGGCGTAGCGGATCGTCAGGACGGCGAGCGCGAGAATGAGCGTCGCGCCGGCGAGGATCAGTATCCCGACGTCGGGGACTGACTCTGTCTGCACATAGCCGATCATGTGGCGGGTGAGCGCGGTGATGCCGACATATAGCAGGAAACGCACCGGCATGTGATTGGTGCGAAAATAGATGCCGACCATCGAGCCGATTTCGAGATAGATGAAGAGTAGCAACAGATCTTCGATCGTCGCGTGACCCTTCGTCGTCATTTCGAGAAAGGCTTTCGTCGCCGACCAGACGGTTGCGCCGCCGATCGCGAACAGTCCGAGAAGGTGAAAGATTTCGGTGAGCAGGTAGCCGATCGGATCCAGCAGATCCAGCATCCGGCGCACCGCCGGGTTTTCCTTCCTGTCCATGGCTTTCATCGAATGCCCGCGAGGTTTGCACGGCGCCCGGCGAGTCGCGGCGCGCGGCGCCAAGGTCGCGCATGGCGACGCCAGGCGCAAATGACTTTGCCACCATTGTTCCTTTACGCCCATCTGCCAAGCTATTCGCCCAGCCGTCGCGCCCAGTCCTCCACCTTGTGCGTTTCGATGCGCCGGCGCGCGAGGTCGCGCCAGTTTGGCGCAAGCTCCGGCAGAGCGGCCATCTCGGCGAGCTCATCGAGGGCGCGCGTATGCACGTAGAGCAAAAAAAAGCCGGGCGAGCGGCCAATCCGCCCGCATCCTCTCGATCAGCCGCAGCGAGTCGCCGGGCTGCGCCACGCCCGTTTCGAGAACGCGGTAATACCAGCCGCAGCGCCCGCTTTCCTGCGTGCGCCGCGCCATGTCGCGCCGGCCGAATCGAAAGTTGAGGGTCAGGCACGGCTGTCGCCCCTGGCTCACCTGCAGGCGGGCGCCGCCGAGCGCGAAGACGTCGCCGACGCAGATTGAATCTTCAGTGAGCCCGAGAGTCGAGATGTTCTCGCCAAAGGCAGGCGCAACGAATTCGCTCGCGAGCGCCCGCTCCTCATTGCGCCAGGCGTCGTAATGCTCGCGCGGATAATGATGCAGCGCTTTCTCAACGCCGCCGTTATGGCGCCGATCAGCCTGTCGATCTCCAATGAGCCCCTCCGCCGCGATGCGCCAGGGCGGCGCCAGCGGGACCTTGCGGATCGCGCTTCTGCGTCCCAGTGCGATTTCGCGCGGACGCCCAGCGAAAAGCATCTCGATGGGGATATCGACCATCACGCCACGCCGACGCGCCTTCGCCGCGCACCGCTACTTCTGGATAGAGCCAAGATAGGCGAGCAGCGCTTCGATCTGCACTGCGCTGAGGCGGAACTGCGGCATCTCAGAGCCTTCGTGACCGACGACGATGCCCTCGGCGAGCGCCTCTTCGAGATTGCTCAGCGGATATTTGCGCGCGAGATAGCGAAACGGCGGCGACTTGGGATTGGCGCTCTCGCCCCTGGCGCCGACCGCGTGGCATCCCCCGCAATTTTGCTGCGCGATCGCGCGCCCGCGCTTCAGCGCTTGCGCATCGCGGGGCGGCTTGGCCGACGCGGCGCCGACGGCGAGCAGGAAGAAAAGCGCGAGCGCTAAAGGCGCGAATCGGAGCATGAGCGAATTTATCCGCGGTCGGGGTCGATGTCGCCGCGCTTCATTGGCGCACCACAAGCACCGAACATTTGGCGTGTCGCACGATCGTTTTGGCGTTGGAGCCCAAAAGATAGGTCGCCATCGTCGGTCGGTGCGAACCGACCACGATCAGGTCGGCGTCCCATTCCTCGGCTTCAGCGAGCACTTCAGGGTAGACCGCGCCGAAGCGCACGATCGAGGACACGCGCTCCGCCGGATAGGCGACCTTGCCGCGTAAGACCGCAAGGTCCTTTTCGGTCGCCTCACGCATCTCCTCGTCGAAGTTCGGCGGGATGTAATCGATGAAAGCCACCGGAACAAGCGGCTGGACATTAACGAGCCGAAGCTCCGCGCCCGGCTCCACTTTCGCCAGCGCCACCGCCGCCTCGAGCGCCGGCTGCGTGACGTCGGCCTCGCTGATATCCACCGCCACCAGAATTTTCTTATACATTCCCGCCTCCCGATGCGCGCTGCGCCGATTTCGACTCGCCTCTTCATAGCGCGCCCGGCGCCGCCGAGCCACAACGCCGCGCTGTATAGAGGAAATTCACTCATAATGGGACGATTGGCGCGAAAGTCCTTGCGCCCGGCGGCGTGGCCAAGACGGGCGGGCGCGCTCCGGACGCCGCATTTCGGTCTGAACGTGGAGTTTGTAAGGAGTCGCGCCGTCGCACGCCGCGGCAGGCGTCAGCGCCGAAGCGCAGCCATATCGCCGAACGCGGGGCGGCGTTCCCGGCAATGCTCAGTTGCGCAAAAGGCGCAACCGAACGGTCGATGAAACCTATTCCACCGCTTCGGCTTTGACGAAATTCCAGGACGCCGTGTCGACGATCCTGCTTTCGCAATCATCGTTGGTCAGTTTCGCGCAGGTGCCTTCGACCGTCATGACGGTCCAAAAATCGCTTTCCTCGTCCCAGGCGCCTTCGCAATTCACCAGCGTCGTGACTTTGTAAACTCTGCCGGCCTCAAGCATGGTGCGGTCCTTTGCTGAACGATCCCCTTAAAGGAGACACATGGCATCGGCTCAATGCGACGACTCCTCATCGTCCTCAGGAAAAAGGCAAATTTAGGGAAAGTTGCAGGCGGCCGATAGAATGGACGCGCCGGAGTTGTGTTCTCCAGGCGGGTCGTTGTCCTCGGCGAACTCGGCGAAGGGTACGGCCTCGCAGATCGCTTTTGCCCGCACGTCGCTCGGCAGGGAGGCGACGCCGGCGGTGAGAACCGGCAGGGCCTTCGACCGGTCGAACGACCTGCAGAACGCGTCGTCAATTCCCAGATGCGATCGCGCATTGCGCTGTCAATGTGCGACATGGGGCGTTCCTCCTCTCAATCGGCGCGCCGCCTCGCTATGCGAATAGAGGGGTGGAGCCTTTTAGAACCTGCTCGGCGCCAAACGCCGCGGGAGGCGGCGAGGTGCGCAAATGTTTGCGAATCGCCAATGAAATCGTTAGCAATCGCGTTTGTGCGCGTGGGGTATGATGCAGGCACTTATTAAATAGGGGACATCGCATGGCTAGAGCAAAAACGGTGAAGGCGGCGAGCAGAAAGGTCGGCAAGGCGGAGCCGGCGGCGACGCGGCCGGTCAAAGAGGCATTTACGAAGTCGGCGCTCATCAACCTGATCGCGGAAGAGAACGACCTTCCTCGCAAGACCGCCGTCGGAGTTTACGCGACGCTGGAGAATGCCTTTCTAGGGTCGGTTCACCCGCGGGGTATCGGCGAGTTCACTTTGCCGGGGCTTCTGAAAGTAACGCTTCGCAAGGTGCCGGCGCGGAAGGCGGGGACGCTGGTCCGCAATCCGTCGACGGGCGAGATGGTGCCGGCGGCCGCAAAGCCTGCGAGCGTGCGCGTCAAGATTCGGCCGCTATCGAAACTGAAGTCGGCGGCGATCAAGTAACGGCGTTATCTGGCCGCGGCAGGCTTGCTGATGGCTTAGATGAGAAAACCCCGCGTCTCACGGCGCGGGGACGGGCCGCGCAATGATGTTGCAGGAACCCGCGACCTTGATCAAGGACGGCGGCGTGTTGCTCTTGGCGCTATGCAGACTCCGGGCGCTTAAGAATTAGGCTAGTGGAAAACCCCGCCGGCGCCGGCGCATAATTAAGGTTAACACTGCGTGTGCGCAGGCGCACTTCGGGCGTCGCCCGCACTTGCTACTACGCCTTCATCGAACAGCAGAGGGAGGCGGTCATGTCGACTTATTTTGATTGGGAGGTTGCTCAGGAGTCAGCGCGTAGGCAATTTCGCGTGTCGGTCCTAATGGTGGCCGCGATGGCGTTCGCGGCATTCGCGATCGGCTTCGTCCTGCCCGTTAGTTCGACCCATAAGGCGACGCCAACGGCGGCTAACGGCGTCTTTGCTGGTCGCCTGATAACGGTGTCGGAGTAACTGGAACCTCTGTCGGCGCTTTAGGCGTCGACAGCCGGCTCGATTATCGACCGATCGTCATCGCCGACGCCCGAGCGGTTGACGCGTGGCGAGACGCTCTGTTGCTGAAGCGCATTCTCCGGCGGCGGACGCAGCAACAAACCCGGATTGCCGCCAGCCATCCAAGCGCTCGCATCGTTCCAGTCGAGATTCACGGCATGCACCCCTGCGCCCGATATGGCGGGCAGTCCGGCATCAGATGCACGTCGCGCGAGCCGCGCGCCAGACGAATCGACGTGACCGCGCCAGCGATGAATGGCGTCTCAGACGTCGCGCGTATCGCGTCGAAGGCGATTCTGCCGTGGTGCGCGCACCCCAGCCCGATGCACCAGACCCACGCCCCAGCGACGCGCTCGGCGCGAAGATCGGCGATGGTCGGCGGGGTGGCGCATGACGTGGAGCGTATCGGGAGCCGGCTCGCGTCGCGAAGAGGGCTCACGCTAGCTCACGCTTTCGCCGAACGGGATGGCACAAGCTGACAGGGGATCGAAATGGCCCGCCCGACGCACTCGCCCTCGCGATGAATTTTTCCGCTGGCGGGGACAGGCGTCGCTGCGGAAGGAGCCTTGTGTCCGTCCTCGCTCGACCAGGACTCGATCAGGTCCGCTCCATCGTAAAGTTCGACCCGGTGATTGTCGGTGGAATTCTTATAGCGCGCCACAACGCCGCCGAAATTGCTGCGCGCCCGGCTAGCGTCGCGATCTCGTAACGTTCCGAGTTGCTTCGCGCCTTTCCAGATGATGATGTTGAAACGTGTTTCACTCGATCGATAGGCATTCATTTTTGGAGCCCCCGATGTCGAATCGCCTGTGTTCATGCTTGCATGGCTCGGCCGATTATGACGATGGGGACTCGGCAGCTTCCTAGGGGGACGCCATCACAACCCGCCCGCACGCCGCTCGCCCACCTCAGCGCCCACTTTTTCAAGTTCTCACTTGCGGTCTGGATAATGAAATTCTTCGTAAATTACTGATTTTACTGGTGCCGGTTGCAGGATTCGAACCCGCGACCTACTGATTACAAATTTGATGGTCAGTGTTTTCTGGTCGTTTCCACAAATCTATGTGAACAGTGAATGGCTTACATTTATTGGTGTTGGACGATTTCTCTTGCTTTCCGGTAAGCGATGTCGTTTTCTGTTCTCTGCTTACCTAATGCTTACCGGGCCGGAATTAGAGGGCTCCCATGCCGCAAGGTCGAATCACCAAACGCGCGGTGGACGCGCTTAAATGCGCGGCGGGTAAAGATCGCAGCTTCCTTTGGGATGGCGCGCTAGCCGGTTTCGGCGTCGCCGCCTTCCCTACGGGCCGCAAGGTCTATGTCGCGCAATATCGCAAGGACGGACGCTCACGCCGCGTCGCCATCGGCGAGCATGGCCGTTTGACGCCGGATGAAGCCCGCTCGCAAGCCAAAGTCATCCTGGGCGCGGTGGAAACTGGCGCAGACCCTGTCGCCGAGCGTCGCGCCGCGCGGGCCGTGCGGACCTTTGGGGAAGTCGCCGCCGACTTTCTGTCGCAGCATGTCGCCGCCAAACGGAAGGGCCGGACGGGCGAAGAATATGCGGCGCTGTTGCGCGCGCGCATCCTGCCTGCCATCGGCTCCAAGCGGGTTCTCGATTTGCGGCGCGTGGACGTGGCGCGGCTTCACGCGCGCCTGTCTGAGACGCCCTATCAAGCCAATCGGGCGATGGCCCTTGTTTCCGCCGTCTGGAACTGGGCGGCGCGTCGGGACGAAGTGGCGCTCGCCGACAATCCCGCAAAGGGCATTGAGCGCTACCCGGAACAGGGGCGCGAGCGCTTTCTGACGAGTGAGGAACTGTCGCGCCTTGGCGCGGCGCTTACGGAAGGCGAAACCATCGGGCTTGCTTGGGACGTTGACGAAACGAAGCCGGGCGCGAAGCATCTGGCGAAGCCTGAGAACCGGCGCGTGAAGCTGGACCCGTTCGCCGCCGCTGCTATCCGGCTCTTAATCCTGACCGGCGCCCGGCTTCGCGAAATTCTGGACGCGCAATGGTCGCAAGTCGATTTGGAGCGGGGAGTTATCTTCCTAAGCGACTCAAAGACCGGCAAAAAGCCAATTTACCTCTCGGCGGCGGCACAAGCCGTGCTGGCGTCGCTCCCGCGCATCGAAGGCAATCCGCATATCGTCGCGGGCGCGAAGGACGGGAAACCGCGCGCCGATCTAAAGAAGCCTTGGGCGGCGGTGAAGCGCGCGGCGGACCTTGAAGGTGTGCGGCTGCATGATCTTCGCCATAGCTTCGCGTCGTTCGGCGCTGGCGCGTCGCTGGGGCTTCCCGTCATCGGCAAGCTGCTCGGCCATTCGCAGGCCGCGACAACGCATCGTTACGCGCATCTCGACGCGGACCCGTTGCGCCGCGCGGTGGACACTATCGGCGCGACGATTTCGGCGGCGATGGACGGGAACAAGGGCGGCAACGTAGTTGCTCTATCAAAGCGGACGGCTCGGCCATGAGCGCGCGGCGCAAAAGCCGCAATCGGCGCCTGCCAATCTCGGGGACGCTCGGGGCCCCGCGGAAATGGAAGCTGGGCGATGACGACTGGACACGGTTTGAAGCCGCCTATGGCGGCGCTCTATTCGATGCCGCGATGCGCGCCGAAATCGCCACGGCCATCGGGAAATATTTCTATTGGGCAGACTTTGAACCCACCGCGCCCTTTGCGACGGGGGATGGCGGCGTGATCGAAAAGCTGAAACGGGCTTCGCGGCTCGCGGAAGACCTTTACAGGGCGGTGACATCGCTTGGCGATGCAAAGCCTATTCTCGCTCCGCACTGGGAAAAATATTTCCCAGGTCAGAAAATTTCGGATGACGAATTGCCGGCTGGCGTGAGCGGCGCGGAATTGTTCGACGCGATTGCGGCATTGCCGCGCCGTCCGTATCGCCGCGACTTGCCGGAAATGGCTCATGTCATCGCCAGCGCAATAGGCGACACGCTGCGGGAGGTTGACCGCCCCGATGCGCCAGCGTTCGAGGAAGGGGAAGCGTGGGGCCTATTGGTTCGCGACCTTGAGCGGATATTCGAGGCGCGGAAATTGTCGATCGCGGCGGCGAAGGGGAACGAAGCGAATCCCGCGCCGTCGCCTTTCGTCCGTTTCATTCGTGAAATTCAAAAGTCATTCCCGCCTGATTTGCGCCGCCATGGTTCTAGTTACGACGCGCTGGCGAAAGCAATTTCCGATATGCGGCGCGATGTAAAAAGGAACCTTAAGTCGCCGCCCCCGGGATAATTAAAGTTCCTTTGAGGCAGGGAAAATGTGCGTAAATTCCGTCGTCATTCCGCAACGCAAGGAATGACCGGGAATGCAATCACCTCAATATCTCCGCCGCAAGGCCGCTGGCGAATATCTTAAAGCGAAATACGGATTCGGCTCTGAAAAGACGCTCGCGAAACTCGCGACGATCGGCGGCGGACCGCTGTTTCATAAGGCGGCAAAAGCTGCGATCTACAAGCCCGAGGATTTAGACTCATGGGCGCTCGCCAAGATTGGCAGGGCGCAAAAGAGCACTTCCGACAATGCGCGGGAGGCTGCTTGAACCATGACGCAAAAAACCAAGAACCCGGCCGCGCTGGCGCGCGCGGACCGGGCTCGGAGTGACTGCTTGGAGGCTGTCACCGCCGAGAATACCACAAATCCCAGCGCATTCCAGTTGCTCGGCAACGTCGCTGAAGGCGTTGTCACGGACCTTTCGGCTCGCCGCGTCACATACCTCGCATCGCGCTATCGTCTCGCGCCTGCGATGGCGCGCGCCGTCGAACGCCACCTGTTCGGGGAGGCGCGGCGATGATCCATCCTGAGAACAGGGACCGCGAGCTTATAGCCTGCGACTTTGTTGCCGAAGGCGCGCAATTGATGCTGGCGCTTTCGGCCGCGTTGCTGGCGTCGGCATGCGCCGTGGACCCGGCCGCCATCGAGGCGAGACTATGGGAAATCCGGCTGACGCTGATTGCGACCATTGCCAGCTGGCGCGAGGCGGCGCCGCCGCTCGATGACGACGGGGGCGCGCGATGACATATCCCCCGGACTTTTGGGATTGGTCGGAAACGGACCGCAACTCCTATTTTGCCAGCGAGGCTGCGAAGGTGCGCAACGCAAGCACGCGCGCCTATGAGCCGATCCGCGTCGCCAATGGCGCGGCCTGGCCCGTTCCGAAACCTTTGCCGAGCGGCCTCTTGCCCGTCGCGCATTTCGACATGGCGTTTCTGCCTGCAAGCGTTCGGCCATGGGTTGCCGATATTGCCGACCGGATGCAATGCCCGCCGGATTTCGTCGCCATTCCCGCGATGGTTGGGCTCGGCGCGACGCTGGGGCGGAAGGTCGTGATTCGCCCGCAAAGGCAAACGGATTGGATAGAAGTTCCGAATCTGTGGGGCCTGATTGTCGGGCGGCCCGGCGCGATGAAAAGTCCGGCGATGGCGGAAGCCCTAAAACCCTTGAATCGTCTTGAAGCGGACGCCCGCAAGGAGAACGACGCCGCGCGCAAAGCTTTTGAGAGAGAAACGGCGCTGCACAAAATCGCGAAAGACGAAGCCGCGAAGCGTGCCCGCGCGAAGATCGCGAAGGGCGAAAACGCTTCGTCCGCTCTTGACCTTGACGAGCCGCAAGAGCCGAAGGCGAAGCGCTACATCGTCAACGATACGAGCTACGAAGCCTTGGGCGAGATTCTCGCGGACAATCCCAATGGGGTTCTGGCGTTCCGCGACGAACTTGTATCGCTCTTAAAAACTCTCGACCGCGAGGAATGCGCCGCTGCGCGCGGCTTCTATCTCCAAGCGTGGAACGGGACCGGCGGCTATACCTTTGACCGGATCGTTAGAGGCAAGACGCATATCGACGCCGCCTGTCTGTCCGTCCTGGGCGGGACACAGCCGGGCCGCATCGCGGAATATATGCGGCGCGCCGTTGCCGGCGCTGGCGACGATGGTTTGATTCAGCGGTTCGGGTTGCTTGTCTGGCCCGATCAACCTCTCGAGTGGAAAGAGATTGATCGCTTCCCAGATTCAGACGCTCGCCGCGCCGCGTGGGAGACCTTCGACCGGTTGAATGCGCTTGACGCCGACGGGATCGGCGCGGAACGGGACGATTTCGAAGCGTTGCCGTTCCTGCGGTTTGACGATGCGGCGCGTGGGGTTTTCGTGGAATGGCGCGAAAGCCTCGAACGTCGATTGCGCGGCGGCGACATGTCGCCGGCGCAGGAAAGTCATCTCGCGAAATACCGGAAGCTGGTTCCGGCGCTGGCGCTGATCAACCATCTCGCCGATGGCGGAAAAGGGCCCGTTATGGAAGCGGCGACGCTGCGGGCGTTGGCCTTCGCCGAATATCTCGAAACGCACGCGCGGCGCGCCTACGCGGCAGGTAGTGAAGCGGAGACGGCGGCGGCGAGGGCGATACTGCGCCGCATCCGTAAAGGCGACCTCGCGGACGGTTTCACGGCGCGCGACGTGCATCAAAAGGATTGGGCGAACCTGACCGATCGCGCGCAAGTGAAAGCCGGGCTCGAATTGCTCGCGGACCTCGATTGGCTCGCCCCGCAGACTCAAGCAACCGGCGGACGCCCGCGCACGTGCTACACCATCAATCCGAGGGCGATGGCGTGAGCGAGGGCGCTGGCCTGAGCAAGTATCTCGACCGCTTGCGCGCCCTCGAAAGCGAAAAGCGCCTTCCTTGGCAACCTTCAAAACCCTCAAAAGTCCCTTTTGAAGGTTTTGAGGGTGACCCGCGTAAGGGGTTTTTAGAACCGCTGGGGCCTTTTGGCGTTTCTGAGGGTGAACTGGGAAAGCATGTTTCGGCGGTCGCGCCGCGCCGCTCGATGGTCTTTCGCCCAATGGTCACTCGACTGACGGACCGCTTTTGCGATTGCGGGCGATTGGCGACGCTCGCCTTCCCGAACAGTTCAGGGCGGAAGGTTTGGTTCTGTCTCGAATGTCTCAACGCCGACGGGAAAGCGTGACGATGGCGCGCTGGCGTGAACGCGCGAACCTCGACTCCGGTCTCAAGCTCGACATCAATAAATTGCTGCGCGACGGGACGCTGCAGCCCGGCGAATTGACGAGCCAAGTGACCTATTGGAGGCGAGTCGCCAATGGCGAAATTGTCGCCATCGCAATTATCGAAGCGGAAATGCGGTCGGACCGCCCGCCACGAATTTCGATCGAACATGACGGCCGGGAGCAAGGCGTTCGCCTGACATATCGCCCCCGCAATTTCGGGGGCGTGCAATGGTATTTCCTTTGTCCCGACACGGGACGGCGGGTGAGCGTGCTCTGGAAGCCTCCCGGCGCGTGCTATTTCGCGTCTCGGGAAGCCTTTGGGCGGCAAGTCGCCTATGGCTCGCAATTCCAGACCCCGCGCGACCGGGCAATTTCGGCGGCGCAATCCATCCGGCGTCGCCTCGGCGGCAATGAATGGCTTTCCGGGTTGAATGGCTTCCCACCGAGGCGATGTCCCGACCGATGTTGAAATAGGAGGAGCGGCGTTGCTCACCTTGAGCTTGTAGGCTCGGGGTGCTGATTCCACGGAAGGAAAGCAACGCCATGAACAAAGCTATCACATCGACGGCGAT
>Ga0194120_10005680_pt1 | contig 18182 bp, 13 predicted proteins | sample TA2MahCa65mmetaG_FD_148642 | JGI IMG/M metagenome (GOLD analysis project Ga0194120, IMG submission 148642) | Freshwater microbial communities from Lake Tanganyika, Tanzania - TA2015019 Mahale Deep Cast 65m | ecosystem: Environmental > Aquatic > Freshwater > Lake | place: Tanzania: Lake...
CCGGGGGCAAAAAAGGTCCGCCGGGCGCTGCCGGGCACGGCGTGGAGGCGAAAAAAGGCGCCGGCACCGCCGCTCCGCGGCTGGCCGGCGCGGGGCGGTGGATTCTGGGAGGCACCGGCGCTTGGCAAAGTCCGCGCCAATTGCCAAATTGCGCGGCTCGCCGGCCGCCCATGCCCGCGTCACCGAGGCAAGAACATGAGGAGCGCCCTGTGCATGCTGGCGGCCGCTTGGACGCTGGGTGCGCCCACGGCCGCGCTGGCCGAACAAGCCAAGGCCGCCGTGCAGCCGAGTCCGGCCTGGCCCTTTCGGGCGGCGACGACCAAGCCGGCGACGACGGCACCGGGTGGCATTGGCTTGGTGCTCGAGGCGCGCGCCGACGGGGTCTACGCCCAATCGCTGGTGCCCGGCGGTCCAGCCGCCAAGGCGGGCGCGGCCGCGGGCGACCACATCGCACGGGTGGACCAATGGCCGGTCCCAGCCGGCATCAAGGTGCCCGAGGTTGCCGAACACATCCGCGGAACGCCCGGCACGACGGTCGAACTGGGGGTCAAGCGCGGGGGGCGCGATGTGGTGTTGACGGTCACCCGTGTGGCGCTCCATCGGCTTTTTCCAGAGACGAGCAAGGACATCATGGTGGTTCGCCCCGGGTTTTCGCTGCTGGCCAGCGGCGCCGCGCACACCGTCGGCGTGCACTTTCCGCACGCGGGCAAGGCGGGAGAACCGTTGCACTACGACTGGGCGGTGGCCCCGGCGACCGAGGCCGCGGGCGGAGCGGGGAGCCAGCACGGCCAGGGGCTGATCCTGGTCGGGTCGGACGACACGGCCAACCTGCCCATCGCCGACTGGCGGCTCGCGCTCAAGGTCCAGCCGGACGGCGCCGTGTACGTCTTCTCGAGCAACTTGCCGGTCCACGAGCCAGCGGGCGACTGGCGGACGGTGGCGCCCCCGTGGCCGACCCTGGTCAAACCCCGCAGCAATCCCGCAGCGCGGGTCGTGCGCTGGGAGGGCCCGGAGCGCCTCAAGGTCCAGCTCTCGGCCGAGGGCAAGCCGCTGGCCAGGGTGCGTGCGACCCTCAAGTTGGCCGATGCGGCGGGCGTTGCGCTCGATACCCGGACTGCGCTGACCGACGGCCAGGGCATCGCGGCCTTCCAAGTGCCGGCCGGCGCGTACAAGGTCCAGGCTCTGGCGGCCTCGGCGAGCGGACCGGGATCGGACGCACACGTGACCCATGATCTGCAGGCAAGCGACGCCACCGCCAAGGCCGGCGACGCGTCGCCCCTGGTCGTCGCCCTCACGCCCAAGCCGGCCCCGCCACCCCAGCAACTGACCTGGGGCAGCGATCCGCGGGTCGGTCAGGGCCTGCCGGCCCTGGAGGTCCAGCGCTGGTTTGGCCTCGACAAGCCGCCCGCGACGTTGGCGGGCAAGGTGTTGCTGGTCGATGTCTGGGCGACGTGGTGCGGGCCGTGCCGCTTCACCGCGCCGCTCGTCAACGAACTGCACGCGCGCCTGGGCGCCAAAGGCTTGCAGGTGGTGGCGCTGAGCGTCGACAAGGACGAGGCGGCCATCGAAGCCTTCGCCAAGGAGCAGTTGCCGGGTGGCGTGCCCATCGCCTGGGCCGGCCCGGACGCGATGGAGACCCTGGAGACGGAAAGCGTGCCCACCTTCTTCGTGGTGGACGAGAGGGGACGCATCCGCGGGGTCCACAAAGGCATGGGCTGGGATGTGGCGTCGGTGCAGGCTTTCTTGGAGAGCCTGCTCGCCGAACGGGGCAAGAAGTAGCCGAGCGCCGCGCGCGAGGGCCGCTGCGGTGCGGCCGACGGCTTGGCGCTACGCCTGCGGCGCCTCGGCTTTGCGCGCGTCGGCGCGGGCACGGAAGAACTCGACGACGACCGGAATCACTGAAATCACGATGATCGCCAAGATCACGTACTGGAAGTTGCGCTTGACGGCCGGCATCTGACCAAAGAAGTGCCCGGCCAACGTGAACGACAGCACCCACGCCACAGCGCCGATGACATTGAACGACGCAAACCGCCGATAGCCCATGGTGCCGACGCCGGCCACGAACGGCGCAAATGTGCGGATGATCGGGATGAAGCGCGCAAAGATGATGGTCTTGCCGCCGTGCTTCTCATAGAAGGCGTGGGTGCGCTCGAGGTGGCGCTTGTTGAGCAACCACGAGTCCTCGCGCTTGAACACCGCCGGACCGATGCGCCGGCCGATGGCGTAGTTGACGGCGTCGCCCAGTACCCCGGCGACAATCAGCAACACCATCACGCTCCAGATTTCCAGCGGCGACCCGGGCAGGGCGGTCAGCGCGCCCACGGCGAAAAGCAGCGAGTCGCCGGGCAGGAACGGCGTGACCACCAACCCCGTCTCGCAGAACACCACCGCGAAAAGGATGGCGTTGAGCCACAGGCCGAACTGGTTGGCCCACTCGACCAGGTGCTTGTCGAGGTGCAAGAAGATGTCGATGAACTGGGCGATGAGGTCCATGGCGCTCCGCGGCCGGCAGAAGGGGCGCGAAGGGTAGCGGGGGTTGGGGCAAAAGCAAGGTCGGCGGTGAGCCCTGAGGAGACGTGGTTGATCGGCCAAAGACCCGGGCAAGGGAGAACCGTAGTGCCGCGCTCGGGTCAGCCATCGCCCCGCAGGTCCACACCGACGATGCGTCCCAGCACTGCGCGCACCTTGGCCGGGTCCAACCCTTCGGACTGGGCCTGCGCCAAAAGCGCGTCATGGATTTCCCGCTCGCGGGCTTCGTCGCGGCGCGGCAGCCCTTGGGCATCCTTGACCGCCCAGGCGCGCGCCACCAGGTGCGCCCGCCTCGCCAGGAGCGCAACCAACTGCCGGTCGACGGCGTCGAGTTCGCCGCGCAGGTCGCGCAACGCATCGTTCACGGCGTGGCCCCCAGTACCCGAAACGTACCTTGGGTGACGCCAAACTGTTCGTGGACGCCGACCCGCCGCACGGCTGTAGCGGGGTCGCAACGGCCAGCCAACAGGTCGCGGTAGGCATCGAGTACGCGGCGCACCTGATCGGCGGACTCGTGCACGAACTCGGCGCGGAAGCGCCGCACTCCGGCGGCCAGCAGCCCCGGGACCAGACGGGCCGCTGTCTGCGCCTGGGCGTTGAATACCGTGTTGCGGCAACCGACATCGACCACTACCGGGTGCACCTGGCGCAGGTGGTCGCGCAGGCCGAGGCGGTGTCGTTCGCACGGCCGGCCGCAGTCGCGAAAGTCCTTGCCCTGGCTCAAGGTGTGGGCGTACACGCAGTGTTCGGTGTGGAAGGTGGCGATGTGCTGGTGCACGACCACCTCCATGCGGCGTGGCGGGATGTGCCCAAGCAGGTGGTGCAACTGGCGCTCATCGAGGTCATGGGCGGCGGTCAGCGTCTGGGCGCCCCAGCCAAGCAGGTGGTTGGCGGTGACCGAGTTGGTGACGTTGAGGGAGAAATCGCCGCGGATTTCCGGCTTGTCGGCGTCGGCCAGCCGCGCGAAGTGCACCAGCGCACCCCAGTGGCGCACCAGCACCGCGTCGGGTCGCAAGCGCGCGAAGCGGCGGTCGAACCCGTCCTCGCCGGGCTTTTGCACGCGCACGGTGGCGATGCACACCCGCAGACCGGCGGCGCGGGCCTTGTCCACGGCGCGGGTCAGCCCCACCAGGTCCATCCAGTCGAGGATGACCTCGGGCATTTCGGCGGCGACGACGGCGTCGAGTTGTGCGTCGGTCCGCACCAGTGGCAGCAGCTCCGGCGCCAGGTCGGGGGCCGGCGCTGCGACCGTGGCCTGAACCAGCCGCTCGACCGCGCGATGGGGATCCAGCACCACGGCATGTCGAGCGACGGCGAGCACCCGCGCCTCGAGTTCGCCGACTGCGCGGCGGCGCAGGGCCTTGAGCGCGCTCACGGGCAGCCGGCACGGCACGCCAGAGAAAAGCACTGAGGACAAATGGAAGGGCGTGGCGCCCAGGGCGCCCAGCTTGTCGCGCAGCACCCCCTCGGTCAGCCCGGCACCCTCGGCCGCTTGCAGCGTTTCGTCGCTGTGGACCGCGACGCAGACGGACCGGCCGACCGGCCCGATCGCCGTCCAGGTGGTGCGCAAGGGCTGCCCAAGGTCACCGTGCGCGGTCATTGCCACCGCGATGCGGCCAGCCGCGACCTCGCCCGCCCGCACCCGCCCAGTCTCGCGGTCCGAGCGCGTGTCGGCGGTCGCCCACACCTTGTCGCCTGCGCGCACCGCCGACAGATCAACGCCGCGGCCCAGTGTCAGCCACCAGCCGTCAGCGGTCGGCTCCACGGCGAACAACGGCCCACCGGGTTCGTCGCGCTCGGGGTGGCCGCCGTCGAACCCAACGCCCAGACCGGGTTTGGGGGTCACAGGTTGGGGCGCACAGTCGGGTTGGGCGGTGCGAACCGTCGCCACCACCCGCGCGCGCTGGCCGGAGCGTTCGGCGACCGTGCCCAGCAAGACGCCGCGGTGTTTGGGAAAGCGGCCCTCGACCAGGTGCTGGTGGTCGCTGCCGCGCAAGAAGCCCGGCGAGAACCCGCGGCTGTAGCTGAGCGCCATCCGGGTCAGCGCCGCCGCGACCTCGCCTGACGCGCACGGCTGACCCGCGCCGATCCGGTCCAGTTGCTGCCGGTAGCCGGCGACGGCGGTGGCCACGTATTCCGGCCCCTTTTGGCGGCCTTCGATCTTGAGCCCGCGGACGCCCGCCTCGGCCAACTCGGGCACGGTGGCCAGGCCGGCCAGGTCCAGCGGGCTCAGCAGGTAGCGCACGTCGCCGAGGTCGCGCACGCGGCCGTCCACCACGAGATCGTAGGGCATCCGACAGCTTTGGGCGCACTGGCCGCGGTTGGCCGATCGGCCGCCCCACGCTTCGCTGGTCAGGCACTGACCCGACCAGGCCATGCACAGCGCGCCGTGCGCGAACACTTCGAGTTCCAGAGGCGTGCCGGCGGCGTACTGCCGGATTTCCGCCACCGACAATTCGCGCGGCACCACCACGCGCACGACGCCGAGGGCCTGGGCAAAGGCGGCCGCCTCGGGGCTCGACACCGTCATCTGCGTCGAGGCGTGCACGTGCAGCGTTGGCGCGATGCTCCGCGCCAGCAGCGCGACCGCCGGGTCCTGGACAATCAGGGCGTCGATGCCGGCGCGCGCCGCCGCCGCGACCATGGCGGCGACCACCGGCAGTTCCTCCTCAAAGACCAAGGTGTTCAGCGTCAAGTAGGCCTTGCACCCCGCGCGGTGGATGCGATCACACAACGCGGGCAGGTCGGCCAGCGCGAAATTGGCGGTGCGGGCCCGGGCATTGAGGCCTTCGGAAAGCCCGAAGTACACCGCGTCGGCGCCTGCCTGCAGGGCGGCCTGCAGCGCCCGTTCGTCGCCAGCGGGGGCCAGCAGTTCGGGCATGGGCGTTCGGCCGTCGCTTTGCGCAGGAGCGGTCACCGGCTATCTCTTCGACCGCATGCGCAGGTGGTTGCCGTGCGCCTGGTGGCTGAGTGCCGCCCGCGCGCCGGGCTGGTTCTCAAGGTCCAGCACGGCGGGCCACCGGTTCGCCGCCAAAACGACCAGGCCGTCGGGCCAGCGGACGAGGTCCATCACGGATGCCACCGGCGCGCAACGCAAGCGGCTGGCGGCGCTGGGACGACGAACAGCGCAGCGAGGGTGCGAGACGGCATCGGCAGCTCCGGGCGACCCGACTCGGGCCGGCGCAGGGCGAAGGTAACAGGGCGGCGCGGCGCCGTCGACAATCACGAGGCCTTCCACACCCCCGAAGCCTGCACCAGCCGCGCCGTGCTCGTGCGCAAGCGCCGCGCCAACACCCGGATGATCTCCCGGGCCACTTGCGGCTTGCGCTCCATGATTTCGTCGAGGTCGGCCCGAGCGATCCGCAGGAGCGTCGTAGGTTCGGCACAAACCGCAGAGGCCGAACGCGGCTCGCCGTCCAGCGCCGCCAGTTCGCCGAACACTTCGGGCGGGTGCAGCGTGGCAATCGGGGCCCCGCCGTCGGCCAGTACCACGCTGCCGCGCACCACCAGGTAGATGTCCTGGCTGGGGTCGCCCTTGCTGAACACGGTGGCGTCGGGGCCGAGCGACAATTCGTTGGCGGTGGAGGCAATCTGCAAGAGGTCCTCGCCGGCCACGGCGTCGAAAAGCGACACGGCGCGCAAGAACTGTACGCGCTGCAAGAGGGGCACCTGGCGGCTGGCGGTCGCAAACTGTTCGGGATGGGTGCGGGCCATGGTTTCTCCAAAGGCGGCAACGGCGCAGGTGCGGAGCCAGTCGTCGCCGGCCGGACCCATCACGCATTGCAACGGGTCGGTGGCGGCGGTCTGGTCCAGGTCGGGGCGCTGGCGGAGCAGCCGATAGCGTTCGCGCAAGCTCTGACCGTCGAGGACCAGCAGGACGTCCGGGCGCAGCGATTCGGGCAGCGCGGCTTCGAGCAACTCCAGCGCGGCGGCGAGGTGCTTGGGTTCGCCGCGGCGACTGTGGTGCCAGGCCAGTTCGACGACGCGCGGGTCGCACAAGAGCGCCAGGTGCGCCGCCATCCGGCGCTGGCACAGCGTGACGCGGGCGGCCACTTCACCACAAAACAGGCCCAGGCCGCCTTGGCTCGGCAGGCGGTCGCCGTTGCGGTGGGCGATGCCGGCCAGCACCAAGGTAGCCTGCAAGGCCGAGCGGATTTCAGCCTCGACCGCCGCCAGCACGGCGGGCACGGGCACCTGGCCGAGGGTGCCGCGCCGCTGCCGTGCGGCCATCGCCTTGGCGGCCCGGTATCGGACCGAGCGCTGCGGGCTGGTCAGCAGGTGACCCAGCAACGCCGCGCCATGGGGACCATCCGCAGTGCCAAGCGCCACCGCTGCCGAGATTTGACCGCGCGGGGACAAGCCATCGAGGACGCCGGCCGAGGCTTGCAAGTGCGCATCGGGGACGGCGGCCAGGACGTCGATGGCCAATGGGGCGCGCGCGGGATGGTCCAGCGCCGCGTACACCGCAGCCAGTGCCCGCGGATGGGGCAGAGCGGCCAAAGAGGTCAACGCGGTGGCGCCTACGGTCTGGTCCGGGTCGCCCGCCCCGCGCAGCGCAAGGTCGAGCGCGCCGGCCTGTGTGGACCGCAACACGCCGATCGCCCACAGCGCCGCCGCGCGCACCTGGGGGTCCGGGTCCGCCGCAGCCGCGCGCAGTTCGGCCATTGCGCCGCTGCACGGTCGATCGCACGCCGCGCCTTGTACCTCAGGCCCAAAGTTCGCGCCGGGTTCCGGCGCGCCCCCTTCATGCAACACGCATCTAGTTGGCGAAATCGATTGAGGATTTGTGGAGGAATCACGGCCCGTATCCCGACGCGAATTTGGGGTTTCGCCTACCAGGCACGCTGGTTCGCCTTTGCAGTGATCTTGCAGTTGCCCGACCCAGCGCAGCGCGCGAACGTCGACCGCCTCGTCGTCGTTGGCATTGCGCACGGCGATTTGCCAACTGCCGCTGACCCGCAGCAGGCCCCCCAAGGCAGTTCGCCGCAGTTCCGGGTCTGCGGCATGGCGCAATGCCGTACACAGCGTGGCGGTGTCGGCGTGACGGGCCGTCCGGCACAGCGCACCAAGGGCATGGCGCTGCAGCTCGCGGTCGGGCAAGGTGCACACGCCCACCAGCGCCGCCCTGGCTTTGGGGCTGGCGGTACACTGCGCCAGGATCTCGGCCGCCAGGATTTCGCGGGCGCGGTCGCCGCAGTACAGCTCGTTGGACCACAGTTGCACTTCTTCGTCGTCCAGGCGGTGCACGTCGTCCAGGTCGAGCTTTCTGTGGTCGATGGTCTTGCGCAAGAGCCCCGCATAGGCCTGCCGCAGCACCACGCCCGCCACGTAGTAGCCCAGGCCGCCCAGGGCCACGCCGACCAACGCCACGACGTGCAGGTCCACGCCCGGTGCCGCCTTGAGTGCCAGCCCCCCCCAGCGCATAGAACGCCGGGGCGATGACCCCCTTGACCAGCGCATTGCCCTGGGCGCGCGCCGCGCCGGGCAAGGCCGTCTGCATCTGGCCGCGCGCCGCCGAGCCGAGCGAGCTTTCGGTCACGCGGAACGCGCCCCTGGCCAGCACTGCGGTCGCAAAGCTCGGGTGCGCGGCGAGGCCGAGGCCGAATACCAGCGCCGCCCCGGGCGGGATCTGGGCCGTCGCCGAGCTGCCCAGCCGCGCCAAGATGCGGCCGGCCACCAGCGGCGCCAGCAGCGACACCGCGCCAGTGACACCAAAGAAGGCGCCCATAAAGGCAGCGATGCGCTCCTTGGTCTGCAACTCGGCCTGCGCGGTGGCAAACAGCACGTAGTCCAGCACCTGCTCGGTCAGCAGGCCTACGGTCGCCAGCACCGCCAGGGTCCGCAACAACGGCTCTGCGCCCAACTGCCGCCAGCCCGACCCCAGCGCATTCCAGAGGCTAGCCTTGCCCGAGGCCGGGCGCGCCCGCGCGATGTCCACCCGCCCAACCCACGCCGCCAAGAGGCCCGCACCGAGCAACAGACCCGCCGCCAGCGGCACCAGTTCAGCCGCACCCAGCGTATGGCCCAGCGGCCCGGCCAGGAATCCTCCAAGGGTCCATCCCAAGCCCGCGGCGTTGCCAACCAGTGGCAGCAGGCGCTTGGCACTGCGCACGTCCAACGCCTCCGTGGCGACCGACCAGCCTTGCACCACCACCACACCGATCGAGGCCTCGACCAACACGTACAGCGCAAGCGCGTCTTGCCGCCAGCAGAAAAGCGCCCATCCGGCGACGAAGAGCGCACCGACGGCGACCGACAGGCCCACGAAAAGCTGCACCGGCCCCGTGCGCCCGGCCAACGCCGAAACCCCAAACGATGCCAGCGCCAAGACCACTGCCGACATCACGAACGCGTCGGCGATGCGGTCGCGCGGAGCGCTGGCCAAGAAGATCCCCTGCTGCGCCGCCTTGGCCAGGGCGACCGTCAGCGTCAACAGCAAGATGAGCCCGAAAAGCCGAGCGGTGCGCGCCCCCTCGCCGTGGCGGATGCCGAGCGCTTGCCACAGCCGTGGGGTCATACCGACGGCTCAGTGCCCGGTGGGTGTCGCGGCCGAAGGCGTGGCGGCATGCGGTTCAGGGGCGCGGCGGCGGCTTGCCTCGTACGACCAGGCGGGCGGCGGGTCGAGTGGCGCGCGCACCTGACAGCCGTGGTTGACGGCGACGGGACCGTCGGGCACCAAAAAACCGTCGTTGAACCCGGGCTTGCCGGTGACCTCGGTCGGCCCTGGGCAGCCCTGCTCGATCCAGGCGCGCAGCAGGCCCAGCTCTTGATCCGTCATCGCCGGCAGACCCATGGGCATGCCCAGCAGGCCTTGCGGAAACGGCGGGCGCTCCCAGTCGCTGCCCGGCGGCAGGTTGTCGCGCAGGTGTTCGACGCGGCGTTGGACCATGGTGGCCAGGATGCGCGGCATGGTCTCGCCCGGCAGCACCTCGAACACGCTGTAGCGGTCGCCCTGCTTGCCGCGGGCGCCAAAGACCGCCCGCTCGTAGGTGCGGAACGACAGCCCCAGCCCCGCGTAGCCCAGGCCGCCGCCGTTGCCCGGGCCGGTGTCGTTCTCGTGCTCGTTCATGTGGCAGTGGACGCACACCTTGCCGAGCACGCGCTCCTTGACTTCGGCCCAACCGACCGGGCGGGTCGCGGCAGGCGGCAGCACCGCCGGCAGGGCCGTGGGCGCGGGCTGCAACGCTGGGTCGGCGTGGAAAAGCCAGTCGCGCAGCACCTCGGCTTCGCCCTGGGTCAGGCCCAGGCGCGGCATTTTGGCGTCGGCCTGCACGCTTTGCGGGTTCACGAGCCACGCCACCACCACCGAGGGCGCCATGCGGTCGCGCACGAAGCGCAGATTGGGCGCCAGGTCATTGGGCGAGGGCTTGCCGCGTACGGGCGCGGCCGGTTTCTGGTCGAAGGCGACAGTGCCGAACGCATGGCAGGTCGCGCAGGCCTTGCTGGCAAACAGTGCCTTGCCTTGGGCCAGGCGCTCTGGGCTCGGCTTGGGCGGCGGCGCTTCCGCGGCGAACTCGGGCGCGGCCGGGTCGGGCACGTCGGCCACCGCGGCAAAGTAGCGGGCAATCTGTTTGGTTTCGGCGTGGGTCAGCGCCGTGCGGATCATGCTCTCGCTGGCATGAGGGCGCAGGTCGAACGGGTCCTTGACGTAGCGGCCAATCCAGTCGGGGCGGACGCGGGCGCCGAGCCGCGACAGGTCTGGCACCTGCAAAAGGTGTTCGAGGTTGGAGAGATAGCGCTGCAGGATCGCCTCGCCGTGGCGGCTGGCGATGTCCTGGTAACGCTTGGGCTGGTTCGGCAGGTCAAGCAGGAAGGTGTGGCACTTGACGCAATCGTTGGGCCGGCCGTGGCTGGGCAGGCCGTCGAGCGTGTGGCAGCGCGTGCACTGGTGCCTGTGCAGGGCGGCCTTGCCCTCGGCGATGGCGGCGGCGCGGCGGTCAAGCGGCCAGTGGCGGCCGGCGGTCTTTTCCAGGGCGGCGAGGTCGACCGGCGCGGCGTTGGGGGGCGCTGGCGGCGGAACCGCGACCGGTGCAGGCGGGTCCTTGCACGCCCACCCTGTCAGCGCCATCAGCGGCGCCAGCGCCAGGCTCAAGGGGTACCGTCGGATGCGCGCGTCTGACATCGGTTCCGCCTGCGCGCCGAGAGCCAACGCCGGCCGGGCGATGATGCGCTGTCGCAGGCCGGGGCGTCAAACCGAACCTTGCCGCGCGCCGCAAACCGTGTCACAACGGTCTTGCGCGCAGCCTGCGCGGAAGGTCCACCGATGGCCGCGCCCGTGTGCGCCGCCACGCACGCCTTGCTCGGTTTGACGCCAGCGACGCCGCCGGGCCCGCTGACCGGTCTCGTGGTCGCCGTGGCCGACGGCGACACCCTGACGCTGCGGGTCGATCGCCGCCAGGTCAAGGTGCGGCTGTGGGGCATCGACGCGCCCGAGAAGGCCCAGGCCTTGGGTCGCGCTGGCTCGGCACCGCGCCCGTCGTCCAGACACCAAACCCGGCCCGCACAACGCTACGCCCCCATGGACCGCCTCGTACACGAGCCCGCGGTAGGCGAGCTTGGCGGTCAATTCCTCGGGCGCAAGGCAGACGCACTCCAGCGGGCAGGGGCCGCGCCAGAGGTCGTAGGACCGCATGACCCAGACGCCGCGGCGGTCAAATGTCAGGCCGGCAAAGGCCGGCGACACCAGCAAGAGGTCGAGGTCGCTGTCGACCAGCCAATCGCCGCGCACGCGCGACCCGAAAGCCCAAGCCGCGGTCACCGAAAACGGCAGGCACGCCAGCCATCTTCGCGCCTGGTCGAGCAACGCCGGCAGGTCCTGCTGGGGTGTGGCGGTCATGTCTGGCCGGCACTGCGGCTGAGGCGCCAGGCCTGCACCTGTCGGGCGTGTTCCAAGGCCCTGCCTGGGGGCTGGCGTCGAACCACCGAGCGATGGCCCAGCGCGTTTCGGGCACGGACCTTGCGATCGCCTTGCGACAACCCTGCCGTCCCTACCCCGCAACCCGGCGCCCATGCTACGCTGCCCGCCCGCGCCGCCGACAAGCGGCCTCTGTTTGCCGATGACGCGCCAGTTCAACACCGCCGGCCCGAACAGGCTCGCCGAGCACTACACGCTGCCGCCGCTCAGTCGCCTGCCGCCGGATACGGAGCAACTGGTCCACGACGGTTTCTACTTCGTGCTGCACGGCCCGCGCCAATCGGGCAAGACCACGAGCGTTTTGGCCCTGGCCGAGCGGTTGCGGGCCGATGGCCGGTACGCGGTGATTTTCTGCAGCGTCGAGGACGCGCGAACCGCGCACACCCAAAGCGACGTTGTGGGGCTCGTCATCGACGACCTGCGACTCGCTGCCCAGCGCCAACTGCCGCCGTCGGAACAGCCGCCGGTGGAACAACCGGCCGACCGCGCACTGGCGGGCAGCCGCCTTTACCAGTTCCTGTCGCGCTGGAGCGGGACTTGCAGGCGACCGTTGGTGCTGTTCATCGATGAAATCGACTGCCTGCATGACGACGGTCTTGTCTCCGTCCTGAGCCAATTGCGCAAGGGCTACGCCGAACGCCCCGCCGCCTTCCCGCAAAGCGTGTGCATCTTTGGCATGCGCGACGTGCGCGACTACAAGGTGGCGTCGGGCGGTTCGGAGCGCGCCGGCACCGCGAGCCCGTTCAACATCAAGCGCGAGTCGGTCACGGTGCGGCTGTTTTCGCGCGACGAAATCGCGACGCTCTACGCCCAACATGCCGCCGAGACCGGCCAAGCCTTTGCTCCGGCGGCCATCGAGCGCGTCCTGGAACTGACCGGCGGCCAGCCGCTGCTGGTCAACGCCCTGGCCCACGACGTCGTCGCCAAGCAGCGCTGGCAGGGACCCGTAGACGTGGCGCAAATCGACGCCGCCAAGGAGCGCATCATCTTGCAGTGGGGCACCCACTTCGACAGCCTGATGGCACGGCTGCGCGAGGACCGCGTGCGGCGGGTGCTGGAGCCGATCCTGGCCGGCGCGCTGGTGCCGGTCGACGCGGAGGACCTGCGCTATTGCCGCGACATGGGCCTGGTCGACGACAGCCGGCCGCCGCGCGTGGCCAACGCCATCTACCGCGAAGTCGTCGCCCGCAAGCTGACCGAGAACGCCCAAATCGGCGTGCCCCAGGCGCCCCACCGTTGGCGCGCGGCCGACGGTCGCCTCGACATCGCCAGGGTGCGCAGCGGTTTCGCCGAGTTCTGGCGCGAGCACGCCGAGGGCTTTGTGCGGGCCGAGAACTACCACGAAGTCGCGGCGCAGCTTGTCTTCATGGCGTACCTGCAAGCGGCGGTCAACGGCGGCGGCCACGTGGACCGCGAGTACGCCGCCGGCATGGGCCGCATCGACATCCTGGTGCGCTGGCCGGTCGCCAGCGACGCCGGCGTGGTGGATCTGCACGGCGCGCGCTTTGAGCGCCACCTTTTCGAGCTCAAGGTCTGGTACCAAGGCAAGGCCGACCCGCTGCCCGAGGCGCTGGCGCAGGTGGCCGAATACGCCGCGCGGGTGCCGTGCACGTCGGTGTCGGTGCTGGTGTTCGACCGCCGCGAGGCGACGCTGCGCAAGCCGTGGGCCAAGCGCATGCGGGTGCTCGGCGAAGTTGGGTCGGCCGGCGATGCGGCGGTTTGGGGCTGGCGGGGGTAGGGGACTGGAAAATAATAAGTCGATCACTCTCACATCAGGACGGAGCCGCGAGTCGGACCTTTGGTCCGCGAGCTGGCGACCCACGGAGCAAGCAAACGGGCCCGAGAAATGATTGAGTAAATCATTTCCTGGCCCTAGGGGCCCGCTCACGGCCTTCGGCCCAAACAGTGCCGACTTCAAACTGGAGGGTCAGGTCAGGTTGTGCCGCCGGCTGGCTGGCGCCTACATCTCGATCCCTTTGGCCAAACACTCGCTTTGCGCCGACGTCCCCGCAACCATCAGCGGCCACTTCCAAGCCAAGAAGCCCGGCGAGCCCCTGAACTGAAAGGGTCTGCTGGCCTGCGCACCGCACGTGCAATCGGCGCACCTGCCCCCAAACCCTAGAAACTCCCCCCAAACGCCACCTGCCCAAACCACACCCGCCCGCCGTGCTCGAGCGCGCCCACAGGGTCGTTGGGGTCGCTGGCCAGCGCCAACCGCCGCGTCGCCGCCTGCATCTGCACCCCCAGATCCACGAAAAGCGCCCCCGGCGTGTCGCCTTCGTCGCGCCCCGCCGCCGCCAACTGGTCCACCAACCGCTGCGCCAGCGACCCGAAGCGGTAGCGAATCCCCGCCGCGCCGACGTGGGTGTCGCTGTCCAGGTACTTGAACGGCCCGGTGGCCCGCGGTGCCGGGGTCGGCCGAAAGCGATAGGCGGCGCGCAGTTGCCAGTCGGCCGCCACCCGCCACTCGACGCCCAGCGCTGGCGACCAAGTGTCGCGAAAGCCCAACTGCAAGGGCGGTGTGTCGGTGCCGACGTCCAAGATGTCTTGTAGACCAAAGGCGGCGGGCGCCTTGCCGTGGACGTCGAGCGACACCTGCGGCGACGGGTCGGGCGCTTGCGACCAGCGCGCAAAGGTCAGGTCGGCGCTGAGCAAAAGCGTCCGCGTCGGCCGAAACGCCGCGCCCGCGTTGAAGGTGTCGGGCGAGAACAGCGTCTCGTGCGACAGCCCGATACCCAGGCCCAGGTTGTCGCCAAAGGCCACCTGGCTGGGGATGCCGTAGCTGAGCGAGATGCGCTGCCGATAGCTCAAGCCCAGGCGCCAGTCGGGGTGCGGCGCAACGGCCAGGCCGGCGGTCAGGCGCGCGCGCGGTTCCAGACCGATGCCAATCGAGGCCCGGTCCATGCTGTGGTTGGTCGGGTTGACGCGCAGGTCGATCTCGGCGTTGAGCGACGCCAGCACCTGCACACCGAGACCCAGCGACACGGCATCGGTGACCTTGCCTGCCAGCCCGAAAAGGAACGCCAGACGGTCCGACATGCCCTCATACAGCGGAAAGCTCGGCGCCTGCGGGTCCGGCCCGGAAATGCGGATCAGGTGGCCATTGGGCAACGCCAGCGCCACGCCGACCGCCATGCGGTTGCGCAAGATGCCGCCCAACGGGTAGTTCCAGCCGAGCGCGAACGCTTGGGTGTCTTGGGGCAGTGCCGCCGACCGAAACGAGAAACCGCCCGGGTGTTGCAAGCTGCACGCAGTGTAGCTGCCGGTACACACGGGTTTCTGTTGCTTGACGTACAGGCCCGACGCCATCGCGCCGTAGCCCAGCCACGCCCCGGCCAACGGCGCATCGACCAACATCGCCGGGTTGTGGAAGGCCGCCTCTCCGCCTTGTGACGCCGCTGTCAGCGCGCCCGCAAGCCCGGTGCCGCGGGGTCCGGCGCCAAAAAGCTCGAACGTGCTGGCGGCGGCCGATTCGGCGCGCAGCAAACACGCGGCCGCCAGCGCTAGGACTTTGGCTTGCACGGTTGGGTCACCAGGTCGCCGAGCAGGCCGAACACGCCAGTGAGCGCATCGGACTTCAACAGGTCCACCAGTTCAGGCAAGGCTTCGACCGCCACATCGGGCCGCAGCACCAGACCCAGGAGCTGGGTCCACGCATCGGTCGCAGCCGGCTGGGTCGCCAGGACATCGGTCGAATAGGCCAGCAACGTCAGGAATGGCTCGCTTTGCACCGGCCCCGCCGGCATGCGCTTCTGCAAATCGATGGTCACCAGCACGTCGTACAGGTGCCCGGCAATGCGCTGGTCGGGGTCCAGCCGCAGCAGGCACCCGGCAAAGGCTTGCAGGGCCCGCCGCGCCTGGTCTTCGTCGGCCGGCTTGTTGCCGAGCAGCGCCACCACCAACAGATCGCGCAAGGCGCCGAGCGCACCGGGCTTTTCGGCATCGACCAAGTGATCCAGCGTCACCAGCAACGGCCGGCCGTCGAACCCGGGCAGGCTCAAAGCGGTGGCGAGGTTGGCGACCAGCGTCTGGAACCCCTTGCGGCCCTGTGCGCCGCTTTGTTGCAGGCTGTTGAGCACATTGCCCAGGCTCAGCACCTGACCGGCCGACGACGAACCCGCTCCCAGCAAGGCGTCGACCGCGGGCGCCGTGCGCGGGTCGCGAAACACCCGGGCGCCGAGGACGAAAAGCTCGCCGGTCAGACACTTTTGCGCCACCGCCGAAAAGGCTGTCAACTCCGCAACCTGCGGCGGCAGCGGCGGGTGGGCGCTGGGGTCGCCGGGCAGCGTCTCGAGCAGCGCCACGATGAACGGCAAGATGGCGCCAATGCCCTCGGGCGCCAGCAACTGCGGCAACTTCTCGGCCGTGCCCGCCGGCAGCGCATCGGCCACCGACAGGACCAATTGCACGAACGCCTTCTGGCTTGCCGGGTCCAGGCGGGTGCGAATGACGTGGGCGATGTGCTGGGTCTTGCCGGCCTCGGCGATTTTGGCCAGGGGCGCCAGGCGTTCGTCGATGGTCTTGCAGTGGCTGCGCGGCGGATCGGGCGGAGCCGAGTCGTATTCGGCCCCGCAGCCGCTGGCCCAGGCCCAGATCGCGGCGCACGCCAGCCAACGTCCCACCCTCATGGCACACTGCGCTCGCCCGCCACTGCTGGGTCGGACAGCGTCAATGACCACGCCTGCACCGGCCCCAGACTGCCCGACCGCTCCAGGGTGTCGCGCAGCGCGCGTGCTGCGAGGTGCGGTTGGGCGGCGGCGATCTCGGCCAACACCACCAGCGCGGGCGCGCCGTTGACGCGGATGCGGTCGAGCGTGGATTCCGGCGGCGGCGTCTGCAAGAGGTCTTGTAGCAGCACCATCTCGCGCGGGCTGGCCTTGGCGCGCACGGCCAGCGGCAGCGCCCCTTGCTCGGCCTGCATCTCGCCTCGCGGCAGGGTCAGCCACACCGAGGCGCCGGCGAACGCGCCCGCCGGCACGGGCCCCGAAAGCAGGGCGTGGACGAGCGCCAAGTCTGCGGGACGCAGCGCCGCCTCGGCGAGGGCAAGGCGGTTCCAGCGCAAGAAGCCCGGGTCGGCTGGTCGCACCATGGGCAGCAACTGCACCCGCGTCAGCGTCTGGCGGTCGCGGGCGGCGTTGCCGAGCTTTTGGGCTGCAGCTTGCAGGGCCGGCCCATCGGCGCTGGTCAAGACCGCGCCCGCGGTGCCCGCGACGCCGAGCGCCCAGCCCAACGCGGTATCCCAGTTGGGCGGGAGCAGCGACGCCCTCCACCCCGCCTCTGCGCACATCGCCCGCGCCTCGGCCACCGCGTTGGCACCCACCTCGTCGTTGGTCGAGGTCGACAGCCACACCGTCCACACAGCGCCACCGCGCGCCTCGGGCTGCATCGGCCAGGGCACGCCGTCGAGCCCGGCCGTGCCGAGCGCGCCCACGACGTTGGCGATTTGGCGCAGGCGCAACAGCAGCGCCGCGAAGTCGCCCGGGCTGGCGGGTTGCCGACCGGGCTCGCGCACCAAGACGAACCGGTAGGCCGCCTCGACAGACTGCGGGTGGAGCGTGACGCCCTGCGCCTGGCCGACTTGGCCCCGGCGCCAATTGGCTTCGTGGTCGGGCATCCGCGCGCCGGTGGCGTTGGCGCCGGCTTCGATCAGCAAAACCGGTGCGGCGTTGCGGCCGACCAGCGCCGCCTGCACGGGTTCGCCCATGGCGCGGCGCAGGGCCAGCACCTGGGCCAGGGCCACCGGGGTGTCGCCCTGGCCCGTCGCGGGCATGATCCCAGGTTGCTGCCACCGGGCGTGCAACGCAGCGTGGCGGGCCAGCTCGTCGTCGATCGCCAGCGCAGTTGGCTTGAGCGACTGCTCGGCGGCTTGGGCGACCAGCGGCAGGTCGACGCGGCGGTCGCGGAGCGTGCGCGTCAACACGTCGGCAAACAGCGCCGGCCGAACAGCGCCAGCCAGCGCGATTCGCGCGTGCCCCGGCGTGGCCACTTGCAGCCGGGGAACCAAAGCCTCGGCGCTGCGGGTGGCGGCAACCTCGCCTTGCAGGTGGGTCAGCGCAAACGCGACCCGCGCGCGGTTCCCAGGCGGCAGCGCGGCCACCAGCGGCGGAGCAAAGCCCGCCGGAGCAGCCAATTGCCACGCCGCGCGCACGCTGGCCTCGGCGGCCGGTTCGTGGCGGGCAAAGCGGGCGACGGCGCGCAGCTGACCCTCTGTGCACACCGTCCAGACCTCGGGCGGGTTTGGGCGGTTGCGGACGGCTGCCACGAACCCGGCCAGTGCACCATCGACGTCCGCAGCGGTGCGCCCGGGCGCCGCGGCCCACAACCACACGTCGACCGGGCCGGCCGCGACCGGGGCCAGCCACCCCCACAGCGCGGGGTCGCGGGCGGGCGCGGTGGGTGTCGGTGAAACCACGGGAGGCGCCGCAGCGGACGGAAAACTTGGCGCTGGTGGCGCGGCAGGCGCGGGCGGGTCCTTGCAGGCCAGCAGTGCGGTCGCCATCGCGAGGCACAGCGCGGCCCGGCGGGTCAGCGGGCGGCGAAATCGGATGGGCGCGGGCTGCATCGGCCGCAGCATAGCGCGGTACCTTGCGGGTGGGTAGGGCCGGTTTCGTCCAGAATCCACCGCCCCGCGCCGGCCAGCCGCGGAGCGGCGGTGCCGGCGCCTTTTTTCGCCTCCACGCCGTGCCCGGCAGCGCCCGGCGGACCTTTTTTGCCCCCGGTTTTGCCGCCCCCCGCT
>Ga0194120_10005681_pt1 | contig 18174 bp, 20 predicted proteins | sample TA2MahCa65mmetaG_FD_148642 | JGI IMG/M metagenome (GOLD analysis project Ga0194120, IMG submission 148642) | Freshwater microbial communities from Lake Tanganyika, Tanzania - TA2015019 Mahale Deep Cast 65m | ecosystem: Environmental > Aquatic > Freshwater > Lake | place: Tanzania: Lake...
AAGGTGGTCGACACGGGAGCGCGCAACACGCTCGCGTCCGGCCGGAAGTCCATCATTTGGGCGATCAAGGAGGTGAAGTAAGTGAAGATCGAGATCAAGCACAAGTACTCGCAGGCGATCCTGTTCTCCATCGAGATCGGCAGCCTCAAGCTGGCGGTCGAAGCAGCCGTCAGGAGCGGCGCGTACCTCCGCGGCGCGTACCTCGACGGCGCGGACCTCGACGGCGCGTACCTCGACGATGACACCAGGATCGAGACTGGTGAGACGTGGAAGGAGTACAAGGAGCAGGTCGTGCCGGCGCTCCTCACCGCCGGAGGCAAGACGCTGCAGGAAGTCGTCGAGAAGGGCTGGAACTGCCATTCGTGGCAGAACTGCCCGATGGCCGAGGCCTTCTCGACGCACGATCTCAGCGGCGTGCCCATCCTTCTCCGACCTCGCGCCGAGCAGTTCATCAAGTTCTTCGACTCGAACCTGCTGCCTCGTCCGGTCTGACAACAGGCAAGAGGCACTATCACCACCGCGGTGGGTGGCAAGTTCACCGCGGTGGCTTCGTTCTCGACGTCACAACCATGACCTGGCGCGACGGCAATGGGGAGCCGTGCGTGCCCCCGCCTGACATCACCAATCCCCCGCAAGGAGCACAGATGGCGATCATCGCGAAGGACAAGGGCAACGCGAAGCCGGCCCCGGAGGGCCTGCACGTCGGCGTGTGCTGCGACGTCGTCGACCTCGGGGTCGTCGAGTCCCAGTACGGCTCGGCGCACAAGATCCAGATCGTGTGGCAGCTGGACGAGGTGAACCCGGAGAACAAGAAGCGGTTCACTATCTCGCGCCGCTACACGCTCTCGCTCCATGCGAAGTCCTCGCTCCGCAAGGATCTCGAAGCGTGGCGCGGCAAGAAGTTCACGCCGGAGGAGCTCAAGGGCTTCGACGTCGAGAAGCTGCTCGGAGCGTGCGCGCAGATCCAGTCGGTCCACAACGCGTCGGACGACGGCAGCATCTTCGCCAACGTCGCCGCGATCATGCCGCTCGCGAAGGGGCAGGGCAAGATCGCGATCGACGACTACGTCCGCAAGAAGGATCGCACGGACGAGCAGACCTCCGGTGCGCCGACCGCAGAAGAGCAGGGCGGCGGCGACGACGAGGTGCCGTTCTAAGTCATCGACGCTGTCCCCGGTGCCGCCGCTCGAAGCCGCTGGATAAGTTTCCGCGGCATCGGCGGCGGGCCGGAGGTCGGCATTCGTACTGCCTTCTCTGCTTCAACTCGTATCGCCGCGCATGGCGGTTACGGCATCCCGAGAGTGCCGTTGCGAGTGCGCAGTCGTGGCAGGCGAAGAATCCGAAGAAGCGACGCGCCCACATCATCGTGCAGGCAGCGCTTCTCAGCGGACGGCTCGTAAGGAAAAGGTGCGAGGTGTGCGGCCGTAAAGCCGACGCGCACCACGACGACTACACCAAGCCGCTCAAGGTGCGCTGGCTCTGCCGGCGACACCACGCCGAACACCACAAGGAGGCGCTACGGCAGGCATAGGTGCGCGCAGTCGAGATGGTTTTTACACGCTACCGGACGGAGACCGTGTGCCGTCGGTGACCACGGTATTAGCGGTGATCGGAAAACCCGCCTTGATCTCGTGGGCGGCGAACATGGAGCGCGAGCTCGTTCTGCGTGCTGCCGGCGACGCCTACGAGGCGATCGGTACTGCCGGCGTCTCGCGCACGTCGTTCGATGCGCACGTCCTGACCGAACTCACGAACACGCGCGGACACCAGCGGCAGAAGGAGACCGCGTCCGCGATCGGCACGCTCGTCCACGCACGCATCGAGTGGGAGCTCCGATCGAAGCTTGCAGGCAAGAAGCTGCCGAAGGAACCGAAGATCCCCGAGCAGCAGGTGGATCCGAAGACCCGTGAGATCACTGTCCATCCGGCCCTTGTGGCGTACGAAGCGTACACAGCGTGGCGGAAGGACGTGAACTTCAAGCCGCGCGCGATCGAGCAGCGCGTCTGGTCGAGGAAGTACGGATACGCCGGAACGATGGACGTCGAAGGCCTCGTACGCGATGTTCCGACGCTCCTCGACTGGAAGAGCTCGAAGGCGATCTACGACGAAGCGCTGCTGCAGAACGCCGCGTACCGCCAAGCGTGGATCGAGATGGGCCACGGCGCTGCTCCGCTGCACGGGCTGATCGTGAAGCTGCCGAAGAACCCCGACGACCCCGGTTTCGAGACGCGCGACGTGCCGTGGGAGATGCAGGACGAGCTCTTCGTCGTCTTCCGTGCCGCGCGTCACCTCTGGGTCTGGCAACGAAAGATGTACGAGCGCTGGAAGGAGGCCAACGGCCGATGATCAAGAAGATCTGCGACTGCGGCGTGCTCGTGCAGGAGCGCCGCCACCGGGCGAGCAATCCGCAGCGTCACTTCGTGACGTTCCCGCTGCCGTCGTTCGCGACGATCCGCGCATACCGCAACCCGCCGATCCGCTTCGGCTTCGAAGCGACGTGCGGGATCCTGCGCAACTTCGTGACGCCGGGGACCGTGGCGGCGTGACATCCCGCGACGACTGCGACTTCAGCCGCGAGCAGGACGGCGGCTACGCCGAGCGGCAGCGTCTGCGCCGGCGACTGCAGGACTACCAAGAGACCGAGGGCGGCGACGCCTTCGCGGATGTCGAAGAGGAGAACGAATGAAGGTCTACATCGCGGGGAAGTACGAGTCCCGCGCTCGGCTCCGTGAGGAGTCGCACGCGATCCAGGTGAAGGGCCACCGGATGCTCTCGACTTGGATGAACGAGACCGCCACACGCGAGGAAGGGCTCGAGATCCCCGACTACGCGCTGCTCGCCGCGAAGCGTGACGTCGAAGAGGTGACCGATGCCGACCTGTTCATCGTCGACACGTTCGACGTGAGCACGACCGGCGGCCGTCACGTCGAGATGGGCCTCGCGCTCGCGAGCGGCGTGCCGGTGTGGGTCGTGGGGCCCCTCGGCGGCAACATCTTCCACACGCTGGCGAGCCGGACGTTCGCCAGCTGGCACGAGGTTCATCGCTCGATCAAGGTCGCGACGCTGCGGACCGAGGCGCGGGCGTGAAAGACTTCGTGACGAAGGACAGCGGACAGCGGGCCAAGTTCGACACGGGCGCGCAGCGGGACACCGCGGTCGGCAAGGGTCGCTACGACCTCCTACCTGTCAACGCGCTCCGTCGCGTCGCGCAGCTGTACGAGCGCGGCGCAGTGAAGTACGTCGCGCGCAACTGGGAGAAGGGCATCCCCGTCGCCCGGATGCTCGATTCGGCGCTGCGCCACACGCTGCAGTACCTCGGCGGGATGCGCGACGAAGACCACCTCGCCGGCGCAGTGTTTAACCTGCTCGGCGTGATCGAGTACGAGGAGCGGGTGCTGAAGGGACTTCTTCCGTCGACGCTCTTCGATGACCTCGGCCCGCTGAACGAGGCGGCAGTGAAAGAGCTATTCGAGTCCATCGGCAAAGGCCAAGTCGTCGGCGAGCAGCTGGAGATCGAGGGCGGCACGTCGATGTTGACGGAGAAGAAGTAGTGGAGCTCGTCGCCTACAACGTCGACCCGAAGCGCTTCGACGACGAAGGCCGCATCGCGATCATGCCGATCGGCGACATCCAGTGGGCGGGGCCACGTGGGAGCACATCGCTCGGCCTGCTGCGTCGGCGGATCGAGGTCGGCCTCGAGCATCGCGCGTACTTCATGGGCTTCGGCGACTACATCGACTTCATGTCGCCGTCGAACCGACAGGCGCGCAAGGGTGCCGGCTTCTACGACACGACCGAGCAAGTCATCGAAGACGCCGCGATGCGGCTCGCGGAGGAGATCTTCGAGCTCGCCCTGAAGCCAACCGTCGGTCACTGGCTGGGGTTGCTCGAGGGGCACCACTTCACGCAGTTCGAGTCCGGCGGAACCACTGACTCGTGGCTCGCCGAGAAGCTGAAGACGGTTCACCTCGGCACCACCGCGTACGTCGGCCTGAAATTCAAGGCCAACTCCGATCACCGCATGGTGAACATCTGGGGCACACACGGTTGCGGCGGCGGCACGCTCGCGTCGGCACCAGTGCAGAAGCTCGAGCGCGTCGCCCCGTCGTGGCACGCCGACATCATGATCATGGGCCACATGACGAAGAAGTCGAAGGGGGAGATCGACCGCGTCTACCCGCAGTGGGGACGGCGGCATCACTTCCTGGTGCATCGCACCACGCACCTCGTCGGTGCCGGCGGCTTCTCGAAGGGCTACATGGAGCGCTCGCGTAACGGCGGCGTGCCCCGAGGCTCGTACGTCGAGAGCGGCATGATGCGGCCGACGGTGCTCGGCAACCCGCTCATCTTCATCAAGCCGCACTTCGTCGACAAGACGAAGCAGGGCGAGCGGATCCGGTACTGGTCGCCGGAGATCGAGGTGCTGTCGTGAAGATTCCTCGCGCCGTGATCGGCAAGTTCGCCGAGGTGACCTGGCGAGACCCAGGTAACGGTCGCGTAACGTCGCACGATCGCAAGAACCGCAGCGATGTCGCGCGAGGTATGGAAGCTCTCGCGACATGGCGGGAGTACGGCGTGATCGACGACGTGACCGAGGGTGTCGTTCGGATCATCCACTCGATCGGTGAGGATCCGCCACGAGTAGACGACAAGTCCGACGACTTCTTCTGCACCTGGGTGCCGGAGGCGCTCGTCGAACAGATTCGTGTTTTCGAACCGGTGGGTGAACCCACCAGGGAGGCTTCGTGATCGAGAGCTACCCAAAGATCTACAACATGGGCCACGCGGCCATCGCCGAGCTCTTGCTCGGTGAGGTCACCGTCGAGGAGAAGGTCGACGGCAGCCAGATCTCGTTCGGCATCTTTGTGAGCATGAGCTCGGTGCTGCCCGCGTGATCCTCGGCATCGACCCCGGCCTCAACGGGGCGCTCGCGGTGGTCAATGACGAGGGGCTGCTGCTCGACGTCTACGACACGCCGACGGTCGAGACGCGATCGTCGAGCGGGAAGCGTCGGCGGCTGATCGACGACTCGACGCTGTGGAACATCGTCCACGAACCACGGCTCGCATCGCACCACAACATGGCGTTTATCGAGCTCGTCCACGCGATGCCGGGACAGGGCGTCGTGTCGATGTTCACGATGGGACTCGGCCTCGGCATCTGGTACGGCGTGCTGCGCGCCAGCGGGATCTCGTTCGATAAGGACGTGACGCCGCAGGCGTGGAAGAAGGTGATGCTGGCCGGCACTGGCAAGGACAAGAACGCTGCGCGCGTGAAGTGTCAGCAGCTGTGGCCGTCAAAGGCCGACCTCTTCGCCAGAGTGAAAGACGACGGCCGCGCCGACGCCGCGCTGATCGCGGAGTACGGCCGTCGTTTGCGCATCGGATCTGCGGTCGTCGTCGACCGCTAAACCTGACAACGTCTAGGAGGCTAGATGAACGAACAGACTCGTGATGCGTATCGACTCGACGAGGGTGCGAAGACGACAGGCTTGACGGTGGGCAGCGTCACTGCTCTCGATACCGCACCGCCGGACTCCGAGCGCCGTCGTCTGCCGAAGCTCGGCCTGCCGACGGAGACCGACGGCCCGCTGACGCAGGAGTGGTTCGCGCCCGTGTCGCCGACGGCGCGGTATCGCGGCTACGTCATCCATGTCTCGAAGGAGATCGGCGAGCAGATCGAGAAGCTGCGCGCCGATATCGCCAAGAACATCACACTGTCGTTCGGCTCGGAGGAGTCCTACCTCCTCTACCTGATCATCGAGGGCGCGGCCGCCGTCGGCCAGGTCATCACGATGGAGCAGGCCGCGAAGGCGGCGCGTGAGGCGGAGGCGCAGCAGCGCAACAACACGATCGCGGAGCCCGCGAGCGCGTAGTGGATCGCTCTGTCTTCACGGGCTACAGGGAGATGGGGTTTACCCCCATCCCCCTGCAGCCCCGGGGCAAGCGACCGCGTCTGGAGACGTGGAAGGAGTACCAGTCCCGCCAGCCGACAGACGCAGAGATCGACGCCTGGCTGGCGGCCGGCGACTGCAACGTCGGTCTCGTCATGGGTCGCGGTCTCTTCGCGCTCGACTGTGACGGCGACTGGGGCGCGTGTCTTATGCTGCTTGCCGAGTACGGCATCTTCCTGCCGGAGGATGCACCGCGGCAGAAGACCGGCAAGGGCAACCACGTCCTCCTGACGGCTCCCTTTCAGGTGAACGACTTCGTCGGCCTCTTCAAGGCACCGGGAGTCGCGATCGACGTGCGCGGTGTCGGCTACATCGCGGCCGCGCCGTCGATACATCCGAACGGTCATTCGTACGAGTGGGTCGTCGCGCCCACGACAACGCCGCCGGCGGCACCAGAAGCGCTCCTGGTGCGGCTGCGGAAAGACACCCATATTGGGAGCGAGCGCACCCAGTCTGGGATCATCGCGTCGGAGCCCGAGAGGCCCGCATGGGTCTCCGAGCTCCTGCTGAACGGCGCACCAGAAGGCGGCCGCAACGCCGCCGGCGCGAAGCTCGCCGGGTACCTGTACGCGACCATGCCGCCTGACGTGGCGGAAGCGACCATGGTCATGTGGGCGGAGCGCTGTACGCCGCCACTGCCACGCTCCGAGGTGCTGACGATCTGCCGTTCGATCGGGCACCGAGAAGCGATGAAGCCGAAGGAGGTGCAGCAGTCGGTCGAGTTCTCGGATCTGCAGTCGGTCGGCGACATCGCCTACGGGATGATGCACGCGATCGACCAGCCGACGAAGTTCCTGAAGACGGGCTTCGACGACCTAGATGCGTTGCTCGGCGGTGGGATGTTGTTCGAGGAGTACATGATCATCGGCGCGCGGCCGTCGATCGGCAAGTCGGCGATGGCGCACCAGATTAGTCGCTACAACGCTCGCAATGGTGTGCGCGTCCTAGTGATCTCGCTCGAGATGGGCAAGCGTGCGGTGGTCGGTCGGATGGTCGCTGCGGAGAGCGGCCTCGAGGCGACGCGGATCCGCCAGGGTGGGCTGCGGGGCGACGAGCTCGCGCGGTTCATCAAGGCGGCCGATGCGCTGTCGGACCTGCCGATCTACGTCGAGACGCGCTTGTCGGAAGCCGAGGCCGTCGTCGAGCTCGTGGTGAAGCGTGGGCCGTTCGGTCTCGTCGTGGTCGACTTCGCGCAGAAGATGCACGCGCGGCGGCGCGGGGACGATCGGCGGCTGGAGATCGACGCGATCTCCGCGGTCCTCGATCGAGAGATTTCGAAGGGGATGAACATCCCCGTGATCCTGTTGTCGTCGATGTCGCGGCCGACGAAGGATAAGGACGAGCGGCCGTCGCTCACCGGGCTGAAGGAGTCCGGCGGCCTCGAGTCGGATGCGGATATCGTGGTGCTGCTGTCGCGCAAGAGCCTGAAGGACCCACTGGTGGACGTGGAGGTAGCGAAGGCGCGAAACGCTCGCGTCGGCAGCTTCCAACTGCGCTACGACGGAGCGCACTACACGTTCACGTCCATCAGGCCGCAGCCTAGAGCTCGAGCGGAAGATGCCGAGCTCCCGTTCTAGACACAGAAACGCCCCGGTCGGGAAAACCCCGCCGGGGCGTTCGTGTGTTTACTTCCCCTTGATGAGGGGCAGTACCTTCTCGATGGTGCGGCCGCCGAAGTAGAACATGATCACGGTCTGGATGATCGACTTCGTAGACTCGTCGATCGTAACTGAGGGCAGGCCCATCGGCGCGGCCGCGTACGGATAGGCGACGACAACCAGGGAGGCGAAGCCCCAGATCGGCCGCACGGTTGCGGCGAGGATCCCCGTGAACGCGTTCCCCTTCTCGACGTCCTTAGCTGCGAGCGCTCGAGCATCCGCGCGATCCTGATACTCCTTCTCCACAGACGACCAGTCCTGCTTCAGGATCTCCAGCTGCATGATCTGCGCGAGCTCGGCTTTGTCTTTCTCGCTCATCTTCTCAGCCGGACCCCATCGCTTGATCGCTGAGTCGATGAGGTTGGCGACCGGACCGATGAGCATAGTGGCAAGTGACGCCATGGGTTCTCCTCTAGGTTGTCATCTCGCGGAGCGTGGCCGCGATCTTCTTGACGTAGCCCTTGGTCTCGTCCGGCACGAGCGCTTCGTCGTACGGCTTGCCAGGATCAAGGAACGTCCGCTTCACGCGTCCGATCCCCCAGTTGTAGGCGGCGAGCGCGAGCGACATGTCTCTGCACTCTTTCAGCAGCCAGCCCATGTACGCGGCTTGCGCCATGATCGCGTCCTCTGGGTCACGAGCGTCGAGGAGGCGGCCGTCCTTCTTCCACCCCTGCCGCTCGGCGAGTTCGTTGAACGTCGCCGGCATGAACTGCGTGAGACCGAGCGCGCCCACACGCGAGCGAGCGTCGGGATCCAGGCCGCTCTCCGCGAGTGCCTGCGCCTTCAACAAACGCCAGGAGACGCCGTACTTCTCGCCGTAGCACTGGAACAGCGAGTCGTACCGATCCTTGCTGTTCATGGCTTCTCCGCGCAGTCGGAAGGGTCCTGCTTCGCGAGGATCGCCAGGCTGAAGCAGTTCTTTCGTGCGATGTGCAGCGACTCCTTCTCGTTCATGGAGTGATCAGCGAGCGCCTTCGACATCACCGGCAAGAGTCCATGACTGGACCCGAGGAGATACGCGAAGTAGAGCACGAGGGCGATGAGCGCTCCCGTGGCTCCGAGCTTCCTGACGGCCTCCACGTTCTCGACAATGGTCTTCAACGCGGTGGCACGAGCGCGCCGGCGGGCGTCACTGCTCGTGCGGTGTGCCGTCCGGGCGGCTGCGTTCCCAGTAAGCGCCAAACCAGCGGCGGAAGAACACTTCGCCGACGAACTCGTAGAGGAGGAAGTTGAGCACGGCCGAAGCCGGTGCCCACCACCCCGCCCACGGAAGAGCGGCAACGGCGCACAATATGAACTGTCCGAGAAGCTGGCGTCTGCGCTGAGGGTCCGAGCACGCCTGCGCCGTGCGCCACGGCATGATCGCGATGGTCCCGAGGAATGGGCTTCGCTGCTTGAACGCCCATACGCGGTCGTAGAGGGTCATTTTTGTACCAGTTCCTTTTTCGTTATGGAGGGGCGTGCGGAGCATCAGGCCAGTACCGCAGCGCGCGCACGCTGGAGTGCGCGCCCGAGTGCCCGTACTTGCACCGGCAATACGACGGGTCCGCCGCCGTCGCCCCGCTGCTCCCGCCAGTCCTCGGGCTCGGTCCCGGGCGGGAAGCCGGGCCGCACGGCGAGGACAGGCACCATTGGGAGTTCCGTCGCCGCGGCGGGCAGCGTGAACTCGTAGATGATCTGGCTGATCTCGGCCCAGCGCTCCGGCAGCGCGGGCCACTCACTGCCGGGATGCCGGGACTGCATCAGCACGTGCGCGGTGCCGGGATTGGCTCGCGCCGACACGAGCAGGCCGCGCCACATCTCATGGGCCTCGGGCACCGCGAAGTCACAGACGTGATCTTGCATTAGCACGTGTGTCCGCGCCCTCTCATCGCCGCTGGCCCACACGCGCACCCGCGTCCGCGCCGGCAGGAGCCCGGCACGTCCACTGTCCACGAGTGCGTCGTGGTCTTCGGGCCGGTATTCCGACTCCTCCACTGCGACGATACGCCCCGCGTCGTCGAGCACGGGCCAGCACACCCGCGCGCGGAGATGCACGAGCTCCGCGAGCCCGGAATGCAGCGCGCGATCATGGAGCGCGGGCGCGTAGTCGAACATCTGCGCTTGCCCCGTGGTCGTGTAACTCCCCGCCCGCACCGTCAGCCGCAGCGGGCCGGACTGCTCGACGGTGATGGTGAGGGCGAGAGAGGTCTCGCCCGCGTAGATCAAGCCTCGGCCGAATGTCGATGTGATCATCAGAGTCCTAGCGCGATGTAGGCCCACGTCCCCGTGGGATTGGAAGCGGCTGCTTGCATAGCGTACAGTTGCGCCTCGGTGGTGGCCGTATACCGCACCGCACCCCACGCCATCGTTCCCTGATTGCTGACGGCGCTGGTGGCGACCCAGGGCGCGGAGGCATACGCGACGGCAAACGAGATAACTGTGCCCCCCGCCTCATACCCGCTTCTGGCAGAGGCCCCCGTGGAGCCCGGACTCCACGAAGCCTGCTGCGCGAAGTAGCCCGCTCCGCCCTTATGCGTGATCGCGTCAAGCGCCGAGAACGCGCCCGTGCCGTTGAGAAATTGCGTTGCGCTGCCTGAGAGCTTTCTCAGGAACCCGTGCGCGATCGTGCTCGCATCGGCCGTCGTGTTGTCGGAGAGCGAGAGATTCCCCTCGGAGACCGCGGAACTCGTGACCGTCGTTCCTGAACGCTTCAGAAACTGCCCGTCCGCCATCGCGCCGAGCGTGAGCAGGGTGCCGCCTGATTCCTTCACGGCGTCGATGTCGTCGCCGACGACCGTCGTACCGCTCCGCCTGAGATACTTGGTGTCCGCGACCGCGCCGAGCGTCAAAACTTGCCCGCCTGACTCTTTCAGTCGCGTCACGTCCACCAGTTCGTAGCCGTCCTCGGTGACTTTGACGGCAAGCAGCTTGAGGGCCTTCCCGGTGAGGGACGAGGGAATGTTTGCCGCCGCGAGGTACGCTGCCGCGCTGGTCGCGCTCGACGCTGCCGACGTGGCACTCGTAGAAGCCGACGTGGCGCTAGTAGAAGACGACGTCGCACTAGTAGAAGCCGCCGTGGCGCTCGTCGCGGCGTTTGTCGCGCTCGTCGCCGCCGCGCTCGCGCTGGCGGCAGCCGCCGCGACCTGCGTCGCGGCGTTGTCGTGCAACGCCAGGGCGCTGCCAGCGCTGTTGAACCCGATGACCTTCGACGCCACGGGATCTGGCACGTCGAAGTTCGCCTTGGCCGAGGTCTTCGCGAACTTCAGCGCGCGGCCCTGCTCCTCCTTGAGCTGCTGCGTGATCATGACCGCTCGGTCGGCCACGCTCTCGTGCGTCTCGGCCGGGAACTTCGAGGCCTCGACGTAGTCGGTCTCTTGCTTCAGCGGCAGCACGCGCAAGATGACGATCGCGTCCCCGTTGGCGGGGGCGGTGACGAACGTGACGTTTCCGCCGGTGTCCTCACCGACACCGCTCACGGTGTAATGCGTGGTCAGCGTCTTGAGCGTGTCGGCCTGGTAGACCTCCAGGTCGGTGTTCTTGAAGATCTTGAAGTCGTACGCAAAGACGGTCTGTGACCCGTCGCCGGTGTACGACTTGCGGTTGCTCGTTGCGGATACGGTCATCGATTGATCCCCTTCAGGAGCTCGTTCACCACGCCCTCAGCGGTAACCCGCGCCGATCGACCGCTGCGCACCTCGATGCGGTCCAGCTGCTTCTCGGTCCACTTTGCCTTGACGTCTTTGAAGAGCTCGGCGTCTTCCGGCGTGTGCGGCCCGTGGATGACGTAGTTCTCGGCGAGGTTCTGGTACAGGTTGACGAGACGTCGAATCTGGCGCGCAGCCTCACTCTCCGGGCCGGACGCCGTCGCCTTCAGCTGCTGATAGACGGGAGACGTGACGAGGAGGCCCATCATGTCCCACATCCCCTGCGACTCTGTCGGAACGTCCTTCACGCCCCACGCACTGGCGACCTGCTGGACGACGCCGACCGGCAGCTTGAACTCGTTGCCGGCCAGCTGCACCAAGCGGTCGTACTGCCACGGGTCGAGCTTCACGCCGGCGCGAGCCTTCTCCGGCCCCACCTGCGACGGCGGAGGCCCGCCGACGGCCCGCAGCGGCATCGACAGAGAGATCTTCTGGTCGAGGATCTCCCGCCACCTCGGGTCGTTCGCCTTCTTCGACGTCGGGATCGGCGACAGGAAGTCTGGACCCCACATCGCCGGCACCGTGCGCTTCTCGCCATTGATGTAGCGGCGCGCCGGCACCTCCTTCGACCAGCCTGGGATGCGCGAGTAGATCTCGTCGCGAAGCGACTGCACATCGCTCATCGCCGGATCCACCACGCGCTCGGCACCAGCGACGCCAGCGGGCACTGCGGAACCACCAAGCTTGCGCCAGAAGTTGGAGTGTTTCTCACCTGGCCGGTTGATCGTCACGGTCTCGAGCGCCTCGGACAGCCCCTGCACGTATGTCTTCGACAGGAAGTTGTTCGAGAACGCGACAGTCAGAGCGAGCGCGACTTCGTCTAGCTCGTCGGCTTCTAGCTCGCCGCTCACCTGCTGGAAGTCGGCGACGATCCCGAAGAGCGCTCCGTACGGGTCGAGACGGTTGAAGCCTTTGGCGGTGCCGTCCTCGTAGATGCGCGAGTACGGTAGGTTGCCCTCAGCCTTCCAGTCTCGGTTCAAATCAGGATCGATCGGACCGCGACCGGTTATGATGCCGGACTGCGCGAGGTACCACGCCGTCGCGACGGCCATCGCCCCCATCGCCATCTTCGCCCGTGCGAGATCCCCTGCGGCCGTCGGCTTCAGGATGTTCTCGCGCATATCCTTCACCGCTAGGTTCAGGATCGGGAAGCGCTCGAGGTTGTAGAGGAAGATGTTCGTCGGCGTCTTGAAGAACGGCATGATGTACTTCACAGCCGGCTGCGACGCGAAGTGCTGCAGACCACGCAGCGACTCCGGCAGATCCTGCGAGAACGTCTGCGTCTCCGCGAACGCCCTCGCCGCCTCCTTCACCGTTGCCGGCGGACTCGCGAGGAAGCCCTCGACGGCCGCCTTCACGCTCTTGACGTCACGGGCTCCAGACCGCATCGCATGCCGATAGGCCTGCGCCCAGAGCTCCGCCCGCTCGTTGATGACCTTGAAGTACTCGTCCTCGGCCAACATCGCGCGCGACGGCAGCGTCGCCAGGTACTCCGTCGACCGGCCGAGCAGCGTATTGTGCGCGGAGCCGAGGAGCTCCTGCACTGCACCGGTCCGCACCTCCTTGGTGGCGAACGACGAGACCCCGGTCTGCATCGTCTTCACAGAGCTCGTGACGGCGTCGATGAAGCCGTGGATCATGCCGACGTACATCGCGGCCGCTTCGCCAGCGAACACGCGGTCGCTCGCCGCTCCGGCCCCGCGCATGTACGCGCCGACGCCGGCGAGACCACGCTCGAAAGGTGCGATGGCCGCCACCAGGGAGTTCGACAGAATGTTGGCAGCGTGCCCCTGGACGTTCGACAGGAGCGCGTTGATCCAGACCTCAGTCGCCGCGTTGAAGCCCTTCTCTAGGAAGCCCTTCACGACGACGCCGGAGTCCTCGGCAGCTAGGATCATCTGCGCGACTGTCTTCGTGTCGATCTCCTTCTGCACGAGCTTCGAGCGGTCGCTCGGCCCAGTCGGCTTGCCGGACAACATCCCCTGCGCACGAAGGTCTTCGATGTTCGAGACCGTCCGCACGTCACCACCGATGCGCCCGGTGGCCTCCTGCAGCATCCGCATTGCTCGGCCGATGTCGGACGCAGAGTCCTCGAAGCGCTGGATGAGCGCCGCGTGGATGCCGTACTGCTGCGCGAACGCATCCGCGAGCATCTCGTTCGTCGGATCCGCGAGGTGATCGGCCGCTAGTGAGCGCAGCCGGTTGCGCGACTTCACGATCACGTCAGTGACCGCGAGCACCTCGTCCGATCGCAGGTTGCCGTACTCCGGGTTGCGCGCTAGGAACACGACCGGGTCCATGTTCAGGTTGCGCGCGAGATCACGGAGCTCCGAGATCGTTGCCTTCGTCTTGTTGCCCGAGCCCAGCTTGCGTGACTCGATCACGGACTCGACGAGGTCGTCGACCTGCTGCGGATCACGAATGGTGGCCCAGTTGATCTGGAGCACCTTGTCGCCGGCCTGGATCGCGGACTCGCCGTCACGCAGCAGGGCGTCGAGCTCGGCCTTCGTGCCGGCCTTGATCTGCACCGGCCGCACGAGCTTCGTCAGGTGGCCGCGCATCTTGTTGATCATGGCGGCCAGCTGCTTCGTGGCCTTCGGCGTCAGGCCGCCGGCGATACCGGCCGCCATCAGCGTGTTGTTGATCTCGGTCTCGGCGTCTCCACCGTTGGCCGCCTCGAGCGCGATCCGCGCAGTCACGAGAGCCGTGACCGCCGTCGTTGCGCTGTCACCGAGGTCGGAGACTGTGAGTCCGAAGCGCTCGAGCAGCTGCGGCCGCTCCTTGAGCACCCGCTTCACGACATCGTCGAGGTCGGCGATGAACGTGTCTTTGCCTTCGTCGCGGATCTTCTTGGCGACCCAGAGCGCCGCCTGATACTGCCGCGGCTCCACGCCGAGCCTCGTCGACTCGTCGAGGATGATCTTCGTCATGTAGACGCGCTGAACGTCGGACGGCGAGTCGCCGGCGAACCCGAAAACGCGCATCATCCAGATGTCGAGGACGACGGCGTTGGGGTCACCCTTGATCGCGGCCGCGAACGGCCCGATCTTCGGCCCCGTGATCGCCTGCCCCGTCAGCGCCTGCTCGACGAACTTCCGATGGATATCCTTCGGATCGAGGTTGCCGAGGGCGCGGTTCACGCCTCCGATCACGAAGTCCGTCAGGATGTTGAGCGCCTTCTTCACGTTCGGGATCACCGCGTTGTTCGGCGACGTCGCGGCGATCAGGTCGGCCACGAGCTCCCACTTGTTGCCGAAGATCCTCTTTAGCTCCTCGCGAGACCGCGAGTACCAGCTGAGCCCTGACTTGCCCTCGTTGAAGAGGTTCATGAGCTCGAACGTGTTCGGCAGCGACTTGCCGGATCCGAGGGTGTCCACCAGCTTCTTGATCGCGAGCGGGATCTTCTCGTTCCAGACCTGGTCGAGCAGGGGCTGGATGGAGTCTCCGAAGAGCGACATCATCTCGTCTTCGAAGACCTGGCGAGCGTTGCGTATCGGCGACGACTTGAGATCGCCGCCACGCCAGATGATCGCGGCTCCGAGAGCACCAAGGTCGTTAAGGATCGGCGATGTCTTGCGGAGTGACTCGATCTCTTCCGCAGTCGGCATCGGGATCTGCTTCACCTCGCCGCCTTTGCCGATGCGCTTGCCGATGAGGTCACGGATCTTCTCGGCCTTGGCGAGGGCGTCGCTCTCGAGCCGCGCGGAGGCCTCGCCGTCGAAGATCGCGCCCTTGGCGAGACGGTCCGTAATTGACGACGTCTCGTTGACAAGACCGAGCTTCGACGGCAGGAACACCTTCTGCGGCTGGAACGAGCCGTTCGAGACCGCAGCGGCCGCCTGCCCGTACACCTCAACCGAGAGCGCCTCGAGGGCCGCCGGATCCTTGATGTACTTCGACTGCGCGAGGAACGCTCGGTATTCGCCGCCGAGCGAGAAGTCGTGGCCGCCGACGAAGTGTGCGTCGTAGTCGTGGACGACGCGGAACATCAGGTTCTCCTCGAGCGACCAGAGCGGATGCTCGGAGTTGTCTCGTGAGACCTTCATGATCCCGCGACGGATGTCGGCGTTCATTTCCTCCGCTGACGCGTACGGCTGGCCGTCGACCGGGACGATCTGCACCTTCTGCACGATCTCGTCGTAGCGCCGGCGCACTGCGGCCATCAGCGACTTCCAGGCCGGGATCGCTTCCTCGTCGAGCACGGGCGCGCTGCCGTACGTCTTCGCCGTCGCGATGTCCTGCGGAGTGAGACGCTCCGCGGCGTTCGCGTACGGATGCCCCTTGGTGGTCTGGTCGACGAACAGCCCCTCGGTCTTGATCTCTTCGATCTTCTCGAGGTCGAAGATCGATTGCTCTCGACCTTCGCGCGCCAGGCGCATCGCCTCGTCGCGATCGGGCGTCGCGATCGAGATGTCGAGGAAGTGACGGCCCGTTCTCGCACCCGCTGCGTCCGTCTCCGCCCATGGGTCGACGTTGGCGCGCGGATCCTTCAGGACGTCCTGGTTCTTCACCAGCCAGTCTTTGACCGCGTCGACCGTCAGAGCTTCGTCCTTGCCGAAGATCTTGGCGCGGTCCTGCGCGATGGCGACCGCGAAGGCCTTCTCGCCGGCGAGGTTCTTCCCCTGTGCCAGGTTGTAGGTCGCGCCGCCGTGCTGCTCGGTGAGGTCTACGATGTCGCGGGCGAACTTGTCGAGGTCGAGTCCGGCGGCCTTCTGCGCGAGCTTGCGAGCAGCGCGCAGCCCCTGAGGCGAGAGCTTGCCCTTGCCACCGTACGCGAGCGACGCGAGTACGCTGGAGCCAGCACCAATCAACTCCGCAGTGTCGTGGTCGACGCCTCGAGCGATCAGATCTGTGGTGATAGCTTCACCAGCAGACGAGGAGAAATCGATGGCCTCGATCGCGGCGTCGAGGACGGCCATCTTCTTAGGGCTGGGCTTCGGTATACCGAGCGCGTCCAGCACCATCGTCGCGAGACCGCCCTGCCCGCTCGCAGCACGCTGGAAGTTGCGCTTGCGCGTCTGCTCCATATCAAACGGCAGCGGCACCGAGCGGTACCCTGACCGCACTGCGTCCGACACCGACACGTCATCACCAAGCAGCATCGGACTGCCGCCGCCGCGCGTGTTCTCCGCGCGCGGCCCCTCCGGCATCGCGTCGAGGTTCGTGTTCACACGCACTGGCCCCTGCGTCGCCGGCGTGTCGAACCGCTGGCGTCCCATCGGCGTCGCGGCGGCGACGTCTTCCGGTGAACTCAGCCCCCTGGTCGGATCGGCCTCCACGCCGGATCGCACCCGGTCGGACAGCGACGCATCGCTGCCGGACCCCTTCGGAGTCTCGAGCTCCGGCGTGGCCGACTCGCCGCGCGCTGCCGCCTGTGCGGCCGCACCGACACGAACGGCCCGACGCTGGACAAACTCGTCACCGAGATCGTGTTCGTTCGTCATCCTCATCCTTCTATTGTATCTTGCTCGTTGACAAGATTACAAGTGGGGGGTTACTGCTTCCTGGGCGGCCGCTGTGACTGGTTCGGCCCGATCGTTGCACCACCCAGGCCCCCGCCGGCGGCCCCGGCGGCACCAGGCCTGTTGCCGCGCTCCCGCGTGAGGATCTTCTCCGCGAGTTCGGCGAGCTTGTCCGGCGTCGCCGCGTACTCAGTGCGGGCGCGACGGTCGAACTCGAGCATCACCCGGATGTAGGACGCCCGCTGGATCGGATCCATGGCCGCGCCCACCATCTCGCCCATGCCCATGCTCGGGTTGCCGGTGAAGTGGATCGAGAAGAGCCTCAGGCCGAGCTTGTACCCGGGCGTGCCGCTGATGTCCTTCTCGTTCTGCCTCTGCTCCCAGAACTGGGCGAGCGTCGTCTTGTCGGCGAGGGACAGGCCGTCGTTACCACGAATCTTCGGAAGCGTGATGTTCTCGCCGGCGATGATCCGCATCTTCATGTCTTCGACGAGGCCCGGGTTCGACGGCCGGCTCACCATCCCCTGCTGCATCGCCTTACGGAGCTCGCGCTGCTCGGAGTGCGGGATGACATCGTAGAACTTCTCCAGGTTCTGCTCGAAGTCGAGGAGTTCTTCACCCGTGACGGGCAGCGAGCCGAGCGACTCGACGCGCTTCCACTGCTTCGATATCCACGCTTCGCCCGCGGCCTTGAACTCCTTGTCCAGCTGCTCTCGCATCCGACGGTTCTCGCGCTCCGAGGCCTCATCGCGACGCTTGATCAGACGATCGGCCTCGGCCATGATCGAACCCATCGTCTCCGGCTTGGCGTCGGACTCGAAGAGCTTGTAGCCGCCGTCGAGGAACAGCTGCGGATCGAGCTTCATCGCGCTGCGCGCCCGGATGGCCGTGGCGCTCTCGCGGAACGTCTGCTCGAGCTCACGCACTTTCTCGGCACCGAGGATCGGCGCGTAGCCGCGGATCTCCCCGATGACCTCGTCCTGCTGCGTCTTGGCGTGGTCGACGATCGTGGGTTGACCATCGGCACCAGGCGCGATGTACGGCTGCACACTAGTGACGTCGTGCCGGCGCGCGTCCATGTACCTGCGCAGCGACGACTCGTGGAAGTCCTTGAACAGGCGATTCTGGTACTGCAGCGCCTGCCCGTGGATCTCCACCTCGGTGGTCGAAAAGCGATCAGAGAACAGCTGCATCACTTCGCGCCGCATCCCGCGGCCAGAGATGTCGGACTTGATCTCGCCGAGCTTCTGCCGCACCAGGGTGGCGTAGTTGCGGTGATCCGCCTCGCCACTGGTCTGCAGCTGGTTGATGTACAGCGTCGCCTTCTCTCGGGCCTCCGTGTAGAGGTTGAGCGCTTCGCTCTTGTCTTCGATCTTCTGGCGCTCTTCACCGATCGCGCTGACAGCCGTCGCGAC
>Ga0194120_10005687_pt1 | contig 18156 bp, 15 predicted proteins | sample TA2MahCa65mmetaG_FD_148642 | JGI IMG/M metagenome (GOLD analysis project Ga0194120, IMG submission 148642) | Freshwater microbial communities from Lake Tanganyika, Tanzania - TA2015019 Mahale Deep Cast 65m | ecosystem: Environmental > Aquatic > Freshwater > Lake | place: Tanzania: Lake...
CTTCGGCTCCTACTCGGGCACCTACACCCGCGATGGATTCCACTACTTCAACCCCTTCCTGGCCCAACGTAAGCTCTCCCTGCGCACCCAGACCTTCGAGACCCCCCACCTCAAGGTGAACGAGGCGGGGGGCCGCCCCATCGAGATCGGCGCCGTGGTCACCTGGGCGGTGGAAGAGCCCGAGAAGGCGCTGCTCGCGGTGGAAGATTACTTCGGCTTCCTCAAGAACCGCGTGGAAGTGGGCCTGCGCGAGGTGGCGGCGAAGTACCCCTACGAGTCCGACACCGGCGACGACTGCCTCCGCGGCCACCAGGCCAACATCTCCGCCGAGCTCAAACAACGCATCGCGCCTTTCGCGGCGCAGGCGGGCATCGTCGTGGCCGACATCGCCATCACCCAGCTCGCCTACGCGCCGGAGATCGCCGGGATCATGCTGGTGAAACAGCAGGCGGAGTCGCTCCTGGCGGCGCGGCGAGTGATCGTCGAGGGGGCGGTGAGCATCGCGGGCGACGCCATCAAGAAGCTCGAGGAGCAAGGTCACACCATCCCCGAGTCGGAGCGCGGGCGGGCAATCGTCAACCTGCTCACCGTGCTCGCCTCCGACCGGGGCACCCAGCCGACTGTCAGCGTCAGCGGCTAGCGCATGGACATCGTCCAGGTGTCGGCCGAGCTGGCCCCGTGGTCGAAGACCGGCGGTCTCGGCGACGTGTGTGGCGCCCTGCCGAAGGCGCTGGCGGCGCGCGGTCACCGGGTGATGGCGGTTGCGCCTCGCTACAAGGCCTACGAGGGCGCGTGGGACACCGGCGCCCGGGCCCAGTTCCACCTCTTCGGTTCGCGTCACGAGGTGGCCTACTTCCACCTGCTCCGCGACGGCGTCCACCACGTCTTCGTCGACCATGTCAGCTACCGTCGCCCCGGCATCTACGGCGACGACAACGGCGTGTACGGCGACAACCTGTTCCGCTTCGCGCTGCTCTGTCGCGCCGCGCTCGAAGCGCCGCTGCGCGTGCCGCTCGACGGCGGGCCGATGGGCGAGGCCTGCGTGTTCCACGCCAACGACTGGCACACGGGGCTGTTGCCGGTGTACCTCGAGGGGCTGTACCGCTCGGTCGGCCGCTTCCCCCGCGCTCCCTGCGTCCACGCCATCCACAACGCCGGGCACCACGGCGCCTTCGACGCCCACCACTTCGCCGGTCTCGACGTGTCTACCCGCTGGTGGCCGGCGTGTGACATGGATGGTCGCCTGAACTGCCTCAAGGCGGGGATCACCCTCGCCGCCAAGCTGGTGACGGTGTCGCCCACCTACGCGCGCCAGCTCTGCATCGACCACGGCCACGGCCTCGAGGGCCTGTTCGCGCACCGCGCCCGCGACCTGTGGGGCATCCTCAACGGCATCGGTCCCGAGTGGGATCCTGCCACCGACAGGCACCTCCCCGCGCACTTCTCGGCCGACGATCTCTCGGGCAAGGCGGCCTGCAAGGCGGCGCTGCAGCGCGAGCTGGGGCTGCCGGTGCGGCCGGAGGTGCCGCTCTTCGGCGTGGTGGCGCGGCTCGACCACCAGAAGGGCATCGAGCTCATCATGGGCGCGGCGCCGTGGCTGTTGCGGCAAGACGTGCAGCTGGTGGTACTCGGCAGCGGCGGCGCGCAGTACGAGGACTGGGTGCGTCGCATGGCGCGCGAGTTTCCCAACCGGGCGCGGGGCTGGGTGGGTTTCTCCGAGCCGCTGGCCCACCGCATCGAGGCCGGCGCCGACCTGTTCCTGATGCCCTCGCGCTTCGAGCCCTGCGGGCTGAACCAGCTCTACTCGATGCGCTACGGCACCGTCCCCATCGTGCATGCCACCGGCGGCCTGGTCGACACCGTCCCCACCTGGGACCCGGCCAGCGGCCAGGGCACGGGCTGGGCCTTCCCCGACTTCTCGGTCGACGGCTTCATCCAGGCCATCGGCTGGGCGCTTCACACCTTCCACGGCCACAAGGACGCGTGGCGGCAGATCCAGCAGAACGGGATGCGTCGCGACTCGGGCTGGGATCGTGCCGCCGCCCTCTACGAGCGCCTCTACGCCTCGTGTTTCAGCGCGTAGTCGCCGGCGCCTTCGGCTGATTTCCTGGCTATGGTGGGCCCGTGCGCCACCTCGTTCCCACCCTCCTGCTCGCCGCCTGCGCCAACGACTACAAGCTCACGGGCGAGGCGGTCAATGTCAACCCGGAAGACGTCACCGAGTGCGGCTTCACGCGGGTAGAGGCCACCGCCTTCTACCGCTACGACTGCAACCCGGTGTTCACCACCACCGACGAGGACTGGGCGAAGAGCATGGGCTCCACCACCTTCCACGTCACCGAGGTGGTCGGTCACCCCTTCTACCAGCTCTGGTACACCGCCTACGAGAACACCACCGACGACTGGCCGCCCTACAACGTGGGCTACGCCGCCAGCCCCGACGGCACCAACTTCACCCCCCACCCGCGCAACCCGGTGATGGGCCAGCCGGAGAAGGGCGAGTTCGACTACGACTACATGTCGGGCCTCCAGGTGGTGTGGGACCCGAACGAAGAGCTCTACGTGATGATCTACCAGGGCATCAACGACAGCAACGGGGGCTACGGGATGGGCCTGGCCACCTCGCCCGACGGCATCAAGTGGACGCGACACGCCAAGAACCCGGTGTACGACCTCCACGAGGCGGTGGGCTCGGTGCAGAACTGGTGCTGGCCGCTGGGCCTCGACCTCGGCGAGCAGGGCGGCTACACCGGCTACATCGCCGGCAGCGAGCGCGGTGGCAACAATGCCTGCGAGGCCTACCGCCTCAACGCGTCCAGCCTCGGCGACTGGCAGCCCAGCGAGAAGAAGGCCCTGGCGGCGGGGGAAAACGGCGAGTGGGACGACTGCGGCTTCGCCGGGCTGGCCATCGCCGGCCTGGGTGACACTCGGTACCTGTTCTACTCGGGCTTCGGCTACTGGACGCGATCGGGCAACTACCAGGTGGCCACCAACCTCTACCTCGGCGTGGCCGAGATGGGGCCGGGCGAGGACGAGTGGCAGAAATGGGGCGACTACGTCCCGGTACACAACACCGACGACGGTCGCGTGTCGGCCGTTGCGGCGCGCACCGTGGCCACCCGCATCCACCTGTGGATCACCGACGACTACGACGGGCAGCAGGCCGTGGGCTACTTCCTCTACGATCCCGACCGGGCCGCCGAGGAAGACGCGGGCGGGGGCGACAGCGGCGAATGATGGCCGCCCTGCTCGCATGCGGCTCCGCGGGGCTCACGGAGCGCCCGCCCTACGTGCCGACCGGCGACAGCGGGGTGGAGGGCGACACCGACTCGGGGAGCATGCCCGAGACCGGCATGGTGAGCGGGCTGGCGCAGTTCCAGCTGGTGCAGATCGCCTGCCCCGACTGCCTCGGCTACACCTCCAGCCTCCAGGTCAACGCCCAGGCCGCCTTCCACCGCGCCACCAGCAAGAGCTGGATCGACTGGCTCCCCGCCGAGGGCTCCTGCCTCGAGAACCCCGCGCCTGCGCCGGCGGCCAGCGACTACCTCGACGCCGGGGAGTGGCTGTCGTACCGCAGCGGCTCGGTGTCGGTGCAACTCCGGCAGGCCGACGGGCTCTACTCCGCAGCCGGCCTCGACGAGTCGGACTTCATCCGCAACGCGGCCTGGGTGCTCGACACCGAGGGCGGCGCCGACCTGCCCGACTTCGACGTGGAGAACGCCTTCTACACGCCGGAGTCGATCTCCGATCTCGAGCCCTACGACATGCTCTACACCAGCACGCGCACCGCCTTCGCCGCGCGAGTGGACCGTGCCCGCGCCGACTTCACGTGGTCGCCCTTCGGCGGCACCGACAGCTTCGCCGTGGTGCTCGACATCTACCATCCCGACTCCGGCGCCTTTCTCGGCGAGGTGTTCTGCCTCGAGGCCGATAACGGCAGCCTGCGCGTGCCCAGCGGCTACCTCTCGGGCTACCCCCGCGACGCGCTCCTCGTGATCGGCATGTACCGCTACGTGGCCGGCGGCTTCGTCCGTCCCGACGACGGCAGCACCGTCGAAACCCTCGTCAACTTCGGTGTCATCGGCACCGGGGTGCTCACCAACTGAGAGATCATGCGCTTTCTCCCGCTCTGCCTGTTTGTCGCGTGTTTGCCCGAGGTGGAGGAAACCACCTGCGACCAGCTCTGCGAGGAGCTGGTGATGACCTGCGAGTACGCCGCCTTCCCCGACTTCCAGAGCTGCCAGAAGGGCTGCCTCTACGACGAGGAGCAGGGGGCCAACACCGACGGCATGCTCCGGTGCGTGAGCGAGGCCGAGTGCAGCACCTTCGACGTGCTGGAGTGCGAGCACCAGTACGAGGTGGGCGAGTGAGACCATCCCCGCCGCCCGCGGAGCTGACTAGATGAGCAGCGTGATCCTGCTCCTCGCCTGCGTGCCGTCCAACATCAGCCTCGGCACGGGCGACAGCGCCCGCCCGGGCGGGGGCGACTCCGGGCTGGAAAACGCGCCCGGCACCGACACCGCCGTCGACGACACCGCCGAGCCCCAGGACGACCCCGAGGCCGACGCCGCCTACCAGGACGGTCTCTTCAGCAGCGAGGTGGTCCACGAGATCGCCATCACCCTCGACCGCGACGCCGAGCTGGCGCTGCGCGACGAGCCCTACGAGTACACGCCGGGCGGCGTGAGCATCGACGGCGAGGACGGCGGCACCGTGGGGGTGCGCCTGCGCGGCAAGATCGGATCCTTCCGCGAGCTGTCGGGCAAGCCGAAGTTCAAGGTCGACTTCGCCCAGTACGAGGCGGGGCGTCGTTTCCACGGGCTGCACGCGCTGGCGCTCAACAACAGCGTGGTGGACTGCGGCTACCTCCGCGACCCGCTCGGCTACCGCATCTTCCGCGACGCGGGGGTGGGCACGGCGCGGACTGGCTTCGCCAGCGTGACCGTCAACGGCGAGAACTACGGCCTCTACGTGATCGTGGAGGTGCCCGACGAGCAGTACCTGGAACTGGCCTTCCCCGGCGACGACGAGGGACAGCTCTACGATGGCAAGTACGAGTACAACGAGAACACCGGCCGCTACACGCTGCTCGACTTCGGCATCGGGGTGGACGATCGCTTCCAGCTCGAGGAGGGCACCGAGAACGGCAACGCCGAGATCGTGGCGGTGTCGGAGGTGGTGGGCGGCCTGCGCCGCGGCACCAACCCTGAGACGGATCTCACTTCGCTCGTCGACTGGGAGCAGGTACACCGCGAGTGGGCGGTGGAGGAGCTCATCGGCCACCTCGACGGCTACATGCTCAACACCAACAACTACCGCGTGTACTTCCGGCCTTCCGACGGCAAGATGGCCATCCTGCCCACCGACTTCGACTACGCCTTCCAGGACGCCCGCAACTGGGGCATGAGCTGGAGCTCGCCGCGAGGGACGCTGACCTCGGCCTGCTGGTACAGCACCGAGTGTACCGCCAACCACGCGGCGGCGATGTCGGCGGTGATCGACAGCCTCGACTACGACGACATCCTCGCCTGGTACGACGAGATCGACGCGCTCACGCTGGAGCTGGCCAAGGACGACCCGCGTCGCGAGTGCGGCAGCTCGCAGGTGGCGAACAACCGCTCGTCCCTGCGCACGTGGACGGTCACGGCGGTCGACACGGCACGGGAACACTGGGGGATCTAGATGACCATCGACGTTGCCATCCTCGGCGCCACCGGGATGGTGGGCCAGCGCTTCGTGCAACTGCTCTCGGCCCACCCCGAGTTTCGCGTGGCGGAGATCTGCGCCTCCGATCGCTCGGCGGGCAAGCGCTACGCCGAGGCCGCCACCTGGCGCCTCGAGGGCGACAACCCCCTCGCCGACCGGGTGGTGTTGCCCTGCGACCCTGCCGCCGTGCGCTCGCGGGTGGTGTTCTCTGCGCTCGACAGCTCTGCCGCGAGGAGCATCGAGCCGGCCTTCCGCGACGCGGGCAAGCGCGTGCTCACCAACGCCAGCCCCTTCCGCATGAGCCCCGAGGTGCCGCTCCTGGTGCCCGAGGTGAACCCGGAGCACGCGGAACTGGTGCGCGGTCGCGACGGCTACATCGTGGCCAACCCCAACTGCACGCACCAGGCCATGGTGATCGCGCTGGCACCGCTCCACCAGCGCTGGGGCGTGGAGGCGGTGTGTTGCGCGTCGTACCAGGCGGTGTCGGGCGCGGGCTACCCGGGCGAGAGCGCCTGGGACATGCTCGGCAACGTGCACCCCCACCCGGGCGACGAGGAGGAGAAGGTGGCGAGCGAACCTCGCAAGATCCTCTCCGCGCCCGACTTGCGCATCTCGGCGCGCTGCGTGCGCGTGCCGGTGGCCGACGGCCACCTCGTGGCGGTGCAGGCCAAGCTGCGCCACGACCCCGGCGTCGACGCGATCGTCGAGGCGATGCGCTCGTTTGCGGGCCCGGTTCCCCTCCCCTCCTCGCCGCGCCCGCTGATCCACGTGCTCGAGGGTCGCGACCGCCCCACGCCGAGGCAAGACGCGATGCGGGGCGGCGGCATGGCGGTGACCGTCGCCCGCGTGGAGCCCTGCGAGGTACACACGGTGAAGTTCTTCGCGCTGGCGCACAACGCCATCCGCGGGGCGGCGGGGGGGGCGATCGCCAATGCGGAGTTGCTGCGGGCGCGGGGGTTACTCGGGTAGGGCGGGGTCGCGCGTCGCAAGCGCAGATGCTCCCGACAAGCAGCGTCGTGAGCGCAGGTGCTTCAGATAGGACTCCGGGTCGCGGAGGGGGAGCCCGGCGCCGGTGCTCCATGGGACAAGCTCCACTCTCGCCGACTGTTCGCGGTACTGCTCCCGCCAGGGGGCGGACCGCGTCCTGTCCCGAGCGTCACCGCTCACGACGCGTCCTGCCGGGAGCGTCTGCGCTCGCGACGGTGCCAGTCGCCGAGGTTTGCTTGACAAGGACCGTCGGGAGTGCTCCATTCCGCATCGCAACACCGCTCCGGAGTCCGTCATGATCGCACTGTACCGCGCGAGCGTGAAACAATTCGTCGTTGACTGCCGCGATGACGTGATCGCGGACAACCTCGCGCGCGCGTTCCCGGGCAGGGGCCGCGAGGAACCCAGCCCAGAAGAAAAAGCGTCCTGGGTGCACTCCCTGGGCACGTTGGCAAGCCTACTCCGCACCGATCCCGATCTGTGCACCGCCGACGTGTTCGTGGAGTTTCTCATGCCTCTTTCGGGAGGGCGCGCCGACGTGGTCCTGACAGGGCGCGATCCTCTCGGCCGGGACACAGCGGTGGTGCTGGAACTGAAGCAGTGGGGCCGCATCGAGACCTCGCACCTGCCGGAACACGTGGTGATGGGCGGCCGGGTGTGCCAGCACCCCTCGGTACAGGTTGGCGGCTACGTGCGGCGCCTGCGCCACTTCCACTCCGCGTTTCGTCAAGGGGACTCCGAGGCGGTCCAACTGCACGGTGTGGCGTGGCTCCACAACATGCCGCCCGGCCGCAGCCTCGACCTCCTCCGTGACGTTGCCAGCTTCGGGCCCTGGTGCATGGACTACCGATTGTTCGGTCGCGACGATGGTCACGCGCTGTTGGGGTATTTCCGCGCCACGCTCCTCCCTGGCCCCTCGACGCGCGCCACCGACAAGGTCGCGGCTGGGCGTCACGAGCCCTCGCCCAAACTGCTCGACGTGCTGGTGCGCACCATCGACAGCGAGCACGCCTGGAACCTCCTCGACGAGCAGCGTCGAGCCTACTGGGAGGTGCGCGACGCGGTGCAGAAGGCGAAGGTGGTCGGCGCGGACGGCCCCCCGACCGTGATCATCGTCCGCGGCGGGCCCGGCACAGGCAAGAGCGTGCTGGCCATCCAGCTGATGGCCGATGCCGCGCGGCAGGAGTGGAAGGTGATTCACGCGACGGGCAGCAAGGCCTTCCAGACCGTCTTGCAGGCTCAGGTGGGTAAGGGTGCCAGAGAGCGGCTAAAGCACATCTTCGGGGCGAGATTCCTCACGGAGTTGCCTGTCCGCAACCTGTTCGCGACCTTTGCCGAGGTGGCCAGGGCGGGAGACAGCAACCCCGGCCAAATCGATCTCACCGTGTGCGACGAGGCGCACCGGCTGTGGACGCACCGAAAGGTGGTCACGCCCGCCGGCACCGTGAAGTGGCAGGCGACAGAGTCGATGGTGCGCGAGGTGGTGCGCGCCTCCCGCGTGACGGCCTTCTTCCTCGACGACAACCAGTCGGTGCGTGCGGGAGAGGTGGGAAACTCGAGCCTGATTGAACGCGAGGCGGCCGCCATGGGCGCGCGCGTGGCCAGGGTAGACCTCGACCAACAATTTCGTTGTGCCGGTTCCACGAGCTACATCCACTGGGTCGACCAGCTCGCCGGGTACGCCACAGGCTCTGATCTGTCCTGGCGCGTCGGCGAGACGCCGGAGTACGAATTTGCGCTCGAGCCCGACATGCCCACGATGGCGGCGCGAATCCGGCAGAAGCAAGCGCTTCAGCAACGTTGTCGCATCGTTGCCGGCTACTGTTGGCGATGGTCGAAACCTGGCGCCAGTGGCCTGCCTCACGATCTCGTTGACAAGAGATTCGGCGGCTGGAGCGGGGCATGGATCGAGAAGACCGGCAAGGACCTGGCGCCCGAGGACCACCAGTACTACAAGTGGGCCACGCAGGAATCCCACCGCGATCAGATTGGGAGCATCTACTCGGCGCAGGGCTTCGAATTCGACTACGTGGGCGTCATCTGGGGGGAGGACCTCGTCTGGCGCACAGACAAGTGGGTCTACCAGAAGGAAAGAAACAAAGATGGCTCGTTCAAAAGGCAGCTCCGCGCAGGTGGCGACCCCGAGGCGATGCTCTCGAACGTATACCGCGTCCTGCTGACGCGCGGCATGCGGGGAACGTCGCTGTTCGTGCTCGACCCGGAGACGCGGGCTCACGTCGCCCGCGCCCTGGAGCCTAACTACGAGACGCTCTGGAGTGCACGGTCGGGGCGGCCAGGGGCGTAGGGCGGGTGGCCCAGGGCAACGTCGCAGCAGTAGTCACTGCGAACGTTCCGCGTCGTGAGGGTAGTCGCATCGACGTCCCCTGGGGAGGTCGAGAACCGCACCGGCGAACCCGTCCGCACCAGCGAAGGTACGTTTTCACTGAGCACCCGCTGGCGCCCGGGGCCCGGGGGCCCGGACTGGGACGTTGGTGGCGACTACGCTCACGACGGAGGACTTTCAGACAGACTACGCCCTCGACAATCCGGTCGCCCGCGCCGCTACGGCACCCCGCCACAGCGCCAGCAACTGTCGAAGCTGGCCGGCACCCGCTCCCCGCAGCCGCACACCCAGTCCAGCCGGGCGCGCCGTTCCAGGTGGCGCAGCACCTCCCGGGCGCGGGCCACGTCGGCGTCGGCCACCACCACCTTCACGCTGGCATCCACCAGCGGGATCTGTCCCGCGATGCTCGCGTTGCGCGCGCCCTCGACGCGCGCGGGGATGTCGTGGGCGAGCAGGCTATCGCAGACGATCTCCGCCTCGGCCACGCTCCCCCCCACGTGGACCGCGATCAAGGCGCGAGCCCGTCGGGGCCGAGCAGCTCGGTCCACGCCTCGCCGTCGAACACCCACAGGTCGGCGCCAAAGTCGGGCAGCGCGTCGTCGAAGAGGTCGCCCCCGAAGACATAGAGCTTGTCGCCGTCGCGCGCGCACACGGCGGCGTCGCGAGGGGGCGGGGCGGTGTCGAGAGCGAGCGCGGTCCACGCGGCGCCGTCGAAGGTCCACAGGTCCACGTCGCTGCCGTCGCCGCCCCAGATCCGCAACGACGCGCCGCCCCAGGCACAGTGGCTCGCCCGCGCCCCGGGACCGGACTCGAACGCCACCGGCGGCAAGGAATCGCCGGTGAACCGGTAGAGGTGATCGGAACGCTCCACGTCGTCGATCCCGCCGAACATGTAGATGGTGCCGTCGTCGAGCGGGGTGAGCGACTGCCGGTAGTAGCCCACCGGCATCGGGAGCTGGCTCCACTCGCCGCCGGCGTAGGCCCAGCCGTCGGCCAGCACGCTCTCGCCGTAGCCGCCGAGCACGTAGAAGGTGCCATCGGCGTAGACACTCGCCGCCTTGTAGCGGGCGATCGGGCCGCGAGGGAGATCGGCGTAGGTACCGGACGCGGGGTCGAACTCGAAGTAGTGGTCGCTCAGCGCCTCGCCGGTGTCGCCCCCGAAGATCCACAGCTTGTCCCCCGCGAGACTCGCGGTGGCCCGGTAGATGGGCTCGGGCGCGTCGTCGTGGCGCGTCCAAGCCAGCGTGGCGAGCTCGAGCGACCAGGTGTCGGAAAGGGGCTCGGTGACGCTCGCCGCCCCGCCGATCACCCAGAGCTGGCCATCGACGACCTCGCCCACGGCGCTGTAGCGCCCCTCCGGCGCCTGGGTACACGCCAGCAGGACGAGCATCAGATCTCGGCGAAGTACTTGTGGACACCGAGCGTGACGTCGAGCGCGTCGGGGGCGCCGTTGTTCACCCACAACACGCGGTGTACGCCGAGGTGCGCGCCGAGGCCGTTGCCGAGGTCGGCCGACAGCTTCAGCCCGGCCGACACGTCGTCGTAGTCGGACGTGGCCCAGCGATCGTCGGAGTTGGGGTAGGCCAGCCAGCCGGTGCCGCCGAGGCGCTGGTAGGTGTAGGCGCCCACCTGCGCGGTGAACTTGCCGGGGGAGAGCTTGAACTCGAGGCCGGCGCGAACGTCGTCGGCGGGAGCCTTCTCGTCGAGGTCGGGCTGGGTGTCGCCCGGGATGCGGTAGTCATAGTGCGCGAAGGCCACGATCCCGGCGCCCATCTTGCCCAAGGCGAGGTCTTTCCCCACGTAGAGGCTGGGCGTGAGATCGACGGTGGCCTGGCCCGGCATCGTGTAGCGCATGCGCACGTCGCGCAAGTGTGCGCTCGAGGCGCCGCCGAGCCCGACGGTGAGCTTCACCGGGCCGCCGAGGAGGTTGTAGCGCGCGTCGAAGGCCACGCGACCGAGACCGACGATGTCGCGACAGTCCACCTGGCTGGTGGCGGTGCAGGGGCCCGAGCTGCCGTCGGAGACGAAGCTGTAGAAGGCCGGCACGTAGGCCGCGAACTGCAGGCGATCCACCACGCCCACGCCGAGGTAGCCCTCGATGCGCGGCACGTTCACCCGGTCGACCGTGCCGCTGCCCGCGTCGGACTCGAGCTCGGAGTAGGTGGTGAAACCCGCGCCGCCGTAGGCGACCCAGGACTGGGCGGGGAGCACGCCGGCGTGCTCGGCGTGAGCGAGGGAGGCGAGGAGGAAGAGCATCCCGCGGCATGTATCCCGGGGCGACGGCTACTCGTCGTCGCCGGAGTCCCCGGCGGTGTCGCCGGCCGAGTCGGCCGCCGAGTCGGCCGCCGAGTCGTCGCCGCCCGAGTCCGCCGCCGAGTCGGCGCCGCTGTCCCAGCCGCTTTCAGCAGTGTCGATGTCGTCGTCCCACTTCTCGTGGGTCGCGACCCGCAGTTCCACCGACACGAAGAACACGCCTATCGCCATGAAGATCGCCACGCCCCCGTCATCGATCTCCACGCCGTCGACGTTGCGGAGCCGGAGCTCGGAGTAGCCCGCCCCGACGGCAAGGGTCTCGAACGATCCCTCGAAGTCGCCCAGCAAACACTCCCCGGGGACAGTGGAGGCGGGGAGCGTCAAGTTCACGCGCCCCATGCCCCCGCCGCCGATGATCTCGCCGATGCCCACGGCCACGCCGTCCCACTGCACGTGCTGCCCGATCACCTCGCCCTCGACGGTCCGCGCCCGCAGCCGGCCGCCCCCGCCGATGGGCCCGGCAACGAGGGTGAAGGATCCCCACGAGAAGTCGTCGATCCACGCCTCGGTGACGGTGGTCCCCGCGAGATGACCCGCGCCCGGATCGGTACAGGCGAGCAAGAGGAGCGCGATCATTCGCTGTCCTGCGCGCTGTCGCCGGTGTCGAGGTCGCGTCCCTCGCCGGGGGTGAGGTCGAGCCAGGTGTAGGCGTTGCCTGCGCCCACCCCGGCGCCGAGGCCGGGCTGGTCGATCTCCACGTCGTGACCGTTGCGCAGGTGCAGCGTGGTGACGCCGAACCCCGCCACGCCGGCGGCGGCGCTGCCCTCGTAGCGACCGAAGAGATCCTCGCCCGCCACGCCGCCCGCGGGCAACTCCAGCGAGGCTTCGAGGGTGCTGTAGGTGAGGTCGACCGTGACCCCAACCATCCCCCCGTCGAGCCGGATCGGCTGCTCGCATCGCCCGCCGCTGGCGAGGTCGGCCTGCAGCAAGCCCGCCCCCTTCAACAGGCCGCCCACGGCGGCGAAACGGTACACCGCGAGTTCGAGGATGCGCGCGCGCCTCACGTCGTCGCCGCACCAGTCCACGATCCGATCAGGTAGGCAAGCAGCGAGGAATAGAATGAGCATCGGGGTGTTGGACACCGTAGCGCGAAAATCCGCTACCGCGCGCGGCGCTCCACCACGCGGCAGTCGTCGCTGACGACGTAGCGGCGGCTGAACCGGAAGCTGCCGGGGCTGGCCCAGCTGGTGAAGGCCAGGTCGCTCACCACCACCCGCGTGCCCCCGGGGACGGCACTCTCCTCGGTGATCACCGGGGCCACCGCCTGCCACTGGTCGCGCTCGCCGCGCGGATCGGCGCTGATACATTCGATGTATCGCCCAGCGTTCGATGTGAAAGAACCTGCCGGTTCAACCGACCACGGCGTGAGAAAGTATCGCCGTGTATCGGTGGATGTATCAGTGGCGATCCCGGTCCAGAACAGGGGCGCCAGCGGCGCCGGGAAGGTGCGCACCGGCTCGGGCGCCTGCATCGCCGCCTGCTCTTTCATCATGGCGCCGAAGAACGCCCAGCCGACCAGGCACAGGAGCCCGGCACGGGCCGCCTCTGCCGGTCCCCAGCTCCGCAAGAGCCGTGGCACCAGGCCCAGCGCCAGCCAGTAGGCCGGGTCGACGATGAAGATCCACTCCAGCCCGAAGCGCACGTCGGACAGGGGCCACCACAAGAGCGTGCCCCAGGTGGTGGGCCAGTCCATGAGCGCGTGGGACAAGAGCCCCGCGGCCCAGAGCTTGAGGTGGTCGGCGTAGGTGCCGGTACCCAGCAACCGTCGCGACAGCCACGCGCCGCCGAGCGCCATCCACGGCCAGCCGAGGAAGGAATGGGTGATGCCGCGGTGGTACCAGTTGGCCACGTCGTAGTCCACCGGGTAGTGCAAGACGTCGATGTCGGGCAGGTTGGCGGCCACCACGCCCACCACCCAGCCGCGGGGCCCCACGTCCCGGGCGAAGGCGAGCTGCGACAGCCGCCAGCCGCAGAGCGAATGCGCGATGTTCTCCACGTGATCTCGTCGTTGGGGCGCGGCTCGTGATATACCGGCCTTCCCCTCCGGGCGACTCTCCCGTCGCCCCGCCTGCCCCGGCCCCACGATGGAAACGACGATCTCCCCTCTCGCCCTGGCGGAGGCGGCGCGCAGCCGCTACCTCCAGTACGCCCTCTCGGTCATCAAGTCTCGCGCCCTGCCCGACCTGCGCGACGGCCTGAAGCCGGTACAACGCCGCATTCTCTACGCGATGTATCACAACCTGCACCTCGTGCCCGAGGGGCGCTATCGCAAGTCGGCGGCGGTGGTGGGCGAGGTGATGGCGAAGTACCACCCCCACGGCGACTCGGCGATCTACGAGGCGATGTGCCGGATGGCACAGGACTTCTCGCTGCTCCACCCGCTGGTGGATGGCCAGGGCAACTTCGGCAGCATCGACGGCGACAACCCCGCCGCCATGCGCTACACCGAGGCCAAGCTGCGGCCGATCGCGGTGGAGCTCTTGTCGGAGCTGAAGAAGAAGACGGTGGACATGCGGCCCACCTACGACGGGCAGACGATGGAACCTGTCGTCGTCCCCGCGCAGTTCCCCAACCTGCTGGTCAACGGCAGCGAGGGCATCGCCGTGGGCATGGCCACCAACATCCCCCCGCACAACCTCCGCGAGGTCATCGACGCCTGCCTCTGTTTGCTGGAAAACCCCGACACCAGCGTGGGCCAGCTCTGCAAGAAGGTGAAGGGTCCCGACCTGCCCACCGCCGGCGAGATCGTCACCTCCGCCGACGACCTGCGGCAGATCTACGAGCTGGGATCGGGGAAGGTGCGCGTCCGCGGCACCTGGGAGCGCGAGCAGAAGGGGCGCAAACACTTCGTCGTCATCGATTCGGTGCCCTACGGCGTGAACAAGGCCAAGCTCGTGGAGAACATCGGCGCGCTCATCGCCGAGAAGAAGGTCCCGCAGCTCACCGACGTGCGCGACGAGAGCACCGACGTGGTGCGCGTGGTGCTCGAGCTGCGCGGCGCCGACGACGCCGAGGCGGCGATGGCCTTCCTCTACAAGCACACCCGCCTCGAAGAGCCCATCCACGTCAACATGACCGCGCTGGTCCCCACCGACGTGGCCGAGGTCACCGCCCCCGAGAAGCTCGACCTCAAGCGCATCCTCATGCTCTGGCTCGACTTCCGCGTGGAAACCGTCCGGCGCCGCACCGAGTTCGAGCTGGCCGAGCTGCGCGAGCGCATCCACGTGCTCGAGGGCTTCGCCAAGATCTTCGACTGCCTCGACGAGGCCATCAAGATCATCCGCGCCAGCGAGGGCAAGCGCGACGCTGCCGAGAAGCTCATCCGCCGCTTCGGCCTCGACGACGTGCAGGCCGAGGCGATCCTCGAGCTCAAGCTCTACCGCCTGGCCAAGCTGGAGATCCTGCTCATCCAGGAGGAACTGGGCGAGAAGCGCGCCGCCGCCGAGAAGCTGGCCGCGATCCTCGCCAGCCGCGAGGCCCTGCGCGACGTGGTGCGCACCGAGCTGGGCGAGATTCGCCAGCAGTACGGGCAGCCGCGCAAGACTCGCCTCGGCGCCGAGCCCACGAGCGTGGTGTACTCGGAAGAGGCCTACGTGGTGGCGGAAGACGCGGTGGTGATCGTCACCCGCGACGGGTGGATCAAGCGGCAAGTCACCGTCACCGGGGTCGACAAGGTGCGGGTGCGCGAGGGCGACAGCATCGGCTGGGCGATGCGTGCCACCACCCGGAGCACCCTCTCGGTGGTCACGTCGCAGGGCACGGCCTACACGCTGCGGGTCGACGCCATCCCCGCCACCACCGGCTACGGCGACCCCATCCAGCGATTCTTCAACTTCGCCGACGGCGAGCGGATCGTGGGGGTGGTGTCGCACGACGCGCGCAACCTGCCCGCCGCGGGCGAGTCCGACGCCGACCCGCCGCCCCCCTACTGGATGGCCGTGTCGCGACAGGGCAAGGTGATCCGCCTGCCCACGGCGATGATCGCCGAGGCGAGCAACAAGAACGGCCGCACGGTGATGCGCCTGGAGGAGCAAGGCGACGCGGTGATCGCCGCCTACCCCAGCGACGGTACCGAGTACGCCTGCATCGCGAGCACCCTCGGCAACGTGCTGGCCTTCCCGGTGGCGCAGGTCGAGCCGCTCAAGGGTGCCGGCAAGGGCGTGATGGCGATCAAGCTGCGCGACGACGACAGCGTGCTCGCCTTCGAGCTGTCGTCCGACAAGACCAACGGCCCCACCGTGCTCACCGCCCTCGGCCGCACCGAGGTGGTGGCCCCGCGCGCCTACGCCGGCGATCGCGCGGCGCGAGGACACCAGCTCTTCCGCCGCGGCTACTTCGCCAGCTGGAAGCGGCCGGCCGAGATCGCGCTCGGCAAGCCCGCCGCCGAGGGGGAGGCCTAGACCATGGCCAGCACCACCTACGACGCATCCACCATCCAGGTGCTCGAGGGCCTCGAGCCGGTGCGCAAGCGCCCGGCGATGTACATCGGCGGCACCGGGGTGGAGGGCTACCACCACCTGCTCTGGGAGATCGTCGACAACTCGGTCGACGAGGCGATGAATGGGCACGCCACCAGCGTGAGTGTCACCCTGCACGCCGATGGCCGCAGCGCCACCGTCACCGACAACGGCCGCGGCATCCCGGTGGAGATGCACCCCACCGCGAAGCGCCCGGCGCTCGAGGTGATCCTCTGCACCCTGCACGCGGGCGGGAAGTTCGAGGGCAAGGCCTACGCCGCCTCGGGCGGCCTGCACGGCGTGGGCTCCAGCGTGGTGAACGCGCTCTCCGAGGAGATGGTGGCCACCGTCAAGCGCGGAGGCGTGGAGTACCGGCAGAGCTTCCGCCGCGGCAAGCCGCGCAGCCAGCTCGAGAGGGTGGGCGAGGCGCGCGGCACCGGCACCACCATCAAGTTCCGCCCCGACCCCGACACCTTCGGCGACCTCGCCTTCGAGAGCGACCGCGTGCGCGAGCGCCTGGAGACCATCGCCTACATCCACAAGGGGCTGCGCATCCTGTTCCGCGACGAGATGAGCGGCAGCTACGAGGAGTTCCGCCACGAGGGCGGCATCCGCGACTGGGCGCTGGCACTGGCGAGAAAGACAGGTCGCACCCCTATCGTTCCCGAGCCCTTCTACGCCTGCAAGGAAAACGGCGTGAGGGTCGAGGTGGCGCTGTGCTGGACCGATGGCACCCGCGAGCTGTTCAGCTCCTACGCCAACGGCATCCCCACCGGCAACGGCGGCACCCACGAGACCGGCGCGAAAGACGCGATCACCAAGGCGGTGCGCAACTACATCGACACTCACTCGCTGCAGCCCAAGGGCATCGCGCTCGCCGCCGAAGACATCCGCGAGGGCGTGGTGTGTGTCACCTCCGTGTTCCTCGCCGAGCCCCAGTTCCAGGGCCAGACGAAGGAGAAGCTGAATAATCCAGAGATGCGCGGCGCGGTGGAAAACGCCGTCCGCACCACCCTGGAGCAGTTCCTCAACCACAACCGGACGGTGGCCGACGTGGTCGTCACCCGGGTGATCCAGGCCGCGCGGGCGCGACTGGCCTCGCGCTCGGCGGAAGACCAGGTGCGTCGTAAGTCGCCCGTAAACAACCGGCTCAACCTGCCGGGCAAGCTCGCGGATTGCTCCAGCAACGACGCGAGCGAGTCGGAGCTGTTCATCGTCGAAGGCGATAGCGCCGGTGGCTCGGCCAAGCAGGGTCGCGACCGCGAGTCGCAGGCCATCCTTCCGCTACGCGGGAAGGTGCTCAACACCGAGCAGGCCTCGCTCAAGAAGCTGATGGAGAACGAGGAGCTCTCCAACATCGTGAGCGCGCTCGGCTGCGGCATCGGCAAGGACTTCAACCGCGATCGGCTGCGCTACCACCGGGTGATCCTGCTCATGGACGCCGACGTGGACGGCCACCACATCGCCACGCTCCTGCTCACCTTCTTCTACCGCTACCTGCCCGGGCTCATCGACGGCGGTCACCTCTTCCTCGCCCAGCCCCCGCTCTACCGCATCGACGTGGGGCAGCAGACTCACTGGGCCGCCGACGACGCCGAGAAGGCGCGCGTGCTCAAGAGGTTGCCGCCGCGCGCCTCGCCCGAGGTCACGCGGTTCAAGGGCCTCGGCGAGATGCCGCCCAAGGTGCTCTTCGACACCACCCTCGACCCGCGCAAGCGTCGGCTGCTCAAGGTGACCATCCCCGCCGGCGAGCACCAGTCCACCGACCAGATGTTCGCCGATCTCATGGGGAAAGACGCCGCTCCCCGCTACCAGGCGATCATGGAGTCGGGCGCCGAGTTCGACGAACTCGACGTATAGTCACCGGTCGTGCTGCTCGTCCTTCTCGCCTGCTCCGATCCCTACGAGGCCCAGAAGGGCAGGCCGGAGGTGGAGGGCGACACCGGCGAGCCCCCGGCCGGCGACAGCGACCCCCCGGACGACACCGTCGACACCGGCGAGACTCCGCCGCTCGACAGCGACGGCGACGGCTGGCCCGACGAGGAGGACTGCGTCCCCGACGACGCGACCGTGTACCCCGGCGCCGCCGAGGTATGGTACGACGGCGTCGACCAGGACTGCCTCGGCGACAGCGACTACGACCAGGACCACGACGGTTTCCTCGCGGCGGAGATCGGCGGTGACGACTGCGACGACACGCGCGCCGACGTGTACCCCGGGGCCCCCGAGGCCTGGTACGACGGGTTAGACGGCGACTGCGCGGGCGACGACGACTTCGACCAGGACGGCGATGGCGACCCGGTGCCCAGCGGACTCGGCGACGACTGTGACGACGAGGATCCCACTGTC
>Ga0194120_10005688_pt1 | contig 18152 bp, 11 predicted proteins | sample TA2MahCa65mmetaG_FD_148642 | JGI IMG/M metagenome (GOLD analysis project Ga0194120, IMG submission 148642) | Freshwater microbial communities from Lake Tanganyika, Tanzania - TA2015019 Mahale Deep Cast 65m | ecosystem: Environmental > Aquatic > Freshwater > Lake | place: Tanzania: Lake...
CAAGGGCTTTGATTTCGTCGAAGCGATTGCCAAGGCTGCGCTGGAACTGGTGCAAGGCTGCGCCTGCAAGTCCGGTTGTCCGGCGTGCGTCGGCAGTTGGAGCCAGAATCGGTTCTTGGTCGCATGGGGTCTGCAGAACCTGTGGACCGAGACGGCCTTGCCGGCGGGCCTGGGTGACGCGGCGGCCCGGTCACCGATCGCATTGCCCGCAGTGGCCCGCCTGGCCTGGCCAGAACTGGCGCAGCACTGGGATCTCGTGGTCGCGCGCATGCAGAAATACCGCGCCTTTGGCGCCGAAGTGCTGGCGACAGCGGTTGGCGCGGAGGTGCGCGGCGACCGCCTGGTGCTGACGGTACAGAGCGTCGGCCTGGCGGACTGGATTGGCCGCGGCGAGACGCGCGCTCGCCTGGAGACAGCGCTGCGCCGCTTCGTCGAGGCGCCTGCCGGATCGTTCGTTGAACTGATGGTCAGCGCCCCGGACCGCGAGCGCGCGCTGCACCGCCAGATCAAGCTGCAGCGCCGTCACGACGACCTGGTCGAGACGCCAGCCGTGGACGAGCGAGCGGCCAATGCCACGCTGGCCAGTGGCTATGTGCTGGCCAAGGCCGATGGCAGCGTCAACTGACGGCGCCCTGCGCCACCTGCGCAAGGAACTTGCGGCCCAGGTCTCCGGCCGCTCCAGCGGGCGCGAGGGTGGACTGCCCGCACCCGACGACGTTCAGGCCATCGACGCCGGGCAGGGGGCGCCGCCGCACGCACCCGCCGAATCGGCCCTGGGCACACTCGACAGTTTCGTGGGCGCGGCGCTCGCCAACCAACCGGCGCTCTTGCGCAGCATCCAGCGCTTGGACGCGAGCCAGCGCGCCGCCGTCACCGCGCCGGCCCGGGCCACGTTGGTGCGCGCGCCGGTCGGCAGCGGCAAGACCACCGTGCTCGCCCACCGCGTGCTGTGGCTGCACCATGCGATGGCCGTGCCGCTGCGCCGCATCGCGGCCCTGACCTTCACCCAGGCTGCGGCGCAGGAACTGGTCGGACGCGTCGAGTCGTTGGTGCAAGACCCCGGCCAGGGCGATGGCTTCACATGGTTCGGCACGTTCCACGGGGTGGCCCGCGCGGCGCTGGCCCGCCACATGGACGGCAGCCCTGTCTCGGTGTGCGACGAAGCCCACAGCCGCGACCTTCTTGCGCGGGTCGGCGCTTCGGCGCGGCTGGGCAAGCGCCAGTTGGCGTCCATGTGGGACGACCTCGCACTGCTGCGCCGTGGCGCCACCCATGGATGGACTGCCGAGCGCCTCGCGCGGGCAACCGAACTGCTTCTGGCCTACAAGGCCGAGTTGGCGGCGCAGGGCAAGGTGGATTTCGATGGATTGAACGAACGCTTCGCTGACTGGGCGAAGACGGCGCCCGATGCGGCGGTGCCGCTGTGGGTGGTCGTCGACGAGTTGCAAGACTGCAGCGAATTGGAATTGCGCAGCCTCGCCGCGCTGCGCCGGCCCGAGACCGGCCTGTTCGCCGTGGGCGATCCAGATCAGGCCATCTATGGCTGGCGCGGGGGTCGAGGCGATGTGTTCGAGCACCTGGCCGCGACGTGGCCGGCGTCGGTGGTCGCCTTGGACAGCAACTACAGGTCAACACCGCAAATTGGCCGGGCCGCCAGCGCCGCCATCGGCCGCACGGGTCGGGCGCAGGTGCATCACATCCGCGGTGCGGGCGCAGCCGTCTGTGTCCGGCGCCATCCCAGCGCGCAACTGGAGGGGCTGTACCTCGCCGATCGGCTGCGTGTCCTGCGCGGGCAAGGCGCGGCGTGGCCGGGCATGGCGGTGCTGGCCCGAACGCGCGAGCAACTTGCAGTGTTGCGCACCGTGCTGACCGATGCGGGCATACCCTGCGCCAAGGGCGGGCGCGCCGACGACTGGGGCGATCGGCCGGCGGCGCATTGGCTGTTGCGGCTGCTTGCCGCCCTGGATGGCACCGGCGAAGCCGGCGTGATCGACCTGCGCGCCGCGCTCACGGCCAAACCGTTCGCCGTGGGCAAGCCTTCGACCTGGCCGGCCCCATGGCTGCGCAAGGCCTGCGCTTCCGCACCCGAAGCGCCCGCGGTGGTTCACTGCGCGCAGGCCGCGCGCGAGGAGGGGGCCCGCACCTTTCTGAACCTACTCGCAGCCTTGGAAGCAGCCGTGCCGGCCGGCGCTCCGGCCAGCGATGCCGCTGCGGTTGAGGCGCACCTGGGGCTCGCAGCGCGTCTGCACCCGAGCCACCGCGATCACCTGCGCGACCTCGGACACGTACGGCAGGTCCTGGCGCAGTTGATCGCCTTGCGCGGAAACGCCGGGTGGACCTTCGCCGCCGCCGCGCGAAGTGCACTGGCCGACCGCCCGCCCGCTGATGCGGCTGCGCTGCCCGACGACGGCGTCGCCCTGCGCACGTTCCACGCTGCCAAGGGTTTGGAGTTTGACCATGTCTTCGTTTCGGGCTGCAACCAGGGCGTGGTGCCGCTCGCCACGGCGTTTGCCGACCGCGCCCAGTGGTCCGAAGAACGGCGGCTGCTGTACGTTGCGATGACGCGGGCGCGCGACACGCTGGAGTTGTCCTGGCTTGCCCAGCCGCCGATCCGCGGCGGCATGCCGATGCCGAGCGAATGGCTGCTGGCGCTGCCGGCCGACGCGACACACTGGGCCGACGAGTTCGGCGGCGCCGACCGGAGCGCACCCGCAGGTCAAAAGTCGATGGCACCAACGGCGCCGGCAGCGCCCGTTGACGACGCGGCCGTGGTGGCCAACGCGGTGTGGCCGCCTGGGACCAGCGTTCGGCACCCAAAATACGGCGCGGGCACGGTCCTGCGATGCGACGAGACGCAGGTCCACGTCGCGTTCGGCAAGCTCGGCGAGAGGTCTTTTTCTTTGCTGTTGTGTCCGCTCGTTCCAGCGTGACCGCACAGCGCTCGCGGACACCAGGCACGCGCGGCGCGGCACATGGGCACAATTGCCGCTACCGGCGTCAACAGAACGCGGATGTGACCCGACGCCAGCCGCGCAGAACGGGCCGCGCGCGCCCGGGACCTCGATCGCGGCCCGTCACAGGGCGGCGGTGGCCCTGCCCGAGGCACGCCTGTACACATCGTCAACCAGGGCCTGCGGCAACCGCCCAGTGCGCTGGAACTCGCGCATGTGCAGGATCGGCTGCGCGCCCGCCCGCGCCAGTTCGGCCCCGCCACCGGCCCCGCCGACCTTGACCGCGTAGGGCGCCAAACGCGACGGTGACTGCTGCGCCGAGAGTTCGACCACACTCTGCAAGGCGTCGAGAGAGTTCATCTTCATGTAAGGGCAGGTGGCGCAACCCCCGGAGGTCGAGCACCCTTCGCCGCCCGCCACACCGGGCACCACGGGCAGCGTCACCTCGTCCGTTCGCGCGATGGCCTCGGCCGCAACGGGAAAAACGATGTCGAGCGAAAAACCGCTGCGCGCCTGCCGCAGCAGGGCCTGAATGGCGACAACGATCGAGGTGACCATCCCGGCTTCGGTGCCCAGCACGCAGCGGATGCCCGGTGTGGCCGCGGCGATGCCCTCCCGCGTGCGGGCAACCAAGAAATCCAGGATGTTCGACGTGGACCCGACCACGCCGCGCCCTGCGCGTTCCGCCGTCGCCGCCAGGGCAAACATCTCGCCCGGGACTTCAAGGTGTGCAGCGATGAGGCAATCAGCGTAGTCGCGCAGCACCTGGGCGACCACGGCGCTGCCGAAAAGGTGGTGGACGATGCAGTTGCCTTGCTGGAATGGGTGAAACCGCTGGCGCAATCCGGCAACGGCCCCGCGGTCCACGCCCGGGTAGCGCTGCGCGAAAAGCGCCGGGTCCATCGCCGCCAAGGCGTCCAGGATGACGCGCAGGTTTTCGCCCATGTAGGTGTCGGGGCCATACCAGACGTGCGCGCCGGGCAGCGCGGTCGCAGCGGCCACCAGCGTCTGGACCACGTTGCCCGACGTGCAAGTGATGGTCGGCACCTTGGCGTGGGCTGCCGCCTTGGTGCGCAGGCTGGTGTTGATGTACACCACGTGCAGCGAGGGCGGCATGCGCGCTGCGCTATCCAGGAATGCGTCATAGGCGGCGCGCTCGGCCGCCTCTGCCAGCGAACAGCCGATGTGGCTGGCGGCCAATCGATAGACCGGGACATCGGCAAAGCCGCCGGCATCGAGGACGGCGCGCACGTTTTCGCTCATGAAATCGACGCCCGCCACACACACCGCAGCCGCGCCGGCCTGGACCATGCGCAGCGCGCGGTCGGCCATCGCCAACGAGTCCGAAATGTGAATGTGCGGCCACGCGCACGCCGACAACACGCCCTGCAGTTCGGGGTCCATGTAGTAGTGGGCGACGACGCCCACGTTGGACGCGGCAAGCGCGCGGTCCAACTGCGACACCGCCGCCGCATCGGGGTTCAAGTACGCCGCCTGCGCCTCGGCGAACGAGCCACGCGCGGACACGCCGTCGCGGGTGATGCGCAACTCAGGGAACGGACTCAACGCTTGACCCCCGCGCGAACACCCCGCGCCAGAAGATGCTGCGGGGCGGTTGGGCGGCTGTCAATCCGCGGCACTGAGGGACTGGAAAATAATAAGTCGATCACTCTCACATCAGGACGGAGCCGCGAGTCGGACCTTTGGTCCGCGAGCTGGCGACCCACGGAGCAAGCAAACGGGCCGGAGAAATGATTGAGTAGATCATTTCCTGGCCCTGACCTCGGCCGCTATTGGCACTTCGCCGGCGCCGAGCAGACTTGGCTGCCGTCGGCCTTGCCGCAGCAGATCTCGCTCTCCGCGCAGTCGGCCTTGGTCTTGCAGGGCTTGGCTGGCGGCGGCGGCGGCGACCCACAGTCCTTGGGGCACGACTGCGCAGACTCGGCGGGCGCGGTGCAGATGCCGTCGCCGCACACTGCGGTCGGTGGTGGTGGGCCGGCGCACACCTTCTCGTAGTCGGTGCAGCAGTTCTTGTTGACGCCGCACTCGCCGTTGCACTGGCACGGCGCGCCGGGTGTGAACTGGCCGCACTTGCCCTGGCACGAGTTCGGGCTGGTGCCACCGCCCGCGCACAACGCGTCGTAGTCGGCGCAGCAGTTGCCGAATTGCTTGCACAACTGGTTGCACTGGCACGGCGCGCTCGCGCTGTACTGGCCGCATTTGCCCTGACACGAGTTGGAGGTGCCGGTTCCGCCACCGCTCAGGCACCCCTGTTGGTACGCGCATTGGGCCAGCGACGACAGGAGCTGCATGCCCGAGCCGCCAAGGCCTTGCGCGCATTGCTGGATGCTGCCGGTCTTGGCGTAGCACGCCAGCGCCTTGGCGCACCCCTCGTTGGCGACGCAACTGGCATAGGATTTGGTGCATTTCTCTGCGACGCACTTGGTCAGGTTGTCCGTCGGCGGCGGAGGAGCCTCGCAGTCCTTGGGGCAGGACTGGTAGGTTTCGCCGGTTTCGCAATTGCCATTGCCACACACCGGCTGCTGGCCAGATCCGCCGAGGCAGCCGTGCTGGTAGCCGCATTGCAACATGGTCCCAAGCAGTTGGCCGGTCTTCTGATCATTGACGCACTGGTTCTGGGGCTTGCCGGTGTTGATACACGCCACGGCAGCGACGCACGGCTGGCTCTTGAAACACGCCGTGTACGAATCTTTGCACTTGTCGTAGAGGCACTTCTGGGCTTCGCCCGGCGGGGTGTTGGGGCAGTCCTTTTCGCAGTTCAGGCTGTTCTCGGGCTGCTCGCACTTCTTGTCGCCGCACACGGGACCCGTCGGAGGCGGTTTGGTCGTCCCCCCGCCGTCGAAGCAGGTCGCCTTTTGTCCGCAGTCGAGCAGCGGTTGCAAGACGGGCTCCAACTTCTTGAGGTCGAACTTGCTGCCGCACACTTGCAGGCACTCACTTTCCTTGCAGGCCTTGGCGCACTGCCAGAACTGGGAGCACAGTGGGTCGGCCGTGCAGGTGGCGACCTGGCCACCGCACGATTTTTCCAGACAGCCCAGAATCTGCACCGGGTCTGGGCCGGGTCCGCCGGTCGGGTTGCCAGTGCACAGTTGCTGGTAGTCGGCGCAGCAGTCCCCGTATTTTGCGCATTGCGCGTCACACTGGCATTTCCACTTGTTGGGCTGGGCCTGGCCGCATTTGCCTGCGCAGGAGGCGGCCGGGTCGGAAACGGGGACATCCGGGCTCGGCAAGAGCACGTCGCCGCCGCCGGTTGCGGCATCCGGGGTCGCGGTGATCCCGCCGTCGCTGCCCGTGCCGCCGTCGCTGCCGACGATCGACACCTCGACTGCGCCATCGCTGGCGCCCACGCTGCCCGCGTCGCTGCCGGCCCCGCCCGTGCCGTCGCCCTGGGCCAAGCTGGCGCCTGCGACCGCGGAGCCCTCTTCGCATGCGACTGCGCAGACTGAAGCAGCGGCCAAAGCGACGGCGACCGCCAACGGCATGCCGCTGAATCCGCGCGCGTGTGCAAACCGAACCATGGAACCCCCACGGGGGCGGCCACGGGCACGCCCACGGCGCGATTGTAGCACAGCGAGACGCCAAGGTGCCCAGCATGGAACACAACACTTCACATGGTGGCGTCGCATGGGGCGCTCCGTCCGCAACGCGCCTTGCGCCAGCGTGCTGTGCATCCTTATCTGCCGCGCCGGAACTCCCGGCTCCGGTCGCTGGTTTTCGTGCAAAGTCCGCTGCGTCCCCAGGCCGGCACCGCGCCCGGCGAGCCCTCGCGCGACCTGCGGCCGCTTCTGCACCTGCTGGATCTGGTGCGGCCGTACCGGCTGCGGTTCTGGCTGGCGTGCCTTGCGCTCTTTGGCAGCACGGGCCTCGGGTTGGTCTATCCGCAGGTAGCGCGCCACGCCGTCGACATCTCGACCACGGCCCAAAGCGCTGCGCACCTCAATGACCTGACCGCCATGTTGGTCGCGGTGTTCGCGTTGCAGGCCGCGCTCATCTGGATCCGCCACTACCTGATGAGCTGGCTGGGCATGCGCGTGGTGGCCGACCTGCGCACCCAGGCCTTCGGCAAGCTGCTGACGCTGCCGCCGACGTGGTTCCACCAGCGCCACACCGGCGAGATCCTGTCGCGGCTGTCGAGCGACGTCACGGTCGTCGAGGGGCTGGTGGGGACCGAACTGAGCCTTGCCGTCCGCCACGGTGTCACATTGCTCGGCGGCGTGACCCTGCTGCTGGTCGAGAACTGGCGTTTGACCCTGGTCATGCTTGCGGTGGTGCCGCCGTTGGCCATCTTCGTTGTGCGTTTTGGACGCAAAGTGCGCGGCATGGCTCGGGCCATCCAGGATCGCATCGCCGCGGCGGGCACCCGGGCGCAGGAGGCCCTGGCGGCCATCCAGACGGTGCAGTCGTTTGTACGCGAGGCCGACGAAGCGGCGAACTATGCGGCGCGCATCGGCGAGGGCGTGATCGCACAGCGCGAGCTCATCGTGTGGCGATCGTCGTTCATGGCGCTCTTCACGTTTGCGGTGTCGCTGTCGATCACCGTGGTGGTGTGGGTCGGCGGCCGGGCGGTGCTGCAGGGCGAATTGACCGCTGGCGATCTGGCGGCCTTCTTGCTCTACACGGCCATGGTGGCCAGCTCGGTGGCGGCGCTGGCGAGCCTGGGCGGTGCATTGCAGCGCGCGGCGGGCGCGACCGATCGGGTGTTCGAAATCCTCGCCGAGCGTCCTGCGATTGCCGACCCACCCGAACCGATCCCGCTGCCCGCGGGCCGCGGCGAAGTGGTGTTCGACGGCGTGTCCTTCACCTACCCGACCCGCCCAGACCGACCGGTCATCCAGGGCGTGGGGCTGCGCGTGCCGGCCGGCCAGTGGGTGGCATTGGTGGGCAGTTCCGGCGCGGGCAAGTCGACCCTGGCGGCGCTGCTACAGCGATTCTTCGATGTCGACGGCGGCCGGGTGTCGCTCGATGGGGCCGACGTGCGCCACCTGCGCCTGGGAGAACTGCGGCGCAGCATCGCCATCGTCAGCCAGGATCCCGTGCTTTTCTCGGGCACCGTCGCCGAGAACATCGCCTACGGCAGGCCCGGCGCCACGCAGGCCGAGATCGAAACGGCGGCCCGCGATGCCCACGCGCATGGCTTCATCACCTCGTTTGGCGACGGCTACCAGACGCTGGTCGGCGAGCGCGGCGTCCAGCTTTCGGGCGGCCAGAGGCAGCGCATCGCCATTGCCAGGGCGCTGCTGGCGGATCCGCGCGTACTGGTTCTCGACGAGGCGACCTCGAGCCTGGACGCCGAGAGCGAGGCGCAGGTGCAGCAGGCTCTGGCGCGCTTGATGCAGGGCCGCACTGCGCTCATCATCGCCCACCGCCTGAGCACGGTGCGCAGCGCGCACGCCATCGCCGTCCTCGACGGCGGCCGACTGGTCGAACTGGGCGACCACGACGCGCTCATGGCCCAGGCGGGCGTGTACAAGCGCTTGGTTGAACATCAGCTTTTTGCCGCCAGCGGCTCCTCGGCAGGTTGACCCATGCGCGTCGCCGTCCCGCTCGACAAGGCCTATCGCCTCATCAACCATGGCCCCGTGACGTTGGTGTCGGCGGCAGCGGGCACTGTGCGCAACGTGATGGCTGCGGCGTGGGCGATGCCCCTCGACTTTGACCCGCCGCGAATTGCGGTGGTCGTCGGCGCGGGCGAGCACACGCGCCACCTCATCGACGCCAGTCGCGAACTCGTGGTGCAGGTTCCACCCCGCGCGCTCGCCGCGCAGACCGACGGTGTGGGCAGTTGCACGGGCCGCGATACCGACAAGTGGTCGAAATTCGGCCTGTCGTGGACCGCGGGCAGCCTGGTGCAGGCGCCGCTCGTCGATGGCTGCGTCGCGTGGTTGGAGTGCCGTCTGCTCGACGAACCGCGGATGGAGGCCCACTACGACCTGTTGGTGGCCGAAGTCGTAGCGGCGTGGGCCGAGGACGCCGTATTCGCCGTCGATGGCCGCTCGGTGCGGCTGCGCGACGACGTGCCGCCGGAGCTGCGGGCCATCCACCACGTCGCCGGCGGTGCCTACGTCGCGGACGGCGAAGTGTTTTCGGTCCGCTGACCACTGCATTGCCAAGCTGGACGCGGTCGTGTCCAATCCACCGTCATGCGCGACCCGCAGTTGACCCGGTATGCCATGCACTCGCCCGCCGACGATCGATACCTGGCCACGCTGCGCGACCGCTTTGGATTGCAGCAGTTCCGGCCGCACCAACGCGAGGTCATCGAGCACGTCGCCGACGGCCGCGACGCCCTGCTGGTGATGCCGACCGGCGGTGGCAAGTCGCTGTGCTACCAACTGCCGGGATTGCTGCGCGGCCCGACGCTGGTCGTGTCGCCGCTCATCGCGTTGATGGAGGACCAGCACCACAAGCTCACGCAGGTTGGACTGCGCTGCGACCGCATCCACAGCGGCCGACAGCGCGGCGACTCGCAATACGCGCTGCGGCGCTGGCTCGACGGCGAACTCGACTTCTTGCTTGTCGCGCCCGAGCGGCTGCGCATCTCTGGCTTCGTGCCGCGGTTGATGCAGCGGCCGCCCAAGCTCATCGCCATCGACGAAGCGCACTGCATCAGCCTGTGGGGCCACGATTTTCGCCCAGAGTACCGACTGCTCGGCGACCGATTGCCGGAACTGCGCGTGGGCGGCGACTGCCCGGTCGTGGCCTTGACCGCCACCGCCACGATCCGCGTGCAACAAGACATCGTCGATCAGCTCAAGCTGGGCGCGTGCAAGCGCTTCATACGCGGATTCGCCCGCGAGAACCTCGCCTTGGAGTTGGTCGAAGCCAACCCGGGCGAGCGGCCGGAACTGGCGCTCAAGACCCTGCGCGACCCGGCTCGGCGGCCGGCCATCGCCTACTGCTTGAGCCGCCAGACGGTCGAGGACGTGGCGCGCGCCTGGCAGAAGGAGTTCAGGGTCGCCTGCTACCACGCCGGCATGGAGGCCGAGGATCGCGCGCGGGTGCAGGACCAGTTCACGCGCGGCCAAGCCGAAGTGGTGGTGGCGACGCTGGCGTTCGGCATGGGCATCGACAAGGCCGATATCCGCACCGTGGTGCACTTGGGCATGCCGGGCAGCGTGGAGAGCTACTACCAGGAGGTCGGCCGCGCCGGCCGCGACGGATTGCCGTCGCTCGGGCTCGGGCTTTTCTCGTACGCCGACCTCAAGCTGCACCAGAGTTTCTTCGAGCGCGCCTATCCGCCGCTGAGCAACCTGACCATGGTCCACGGCGCCGTGCCCGCCGCGGGCGTCGCGCGCGAGGAGTTGCTGCGGGTTTCGCCACTCGGCTTGGAAGCCGCGGAGGCCTGCGTCGGCAAGCTGTGGGGGCTCGGGGCGGTCGTCGTCGACGCCGAGGACGTGTTGCGCCCCGGTCCGGCCAAGCAGTGGCAATTAGAGTACGAGCGGCAGCGCACCCACCGGGAAGGCCAGTGCGACACGCTTTTCGACTTGTCGCGCGCCGCCGGCTGCCGCATGGAGGCGCTGGTTTCGTACTTCGGCGACCACACCCACAAGGGCCGCTGCGGCTTGTGTGATCGGTGCAACCCCGGCGCGGCGCGGCTGCGCACCCTGCGCGCGGCCAACCCGCTGGAGCGGCGGCAGATGCTCAAGATCGTCGAAGTCCTGCCAGCTTCGCGGTCCGTGAGCTTGGGCAAGGTCCACCGCGACGCGTTTTCGATGGCCCTGGAGCGCAAGGCGTTCGACCGCCTCATCGACGGGATGGAGCGCGCGGGGGTGGTCGACACGACCTACGAGTCGTTCGACAAGGAAGGCCAGACCATCCGCTATCGCAGCGGTCGCCTGGCGATGCCCATGGGCCGCCTGCCGCTCGATTGGGTGGACACAGTCGAAGTCGAGGAGGCGCGCGTCCCGGTCAAGGCCGGCAAAGCAGCCAAGCCCAAGCGCAGGGGCGCGGGGCAGCCGACCGAGCCCGTCAACCAAGCCCTGCTCGGCGAACTCAAGGCGTGGCGCAAAGCGCGGGCGCAGTTGGACGGCGTGCCGGCGTTCGTGGTGATGTCCGACGCGACGCTGACCGAACTGGCGCGGGTTCGCCCGACCAGCCGCGACATGCTCGCGGCCATCCACGGCATCGGCCCCAAGAACCTCGCCAAGTACGGCGCTGAGTTGCTGGCCGAGCTGACCAAGGGCTGAATGTCGCCCAACAACGACCCGCCCGACTCGGTGCGCACCGACGCGGTGGCGAGCGAGCTGACCACGATCGGGGTCGGCGGGCAAATCGGGTGGCTGTGGCCCGTCCAGCTCGCCCAGGACGTCCGCAATGCGCTGGCCTTTGCGCGCGATCGCGGCGTACCGTGGTGGGTGCTGGGCGGCGGCAGCAACGTCGTGGTCAGCGACCACGGATTGCCCGGCGTCGTGCTGCACCCCGCGGTGCGTCCGGGCACGGGCATTGAGGTGGTCGACGAGACATCGACCCAGGTGCATCTTCGGGTGCGGGCCGGCGTTGCGTGGGACGATCTGGTGGCGTTTGCGGTCCACCGCGGTTGGCAAGGCATCGAGTGCCTTTCGGGCATTCCGGGTCAGGTCGGGGCCGCGCCCATCCAGAACATCGGCGCCTACGGCCAGGAACTGTCCGAGGTCGTTCGCCACGTCCACGCGATCGACACGGCGTCGCTCCAGTGCCTGCGCGTGGACGCCGCTGCGTGCCGGTTTGCCTACCGCGACAGCGTGTTCAAGGCCGAGCCAGGCCGGGCCGTCGTGCTGGCCATCGACCTGGTACTGCGACCGACCGCTGCCCCATGTCTGCGCTATCCCCAGGTGCGCGACGCGTTGACTGCGGTGGCTGACCCCACGGTAGGTCAGGTGCGCGACGCGGTCCTGGCGCTGCGCCGCGCCAAAGGCATGGTGGTGGACCCCGCCGACGCCGACAGCCGGTCGTGCGGCTCGTTCTTCGTCAACCCGCTGGTCGACGCCGCGACCGCTGACCGGGTGGCGTCCGGGTTGGCGCTGGCCAGCGAGAATGCCCCGCGCTGGCCGCAACCGGACGGCACGGTCAAGCTGTCCGCGGCCTGGCTGATCGAACGGTCGGGGTTGGGCCGCGGCTTCGCACAGGGCCGGGTCGGCCTTTCGTGCAAGCACACGCTGGCGATCGTCAACCGCGGGGGTGCGACGACGACCGAAATCCTGGCATTTGCTGCGGAAGTCGCAGCTACGGTGCGCGCGCGCTGCGGCGTCGAACTGACCAGGGAACCGGTGGTTCTGGGCGCAGGCTGACGCTGAACCCCACCACGCGCTACTTGAGCGCGGCCTGCACCAACCCGATCGCCTTCTCGTCGGCCGTGCGGCCGTCCGATCCGGCATCGAACAGCCAATCGTCGAGCTTGTTCCGCAGGTCGGCCAGTTTGCCGGGGTCGGCCGTCAGCGCCTCTTGGGCGGCGCGGTCGACGGGGCCGCGCACGGCCTCGGGCAGCTCCGCATACTTGCCCATGGCCTCGGCGAGCCCGGAACCCAGCTCGAACGTGCGCCCGCGGTACGCCAGCGACCACGCGCCGTAGCTCTCGGTCACGAACCCGGCAGCGAGGCTGCGGCCGAGTTGTCCGGCCGACGCCGCGGCCTGGCGCAGCTTGGCGTCCTCCTCGGCCTTGCGCTTGCGGGCCTGCTCGTCCTCCCAGGCCTTCTTCGCGGCTTCCCATTTGCGGCGCAGGCCCAACGACAACCCAGGGATGCCCAACGTCTCGTTGCCCTGGAAGCCCTTGTTCTCCCACCGGCAGTCGATGTGCATCGGGTGGCCGCGGCCGGACTCGGTCGCCTCGTGCTCGTAGGCGACCCCGAGGTCGTCCTGCACGTCGCGCCAGGCGTACAAGGGAACCCCGATGGTCGCCTGGTAGAAGGTCAAGATGTCGTGCGAATTCCAGTCCTCGAGCATCGAGAAGCCACTGGTCGCGCTCTTGAGGGCCCGCGCCACCAGGGTCGAGCGTTCGAGCAGTTTTTCGTCCACACCATAGAAACGCGGCCGGTACGGCTTCTTGCCTGCGCCCGCCAGCACCGCCTCGTCAAAGCGCGCCAGCGGCACCGACATGCCGGCCACGAAGGCCAGCTTGTCCTTGATGTACGGTTCGAGCGCGATCGGGTCCACGCGGTCCATGTCCTTGGGCGTGACGTCGGCACGGTTGTTGAGCAACGTGAGCTTGGCCTCCATTTCGAGGCCCGTGAACAGGTTGATCTCGCGGTCGACGTCCACGAAGCGCTGCATCTTGTCGCGCATCTGCTTGTCGATGCGGTCCATGATGCTGTTGAGCACATCGTCGCTGCCGGCCGTGCCCGCCTGGGCCTGGTTGCCGCCCGCCGCGGCCTGATCGAGCACGGTATTGACCTCGGCCAACACCGCACCGGTATCGATGACCAGGTCCTGCTCGACCAGCAACCGATAGACCAGGTGCCACTGCCGCACCTTGTTGCGCGCGTCGTGGAACACCTCGTTGCCGAGGTGGAACTCCGCCGCCTCTTCGTCGGTCCGGCCGATGTCGGGCACGACGCCGCCGCGCTCGCGGGCGTTCTCGGCCTGGGCGCGCAGGTGATCCACGGCCGACAGGCCCTTCTTGGCGATGACGCGGAACAGGTCGAGGCGCTTTTCGACGTGCTGGCGCAGCGCGCGGTTGATTTGGTGCCAGAAGTCGATGGTCAGGGCATCGCCACACGCCTGCTCCAACCGTTGGAACTCGCGCACGGCGCCGATCCGCGCCTCGTCGAACTTCTTTTCCTTGCCGATGAGCGCCTTGGCCGCGACTGCGAGCCGCTCTTCGGCGGCGGCGATGCGCTTGCGGACGTCGGGCAGTTCGACGTCGTATTCCACGGCGTCCGGGGGCTTGCGCGCCAAGTAGCCGACCGAGTCGATGTCCGCCGCCGGCAGGAAGCACCAATCGAGCAGGCTGGCGTCCTCTTCCTCGACGCCGGTGCGCAGGTCGGCGTTCAGCGCCAACTGGTTGACCTGGACGAGGAAGTACCGCTGCTGCAGCGGACTGGCCTTGAAGTCGCGGAAGAACTTGCTCAGGAACCCGCCGCCGGTGATGTCGCGCGCCAGCAGTAGCGCCTTCTTGTCCACCGTCTGCTTGCCGGTCTTGTAGTCGCGGGCCAGGTTGACGCGGGCGTGGTTCAGCGTCGGGTTCTCAGGGGTGATCGCCGGGGCGTTGATGGTGGCGATGACGACCTCACTGCGCAGCGCCTCGATCTCGGCGTTGAGCCGCGCGCGAAACTCGTCCATCAAGTTGCTTTGCCCCACGCGCAGCTCGGCGATGTCGGTGAACATGCCGCGCTTCTCGATCTCAGCCTCTTGCTTGGCCTCGTACTGCACGAAGCGCTTGAAGGCCTCGTCGATGCGGCGGTTTTGCTCGCTTTCGGCCAAATCGAGGAACTCGCGCCCCGACAGCACCAGGTCATCGGCGATGCCCGAGTTGCTCGGCGGCTTGCCGACCACCAGGCGTTCGACCATCTCCACGGTCTTGCGACGGGCGAAGTAGCGCACCAGGCGCTCGCGCGGGAACTCCAACACCGACGAGCCCATCGACCCGTATTGCACGGCGAAGAACCCGTCGCTCGGCTCGGACTGCAACTGGGCAAAGTTGTCGCCCTCGCGATCCTGGAAGGCCATGATCGGACTGAAAAGCTGCAGGTAGGCCGACTCGCCGGCAGCCTGGTAGATTTGGTCGATGGCCATCTTCTCGGGCTTGTCGACGATGTACACCCAATCGAACGGCGCACGCTCGGCGCGGTCGTGCTTGGTGACCTTGGTCCCTGGCGCGCGCCGCGGGTCGTACACGAACTCCAGGCCGCCGACCGGGCCGCACTTGTCGTAGCGCATCTCCATGCACCACTCGATCTCTTTGAGCGCGGCGTAACCGTTGGCGTTGATCTTGGGGACCAGCGCGGACTCGATGCGGTCGCGGAACACGCTCGGCAGAAAGAACATGCCGAACACTTCCGAGGGGATGCCGGCGTCGTTGGCCAGGGCGCGGCACAGATACGCGGTGACCAGCGAGGCGCCCGAGCCGGTGCCGCCGGCCAGCGATCCGTAGATGAAGAAGCGGGCGTTGGCGCCCTTCTGGGCGTTGATGTTGAGGGCGTCCATCGATTCGCGCAGCTTGCGCACGATGAGGTCGCGGATGTTGCCGGGCAGCGCGTCGGCGATCTGGCAGTGCAGGCTGAACCGCGATTCCAACCGAATCTGCCCGGCGCCCTTGCCGGCGACGTCGCGAAAGCCGTACCAGGGATGCACCCACGACGCCACGCGCTCGTTGGCTCCGTGGTCGAGGTTGCCGCGCAGCAGTTCGATGCGTCGGCGCTTGTCGCTCTGCGAAATGTTGCTGGTTTCGACGCGGCGGGCCAGGCGCGACAGGTCGTTGGCGTCGGTGTCCACGCACACGAAATGTACGAGCTTGCTGATTTTGGGCCAGAAAGGTTCGGCCTTGAGACGCCTGGCCAGCACGTCGACGACGCGACCGCCCGAACCGCCCATGCCGAGGAAGAACGTCGGCGGCACGCCCTTGAGGTCATCCATGCCCAAAGTGACGTTCTTCTGTTGCTGGGCTTGGTCGGCCATGGTGCGCTCCTGTCGTGGTGGGGTTGTCGCGGTGAATCAGAAATCGACGGTGAAGTAGTACTGTCCGTTGACGCGGTACTGGCCGCCCGACACCAGGGTCCGCTCGTTCAGGATGTCTTTGCCGGTCGCGGTTGCGTCCACCTGCTTCCAGGCGTTGCGCTCCCAGCGGTCCAGGCTGCCACCCTTTTTGACGAGCAGGATCTGGCGGTCTGGACCGGCCTTGAGTTGCAAGACGTGGCCCTGCGACTTCTTGACCGTCGTGCCGATGTCGGTGAAGCACACAACCGCGCCGCGGAAGAAGCCGCGCTTGCCACCGGGTTCACGGCGCAGCGGCCGGCCCTGTTCGCGCGCCAACTGGCGTTGGTTGTTGGCCACGCGCAACAGGGCAGAACTGCTGAACTGCGCCGGGGTCACGATGCCGGCGACCACGATGACGGCCACGAGCACGCCGGTGACGATGAGGATCCACCACAAGTTGCAGTCGATCCATGTGTTCTCGATGATCTTGGGCACGACCAGCGTGGTGCCGGCGCGCGGCTTGTCGCAGGCGAAGGCCCGCGGATTCTTCTTGCACTCGTCGTCCTGATCGGCGAGGCAGAAGTGCACTGGCTTGATTTCAATGAGTTCCTGCGGGTTGGCCGGCGGCGCGGTGCAGCGTGGCGCGGCGTAGCACAAGAGCAGCGTCTGGGTCGGCTCAAAGCTGAGGTCGAGGACCTTGTCGCGCGGCAACTCCAGGAGCTCGGTGCCGCGCTTGAGGTGCATTGGCGCATCGCCCCAACCCTCGCCTCCGGTGGGTTTCTTGCGGACCAATTCGAGCTTGAGCCCGGGCCAGAGTCCCATGGACTTGCCGAGGTCGATGGGGACGCAGCGCGCATCCTTGGCACAGCCGCCCTCGATGTCGTCGATGGCCGTCTGGCCCTGCATCACCACGCGGGCGTCGTTGGCGACGAAAATGTCCTGCTCAGGACCGTCGACGTTGCCCTTCTGGGTGATCAGCCGAACAGCGATCTTGTGGGCGCCCGGCGCTTCCGGCGTGCGCCATTTCATCTGGAACGCGTTGCCCTCGCGCGGCGCGTCGGCCGGCTTGCCGTCGATCAGCAGTTGCACCTGCAGTCGCTCGGCCAGGACCTCGTCTTCGGTCAGGGTACGGCCGGTGGTGCGGTCCACCAAGGTCAACGAAACCGCCCAATTGAGCGAGGTCGTCTGGCAACGGGCGAGGGAACTCAACTTGACCGGGTCGAAGGTACGCCCGGAGGTGGCCGCGGCCTTGGGCTTGTCGGCCCACGCGCTCGCGCCCCACCCCAACGTCAGCGTCACCGCGCAGATGAGCGGGCCGAGCCCAGGCATGAACCGGTTTTGCTTTGGCATGGAGCCGCACCGGGCGATCAGTGGCCCGCTGGTTCGAGGGTCAATACGATGGCCCAAGGGTCAGAGATGCGCAACTGGTCCCACGCCTGCAGCGCTACGGCGGCGTGCGGGGGCATGCGGTCCCAGACGCCTTCGCCCTTGCGGTGCCAGGTGCCATTGCCGCTTTGCGCATCGCTGACTGCCACCGTCGCGCGGGTCACGCTGAACAGCAGGTGGGTGCGGCTGACCTCGTCCGAGGCCACCACCACGTCGCTCTCTGAGTGGCGCCCGAGTCTGATCTGCGCACCCATCGGCAGGGGCACCACGCCATTGCGGCCGTCGCGCAGTTGCCAATGCAGTTGCCAGGCTGGAAACGCCGGGTCAGCGTGCGGCCCCAGGTACACGGCATCCGGTCCGGCTGCGGTCGGGGTCGGACCACCCGTCGGGGCCGAAGGCGCCCGTGTCGCCAGTGGGGCAACCGGAGCCATCATCGGCGGCACATCCTGCAACGGGGTCTGCACCCGGTCCGCCGGGGTAGGTGCCGGCCGCGCTGCCTGCACGGTCGCCGTACGCTGCGCAGGATCCGGGGGCACGAAACGGCCCTCCACTGCGGCGAGGCGGGTCCGACCGGCCGTCGCGGTGAGCCATGCGCCGACCAGCGCCAGCAGGAACGCGGCCGCCGCCTTGGCCGTATCGGGCAAGCCAGGAACGGCCAGCACGGCCACACCCATCAGCGCGGGCACCAGGCCGCGCACGACACCGCTCGCGGGTTCGACCGGTTCGCTCATCGCTTGATCTCCGTGGTCGGCGACACGTAGCGCGTCGAGAGCGCGTCGCTGTTCGTTGGTGGTGCCGGCGTGGCAGCCGCAGGGGGTGGCGGCGCGGCGCGGGAGGTATCGACCCAGCGCGTCTGCAACGCGTCGCCAGGTTGGGGATGCGTCGGCGCGGGCTGGGCATAGGGCGCGGTGGTCGGCTGCGCGACTCCGGCGCCAAACCGTGTCGCGAGGGCGTCGTTCGGGTGGGGCGGCGCCGACTGCGCCACGGCTCGGGTGGCGTCGGCGTTGTGGGCGGCGGGACCCGGCAGCGCGGCGGCGGCGCCCAGGCGCGCTGGGCAGTGTCGGTATCCGCACTGTGTCGACGGCACATCGAGGCATTCGCGGCACAGGTGGGCAAAGGCGCTCATTTGGTGCCCTCCTTGGCGGCGGGGGCAGCAGCTTTGCCTTCGGGCGGCTTGTCGGGCTTGGC
>Ga0194120_10005692_pt1 | contig 18141 bp, 9 predicted proteins | sample TA2MahCa65mmetaG_FD_148642 | JGI IMG/M metagenome (GOLD analysis project Ga0194120, IMG submission 148642) | Freshwater microbial communities from Lake Tanganyika, Tanzania - TA2015019 Mahale Deep Cast 65m | ecosystem: Environmental > Aquatic > Freshwater > Lake | place: Tanzania: Lake...
TGCCGCTCACCTGGTTGCCGCGCAGAAACAGCGCCGGCGACGACAATGAAACCGCCGCCAGGCTGTCGGCGCCGCCGAACAAATCGAGGAGCCGCCCGCCCCAGCCGGTGCCGTTCAACGTGGGCATGCCCGTCTGCGCCTGCACCGTCTGATCGGAATGCGAGAAGAGGTTGGTCGGCGCCTCGAGCCCCTGCAGGTACTGCGCGCGCGTCAGCGGACGCGTCAGCAGGCCGGTGTTGAGCACGACGGCGAGGTTGCCCGACGCGTAGAGCGGGTTGAGCTCGGCAAGACCGTAGTGCAGCGCGTACGAGTTGCCGCTCGCGTCGGCGATCGGCGCCAGCAGCTTGCTCGCGCCGAGCGTGAGGCCGCCGCGGATGTTCTGGTACGCGGCATAGCGGGTCGGCTCGAGCGGAACGATGAGGTTGTTCGCGTCGTTGCCGCCGAACATGTAGATGCACACCAGCGCCTTGTAGTCGTCGACCTCGATGAGGTCATCGGCGGCGGCGAGCGCGGTGTGCGCGCGCCCGGCGCCGAGCGTCGTCAGCCCGAGGGCGGCCAGCCTGGCGCTCAGCTTCAGGAATCCGCGGCGGTCGGACGTATGCGTGTGTGCGCTCACTGGATGGGCCCTCCCGTATGGACGACATACTCGCTGGAGATGGCGGCGAGGTACAGCGCGCCGAGCGCGCGCTGCTGCGCGGTGGACGCTGCCTGCGTCGCCGTCAGGAGTACCTGCCGGAGGGCGTTCGACATCCGGCCGAAGAAGAGCGACTGGTTCACTCTCTCGACGAGCGCGTGCGGACTGCCCGCCAGCCCGATGTACGGCGCCAGATCCACCTTGAACGACGACCCCGCCTGCCCGCTGAGCAGCGTGTAGACGAAGTTCGCGCGCTGAATCGCCAGCGCCGGCGTGTAGATCTGAAACTCGGGGCCGAAGAGGTCCGCATGCCCGGGAAGGACCGCCAGCGGGGAATAGAAGCTGAACACCGTCGGCGGCGTCAGCGGCATCTGGCCGAGGCCCGAGAAGATGTACATGAACAGGCTCGGATCGCTCACCTGCGCACCAAGAGCCCGGCCGAGCCCGACGACGTGCAGCAGCGGGTCCTTGAGGCGCCCGTCATGCGGACCCCCGAGGCCGGCCTCCTCGTCCGTGAGAACGGCCGTAAGCACCGCTCGCATGTCGCCGCGGTCGCCGGCGCCGTTGTCCACGAACGCGTTCGCGACGCGGGTGACGTATCCCGGGCTCGGGTTGCTCGTGACGAGTGACCTGATCAGGCGCGTCGCGACGAACGGCGGGACGTTGGGATGCGTGAAGACCGTGTCGATCACGTCCTCCATGTCCTTGGTGACCGTCTGCCCGGCGGCAATCGTGGCGCCGAGGAACGTCTTGGCGCCGGCGTCGTGGTTGAGCGGACGCGGCTCCATCAGGCCCACCATGAACTCCGGGTTCATCGAGCGCGGCTCGACGCCCGGCGCCGTCGGATAGGTCCATCCGGTCAGCGCGCGCGCGACTTCTCTCACATCCGCCTGCGTGTACGTGCCGACCGGCTGACCGCTGGAGCCCGCCTTGAGCGAGCCGTCCTGGTTCAACTGCCACAACCCGATGCTGAAGAGCTGCAGCAGCTCGCGCGGATAGTTCTCGTTCGGTGCGCTGCCGTTCATCGCCTTCCGGCTGTTGGCGAGATCCAGGAACTTGCCCATGCTCGGGCTGAGCGTGACCTCGCGCAGCAGCGTCCGGTAGTTCGAGAACGCGTACTTCGAGAGCAGGCGCACGAACGGCGTCAGCTCGAACCCGTTGACGTTCTTGTTCGCCGAGACGACCAGCGTCTGCCCGAGCGCGAAGGCGACGCGCTGACGGAGCTGGTCGGGCGCGTTGAGCATGTTGAGGAACAGCTGCGTTCGAAGCTGGCCCACGTTCAGGCCGTCGGGAACGACTGTCTCCGGCGTCTGGAACTGCTGCGCGAGCCAGTACTCGACGCCGCTCTCCTGCACGGCGGCCACCGACGCCGCGGTGGGACCGAATGACGCGTGCTCGAGCAGCGCCACGGCCGTGTCGAGATCGGCCGGCACGGGCACAGGCAGCGGTCCGGTTGGCGTTGACACCGATGTCGGCGTCGGCGCCGGTTCCGGTGGGGGCGGCGGCGGCGGGAGCGACGAGGGAGACGACGGCGGCGGCGTACTCGCCTGGCCCACCACGTTGATCGTGTAGCGCGCGACCTCCGTCCAGACCTTATAGACGACGACGTCGATCTTCGTCCTGCCGTCACAGACCCAGGCATTGCGCGTGACGCCGCTCGGCACTTCGCCGCTCGCGATGTAGAGCCGGTGCTGCGTGGGATAGGCCAGCGTCACCGTGACCGGCACCTGGCAGCTCGACGTCCTCGGAATCGAGTACTGGGTGACGGCCGGAGCAAACGCAGGCGACAGGTTGGCCACGACCAGGCTGAGGACCGCCGGCCCCTGTGCCTGCACGCCGCCGCCATGAAGCGCGCCCGCGGCAACGAGCAGCGCCGCGAGCGCGAACCGCGTCAGCCTACTGGCCACGGGTCACGCCCGTGGGTTCGCCGAGACCGGTGGGATCGCCAACCTGCACGGCGGGCAGCGCGCGATCGGGCGGGTGATACAGCAGGGTCGTCGCGCCGGTCGCCGAGTCGAAGATTTCGAGCGTGGCCACCAGGCCGGTGCACGGACTCAGGTGCGGCACGGCGCCGCCGACCTCCGAGCCGGGGTCGATGCCCGGTCGAATCTGGACGCGCCGCGTGCCGCGGTCCCGAAGGGCGTCGCCCGCGCGCAGGTCGAGGTGCGTCGCCTCGCCCGGCATGAGGCTGGCCTCGCTGACGATCTCCATGCCCATGCGATCGGTGAACGACCGACCCGTGCCGTCAACGAAGCCGAGCGTGACGCGGCACCCAGGCGGGTCTGCCTCCCCGGGCGGGTCACCGCTGCCCAGGTTCACGACGTTCAAGCGCGCCGTCTGCATGCGGGCAAGGCCCACCATGCCGAACGGCTTCCCCGGCGGATCCGGCTGCGGGTTGAACGCCCGCACGATTGCCGGCCACGCCGCGATCATCACCAGCGCGGCCCCTGCCGCCGCCACCGCGAGTACTGCCCGACTCGCCTGCCTCATAATCTGCTCCTCCACACACCTGACGGGGGGCGACAGGGAGTGTGTTGGACTGGCTGATGCGGGGCAGGTGTGCGTATTACCGTGCGCGGTGTGCACTCCGTAAAGAAGCGCGCTCCATGTCGGGACGCACGAGGCGAACCCATGCGCCGCACGGTGGTGCGAGCCGGTCCGCGAGGCCGACCTCGAAGAAAAGAAAGACGCGCATGCGGCCGCCGTATTACCGCCAGAGGGCGGAAATAAACCTGCACTTGCACGCGCGTTCATCGCGGCTCCGAAGGGCCCATCCGCACGCTACGATTGCACGTGGCGCCGAATGCCCACGATGAGCCGACCCGACACCGGCGACCCGCTGCTGCGCGCCTTCCTCGACGCTGAAACCGAGGAAGCCGCGTTGGGCGCACTCGACGCGCTGCTCGGCGGCGACACCGACCGCGCGCTTCGCGACGCGGTGCGCCGCGCGCTTCGCGCGCACGGCGCCAACGTCATGCACGCCGACGACGTGGTCAGCGAAGCGCGGCTGCGCTTGATGAGCCGTCTGCTGGCGCTGCGCCGCGGCGCCGGGGATTCGATCGAGAACCTTCTCGGCTACGCCGCCAGCACCGCCGAGAACGTCTGCTACGCGTTTCTGCGCCAGCGGTATCCCGAACGAACGCGGTTTCGCAACCGCGTGCGCTATACCGTGGCACGCCACGCCGGGACCCGGCTCGTGAAGGACGAGCACGGTGAGTGGCAGTGCGGCACGACACGGCCCGTCGCAGCGCGGGCGGGCGCGGCGCGCGCGTTTCTCGAGAACCCGCGTGCCTGGGCCGACGGCGTGGATCTCGATCGCACGTTGCCGCTTCCAGACCTCGTGAACGCCGTACTGGCCAGGCTGGACGAAGGAATCGAGCTCGATCGCCTGGTCGAGGGGCTCGCCGCCATCCTGGGCGTCGCCGACGCGCACCGGCTGGTGCCACGCTCGCACGCCCCCGACATCGTCGAACAGCTGCCGGATCCGGCGCCGGGCGCCGGCGACATGCTGGAGTCGCGCGAGGCGCTCGACACGGTCTGGCGCGAGATCGTCGATCTGCCGCCGCGGCAGCGCGCGGCGCTGCTGCTGAACCTGCGCGACCCGGAAGGGGGCGCGGTGCTGCACCTCCTGCCGGCGACCGGCGTCGTTTCGTTTGCCGCGATTGCGCGTGTGCTCGACCTGCAGGTGCCCGAGCTGGAACGGCTCTGGGACAGCCTGCCGCTCGACGACCTGTCGATTGCTGCACGATTCGGGCTGAGCCGTCAGCAGGTGATCAACCTGCGGAAGTCGGCGCGGGCGCGGCTTGCACGGCGACTGCGGGAAAGGCCGGCGCTGTGAACGAAACGGTAATACCCCGGCGGAAACGCCGTCGGACGATGTATGGGGAGATTCTGTGACTGACCGCGACTATCGCGCCCGGCGCGCGCTCGACGCCCTGAAGCAGGCGGTCGAGGCGTCGCCGGACGACTTCGACCACCCCGGTCCCGAGGTGATCGAGGCGCTGGCCGAGGACCGGCTGCCTGACGCCGATCGAGACGCTGTGACGAGTCACGTGACGAGTTGCAGCACGTGCGCCGAAGATCTCGACGACCTGCTGGCCATTCGCGCCGCGCTGGACGCCACGCCCGCCGTGGCGACGGGCGGACGGCGCGGGCGCGCAGCGCTCGTGTGGGCTGCCGGCATCGCCGCCATGATCGCGCTCGCGGCATGGATGGGCACTCGTCCGGAGTCGCCCGCGCCCGCGCAGGCAACGGCCGAGGCCACGCAACCGGCACAGGGCGTTCTGCCATCACCGGCAGGGCCCGCGCCCGTCGCCAGCGCGCTCACAGCCGCTGAACAGCAGTTCGTCGCCTCGGCGCGTGCGGCTGGCCGGATCGATCTCGGGGCCAGCGCGCAAATGCTGATCGGGCGGCAAGGCATGCTCCTCGGCCGCGCGGAACCGGCCGCGGCGTTTGCCCCGATTGCACCGGCGGGGACCATCGTCCTCTCGCTCCGTCCCACACTCTCATGGAGCATGCTGCCCGGCGCGACCGGCTACACCGTTGCCGTGTTCGACGAGCGCTTCACCGAGGTCGCCCGCGGCAGGAACGTCGCGAGCACCAGTTGGACGGTGGGCGCGACACTGCGTCGCGGCGCCGTGTACGTGTGGCAGGTGACGGCGCATCTGCCGTCGGGGGACGTCACGGCGCCGGCGCCGCCGCAGCCGGAAGCCCGATTCCAGGTGGCCGGCGAGGCGACGGCGGCCACGGCGGCCGAACAGCAGTCACGGCTGGCTGATGAGCCGCTCGCGCTCGGAATTCTGCTGGCCGGCGAGGGTCTCGTCGCCGACGCCGTCGCCGCGCTTCAGCGCGCGGCGGCGCGACCGGCCACCGCGCGCGAGGCGGTCGCGCTGCTCGACAGTCTGCGCGCTCAGGGCGCGCCGATGACGACGAACCCCGCCCAGTAGAACGGATGCCGGTACCGCGGGGACGCGAGCAGCGTCTTGGCGGCCGTCTGCATGGCATCGGCCGGCCCCGCGGCGCGGCGGCGGTCGAGCAGGGCGCGGTGGAACGCGAGCATCAGTTCCGTCGTGCTGGCTGAGTCCACGCGCCACAGGCTCACGGCCGTCGTCGCGGCGCCCGCCGCGAAGAGCGACCACGACAGCCCGACGACGCCTTCCCCGGCGCCGCTGCTGCCGAGCGCGGTCTCGCAGGCGGAGAGCACCACCAGCCTCGCCTTGAGCGGCATGTTGGCGAGCTCCCACGCTTCGACGCGGCCGTCGCGCGACAGATCGACATCTCCCGTGCGGCCGAGCGCCACGTACGAGTACATCGGACTCGACGGTGCGAGTTCGCCGTGCGTGGCCACGTGCAGCACGTCCGCGCCCGGGGCCGTCTGGCGCAGCCGCTCCTCGGTGGCATCGGCGCCGACGAACAGGCGGCTGTCGCGGCCGTACATCGCGGCAATCGATCGCACCTCGCGCGCGGCTTCCGGCAACGTCCGGGGCACGCCCGCCGGATTTCCGATCGCCACCAGGCGCGCGTCGCCGGACGCGCGGGCGCGGCGCCGCTCCTCGAGCCGCGCGAGCGTCGTCACCGACGGCGAGTAGCTGACGACGCGCTCTTCGATCAGGAAGCCGCCGCGCGGGGTGACGAGCGCCTGGAACGGGACGTCCCACAACGCGCCGTCGGGCACGATGACAAGGCGCGCGGCGGCGCGCAGGCGCGCGTCGGCCGCGCCAAGCAGCGTGTCGTAGAGGGCGCGCGCGGCAGGCGTGAAGCCGAGATCCCGGCGGGCCAGCTGCGCGTTGAACGCGCGCGCGCGCGACGCGATGTCGTCGCGCGTGACGGGGATGGTGAACAGGTCGACCGACGCGCGCGACTCGCCGTCCTTCGACAGCAGCAGCAGGCGCGTGCGGTCGGCGCCCGACATGAACACCGCCACGGTGGTGTCCGCGGCCAGTGCGGCGGCAGCCTCGTCGAGCGTGACGGCCGGAGCGGCGCCGCGGCCGAACTGCAGATCGGGACGTGCCGCGTACACCCGCAGCCGCCACTCGTCGCGCTCGCGCCGGGCGCGGTCCAGCAAGGCGTCGAGTGCGGCGATCCGCTCCTGGTCCGGCGGCGTCCGCGCGGCTGCGGCGTCGCGCTGCACGTTGAGCGACACGAGGTCCCGCTCGAGTTCCGCTTCTCGCGTTCGCTCCGCGCCGGTCAGCGCGCCGACGATCGGCCGCCCGCTGTCGATGACGTCGAGCAGCACCCGCGCCCGTGCCCGTTCGACCGCCGCGAACGCATCGGCCCGGCGGCCGGCGCCATGGTACACGGACGCCAGCTCGTAGTACGGCGCGGTCTTGTCCTCGAAGAAACGCTGCAGGTCCTCCACGCTGCCTGCCACGCGGCTGCGGCTCTGCTCGACAACCTCGATGGACTCCTCGAGCGCGGCAATCGCAGCCTCGGTCTGCCCGAGCGCCGCGTTCGCGGTGCCGAGCGCGCGCAGGGCGCTCCATCGGGTCTGCAGCCCCATCTGCCGGCCCACGTCCACGCTCTGTTCGGCGAACGTGCGCGCGCGTTCCGGCTGCCCCTGCGCCAGAAAAAGGTCGGCGAGGCCGGTGAGCGTCAGCGTCGCGCCAGGACGGGCGCCGGTGGATTCGAGAATCTCCAGGCTCCTCAGGTATGCCGCTTCCGATTCCGCCCACTGCCGCTCGTAGCGGGCGATGGCGCCGAGCAGCGACCAGCCGTCGGCCACTCGAAGGGGCGTGTCCTCTCCCGCAGCCCGGTCGAGCGCCTGCCGCACGACATCCTTCGCGGCCGCGTACCGCCCCTCGAGCATGTGCACCTCGCCGATGCCCATCAGCGCCGACGCGAGGCTGCCGCGAACCGTGATCTTCGCAGCGAGATCGCGCGTGCGCTCGAAGTACTCGAGCGCCTTCGTGAAGTGTCCGAGGTAGCGGTGCAGCTCCCCGATGTTCAGGGTGGTCGTCACCAGCTCCTGCGTCTGGCCCAGCTCCTCCTTGATGGCCAGACTGCGCGTGAGGTAGTCGAGCGCCGCGCGCGCGTCGCCCCGCCGCTGCGCGACGATGCCCAGGTTGTTGAGCGTGCGCGCCACCGAATCGCGGCGGCCGGCCTTCTCGGCCACCGCCAGCGTCCGTTCGTAGTTGGCGATGGCGTCGTCGAACCGGCCCTGCAGCCGCTGGACGATCCCGAGGTTGTTCGACGCCACGATGATGGCGTTGGTGTTGCCCATCGATTCGGCGAGCGCCAGCGCCTCGCGGAGCGTCGGCTCCGCGAGCGCGAAGTCGGCGCGCTGACCGGCCAGGGTCCCGAGGCCCTGGAGCGCCAGCATCCGTTGTAACGGGGTGCCGGCGCGGTCGGCGGCATAGAGCAGCGTGCGGAACCCGTTCAGCCCGCTCTGCACGTCGGACGCGGTGCCACGCTGAAACGCCGCGGCGGCGATCGCCTGGCGAACGGGATCGACCGAAATCTCTGGGTGCGCGGCAAGAAGCGATGCGCGGGCTTCGTCGGTGGCGGCCGAGAGCGCCAGCTCGATGAGCTGGGGATCGACCGGCGCCGGCTGCGACGCGGAAGTCTGGTCGGGAGTCGCGGCACCCGCGGTGCGCGACAGCGCCAGCACGCAACACATCACCAGCGCACCGAACAGGCGCATAGGGGGGCACATCATGGCACGGCGGCCACTCGACACCAAATCGGCAACTCCGTCGGAGTCGTGAGGGCGCCTCTGTCGCGGCCGGTAATATGCTTGCCGCGATCGGCGCTTGCCTCACAACCGCTGCCGCAGTTCTCGGCGTCGGTCGCATGAACTTGTCGGCTGCGTTGGCGCGCCCTGCAGGGCCCGAGCCTGCGACTTCGGCGCCGCGGTCCGGGTTTCGGCGCCTCCGCCTGAGGCCTCTGATAGGCTCTAACGGCGTGTCCGATTCGCTGCTGCGGCCGTTTCTCGACGCGAGCGACGACGTGCGTGCCGAACAGGAGCTCGCCCTTCTGCTGTCCGAGGTGGCGAGCCCCGTGGCCCGGGACGTGCTGCGCGGCAGACTGCATCACGGCGTGGAGCAGCGGTGGGCCGACGACCTGCTCCAGGACGTGCTGCTGCAGCTGATGCTCCGTCTCCGGATGCTGCGCGCGCGCGGAGCGTCGGGCGACCCGATCGCCCATTTCAAGGGATACGTTGCCGTGGTGGCGCTTCGCGCATCCGACGCCTTCGTACGGCGACGACTGCCGGAACGCAACCGCTTCAGCAAGCGGCTGCGCTACGTGCTCACCCGACATCCGGCCTGCGCGCTCGAGTCGTCGCCGGTCGGCACCCTCTGCCGGCTTCGGACGTGGGCGCCCGACGCTGCCAGGGACACCGCCACCGCCCGCCTGAGAGACCTCGCAGCCTCGTCGGACGCGGCGCCGGCCCTGTCCGACCGCGATCTGCCGCGGATGGCGTTGTCGGAGCTGGTCCCGATCGTGCTCGAATGGGTGGGGGGTCCCGTGACGCTCGACGATCTCACCTCGACGCTGGCCGCGATCACCGGCGTCCGCGATCGCGCCCAGGTGTCCACGGGCGGCGACGAATCGATTCGTGGTTCGCTGCACTCGCAGTCGGACTCTGCCTCGCACGCCGGTCGCCTCGAGGCGCGGTCGTGTCTGAGATGGCTCTGGGAGGAGATTCGCGAACTGCCGTCCCGCCAGCGCGCCGCGCTGCTCCTCAACCTTCGCGATGACGCCGGCGGCGGTGTCCTGCCCCTGTTCGTGCTCACCGGCATCGCCACGTTCGCTGACGTTGCGTCGGTGCTCGATCTGCGCATCGCAGACCTGCGCGCGGTCTGGCCGCGGCTGCCGGCCGACGATGCCACGATCGCCGCGCGAATGGGTGTCACGCGCCAGCAGGTGATCAACCTGCGCAAAGCCGCACGGCTGCGCCTGCTGCGGCGAAGCCGGCGGGCTGGCGTGGCCGGCGGCGACGAACGTGTGCAGCGTGCGGCCATACGGCCGGGTGCTCCGGCATCAGCATCATGGAAACCAGTCCCATGACGGGCCATCCGACAGCCCCGGACCTCGATCGCTACCTCGCCGGTGCGCTGGACGCCGAGGCGGCGGCGCGCCTCGAACAGCACGTCGTCTCATGCATCGCCTGCCGCACGATGGTGGATGACCGGGCCCTGCTGGCGGTCGGGGCGATTGGTCGGGAGATCGAGACGGAGGCCGGCGAGCATCTGGAGTTCGAGGAGCTGGCCTCGTACGTCGATGGCGCCGTCGACCGCGGGAGGCGCAAGGCGATCGACATGCACCTGTCGACGTGTGAAGCCTGCGAGGCCGATCGCGCGGCACTGGCTGAGGAACGCAGTCACCTGCCGGTCGGGGCGGCTCCCGGGACGATGCGCGGTCCGTGGGTCCGTGCGGCCGCGGCGGTGATCGCGGCGGTGGGTCTCGGCGGGTGGTGGGCGATGCGCGATGCGGCGCCGGTGGATTCCGCCATACCTTCACCGGCCATTGCGACACCGACGGCCAGCCTGCTCGAGGGTGCGCCGCGCCTCAGCCTTCTCGATCGCGGGCGAACCGTGCGGGTCCAACGCGACGGACGCCTGACGGGCGTGCCCGCGGCGGCGGACGCGGACGTCGCGATTGTGGTCGAGACCGTGGTGTCGGGCCGTCTCCCATCACCCGGCACGCTCGGCGAACTGGCAGGCCGGCCCGATCCGCTCATGGGTCGCGCGCCTGGTTCCGCCTCGCAGCCGCTCTCGCCGGCCGGCGTCGTCGTCGAGAGCGACCGGCCGGAATTCTCGTGGCCGGCCACGGCGGGCGCCCGGGCCTATGTCGTGGCGGTGCTCGACGACGCGTTGCGCATCGTCGTGGAGAGTCCGCGGCTCTCGACGCGCGTGTGGACGCCGGCGGCGCCACTCGGGCGCGGCGTGACGTATCAGTGGCAGGTCACCGCCGACACGCCTGCCGGGCCGGTCGTTGCGCCGGCTCCGCCCGCGCCGGTGGCCCGCTTCCGCGTGCTCGACGCCGGCCTCGCGGCGTCGCTGCAGACCGCGAGGCGCGCGGACTCTCGACTGGTGCTCGGAATCCTGCTGGCCCGGGCGGGCCTGCTGGAGGACGCGCAGCGGGAGCTGTCGGCGCTGGCCGAGGAGAATCCCGAGTCGGCGATCGTCGCGTCGCTCGTCGCGCAGGCGCGCGGCGCGCGTCCCTGACGGCTACGAGCCGTCGCCAATCACGACGAACGGCGCCCAGTAGAAGGGATGCGCGTACGGGCCTCGGCGCAGCATGGCCCGCGCCGATTCCCTCAGCGCGGCCGCGCGGCCCTGTAAGAGACCGTCCCGGCGCATGCGGGCGCGCAGGCGCGTGTGAAAGTCGCGCATCAATTCGGTGGTACTGGCGGCACCGACCTGCCACTGGCTGACGACCGTGCTCGACGTGCCGGCGACGAACAGGGCCCACGTGAGGCCGATCAGCCCTTCGCCGCCACCGACCGTTCCGCGGGCGGTTTCGCACGCGGACAGGACGACGAGGTCGGCGTCGAGCGACATGTCCATCAACGACGCGGCCGCGACGAGCGCCGATTCCGGATCGTCGTCCGGCGAGAGCACGAGATACGAATCGAGGGGACTGCTGTTGTCGAGCACACCGTGCGCCGCGACGTGGACGATGCGGTGGCCCGACGCCTCCTGACGCAGCCGCTCGATCCGCGCGTCCCGCCCGACGATCACCGTGCTGTCGGCCGGTCCGTACACGACGCCGATTGCTCTGGCCTGGCTCTCGGCCTCGACGAGCGCGGGGAGTCCAGCCCCGGCGGCAGGCGAATCGACCACCGCCGCGCCAGCGCCCGAACTGCCGATGGCGAGGACGGTTCGCCGGACGCGTCCGGGGGGGCGCGCGCGGCCGAGGCGTCTCATCTCGCGGAGCACGTTCAACGACGGCGCGTAGGACACCGTCGTCGATTCGATCAGGTAGCGTCCGTCGGCCGCCTCGAGCGCCTGGAACGGCAGCTCCCACAGCGGGCCGTCGGGCACGATCACGAGCGACTCGATCCCGCGCAGCCACGGGCCGGCCGGCTCGATCAGCAGGCGGTGTACGTCACGGGCGACGGCGCGGATGGTCAGGTCGCGTTGGGCCAGGCGCTGGCGAAACGCCTGCGCCCGCGTGGCAAGCGCCTGCCGGTCGATTGGAATCACATACGAACGGAGGATCGGCGCGGGCTGGCCGACGCGCCGAACGGCGACGAACGCGATCGTGCGATCGGGGAGGACGGCAAACTCAATCGCCGCCGCGTTGCCCGGCGGCAGGACGTCGTTCAGATCGGCGTCGTCGAACGACGGCAGATTGCCTCTGAAGAGACCGAGGTCGGGATGGCGGGCGAAGAGGAGCGCTTCAAAGCCGGCGGCATCCGTGCGCGCCGCGCTGAGCGCCTGTGAGAGCGTGTCGATCTCCGCGGCGGGCACGCGCCGGGACCGGGCCGACGCCAGTCGGGCCGAGAGGACCGTCACCGCCTGCCGCAGTTCCCGCTCCCGTGTGGTTTCCTCCGGCGTCATCGCTTTCGCGACCGGCTGGCGGCCGTAGCGCAGCGTCTCGAGCAGCACGCGCGCACGAGAGCGTTCGGCCACTTGCAGCGCCTGTGCCGTGCGTCCGTCGTCGATCTCCACACGCAGCAGCCCCTGATATGGCGCGAGGTGCAGATCGAGATACCGCGCCAGCGCGAGCTCGCCGCCCGCGACCTGCCCTCTCAGCGATTCGACGATGGCGATGGCGTTCGAGAAGTGGCGTCTGGCGTCGTCCAGCCGTCCGCGTCGCGCGTCGACCGATCCCAGCAGGGTCTCAGCCGCGAGGCGGGAATCGGCGATCCCCGCGTCGGTGACGATGCCCAGGGCCCGCTCCCCGTCGGCGGCCGCGCCGGAGAGGTCGCCGAGACGGAGCCGGGCGGTGCCGCGCTCGATGAGCGTCTCGGCCACGCCGGCCCTGTTGCCGATGTCTTCGCGCTGCGACAGGCTCCGGTCCAGGTACTCGAGCGCGCGCGGGGTCGCCCCCTCCGTCGCGGCGAGCGAACCGAGGTTGTACAGGGCGGTGGCGACGATTGCGCGCTGACCCATCTGGTCCCCAAGCGATTGCGCGAGCCCGTACTGCGCCGCCGCATCGGTGTACCGTGCCTGCCGCTCGTACGCCTTGCCCATCAGGTTGTGGAGGTTGGGCAGGCCGTTCTGCCGATCGGTGTCGGCCATCGACTGTCGCGCGTCGGCAAAATAGGTCAGCGCCGCGTCGGTATTGCCCTGCTGCAACTGGATGGTGCCGATGTTGACGAGCGTGGTGCTGATGTCCTCCGCGCGCACCTCGCGCTTGAGCACGAGGGCGCGTTCGAAGGTGGCGAGCGACTCGCGGTAGCGCCCCTGCTGCATCAGGATGATGCCGACGTTGTTCAGCGTGCCGGCGAGGCCCGGCTTGTGACCCGCGGCCTCCGCGATCGTCGCGCTCTCCTCGTACGACGCCAGCGCCAGATCGAGATCGCCCCGCAGCCGATGCGCGACCCCGAGGTTGTTGAGGGCGGCCGAGACGAGCGTCGGCTCGGCGTTCTCGCGTCCGATGCGGGCGGCTTCGGTGAGGAGCTGAATGGTGTCGTCGTACTCCCCGCGGCGCCCGTGACTCGTGGCGAGGTTCACCAGCGCGTCGCCGACGCCGATTCGGTCGCCGATGCGCTCCGCGATCCGGCGCGCGGCCACGAGCAGCGCCATGGCTCTCGTTTCGTCGCCGCTGCGTTGAACGGCCACGGCCGTGGCATTGACGGCTCTTCTCAGCACCAGATCGAGCCGCGCGGATTCGCGATCGAGCAGCGCCTCGCGCTCAGCGTCGCTTCCTACGTCCGCGAGCGCATCGATCAGCCGGGCGAGCGCTGCAGGGACGTCGGAACCGGACGCCTGCGCGCGCGCGTCCGCACGAGGCCCGTGGGCGATCGCGATGAGGCAGACGAGCACCAGCAGGACGCGTGCGCGGTGGTTCATCGACTCTGATAAGTCCGTGGATTCTACTCCCATCGCACGAGCGACGACGCAGTCACGTGTGGTATTTCGCGCGGACCGGATTCTGGTAATCCGCGCGGGTGATGGGCCATCGCCCCCTCTGAGTCCGTGGTTTCCCCTCCCCTCCACCGCGGACTGCGGAGGCTCGGCATCATGCGACTCGACCTGACCAGCCATGCGGTTGTGGGCGGCACTCGTCTGCCCGCGCGATCCCTCACGGTAGGTGCCCTCGTGCTCCTGCTGCTGTGGGGCACTGCGTCGGTTGCCGTGGGCGGACCCCGCGGCCCGGAGGCCGGCCTGGCGCCGCCGCCCGCGCGCCCGGCGGGGCTGCCGCCGATGCCGCTCCTCTTCCAGCCGAATCGGGGCCAGGCGGACGCACCCGCGACGTTCGTCGGCGACGGGCCCGGGCTGCGCCTGTCGATTGCCGGGGCGCATGCGACGCTCGATTTCGGGTCAGGCGTCGGGCTGTTGCGCGTGCGCATGATCGGTGCGCGCCACCAGCCGCGCGCCGTCGGCGAGCAGCCGCAGCGGACACGCGTGAACTACTACACCGGCTCAAAGCGGCCGATTGTCGGGGTGCCGACGTACGGCCGCGTGCGGATCGCGGAGGCCTACCCGGGCATCGACGTCGTCTACTACGGAAACACCGATCGACTCGAGTACGACTTCGTCGTGGCGCCAGGGGCCGACCCGGCGCCGATCCGCTTTGCGCTCGAGGGTGCACGGTCGGTCGTCGAATCGGGCGGGGCGCTGCGCATTGCGCTGCCGGGCCGCACGATCGAGCTCGAGGCCCCGGTGGCGTTTCAGGAGCGGGACGGCCGGCGCGAGCCGGTCGAGGTGCGCTACCGGGTCGCGCGCGGGGACGTCAGCCTCGTGCTCGGCGCCTACGATCGCACGCGGCCGCTCGTCGTCGACCCCGCCTTCGACTACGCCACGTACCTGGGAGGCGCCGGTGACGATACCGCGTCGCGTGTCGCCGTCGATGGCGACGGCAGCGCGTACATCATCGGCACGACGAAGTCGCCGTCCTTTCCACCGGCCATACCGACTGGCCCGCAACCTGGCGCGACGACCAGCGTGGCCTTTCTCGTGAAGCTGGATCCGAGCGGTGGGTTCGTTGAGTACCTTTCCTATTGGGGCAATCAATTCGATCGGCCGTACGACGTGGCGGTTGACGCGAACAGGAACGTGTTCGTGGGCGGGCAGACGTGGGACGCGTCTGGCGGTCTGCTCCTGCCGGGCGGCTTTTCGGCCGCACCAGCCAATACGGTCACCACGGAAGGCTACCTGCTCCGCTTCGATGAGTTCGGCGTCCTCGCGTATGGGACGTACGTGGGAGGCGTCTCAACCGACGGTGTGTACAGCGTGGATACTGACGGAACGGGGACCGCATGGGTCGCCGGTTATACCCACTCGGCCGGGCCGTCCAACGGACAGGCATGGACTCCAGGCAGCACGCGGTTTCCTATTCGCGGAGACACCTATCAAACGGAAAAACCGACCGTCGCCGGGAGCGATGGGTTCGTGGTGAAGATCGACACCAACGCGACCGGCGATGCCTCACTGCTGCTCGGCACGTTCGTTGGCGGCAACCCGGTGCATGCCGTACGCGCCATCGATGTCGACGGCGCCGGGTTCGTGTACGTCGCCGGGACAACCTCCGGCACCGGCTGGGAGTTCGGCGTAGGCATGGGTGAGGGTTTCAAGACGACGCCGGAGTCGTCGGAGGCGTTTCTCGCCAAGTTCGATCCCGGCCTGCAGGTAAGGCTTTACGGGACCTACATCGGCGGCTCGGGCGCCGAGAACGACGTGCCCGACGAGGGGTTCAGCCTTGCGGTCAACGACACCGGGCACGCATGGGTCGCTGGCGGCACGCGATCGGCCGACTTCTACACGACGCCGAACGCGCTGAAGGGTGAACTGACCGGTGGCGTGCCCTATCCCTATGCTCCTGGGCGCGACGGGTTCCTCGTCCGCATCGACACGACTCAAACCGGCATGGCCTCACTCGTCTACTCGACGCTGTTCGGCGGCAATGGCGACGAGTACGTGTACGACCTCGCCGTCGATCCCGGCGGCAACGCGTACGTCGTCGGCCCGGTGTTCAGCACGCCGTCGTCTCCACCGAACTTCCCAACGTCTCCGTGCACGATTCAGGCGGAACCGGGCAATTCCTCCGCAAACGGGTGGGACGGCTACTTGCTGCGCGTGGGACCTGCCGGTACCCGGCAGTTCGTCTACGCGACGTTTGTCGGCGGCGCGGCATACGAAGAAGCTCGGGGCGTGGCGCTCGGCGCCGCCGGGAGGGCGTACATCGTGGGCCGTACGGCGTCGACCGCCTTTCCGGCGACACCGGGCGCGTTTCAGACCACCAAACTGGGAACGTTCGACGGGTTTGTCGCCAAGGTTGACACCAGATGCGCGGGCGTCTCCGACTTGTCGGTGACCTACAGCGGCCCGGACGTGTCGCCTCCAGGGCAGCCGGTGACCTACACGGCGGTGGTCACCAACGCCGGCCCGGATCCGGCCTGGAACGCCGCGCTGCTCCTGTACTGGCCCGCCACGGCGAACGGGATTCAGGCATCGGATGCCGGCTGTCTGAAGGCGGGACCCACGTCCGCCTACTTTGTCTGCGAGCTCGCGCTCGCCGTCGGCGAGTCCCAGACGATCACGTTTACGTTCATCCCGCACGGCGCCGGCGACGTCACTTCCGGGGCGAGCATCACGCCGGGATCGTGGGGTCACCAGGATCCCGACGATTCGAACGACATGGTGTATGCCACCCTCGCGGTGCGGGAGCCGGCCGCGGACCTGCGGGTGACCTACAGCGGTCCGACGGGACCGATGGTCACGGGGCAGCCGCTCACCTATACGGCGATGGTGACCAACCTCGGCCCGGACCCATCGGACGTGACGCTCATTCAGTACAGGCCGGATCCTTCGATCGACGCGACGGCATCGGATCCCGGGTGCCAGGTGACCGGGTCACGAACCATGGTCTGCGCAATCGGCGTACTCGCACCGAACGAGAGGCGGGGGGTGAGATTCACGTTCACGCCGCAGGGCATCGGCGATGTGTGGACCAGTGTCGCGGCTATCGAGGTGTCGCCGCACGATCCCGATCCGTCGAACAACGACGCGCTCCTGACCCTGACGCTTCGGGAACCGACCGCCGATGTGCAGGTGACCTACACGGGCCCATCAGGCACGATGGCGACGGGGCAGCCACTCACCTACACGGCCGTTGTGACCAACCTGGGCCCGGACCCGACGAACGTGAAGGTCATCCAGTACAGGCCGAATCCGTCGACCGGCATGACGGCGTCAGATGCCGGATGCGACGTGGGGCAGGCGTGGTCGCCGACGGTCGCTTTGATCGCCACAACCTGTGACATCGCCGTGCTGCTGGCCGGCGAGTCGCGGACGATGAGCTTCACGTTCACGCCCCAGGGCACCGGTATCGTATCCACCGGCATTCATACGGTGACGTCGGCGCAGTCGACCGTCGATCCGGTTGCGTCGAACAACAGCGTGTGGCTGACGCTGACCCTGATGCACGCGGGCGCCAACCTCGCGATCACATCGGTCGCGTCGACGGCGTCGCCCGCGCCCTACGTGCCCTTCACGATCACCTTCAACGTGAGCAACACCGGTCCCCAGACGGCGACCAACGTGCTCGTCTCCGCCAAGTTGACCGGGCTGAAGTTCGTGAAGAACCAGGCCAGCGGGTGCATCTCCAAGAACGGGGGGCACGTGACATGTCCGACATTCACGCTCGCGTCGGGCGCCAGCAAGGCGACGGCAATCCAGGTGGTCTCGATTCTGCCGGGCACGTACGTGACCACCTTCGCGGTGGCGGCGGCAGAACCGGATCCGGTGATGACGAACAACGCGGGCACGGTGAGCGTGACGACACCGCCGAACGCGGATCTGTCGATGAACCTGGCGGTTACTCCCAACCCGGCGACAGTGGGGCAGCCGATCACCTACTCGATGGTGGTGGCCAACGCCGGGCCGTCGGTGACCACGAACGTGACCGCGACGCTGGCGTTCAACAACGGCCTGTTCATCCCGGGCGCGCTGACGTTCGTCTCGGCGGCACCCGGCTGCGTCCTCCAGGCGCCGCAGCGTCAGGTGGTGTGCACGACGCCGACGCTTGGGAGTGGTGCATCGCAGACCTTCACGGTGACGGTGACCTCGGCCCAGGCGATGACCCTGGGGACAATTGCGTCGGTAACGGCGGCGGAGACGGACGTGGTCCCGCAGAACAATGCGAAGTCGGGCCTGCTGGTGATCGCGCCGTTAGACTCGGAGGGGTGACCCCACCGCGCCAGAACTGGTAATCCGCGCGGGCGATGGGCCGTTGCCCCCTCTGAGTCCGTGGTTCCCCTCCCTTCCACCGCGGACTGCGGAGGCTCGGCACCATGCGACTCGACCTGACCAGCCATGCGGTTGTGGGCGGCACTCGTCTGCCCGCGCGATCCCTCACGGTAGGTGCCCTCGTGCTCCTGCTGCTGTGGGGCACTG
>Ga0194120_10005696_pt1 | contig 18129 bp, 15 predicted proteins | sample TA2MahCa65mmetaG_FD_148642 | JGI IMG/M metagenome (GOLD analysis project Ga0194120, IMG submission 148642) | Freshwater microbial communities from Lake Tanganyika, Tanzania - TA2015019 Mahale Deep Cast 65m | ecosystem: Environmental > Aquatic > Freshwater > Lake | place: Tanzania: Lake...
CACCTCGCGGACATTGACTTCCCGTCGCCGGCCGCCGCGCTTGGCAGGCGGAATCATCGGCTCGATCAAAGCCCACTCCCCGTCGGTCAGATCGCTCGGGTAACGCAGGCCGCGGCGCTCCGCCGCCCGGCGATGTTCCGGTTTCCACATCGGGCACCCTCCCTCTCCGATTCGGGTGCCTCGTAACGAATCACATCCGATTCCCTAGATTCAAGAAGTTTCCGGTTGGGCTCTAAGTGGTTGAAAGCACCGCACTCGAAATGCGGCGTACCCTTACGGGTACCGTGGGTTCGAATCCACCCCTCCGCCAGTTCCTTGCCGTCAATTCGCGCCCGGCGCCTTGCTCCATCACTCGGTTCGCGGCAGCCAATACGCCAGCAAGCAGTTCCAGCGGCTGCTGACCGATCACGACATCGCCTGTTCGATGAGCCGCTCGGGTAATGTCTGGGACAATGCGGCGATGGAAAGCTTCCTCTCGTCGCTCAAGGCCGAGCGAACGGCGAGGACAACATGCCGGACGCGAGACCACGCCAAAGCGGATGTCTTCAACTACATCGAGCGCTTCTAAAATCTTCGGCGACGGCACTCCGCGCTCGGCTATCTCAACCCCGTGGGATTCGAGAAACAGGCGATGTTAGCTTAACCGCCTGTCAACCAGACCGGTAGCAGGCCAATTCAGGAGATCGCGGCGAAGCACCAGATGCACCCGAACCAGGTCAGCACCTGGAAATGTCAGGCCGTCGAGGGCATGGCGGAAGTGTTCGCCCGAGGCGGGAAGCCCGCCGGATTAGGCGCCAAGACGTGCGGCAAGGGCGCGCAGCAGGCTTGCGCCATCGCCACGCCATGCGGCCCCATGCATGCAAGCCAAGGATGTCGGATTCAATGCGGAAAGGCGATCTATCATCGCATGCGCATGTTTGGTGTGCGAGAAATAATCCATCGCATTTCGGAACGCTTCGCTCGGCCCGAGAATATCGGCTTCCGTGCAGGGAGCATGATCTGCGCCGCCCTGGGTAAAGAGGTCGCCGCACAGCAAAGTGCGCGTGGTTTCATCCATGAGCAGACCGCAATCCCACCCATGCGGCAGATGGGGCGTCGCATGCCAACGCAAGATGTGTCGACCTAGGGATAACGATTCGCCATCGGCCAATCCACGCGGCGGTCGGTCTGCGACATCGCCGATTGACACCATGGCGCCAACCTGGCCGCACAGTGGGACCGCATTCGGCGACACCTTGAGAAAATCGTTCAGCGCGCCGCATTCATCGGCCTCATAGTGGGAAAATGATATATGCCGCAACCGCTCAAGCGGCATGACCGCACGAATGGCTTCGCTGACCAAGGGAAACAACCCCCGCAAGCCGGTGTGAAACAGCAGCGGTTCATCGTCAACGATTAGAAATTGGTTGAAGGTGAAGCCGCCCGGCACAATGGTGACGGGCGTGCTGATCCGAAATAGATCTTGTGCGATCTCGTCGATGCGCGTTCCGGACGATTGGTTGGTGATCATTTGAGTTTCCTTTTCGAAAAAGAGGAGCCATTGCTCCCGCCCCCGCCATGGTGTCGCATCAGCAGGGCGAGCGTTTCGACGAGTATGGTTTCGGCCTTGGCGCGCAGTGGACTTTGCTTGCTTGCAAGCGTCTGCCAGGCGGGAAAGCCGGTCAGGATTTCGCAGAGCGCCATAAGGGCGGGCGGCGGAGATTTGCCGAAGGCAGGACGCAGGGCGGCGGCGATAAGTTCGCGGCGGGCCTCGGCCTCATATTGCCGCCATTTTGCCAGCTCGGGCAGAACTTCGGCCTCATTCGCCGCCCAGCGCATCCAGGGGGCGTAGTAATCGTGATGGGCGATCAAGGCGTCGACCAGCACATGCAGCCGGGCGCGCAGATTGTCCACATTGTCAAAGAGATCAGGTCCGATGTGCGGCGCGTGCAGGGCGGCCTGTCCGGTGCAAGCCACGAGCAACTCGCCGAGAGAGGGAAAGTGATTGTAGACGGTGGGGATGGCGACATTGGCGCGTTTGGCGATCATGGCGTAGGTCGTCGCAATGGCGCCGCGTTCCGCGTGCAGGCGAACGGCGCTCTCGACGATTCTGCGCCGGGTCTCCCGCGCGGCGACCTGGCGTCGGTCGGAGCGATAATGACGCGGGCTCATGGCGTTCCATTCCAGACTAATTGAATGAAGTATAAATCCAATTAAATGAAAAGACAATGTCCCATTCCCGCACCCTGTTTCGGTGAGCATGACGGCATTGTCGGGCAGTCGGCCGAACCCGGATGTCAGGATTTGCTTGGAGCGCATCAAGGGTCCCGGCAGTTTCCCGGAAATTGCCTCAAACTTGAATTGGGTCCCGCTGCCGGAGAGATTGATTTCCTGATTTCCAAATTCATGACGGTGGAACCGACGAAGACACGGGCGCTCAAGCAATGGTCGATCCAATTGGAGACCTCTGCCGAAATCATCGCAAAGAAGATCCGCTTCCGATTCAGCCAATTCAAGCGGCGGGATATTTTCGACCTTGGTGCGGCCGCGACACTTCGACCTGAAGCCTTGGACGTGGCTTTCGCCGCCAATCTCGACAATCTACCTCGCCTTCGAGACCGCATCACGACGATGCAGGCCGACTATGATCGGCATGTCGTCGATGACATGAGCCCAACGGCTTTCGGTGGTGACCTGATCAGAGAGGCTCCCTTGCGCTGCCTAGGAGCCATAGCGAATTTCTGCTGCGACAAACAGCCGGCAAGTCAGGGCCAAGGATCTGAAGGCGTCGAGGTCGCCAGTCCTCCGCCATTTTCGATTTCTTGTGCTGCATCGCATCACCGCTCGTTCGAGGTCTGTAGCCCGTCGCGTGTCGGCGTCTTAGCCTGTGTCTCGTGCGCGGCGTGGGGTCGTCTTGCGTGGATTGGTTCTGACCTGCCGCGATGCAGGAAGCGCAATGGAAATTGGGGATCCATCACCAAGCCGATCAACCTGCTGGTATTTGGCGCGTCTTATGGCTCGCTGCTGGCGACCAAGATCCTGATGGCCGGGCACAATGTGCAGCTGATTTGCCTGCCGGCCGAAAGCCGCGCGGTCTATGACTGGGTGGTCAAGCTCTGCGTCACGTTCCGCGCCGACAATTTAGTTGCAAACGCACATAACTCGTCCTAGCCTTTTCAGGCAGGGGGTGGATGGGTGATGGATCGATCGGCTTGGTCGAAATCTTCGGCGGAAGCGATCGGCTCGCGCGCGACGCAAGGCGCGGCCGAGCGTTTCACGCTCGAAGGCCATGTCTTCTATTGGTTCACCCAGGTCGTCTCGCTCCGCGACCGTCATCTCGCCAAGTCGCTTCGCGCCCACGATCTCCGCGTGCCGGAATGGCGCGTACTCGCCTCGCTCGAGGCCGAGGGCAGCCTCACCATGGGAGAGGTCGCCGCGCTCGCCAGCATCGATCGCACGACGCTCACCAGAACCATCGATCGCATGACCAAGGCCGGACTTTTGACCAGGAAGCGCGACAAGGGCGATCAACGCATTTGGCGGCTGACATTGAGCGCTGCCGGGCGCGGGCTTTTCGCCAAGCTTTTTCCCGTCGCCCGACAGGCGACCGAGACCGCGATGGCGGGGCTCGACACCAAGGCGCGCGGTTCGCTCATCGCCACGCTTCGCCGCATGCGCGCCAATCTCGCCGCCGAAGCCGGCACGGACACCAACGATAAAGACCCAAGGAGGGCGACATGACCGCTCAACGACCAGACCGCCGCGACATGGCCAAGTTGATCGAGGCCGACCGGGTGCACCGCTCGGTCTATACCGATCCGGCGATTTTCGAATTCGAGATGGAAAACATCTTCAACAAGGTCTGGACCTATGTCGGTCATGAAAGCCAAGTGAAGAATCCGGGCGACTATTGGACCGTCCAGGTCGGTCGCCAGCCGATGATCATGATCCGCCATTCCGACGGCAAGGTTCACGTGCTTTACAACCGCTGTCCGCATCGCGGCGTCATGCTCTATGGCGACCAATGCGGCAATGTCGGCAAGGCGATGATCTGCTCCTATCACGCCTGGCAGTTCGACACCGATGGCCGCGCCAAGGCTATCCCGCTCGAAGGCGGCTACGACGGCACGCGCTTTTCCATCAATCATCCCGATTGCAGCGTCAAGCGGGCGGCCGACGTCGCGTCTTATCGTGGCTTCGTCTTCGCGCGCCTCCAGTCGGGCGGGCCATCGCTGCTCGATTGGCTGGGCGGCGCCAAGGTCGCGTTCGACGACATGTGCGACCGCTCGCCCGAAGGCGAGGTCGAGGTCGTGCCCAATTGCTTCCGCGTCATCCAGCATTCCAACTGGAAGATCTTTCTCGAAAATCAGCTCGACGCGCTGCATCCCTCGGTGACGCATGAATCGACCGGCCGCGCCGGCTTCGAAGTCGAGGAAATGCTCAAGAAACAGAAGGGCGCCGCGCCGCTTTACTATCACTTTGTCTCGGCCTTCGTGACGCCCTTCAGCAAATGGGACCAGACTCAGACGGTGAATTATCCGCAAGGCCATTCGCTGCTCCAGGCCTATATGGGGCTCAGGCCGCAAGACCCCGACACCAAGGCCTATGAAGCGATCATGCACAAGCGCTACGGCGTCGAGCGCACCAACCAGATCCTGGCCGACCGCATCCACCACGTTTTGCTCTATCCGGGGCTTTCGGTTCAGCCGCCGCTCCAGCAGCTTCGGGCCGTGCGGCCGCTCGGCGTCGACAAGACGCTGACCGAAATCTGGCACTTCCGGCTCAAGGGCGCGCCCGAGGCGATCTATCGCCGCGCGCTCGCCTACTACAATCTGGTGAACTCGCCTTCGACCATGATCAATGCCGACGATCTCTGGAACTTCTGGAAGGCGCATCAGGGCTTGGCGTCGGATGGCGGCGATTGGGTGAGCTTTCACCGCAATGCCGGCCAGGACGAAGAGAAGGACGGCGTGATTTCGTCGCGCGCCGGCACCAGCGAAGCGCCGATGCGCAATCAATTCCGCGCCTGGACGCAATACATGGCCTCGGGGGTTTGAGATGAGGAAGTCGGTCAAGAAGACCAAGGCGATCAAGAAAACCGCGCGTCCGGCGAACCAAAGCGCGTCGGCGAATTTGCGGGATGAGGTCGAAAGCCTGCTCTATCGTCAGGCGGAGTTGCTCGACGCCAAGCGCTGGCAAGACTACATGGACCTCTTCACCGATGACGGTCTCTATTGGGTGCCGGCGTCGCCCGAGCAAGAGACGGGCGAGGGGGTGCCGACGATCTTCTACGAAGACAAGGACCTGATGACGGTGCGCATGAAGCGCATCCTGCATCCGCGCGCCTGGTCGATGAAGACGGCCTGGGGCACGAGCCACCTGGTCGGCAACATCCGAATCGACGAAGGACGGGCGAAGAGCGGCGCGATCGTCGTGCGCTCGCGCTTTCATCTGATGGAGTTCAGGCGCGATGCCTCGCGGCATTTCGCTGGCTCCTATGTCCATCATCTGGTGCGGACCAAGGACGGCCTCAAGATCAAGCTCCAGCGCGTCGATCTGGTGAACGGCCAGGGTCCTTACGACTTCGTCATTCAGGCCTGGGTCTAAGCGGTTCTGACCTATTCGGCCTTTGGCAAGTTCGGCGAAGCTGGCTAGGATGGGGTCGATAGGTCAATCAGGGGGAAAAAAGAATGACCAAACGCGCGGGCTTGCCCATCGCGGCAGCCTTGGCCATTGCCGTGTCCATGCCGGCATCGGCCGAAAATATCAAGATCGGCTTTATCGCGACCTTTTCCGGTCCGAACGCTTCCTTCGGCAAACTGATGAAGGATGCCGTCGATCTTTACATCAAACAGAACGCCAGCAGCATCGCGCCGCATACGGTCGAATTGATCGTGCGCGACGACACCGGGCCGGCGCCCGATGTCGCCCGGCGCTTGGCGCAAGAACTGATCACGCGCGACAAGGTCAATCTGCTGGCCGGCGTCGTCTTCACGCCCAACGCTCATGCCATCGCGCCGCTTCTGGTCGAAGCCAAGGTGCCGCTCGTCATCATGAACGCCGGCACATCGGTGACCACGACGCTCTCGCCCAATATCGTGCGCACCTCCTTCACGCTCTGGCAGTCGAGCTATCCGCTCGGCAAATGGGCGGCAAAGCAGGGCATCAAGACGGCCTACACGGCGGTGACCGACTATGGTCCCGGCCATGACGGCGAAGCCGCCTTCATCAAGGGCTTCACCGAAGGCGGCGGCACCATTGCCGGTTCGGTGCGCATGCCGATCGCCAATCCCGACTTTGTGCCGTTCATGCAACGCGCGAAAGACGCAAACCCGAATGCGCTTTATGTCTTCGTGCCGGCCGGTCCGCAATCGACCGCGATCATGAAGACATTCGGCGAACGCGGCCTCGGCGCGTCGGGCATTCGCCTGCTCGGTCCTGGCGACATTACGCCCGACGACGAACTGCCGAATATGGGCGACACGCCGATCGGCGTCGTCACGGCGCATCACTACTCGATGGCGCATGACTCGGCGGCGAACAAGGCCTTCGTCGAGGCGCTCAAGAAGGAGCACGGGCCGAACTACCGCACCAGCTTCATGTCGGTCGGCGCTTGGGACGGCATGGCGGCGATCTTCCATGCCATCAAGGCGAATAACGGCAAATTCGACGCCGACAAGTTCGTCGGTTCGCTCAAAGGCTGGCAGACCGAGAGCCCGCGCGGACCGATCATGATCGATGCGGAGACGCGCGACATCGTGCAGAACGAGTATATGCGCCGGGTCGAGCGGCGCGACGGTCAGCTGTTCAATGTCGAGTTTGAAAACCTCGGCATGACCAAGGACCCATGGAAGCAGATCGAAGGCAAGAAGTAAGAATAACCGGGGGCAAAGTCGAAGGGGGATGCGCTTGGGCGCATCCCCCTTCCTCTTTCAAGGGCGTAAGCCGTCCTAGTTGGTAGCGCCGACTTCCATCCTGAGTTCGTCGACCTTGACCATCCGGCCATGGATCGGCACGACGGTCTGGACGTCGAGGCCGAAGCGCTTGACGTTGTCCCAGAGATTGACGGTGAAGGGGTTGAGCTGATCCGGGGTCTTGGTTACCGGCTGACGCGGGCTGAAGGCGTCGGCGACCAGTAGGATCTTCTCCTTGGGCAGATAGCCAACGATCAGGCCGTCATTATGCGTATTGCCCTTGAGATGGTGGAGCTCGATCACTCGCGCGCCGTCCGTGATCACATGTTTGTCGGTGAAGGTTTCGAATTTCGCTGACCCGCCGGCCTTGGCCAGACGGTCGGGCGAAATTGTCCTGGGCGCGGCATAGGCCCGCTCGAAATAGGCCTTGTTGATGGCGTGGGTGACGATGGTCGCGCCTTCGGCTGCGGCCGCGCGCAGGCCGCCCGAGTGGTCGAAATGGTGATGGGTGTTGACGACGCTGCGGATCGGTTTGCCGGGGATGGCTTTCTTGGCCGCCTCGATCGCGGCGTTTGAACGGCCATCGCCGAGCGGCGCTTCGAAGAGGACGATGTAATCGCGCATCTCGATGGCGACGCTGTGATGCGTACCGCCGGCCAGGAACCAGACGCCGTCGGCCGCCTTCTCGACCTGCACCTCGGTTGGCGTCGTCAACGCTCGCCTTGATTTTGAAGCGGCCGGCGACGGCGAATTCGAAGCTCTTGCCATCCATCTTGCCGCCATTGGCGATTGCGGCCTTGATCGCGCCATGCGGCGTGATCCAGAGGTCATGCAGCCCTTGCGTGGTCGCGGTGGCCGTCGAAAGGCCTTGGGCCGAAATCCAGCCCTGATCGCCGCTCGCCCCGCCGCCGCGGCGCTGAACGCCGATGATCGGCTGAGTGCCGCCGCCGCGCGGCGGGTTCTCGCCTTGGACAATGGAAAAGTCGACACTGGTCGCCGCCTTGGCATAGTCGGCGGCCCGCGCGAAGCGCTGTAGTTCGAACCAAGGCCAAGGTTCGCCCGGCCGGAAGCTCTGGCCGACGGCGAAGAATTTGCCGCTGCCCGAAAAAGCGACGGCGTCGACCGAAGCCACGTTCATCGCCTTGGCGACATCGTCAAGCGTCGCGCCGTTTGCCGCGCCGGCTAACAAGAACGGCATGGCCGCAGCCGTGGCCAATACGAAGCCGAATTGTCTCACGTGATCCTCCCCGATGCTGGGCCGATCTCCCGGCCGACACGAGGACAACAGCACTTAAGCCGCCGTTATTCCCCAAGACGGCCACATTATTCCTCTGCGGCGGCCCGTGGCCAATGGACAAGGCTCGCGGCGGGGCTATCATGAGGCGGCAAAGAAGAAGAGAAGAGGGGGATACCATGACGGTGTTACGCAAGGTCGGTGCCGTCGTCGGGGCTGCCGTGATCGGACTCTATGCCTCGACCCTGGCGGCACAGAGCTTTCCCTCGACCAAGACCGGCGAATACGTCGCCAAGGACTTCAAATTCCACACCGGCGAGACGCTGAGCGCAGTCAAGCTTGCCTATACGACCTTGGGCGAACCCTCCGGCATTCCCGTCCTGATCCTGCACGGCACCACCGGCAGCGGCACGGGGCTCTTGTCGCCGGCTTTTGGCGGAGAGCTTTTTGGGCCCGGTCAGCCGCTCGATGCGACCAAATACTACGTCATTCTTCCGGACGCGATCGGCCACGGCAAATCGTCCAAACCTTCGGATGGGCTCCGCGCGAAATTCCCACGCTACAATTACGACGACATGGTGTTGGCTCAGTACCGCCTGGTGACCGAGGGGCTCGGCGTCAAGCATCTGCGCCTCGTGCTCGGCAATTCCATGGGCGGCATGCATGTATGGATTTGGGGCGTGAGCTATCCCGGCTTCATGGACGCGCTCGTGCCCATGGCCGCGCAGCCGACCGAAATGTCGAGCCGCAACTGGATGATGCGTCGCCTGATCATCGATACCATTCGCAACGATCCCGATTGGAAGGGTGGCGACTACACCGATCAGCCCAAATCCTTCAAGGTCGCGAACGTGTTCTACGGCATCGCGACCAATGGCGGCACGCTCGCCTATCAGAAAATGGCGCCGACCCGCGAGGCCGCCGACAAACTCCTGGATGGGCGCCTCAACGCCGCCTTCACCGCCGATGCCAACAACTTCCTCTATCAGTGGGACAGTTCGCGCGACTACAACCCGGCGCCCAAGCTCGGCGCCATCGCGGCGGCGGTCCTCGCCATCAATTCCGCGGATGATGAGCGCAATCCTCCCGAGACCGGGATCATGGACCGCGAGCTCAAGCGCATTCCGAACGCGAAGCTCCTGCTCATTCCGGGCAGCGAGGACACGCGCGGCCACGGCACGACGGGCATGGCCAAGTTCTGGGCGAAACAGGTGGGCGAATTCCTGGCGAGCGCGCCCAAGCGCTCGATGTGAGGTTCGATCGTCCGAGCATGGTGGGGCATTCGGTCGACGGATTGGTTCGGCTATTCGCCGCGGCACGTCAAGTCGTCGTCTTCACCGGCGCCGGCATGTCGACCGAATCGGGCATTCCCGATTTTCGCAGCCCCGGCGGCGTCTGGAGCAAGATGAAGCCCATCATGTTCCAGGATTTCGTCGCCAGCGAAGACGCGCGGCGCGAAGCCTGGACCCGCACCTTCTCGGGCGTCGCCAAATGGACGGGCGCCCAGCCCAATCCCGGCCATTACGCCGTGGCGCGCTTGGTCGCCAAAGGCAAGGTCTCGGCTGTGATAACCCAGAATGTCGACGATCTTCATCGCGTCTCTGGCGTGCCGGCGGAGAAGATCATCGAGCTCCACGGCAATGCGACCTACGCGACGTGTCTCGATTGCGGGCAGCGCCACGAGCTCGAAGTCTTGAAGCAAAGCTTTCTCGGCCGGGGCGAAATTCCGACCTGTCGCCAATGCGGCGGTCTGGTAAAGACCGCGACCATATCTTTCGGTCAGGCAATGCCCGAGGGCCCCATGATGCGGGCGCGGGATGAGACGCTCGCCTGCGACCTGTTCGTCGTCTTGGGGTCTTCGCTGGTCGTCTATCCCGCTGCGGGATTTCCGCTCATGGCCAAGCGCAATGGCGCGAGACTCGCCATCGTCAACCGCGAAGAGACCGAGCAGGATCAATTCGCCGATCTCGTGCTCCATGAGAGCATCGGCGAGGCGATGACGGCGGTCGAGCCGCCAAGGGCGGCGAACTAGGTCTCGACCGTCGCCGGTAGCTTGAGAAAGCCGCGAAAACGGGCCCGTCCGCCGCGCACCGCCTGGCCGCTGGCGGCATAGCGCGGAAAGCGCGCGAGCAGGCGGCCGATGGCGATCTGGCCTTCAAGGCGGGCGAGGCTCATTCCCGCGCATTGATGGATGCCGGCACCGAAAGCAAGGTGCCGGTTCGGCGTTCGCGCGATGTCCGGGCGCTCCGGATCGGGAAATTGCTCGGGATCGCGATTGGCGGCGCCGATGCCGAGCGTGATGTCGACATCCGCCGGTATCGCGACGCCGCCGATTTCGGTCGCAGCCGTGGTCCGTCGATTGCCGAGCTGGTTGGAGCTCTCGAAGCGTAGGAATTCCTCGACCGCCGACTTGATCAGGCCGGGCTCGGCAACAAGGCGGGCCCGCTCATCCGGAAAGCGCAGCAGAATCTCGAGACCGTTGCCGATCAGATTGGTCGTCGTCTCGTGGCCGGCATTCAGGAGAAAAATGCAATTGTGCATGAGTTCGAGCGGACCCAGCCTCTCGCCGCTTGCTTCGCCCTGAATGAGCCGCGTCAGCACGTCGCGATCGGGATCGCCGGGGCGCGCGCGCCGAGCGGCGATCAGGCCTTCGAGATAGACCTTGAATTCGGCAATCGCCCGATTGCCGGTCTCCGCCATTGCCGGCGTGACGACGGGCTCGAGCGCGCCCAAGACCGCGAGCGACCAGCCGCGCAAGGGACCGCGTTCGTCATGCGGTACGCCAAGGAGGTTGCCGATGACCTCGATCGGGATGGCGGCGGCGAAATCCTCGATCAGGTCGACCTCGCCTTTCTTGGCCATCTCGTCGAGCAGCCGATCGACCAGCGCGATCAGCGCCGGTTCCATGTCGGAGATCGCGCGAGGGGTCAGTGCCCCCGCGATCAAGCGGCGGACGCGCGTATGGAGCGGCGGGTCGTTGAAGACCAGGCTCGTCGTGTGATGTTCGTAAAGGAGCGTGTCGCCGTATTTCGGCTTGAACTCCTTCTTCTTGTCGGAACAGAAGAGCCTGGCGTCCCGGTAGACGGCATTGAGGTCGGCATGGCGGGTCAGGAAATAGCCGCCGGTCGGCAGCCTGAGGACCGGGGTCGTTTCGCGAAGCGCCCGATAGTATGGATACGGATCGACATAAAACTCGGGTGGCAGCGCGCGCAGATCGAATCGCGCGGCGAGCTGATGCGCAAATTCCGGCGTAAATGTCGCCATTGCTGCCACTGGCTTAACGGAAAGTCAGCGCTCCCGTCAGATCGCCGGCGCCGGCTCGCACGCCCGGCAGCGGCTCGAGGCCGTAACGACGGGTCAGGAATTTGATGATCGAGGTCGTATCGTAAAGCGTCTTGTCGACATGACCGCGCTTGGCATAGGGCGAAATGATGATGGCCGGAACGCGCGAGCCTGGGCCCCAGCGATCGGAATTGTCGCGATCCGAGGGCGGAGGGGCGTGATCCCAGAAACCGCCGTTTTCGTCGTAGGTCAGGATCACCAGCATCTTGCCCCATTGCGGGCTAGCGCGGAGCTTGTCGAGAATCTCGGCCATGTGATTGTCGCCCCGCATCAGGTCGGTGTAGCTCGGGTGCTGATTGGCCCAGCCGGCCGGCTTGTAGAACGAGACCTGGGGCAGATTGCCGGCGACGATGTCGGCGACGAAATCATCGCCGTCCTTGAGGTGGCTGGCCCGATCGGCGGTGCCGGGCGCGAAGCGCGCATAGTAATTGAACGGCTGATGATGCGGCTGGAACATCGGGCTGTCGGCTTCGCGCGAATAGATCACGTTGCGTTTCTGTCCGGCTGGCTGGCGGCCATCGGCGATCGCCGCGTTCCAGCCCCCGGCATACCATTTCCAGCTGACGCCTTTGGCGGTCAGCGTATCGCCGACGGTCTTGGCGGTCTGTGCCGGCAAGGGAATGCCGACAATGTTGGCGCCTTGCGGATCGGTGAGGTTTGGATTGCCGCCGGGTGCCGGCGGCACGCCGCTCGGCTGATAAGGCGGCTGCGTGGTGTTGACCGAAAAGCCGTCCGGCGAAACCTGACCGCCGAGACCGGCCGAAAAGACGCGAACCGGGCCATCCATCGCTGAAGCAGGTGATTCCGGTCGCTTGCGCAGCTTGCCGGTCGCATCAAGTTGGGCGCGCATCGGTTCGGGCGCGTCGGCATGACGCGGCGTACAGGCGCAGATCAGCCATTGGTGATTGAGATAGGAACCGCCGAAAGCCGCCATGAAGAAATTGTCGGCAAGGGTGTATTCGCGCGCCCACCTATAGAGCTTGAGCGAGGAGGTATCGAAATAGCCCATGACCCAACCGCCGACATTCGACATGGCGGCGAACATGTCGTTGCGCCCGCCATTGATCTGTTCGCGGTTGTGGTAGAAGACGTGGATCGGCGAGGGCACCTGGTCGCTCAGCATGGCGTCGATCGGCGGCGCATCGATACGGAAGGGCGCGTTGGGCATGCGCGGAAATTTCGGATCGGGGTGGCCGTGCCGATCCCAGAGAATGAGTTCCGGCAGCACTTTGCCGTCATGGTCGCGCTGAAGCGTGTTCTCGGGCTTGGCGTTGGCTAGGCCGTTGGCGCCGGGAAAGTTGCCGTATAGGTGATTGAAGCTCCGGTTTTCGGCGTAGATCACGACGACATTTTCGATCTTGGCAAGATCGGCATCGCTGACCGGCGAGGCAGGGCGAGCCGCTTGCGCCGTCGGCGCGCCGGCCGGCTGATCGGGCGGATTGTTGATCGCCCAGATCGCGCCGACGATCGCCGCCAAAAGTAAGACTGCGCCCATAACTCCCCCCGAAGAACGGCCGAACGACAGATTGGGGCTTTCCAAAATGCCGCGCAACCGACACTTTTCCTGGCGCGGCCAGAGGCAACGGTCTACCGTCGCAAGTCTCATCCCTTTCCGGTGCGAGTTCGACCATGCATGGCATGACCAAGATCAAACCCGAAGATGTCGGATTGTCGAGCGATCGCCTCAAGCACATCGATCGCTGGGCGGAGAAACTGGTGGCGGACGAAAAATTGCCGGGCCTGATCACTTTGGTCGCGCGTCGTGGCCGCGTTGCCCATTGCGAAGTTCACGGCAAGGCCGATGTCGAACGCGCCAGACCGATGACGCCAGACACGATCTTCCGCATCTATTCGATGACCAAGCCGCTCACTTCGGTCGCAATCATGATGCTTTATGAGGAGGGTCATTTTCAGCTCGACGATCCAATCACGCGCTTCTTGCCTTGCTTCAAGAACCAGCGCGTCTGGACCGGCGGCGGCAACAAGACCAAGCTCGAAACCGAACCGGCCAAGCGCGACATCACATTCCGCGATCTCCTGACCCACACATCGGGCCTGACTTACGGCTTTCTCGAGGCGACGCTCGTCGATGCGCTCTATCGCGAGAAGGGCGTCGACATGCAATTGCCCAAGATCGAGATCGGCCCCATGGTCGAGCTCGCCGCATCGCTGCCGCTCCTTTCGCAGCCGGGCGCCGAATGGAACTACAGCATCGCGACCGACGTGTTGGGCTATCTCGTTCAGGTGATTTCGGGCGAGCCTTTCGAGCGCTTTCTGGCAAGACGGGTGATCGAGCCGCTCGGCATGACCGACACGGCCTTCGTGCTCAAACCGGAAAACCATGCGCGTTTCGCTGCGATGTATGGGCCGCGGGAGGGCGGCGGCATCAAGCTTCTGGATGATCCGACCACGAGCCGTTACCTCCGCGAGCGCAAGATCTATTCGGGTGGCGGCGGTTTGACTTCGACCGTCGCCGATTACTGGCGCTTTTGTCAGTTCATGCTCAACAAGGGCGAGCTCGACGGCAAGCGCCTGCTCGGGCGCAAGACGGTCGAATTGATGACCAGCAATCATCTTCGCGGCGACATGGCCGATATGGGCCAGCCGCGATTTTCCGAGAGCAGCTACGAGGGCGTCGGCTTCGGCCTCGGTTTTTCCGTAATGCTCGATCCGGCCAAGGCGCAGATTCTTGGCACGCCCGGCGAATATGCCTGGGGCGGCGCGGCCAGCACGGCATTCTGGATCGATCCGGCCGAGGACATGGCGGTCATTCTGCTGACCCAGTTGATGCCATCCTCGACCTACCCGATCCGGCGCGAACTCCGGGTCCTGAGCTATCAGTCCGTGATCGACTGATAGGCGTTTCGCAAAGAGAATAACTCCGTACTCGCTTCGGAGCCCGGCTTGTGGTTTCCTGGGGTCCTAGGGAGTACGAGTTCTGGGAGGGATTCGATGAAGCGCGAAATGCTCTTGGTCGCGGCGATCGCCGCGGCCACCGCCTTGGCCATGCCCGTTTGGGCCCAAGGCAAATTGCCCGACACCTTGACCGCGACCGCCTACGACACGGGCACCAGCGGTTTCAACATGACGGTGGCGATCGGACAGATGCTCAAGACCCGCCACGGCACGGATCTCCGCGTGTTGCCCGCAGGCAACGACGTCGCGCGTCTCGCGCCGCTCAAGGTCAACCGCGCGCAATTCTCCGCCATGGGCATCGGCACCTATTTCGCCCAAGAAGGCGTATTGGAGTTCGCGGTCAAGGAATGGGGACCGCAGCCATTGCGCGTGCTCCTGACGGCGACCGCCTGCAACGGCCTGTCGCTCGGCGCGGCCAAGGATGCCGGCATCAACAGCCCGGCCGACATGAAGGGCAAGCGGCTCGGCATCGTGCGCGGCTCGCCCGCGCTCAATCAGGGCTCATACGCGCTCATCGCCTATGCCGGCCTCACGCCCAAAGACCTCAAAGTCGTCGAGTTCTCGAATTTCGGCGCCATGTGGAAGGGCATGGTAAACAATGAGATCGACCTCGCCTTCGCCTCGACCATCACGGGTCAGGCGAAGGAAGTCGAAAGCTCGCCGCGCGGTCTTGTCTGGCCGCAATTTCCGGAAGCGAACAAGGAGGGCTGGGCTCGCGTCAACAAGATCGCGCCCTATTTCTTCCCGCACAAATCGACTTGCGGGGCGACCTTCGCCAAGGACGAAGTGCGCGAACTGCCCGCCTATCCCTATCCGATCATGATGGCCTACGCGCATGTCGCGACCGACCAGATCCACGCTCTCACCAAGGCGATGCTCGATCACTATGACGACTACAAGGGCGCGGTTCCGGGCGCCGACGGCTTCGAGGGCAAACGCCAGAAGATCCAGTGGATGGTGCCTTTCCATGACGGCGCGGTCCAAGCCCTGAAGGGCGCGGGGCTCTGGAACGATGCCGCGCAGAAGCATCAGGACGGTCTGGTCCGGCGTCAGAACACGTTGATCGCGACCTGGGACGCCTTCAACAAGGCCAATCCGCCCGCGGATAAGGACGCGTTTTTGGCGGCCTGGATGAAGGCACGCGGCGAAGCGCTGACCAAGGCGGGAATGGACGTCGTCTTCACCGAATGAGCGTCGGCGAAGGTTCGAGGACGACGAAAAAGGTCGAATTCGACGACCCGCACGCTTCCGTCGGTCCGGCGGAAGCCGAGACGACGCGCGTCAGGACACTGAGGGGCGGATGGGGGTGGCTGCTTGCGATCGCGACGGCCGCCACCATTTTCCTCTGCATCAACCAGCAATTCGGCATTCGGTTTTTCGTCGAAAGAACGATTCTCAACACCGAATATTTCTATCTGCTGATCTTGTTGATGCTGCCGTTCACGTTCCTGATCTTTCCCGGGAGCGAGAAGGCGCCGCTCGACCGCATTCCTTGGTACGACGCGGCGCTGTTTCTGGTCACGGCGGCATCGTCCTTCTATCTGATGACGCGCATCGGCGATTCCGCGGCGCTCGGCTGGGAAATGGCCGGCGCGCCCGAGAGCGTGATCTGGGCCGGCTTAGCCATGTGGGCGATCCTGATGGAAGCGCTTCGCCGCACGGGCGGCTGGAGTCTGCTTCTTTCCGTGTTGCCATTCACGCTCTATCCGCTCTTTTCCAGCCAGCGTTGGCTCGGGCCCTTGCGCGGCCAGGAATACAATGTTCCCGAGGCCACCGCCTACCATGTGCTTTCAAACGAGAGCCTGCTCGGCATCCCGATCCAAGCCTTCGCCGACACGGTGATCGGCTTCCTGGTCTTCGGCACGGCGCTGATGATGACCGGCGCCGGCAAGTTCTTCATCAATCTGGCCTTCGCGCTTTGCGGCACGTTCCGGGGCGGCGCGGCCAAGGTCTGCATCTTCGCTTCGGGCCTCCTTGGCATGATGTCCGGCAGCATCGTCTCGAACGTGCTGACCGCGGGCACGATGACCATTCCGGTCATGAAGAAAAGCGGTTTTCGCGCGAGCTATGCCGGCGCGATCGAGGCCTGCGCCTCGACCGGCGCCGTGCTCGCGCCGCCCGTGATGGGCGCGACCGCCTTCGTCATCGCCCAGTTCCTCAACGTCTCCTATGCCGAGGTCGCGCTTGCCGCCGTCATCCCGGCGACGCTCTACTATTTCGGCCTGTTCATGCAGGTCGATTCCTACGCCGCGCGTCACGGTCTCAAGGGCATCCCGCGTTCGGAATTGCCGAGGCTTTCGGACACGCTCAGGGATGGCTGGTACTACGTCTTCGTCATCGCGCTCTTGATCGTGATGCTGCTCTATTTCAAGCGCGAGAGCCATGCGCCCTTCTACGCGACCGGGCTTCTTCTGGTGTTGAATCAGCTCTTTTCCAAGGACAAGCGCTGGACGTGGCGGACTGTCGTGACCTTCCTCGAGGTCAACGGCAAGACCTTTGTCGAACTCGTGGGCATCTTGGCCGGCTGCGGCCTCCTGATCGGCGCCTTCTCGATGACCGGCGTGATCTCGAGCCTGGCCAACGATTTGCTGACGCTTGCCGGGCGCGAGGCGATCTTGCTCCTGATCATGTGCGCGCTGACCAGTCTGGTGCTCGGGCTCGGCCTCACGACAACGGCTTGCTACATCTTCTTGGCCGTCCTTGTCGGTCCGGCGCTCGAAAAGCTCGGCCTGAACAAGATGGCGGTCCATATGTTCATCTTCTATTGGGGCATGCTGTCCTCGATCACGCCGCCGGTTGCCATCGCCTCTTTCGCCGCTGCAGGGATCGCCGGCGCGCCGGCGATGAAGACCGGCTGGGAATCGATGTGGGTCGGTTCGATCATCTACTTCCTGCCGTTCTTCTTCGTTTTTGACCCGGCCTTGGTGATGCAGGGCCATTGGCTTGAGGCGGTCAGTCACATGAGCGCCGCCATGGTCGGTATCGTCTTCATCTGCGGCGGCATTCAAGGCTTTCAGATCGGCATCGGCGATTTGCGCCGCGCCGGGACGCTTGAGTGGCCCTTGCGCGTCGCTTTGGTCGTCGGCGGCTTCATCTTGGCGACGCCCGGAAGCGAGATCATCGGCTTCGACGACGCCCAGCTCAAGATCGCAGGTCTCGCGATCCTGGTGCCCGTGGTCGTTCTCGGGCGCGTGCTCGGCGCCAGACGCGCGGCTTAGGCGGCGGGCGACTTGGCGAGAGCGATGCCGCTGGTTTAGGCTGCGCCTCGGGGCAAAGCTCGGGGAGGGCATCCACAATGCGACTTTGGAAAAATGGCGCGCTCGCGCTTGCGGCCGCCGCTGTCTTGGCGTCGGCACCGGGCTCGGCGCAGACCTGGCCGGACCGGGCGATCAAGATCGTCGTGCCCTTCGCCGCCGGCGGCCCAGCCGACGTCTATGCGCGCGTCCTGGGTCAGCATCTGTCGGGACCGCTTGGTCAGTCGATCGTGGTCGACAACAAGCCGGGTGCCGGTTCGGTGCTTGGCACCGATGGCGTCGCCAAGTCTCCGGCCGACGGCTACACGCTGTTGATGATGAGCAATACGCACACCGTCAACGAGACGCTGGTCCCCAACAAGCCCTATCAGCTGATGCGCGATTTCGTGCCGGTCGCGCCGGTGAATTATTCCGACCTTTTGTTTGTGGTCCATCCATCGGTTCAGGTCACGACTCTCAAGGAGCTGATCGACCTCACCAAGGCCAAGCC
>Ga0194120_10005702_pt1 | contig 18110 bp, 23 predicted proteins | sample TA2MahCa65mmetaG_FD_148642 | JGI IMG/M metagenome (GOLD analysis project Ga0194120, IMG submission 148642) | Freshwater microbial communities from Lake Tanganyika, Tanzania - TA2015019 Mahale Deep Cast 65m | ecosystem: Environmental > Aquatic > Freshwater > Lake | place: Tanzania: Lake...
TCTGAACAACCGCATCGAGGCTGACCACGGCAAGCTGAAGATCCTCATCAAGCCGGTGCGCGGCTTCAAGACGATGAAGACCGCCTACGCCACGATCAAGGGGTTCGAGGTGATGCGAGCGCTGAAGCAGGGCCAAGCCGCCTTCTGGCAATATGGCGGCGGCATCATGGGAGAGGTGCGTCTGATCGAGCGGCAGTTCGTCATCTATGCTGCCTGATCTTGAGGGCGGGTGAGCAACTCTGCAGTCACGCCGCTATCTGCAACAGAGCCCGTGACCGGGCCTCTCCGCTTCGGCGTTGCCGGCATCGGCTACTGGGCCGACACCGTTCACATCCCCGGCCTGAAGCTGCAGCCCGCCGTCGCGCTGGTCGGAGCCTGGGGCCGCAATCCGCAGGCGTTGACGGAGGTGACGCGCCGGCACGGCATCCGTGCCTTCTCGCGCTTCGAGGACATGCTGGACGAAGTCGATGCGATCTCGATCTCGCTGCCGCCGGCGGTGCAGGCCGAGCTCGCGCTGGTCGCGGCGAAGGCCGGCAAGCACCTGCTGTTGGAGAAACCAATCGCCCCGACCGTCGAGGCGGCGGAGCGCCTAGCCGGCACGATCGAGCGCAATCGCGTTGCCAGCGTCGTCTTTTTTACGCGCCGCTTCGTTCCCGATTTCGAGCGCGCGCTCCAGGGGGCGAGCAACCAGGGCTGGTCCGGCGCCCGCGTGCGGCAGCTGACCGGGGCGCTTCTGCCCGGCAGCCCTTATATCGCCTCGGCCTGGAGGGCCGCCGACAACGGCGCTCTGTGGGATCTCGCGCCCCACACCTTCTCGGTGCTCAACGCGGTCTTGGGACCGGTACAGCAGATCTCGGCCTCGCGCTCGCCCGATCGCGCGACGCGCTTCACGGCCATCCATCGCGGCGGCGCTCGATCCGAGGCTGAGCTCAGCCTCCATACGCCGGAGTCCTCCGTTGCCAGCGAGTACGTCTTCCTGGCGCCTGATCGGGAATACGCGCTGCCGCTGCCGACCTTCCCGCGTCCGCAAGCGCTCGCTACGGCTGCCGGCGAGCTCGCCGCCAATATCGCTCGCGGCGAGACGCGCCATCGCTGCGACGTCCGCCTCGGCCTCGAGGTGGTGCGCACGCTCGCCGCCGCCGACCGCAGCATCGCGGCCGGCGGCACGACTGTCGCGGTTTAGCCGCGGATCCAGGTCTCCGAGAAGGCGAGCATCGCGGTCGAGATCTTGTGGCCGGCGATCTCGCGCGGCGCCGGCTTTCCCGGCAGCCGCTTGCCGTTGACCGTCACCGAAGCGTCCTGGCAGCCGACGAAGAGGCTCGGCATGTAGTGCCTGCCGGTTGCCGACTTGTCCGGCGGCAGCGCGAAGCAGAAGGCCTTACCGAGGCCGCTCCATTTGAGCTCGATCGTTTCGCTGCCGGCCTTGACGGTCTCGGTGTAGGTGCTGGCGGGATCGCCGCCGGCAGCGACCGAGTCCAGCTTCCTGTAGGTCATGCCTGCGAGCCCCGGCAGGCCCTTGTAGGCGCCGAAATTCGCAACGAAGTCGGAGACTAGGTATCGGGCCAGCTTCTCGTTGTCGTGGTAGCAGACATTGGTCGCGGCCTTGCCATCCTGCGGCGCCTGCAGCAGCACCAGCGCGTGGCCGCGGCCATGCGGCGAGAGCACGACGCGGAAGAAGCTGGCGAGCGTGACGAACGGCCCGTCGGGCGTCTCCTTCAGCGACACGCCGGGGTTCTCGCCAGACCATTCGACAGTACCAGCGAAGTTGATCGGGTCGGCCATGGGGATCCTCCTGTTGGCTAGGCGTACCATGCGCGGGGCAAATTGAGCGCAAGCATCGTTCCGCCGCCGCGACCGATCGTTGGCATCCCGGCGCCGGTTCTGTCACCGTCCACCGGTCCCCGCCGAAACGCAGATGGGCCGATGGCGCTCCCTTCCTGGCTTCCGCCGCTGGCGGCGGTCGTCCTCATGCAGATCGTCTCCGCCTTCCAGTCCCAGTCGATCTGGGTGCTGGCGCCGGTGCTGACGGCCGCCGCGGGGGTTTCGCCCGAGCGCGTCGGCGAGCTCTCGGGCCTGGTGTCGCTGGGCTCGGCCTGGTTCTTCCTGAGCGGAACGCCGTTCCTGCAACGGATGGGGTCGCTGAGGACACTCCAGCTCGGCTCGCTTCTGGCCTCGGCGAGCCTGCTGATCTTCTTCTTTCCGTGGTGGCCGGCAATGATGCTCGCGGCCCTTCTGATCGGCATCGGCTACGGTCCAACCACGCCGGCGGGCAGCGACGTACTCGCCCGCTATACCCCGCCTCGGCACAAGAGCGCCGTGTTCTCCATCAAGCAGGCCGGTGCGCCGCTGGGCGGCGCCATTGCCGGCCTCATGCTGCCGAGCCTGGCCGCGCTGATCGGCTGGCAGCCGGCGCTGGTGGTGACGGCGCTGATGGGGATCTGCGCCATGGTGCTGGTGCAGCGCGTCCGCCGCGAGCTCGATGCCGATCGCGACGTCACCGTCACGCTGTCGGTGCGGGCGCTGCTCTCGCCGGCGAACCTGGCGCAGCCGTTCCAGGCCGTCGCGCGCTCTCCCCGCCTGCCGCTGCTGACGCTCGCCTCGTTCTGCCTCGCCGCGATCCAGGGAAACCTCTTCACCTTCGCCGTCACCTATCTGACCGACGAGATCGGCCTCAGCCTGGTGCAGGCGGGTGCGGCTTCCTCTGCGATGCTGCTCTCGGGCATGGTCGGGCGCGTGCTGATGGGATGGACCGCCGACCGCCTCGGCTCGGCGATCGCCGTGCTGCGCGTGCTCGCCCTCACCGCGACGGTCGCCACCTTCGCGATCTCAACCATCGGCCGAGACTGGACCTACCCCGCGATCGTCGGCACCTTTGCCGTCACCGGGATCCTGGCGACGACCTGGAACGGCGTCTTCCTCGCCGAGGTCGCGCGCATCGCGCCCAAGGGGCAGGTCGGAACGGCGACGGCAGGCTCGGCCTTCATCACCTTTCTCGCCTATTTCGCCGGTCCCTTAATCTTCGCCAAGGCGGTCGCGCTGGTCGGCACCTACGGTCCGGTCTTCGCCGGTCTTGCCGCGCTTGGCCTCGTCGCGGCGGCGGCGGTGTTCGTCGCGGGCCGGCGCCCGGAAGGCCTCGGCTAGCGGCCGACGAAGGCGGGCTTGCGCTTTTCCATGAAGGCGCGGCGGCCCTCGATGTAGTCCTGGCTCGCGAAGCACTCGGCGACGATGCGATCGCACATCGCGAGGTCGCGATCGGCGGGGTCCTTGAGCGCCTCGCCGGCCAGCCGCTTGATCGAGGCGACCGTCAACGGCGCATTGCCGGCGATGGTCTCTGCGTACTCGTTCACCTTCGACTCGAGCTCGCCATCGGCGACCACGCGGTTGACCAGGCCCATCGAGGCGGCCTCGGCGGCGCTGAACTGGCGGGCGGTGAAGAAGATCTCCTTGGTGAAGGACGGGCCGACGAGGCTCATCAGCTTCTGGATGCCCGCCAGCTTGTAGCCGAGACCGAGCTTGGCCGCGGGAATGGCAAAGCGCGACGCCTCGGTGCAGATCCGGAGATCGCAGGAGACGGCCAGCGCCAAGCCGCCGCCGATGCAATAGCCGCGGATCATGGCGATGGTCGGCTTGCTGAGGGTCTCCAGAGCCCGATGGGCGCGCTCGGTCGCGCGGTTGTAGGCCTCGACCGCCTCCTTCGAGGCTCGTTCGCTCTCGAATTTGGAGATGTCGGCGCCTGAGACGAAGGCCTTGCCGCCGGCGCCGGTAAGGACGACGACGCGGATTCCCGGATCGCGCTCGAACGCCTCGAGAATCTCGGCGGCCGCCTGCCACATCTCGAGCGAGACCGCGTTATGGCGTTCGGGGTTGTTGAAGATCATCCAGCCGATCGCCCCGTCCTTGCGGGAGATCATCTTGTCGGTGGGCATGGGATGTGTCCTTGCTCGGGTTTCAGATCGCGCCGCGGGAGCGCAGGTCCGCGATCGCGATGTCGTCGTAGCCGAATTCCTTCAAGACCTCGTCCGTGTGCTCGCCGATTTCGGGCGGGCACACCTTCCCTTTGCTCGGCGTCCGGCTCAGCCGCACCGGCTGCGCCAGGAACTTGGTCTTCGGACCCTTCTTGGCATCGATCTCGTCATAGGGTTCCAGATGCCTGACCTGGGGATCGGCGAAGACCTCGTCGATATTGTTGATGCGGCCGCAGGGGACGCCGGCAACGTTCAGGCGCTCGATGATGCTGTCGCTGTCCTCGTCCTGCAGGCGCCGTTCGATCTCGGCGTTGAGCGCATGCCGGTTCTTCGAGCGCTCGGTCGCCGTTGCGTAGTCCTTGTTCGTCAGCCACTCCTCGGCGCCGATCGCCTTGCAGAAACGCTCCCAGATCTTGCCGCCGGTGGCGGCGATATTGATGTGCCCGTCCCTGGTCTTGAAGACCCCGGTCGGAATGCTGGTCGGGTGGTTGTTGCCGGCCTGCTTCGGCACCTCGCCATCCATCAGCCAGCGCGCCGCCTGGAAGTCGAGCATGAACATCTGCGCCTGCAGCAGCGAGGTCTGCACCCATTGCCCCTCGCCCGAGACCTCGCGCTCGAGCAGCGCCACGAGGATGCCGTAGGCGCAGAAGATCCCGGCGGTGAGGTCGGCGATCGGGATGCCGACGCGAACCGGCCCCTGCCCGGGAAGCCCGGTGATCGACATTAGGCCGCCCATGCCCTGGGCGATCTGATCGAAGCCTGGCCGCTCGCGATAGGGGCCATCCTGGCCGAAGCCCGAGATGCTGGCGTAGACGATGCGCTTGTTGACCTTGCGCAGCGCCCCGTAGTCGATGCCGAGCCGCTCCTTCACGTCGGGGCGGAAGTTCTCGATGACGACGTCGGCGCGCTCGACCATGCGCTTGAGCACGCCGACGCCTTCCGGCGATTTCAGATTCAAGGTCATGCCGCGCTTGTTGCGCTGAAGGTTCTGGAAGTCGGAGCCATGGCGCGCGCCGCCCATGGCCTCTCCCGCCTCCAGGCCCGGCGGCATCTCGATCTTGATAACGTTGGCGCCCCAGTCGCCGAGCTGGCGAACCGCTGTCGGGCCGGAGCGGACGCGGGTCAGGTCGAGGACGGTGAAGCGCTGGAGTGCGGTCGAGGCGGGACGGAAGGACATCGCGCGATCCTATGCCGGAGGCAGCTCGGCGCCGCCGCAGAGGCCTATTCCGTAACATTTTTCCAGAGATCTGAAAACTGTTGACAGTTCTTCGGGCGGCGCTCCCAATGGCTTGATGAATCACGACTCCGCCCCGTCGGCAACGGTGACCGCGCTCAGGATCCGGCGCACCGAAACGCTGGCGACGCTCGTGCGCAAGGAGCTGGAGCGAATGATCGTCTCGGGCGAGCTCAAGGCCGGCGACCGGCTGAACGAGAGCGCGCTCGCCGACCGCCTCGGCGTCAGCCGCGGCCCGATCCGGGAAGCCTGCCGCGGGCTCGAGCAGAGCCGGCTCGTCGAGGTCGTGGTCAATCGCGGCACCTTCGTGCGTCAGATCAGCCTGCAGGATGCGCTCGACATCTACGATGTGCGGTCGGCATTATTCGGTGTCGCCGGAGAGGCGCTGGCCAGGCGGATCACGCCGTCCCAGCTCGCGCTGCTCTCCGATCTCGTCGAGCGGATGAGCCGCGCTGCCGACGACATCGACGCCTACTACCCGCTGAACGTCGAGTACCATGCGAAGCTGGTCGAGTTCTCCGGCAATGTCCGGCTGATGACGACCTACCGCAGCCTGGCGCAGGAGCTTCACCTCTTCCGCCGCCGCGGCCTGGTCAGCGAAGGCTCGATGGCGGTCTCCAACCGCGAGCACCGTGCCATTCTGGACGCGCTCGCAAAGCATGACAGCGCGCGCGCCGGCACCCTGATGCGCGAGCACATCCTCGCCGGCAAGAAGCGCCTGATGAACCTCGTCGAGGCAAAAGCCGAGGCGGCGCCCGACCCGCCTAGACGGCGGCGGCGCACGGCCGCGGGAGGCAGTGCCTCCGCCTAGCGCAGCATGAAGGACATCGCCGACATGCTGTTCAGCGTGCGAATGACCATGCGCATCGATCCGGCGACGAAGCTCACCGCATTGGGCGCCGCCCGCTCGGTCCCCGGCAGCAACGACATCAGGTCGGCGAGCGGAACCGAGTTGAGCTGAACCCGGACGTTGATCGGCGGCAGCACGTGGAACGGCTTGATCTCCTTCGCGCGCGAGATGGCCCGCGTTGCGGCGGCCTTGATCGCCTCGCGCGCCGCCTTCGGCGTCATCGACTCGGCGGCCGTGTTCGTGATCGCGCGCTTGACCTCGACGATCTCGGCGCCGGGGAAGAGCGGGCTCGCCTCGGCTTTCAGGCAATCGTCGCCGGAGAGCAGCACCACCGGCACGCCGAGCTCTCCGGCGTAGCCGCCATAGAGCCCGGACTCGCCGAAATCGGTGCCGTTGACGGTGATGCGCGCGAAAGCGAAGCCGTTGATCGTGTGGGCGAGGATGCCGTGCGATCCGGCACGCGCGTGATAACCGAGCGCGAAGATGCCGGCATAGTCGGGCGAGAGCCCTTCCATCATCGAGACCGGCTTCGGCTTGCCGGAGATGAGTCGTGCGCGCGGGTCGATGTCCTCGATCAGGAGGTTTCGCATCGGTCCATGGGAGTCGTTGACCAGGATCTCGGTGGCGCCGCCGTCGATCGCGCCGGCAATCGCGGCGTTGACCTCCTGCGTCATCAGCCGGCGGGCGCGCTCGTGCTCGCCGTTGCCCGGTCGCCCCTGCTCGCCATCGACGACCCCGGCGACGCCTTCAATGTCCGACGAAATGTAGATCCGCATTCGCCCCCTCTTCCGGGCCGCACGGTAGGACGGAACGGCGGACGCGGACAACAGCCGGCCATGCGCTCCGACGCAGCCTTGATGACCGGGCGCAGGCCGCGGCCTCTGCCTAGCCGCAGGCGCCAGGGCGCGGCATGATGGCGGCTGCGATCCTCCGGAGTCCCCCCAAGTGCCCGATATCGTCCTTCCCGCCACCGACTGGCTGCATGAGGCTTCGGCCAGCGGCTGGGACCAGAAGATCCTGGCCGAGGCCTGGGCCTGCGCCGAGTCGATCCAGTCATCCGCCGTAATGGTGATCGAGGGCGGGCGCATCGTCGCGAAATGGGGCGACATCGAGCGGCGCTTCATGTGCCACTCGATGCGGAAGAGCTTCCTTTCCGCCCTCTACGGCATCCACATCGAGGAAGGCCGGATCAGCCGCGGCACGACGCTGGCCGAGCTCGGCATCGACGACAAGGAAGGGCTCTCGGGGCGCGAGAAGGCAGCGACGATCGTCGATCTTCTCTCGGCTCGCTCGGGCATCTACCACCCGACCGTCTATGAGAGCGCCTGGATGCGCTCGATCAAGGAGCTGCGCCACAGCCACGCACCGGGCGTCTTCTGGTGCTACAACAACTGGGACTTCAACGTCCTCGGCACGATCTTCGAGAAGCTCGTCGGCCGCTCGTTGTTCGAGGAGTTCCGCGATCGCATCGCAGCGCCGATCGGCATGCAGGACTTCCGCTACGACGAGGAGCGCAAGGACGGCGAGTATGCCGGCAGTCACGAGACCGACCATCCCGCCTATCCGTTCCGCATGTCGAGCCGCGATCTCGCGCGGTTCGGCCTGCTGTTTCTGCGCGAAGGCCGCTGGGGCGACAAGCAGGTCATCCCTCGCCGCTGGGTGAAAGAGAGCACGGCACCGATCTCGGAAGCCGGCAATTCGGGCTCCTACGGATATATGTGGTGGGTGACCCGGGCCGGCATCCACGTTCCCGGCGTGATCTTGCCCGAGGGCAGCTACTCCGCGCGCGGCGCCGGTGGCCACAAGATGATTGTCATCCCGGCGTATGACATGGTCGTCGTGCACCGCGTCGACACCGACATCAAGGGGCGTGAAGTGAAGACGCACCAATTCGCCCCGCTGCTCGACCTTGTGCTCGCCGCCCGGCTCGGGCGCGGCTGGTAGATGAAGGAGACGAACAGATGGTGACGCTGCTAACCGAACGCGGCCGCTACGAGGCGGCCGCGAGCACCGAGGGCGAAAGCCTTTGGCTCCCGGCCGTCGCGCTGTCGATGGCGACCGGGTGGGAGCTGAAGCCCGAGGGCTTCTGCCGCGATGAGATCTGCGTGCCGTTGTCAAGAGGCCGCGAGAGCGAGTTCAGACGCGGCGAGGAGGTCGACGCAGCGAAGCTGTTCCGCTATGCCGGACAGCCTCTCGCCGCCAGCCGCGACAAGAGCGTCTGGTCCTTCGGCACTTCGGCCGCGATCCGCTCGAGCGCGCTCGAAAGCCTGGAGGCGCCGGATATCGGGCTCCCCGATCTCGCCGGCAAGGTCCATCGGATCTCCGATCACCGCGGCAAGAAGGTCTTCCTCTCGACCTGGGCCTCGTGGTGAGGCTGTCGTCTTGACTTGCCCGTGTGGCAGCACCTGTACGACGAGCTCAAGGACTACGGTTTCATGGTTTTCGCGGTGGCGATGGAGAGCCGCGGGCCCGAGGCCGCGCGCCCGTGGATCGAAGCGGCGAAGACCACCTATGTCTCGGTGATCGATGCCGACCATCGGCTGGCCGAACTCTACAACATGGTGAACGTGCCGGAGGCCGTGTGGATCGACGAAGCCGGGCGCATCGTCCGTCCGACCGAAGTCGCCGGTAGCGGCGACTATTTCCGCAAGATGGACCGCGTCACCCGCACGCTGCCCGAAGAGGGGAAGGCGATGCGCGAGAGCATGCGGACCCGCTACATGGATGCGCTCCGCGATTGGGTGAAGAACGGCAACAGGAGCGAGTTCGCGTTCGATGCAAACGCAGCGCGCGGGCATGTGCGGAAGCAGACCGAGGACGTCGCCCTCGCGCATTGCTGGTTCCGGCTCGGCCGCCACCTGCATGCTGCCGGCAGAGCCGAGGAAGCCGAAGCGGCCCTCGCGGAGGCGAGCCGGCTGCATCCCGACTCCTGGAACATCTGGCGGCAGATGGGCGATATGAAGCTCGAAGGGAAGCCCAACCCCGATTTCTGGGGTCGCGTCGACAAGCTCGGCGCGCGTCGCTACTACGACAAGATCGACATGCCGGGCATGCCGTGACCGCCGAGGACCCCGGCTCCGAGTGCTGCTGGCCCGGAAGCGTCTTCAGCCGCCGAGCGTTCATCGGCGGCGGCGCGCTGTTCTGCGCCACGGTTGCGGCTCCCGGCTCGGCAACAGCTCAAGCCGCGCTGGCGCAAGCGCGCGCAACGCTCGCGGGTGCCCTGACCGTCGACATTCACTCCCATGCCGGCCGGCTCATCGGGTTGCGCAACATCACCGAGCGGCCGCCCTATGCGCCCGTCGCGGCGCCGATGCGCGATGGCGGCATGGCGGCGATCTGCCTCACCATCGTCGCGGACACACCGACCCTTGAGCTGACGGCCGAGCGGCGTATCCTCGCCACGCGCAATCCGGAGCCGGGCGAACTCTACGAATGGAGCCGGAGCGGCTTCGCTCGCCTGCATGGCCTGGTGCAGGAGCAGGGGCTGCACGTCGTCGACGATCTTGAAGGCTTGACGGTCGCCCCGAAGCGCGGCCCCTCGGCCATCGTCGCATCGGAAGGAGCGGACTTCCTCGAAGGACGCATCGAGCGGCTCGAGGAAGCCTTTCGTCAGCATCGGCTCCGTCACCTGCAGCTCACCCACTATCGGCCGAACGAGCTCGGCGACATCCAGACGGTGGCACCCGTGCATGGCGGGCTGACCGCTTTCGGTGCCGAGGTGATCCGCCAATGCAACCGGCTCGGCATCGTCGTCGACATCGCCCATGGCACTTTCGAGCTGGTCAAGCGTGCCGCCTCGGTCACGACCAAGCCGCTCGTTCTCTCGCATACCTCGCTCGTCAGCAGACCGCCGCCCGGCAGCCGGCAGATCTCGCCGGACCATGCAAAGCTGGTCGCTTCGACCGGCGGCGTCATCGGCATCTGGCCCCCCTCCACCATCTTTCCCGACATCGCCGCTTTGGCAGCCGGCATCGCGCGCGTCGTCGACGCGGTGGGCGTCGATCATGTCGGCCTCGGCACCGATATGAGCGGGCTCACCGCGCCGCCGAGCTTCGCGAGCTATCGCCAGCTTCCCGACCTCGCCGCGACGCTGACGGCGCGCGGATTCAGCGCCGAGGAGGTACGAAAGCTCCTCGGCGGCAACTACGCCCGCGTCTTTGCCGCGACGCTCGGTCATTCGTAGCAACCACTATTGCATAGTGGTTGAACCCGCCGCGGAGAGCGGGAACAATCCGTGCCGCGCCGACATCCGCCGGCGGCTCAATCGAGGCACGGGATCGACATGGCCGACCTTCGCTTTCTCGGCATCTCCGGCAGCCTGCGCAAAGGCTCGTACAACACGGCGCTGCTCAAGGTCGCGACGGGCCTGATGCCGGCGGGTGCCACGCTCGAGGTTTTCGATATTTCGGCTATTCCGCTCTACAACGAGGATGCCAAGGCTCAGGGTTTCCCTGCGCCGGTCCAGCTTTTGCGCGAGAAGATCGCCGCCGCCGATGGGCTGATCTTCGCCACGCCGGAGTACAACTACTCGACCTCGGGCGTGCTGAAGAATGCCATCGACTGGGCCTCGCGCCCGCCGGACCAGCCGTTCAACGAGAAGGCCGTCGCGCTTATGGGCGCCTCGGGCGGCGTGCTGGGCACGGCGCGCGCGCAGTATCATCTCCGCCAGATCGGCGTGTTCTTGAACATGCGCTTCGTCAACAAGCCGGAGGTCTTCGTCGGTGGCGCCGCGAGCAAGTTCGATGCGAACGGCAACCTGACCGACGAGACCGCCAAGGGCCTCATCAAGCAGCTAATGGCCGAGCTGGTAACCTGGAGCCAACGGCTCAATAAGTAGATCGCGGCGATCGAGGACGCTCTCTTCGCACCGATCGGCGAGCGCAAAGGCGGCATGCCGATCGAGAAGCCATTTAGCGACTCCGCGACCGAGCTGAGCCCCCCAAAATGCAAAAGGCCCGACGGTGATCCCGTCGGGCCTCTTCTTGTTGGTGGAGCCAAGGAGGATCGAACTCCTGACCTCTACAATGCCATTGTAGCGCTCTCCCAGCTGAGCTATGGCCCCGAGAAATCCATGAGCGCCCTGGGCTCGGCGCCGGTTTTCAGATAGTTCGCTCAAGCCCGCCGCGCAACAGGAAACTCCCCCGGCGGCGAGAGGCGGCCTCTACCGCTCCTCCTGGTCCTCGACGTTCTCGATCACCTCGGCCATGTCGTCCTCGTCCTCGCCGAGATCCGAGGCGTCCTCGATCAGGGCCTCGTCCTCCTCTTCGGCTTCCTCTCCTTCGGCGGCGGCCTCCGCCTCCGCCGGAGCCTCGACCTCTTCGACCACCGCTTGGCGCTCCACCGGCTTCTCAGCGGCCGGGCGCGAGCGACGCGACTTGGTCGCAGCGTCGGGATCGTAGACCGTGCCGCACTTAGGGCACGCGATCTCCGGCTTCATCAGGTCGTAGAAGCGCGCACCGCAGCTGCTGCACTGGCGCTTCGTTCCCCATTCCGGCTTGGCCAATTCTCAATCCTCCTAAGGCCCGGAAAATGGCGTCACGAGGGGCCGTTCGTCAGGGCGGCGGGATTGCCATGGCTGGGTCCACCTGTCAAAAGCAAAATCGCGTGATCCTCAAAGCCCAACTCCGGACCGGATGCCTCCCTTCTTCGTGATCGCTATCGACGGGCCCACCGCCTCGGGAAAAGGCACGCTCGCCAGACGTCTCGCCCGCCATCTCGGCTTCGCCCATCTCGACTCCGGGCTGCTTTACCGCGCCGTCGGCCTGGCGCTGCTCAAGCGCGGCCAGGAGCCGGCCGACAAGATGGCGGCGGTAGCGGCGGCCCAGGCGCTGGACCCGTCAGGGCTTTCCGACCCGGCGCTACGTTCGGAGGAGACCGGCAAGGCGGCCTCGGTGGTCGCCGCCCTCCCCGAGGTCCGGGCCGCGCTCCTCGACTTTCAGCGCCGCTTCGCCGCCACGCCGCCGGGCGGCGCCCCGGGCGCGGTGCTGGATGGCCGCGACATCGGAACGGTCGTCTGCCCCGATGCCAACGCCAAGATCTTCCTCGATGCCGGCGTTGAGGAACGGGCAGCCCGGCGCGAGAAGGAGTTGCGTGAGCGGGGGGCCCCCATTATAGAAGGGGCCGTTCTGCGGGATCTTCAGGAGCGGGACGCGCGCGACCGCAATCGCGCCGTTGCTCCGCTCGTTCGTGCAGGCGACGCCTACGTCCTCGATACGACGGGCATGGACGCCGAGCAGGCGTTCTCCAAGGCGCTCGCCTATCTGCGCTCGCGGGGCTTGTGACGGTCCGGGGGGTCCGGTCGTCGAGATGTGAAGAACCGAAAGCCCGGCTCGACACCCAAGAGCAAGACCGGGCAGGACGGGACGGCCGCCCCTCGAAAAGAGACCGGGGCTGAAGGCTGGACCCGACAGAGAGAGAAAGAGCTTCTGATCATGGCTACTGCCACCGCGGCCGCCGGCGCCGCCAAAGAGAGCTTTGCCGCCCTCCTCGAAGAGTCGCTCGGCAAGGCCGACAACCTCGAAGGTTCGGTCCTCAAGGGCCGTGTCGTCGCCATCGAAGGCGACACGGCGGTCGTCGATGTCGGCCTCAAGAGCGAGGGCCGCGTCCAGCTCAAGGAATTCTCGGCTCCCGGCCAGGCACCCGAGCTCAAGGTCGGCGACGAGGTCGAGGTCTACCTCGAGCGCATGGAGGACAAGAACGGCGAGGCCCAGCTGTCGCGCGAGAAGGCGCGGCGCGAGGAAGCCTGGTCGCTGCTCGAGCGCTCCTTCCAGGAGAACCAGCGCGTCTCCGGCGTGATCTTCGGGCGCGTCAAGGGCGGCTTCACGGTCGACCTCTCCGGCGCCGTCGCCTTCCTTCCCGGAAGCCAGGTCGACATCCGCCCGGTCCGCGACATTACCCCGCTGCTGGGCTCCCAGCAGCAGTTCCAGATCCTCAAGATGGATCGCCGCCGCGGCAACATCGTCGTCTCGCGCCGCGCCGTGCTCGAAGAGAGCCGCGCGGAAGCCCGCTCCGAGCTGGTCGCCAACCTCAAGGAAGGCCAGATCCTGCAGGGCGTGGTGAAGAACATCACCGATTACGGCGCCTTCGTCGATCTCGGCGGTGTCGACGGCCTGCTGCATGTCACCGACATCGCCTGGCGCCGCATCAACCATCCCTCCGAGGCGCTGCAGATCGGCCAGACCGTCAAGGTCCAGGTCATCCGCTTCAACCCGGAGACCCAGCGGATCTCGCTCGGCATGAAGCAGCTCGAGGCCGATCCTTGGGAAGGCGTGGAATTCAAGTATCCGGCCAGCGCCAAGTTCACCGGCCGCGTCACCAACATCACCGACTACGGCGCCTTCGTCGAGCTGGAGCCTGGCATCGAAGGCCTGGTCCACGTCTCGGAGATGAGCTGGACCAAGAAGAACGTGCACCCCGGCAAGATCGTCTCGACCAGCCAGGAGGTCGAGGTGATGGTGCTGGACGTCGATCCGCAGAAGCGCCGTATCTCGCTCGGCCTCAAGCAGACCATGGCGAATCCGTGGGAAGCCTTCCAGGAGAAGCACCCGCAGGGCGCAGAGCTCCAGGGCGAGGTCAAGAACATCACCGAGTTCGGCCTGTTCGTCGGCCTGCCGGGCGACATCGACGGCATGGTCCATCTCTCGGACATCGACTGGAACCGTCCGGGCGAGGACGCGATCAAGGACTACAAGCGCGGCGACATCGTCAAGGTGAAGGTGCTCGACGTCGACGTCGACAAGGAGCGGATCTCGCTCGGCGTCAAGCAGCTGAGCTCCGATCCGTTCGAGGCCGGTGTCACCAAGCTGAAGAAGGGCGAGGTCGTGACCTGCACGGTGACGGCGACCAGCGATGCCGGCCTCGACGTTCTGGTCGGCGACGGCGTACCGGGCTTTATCCGCAAGTCCGAGCTCTCGCGCGAGCGCTCCGAGCAGCGTCCCGACCGCTTCGCCGTCGGCGAGAAGGTCGACGCCAAGATCACCCAGATCGATCCCAAGACCCGGAAGCTCACGCTCTCGGTCAAGGCCCGCGAATCCGACGAGGAGAAGCAGGCAATGGCCGAGTACGGCTCGACCGACTCCGGCGCTCGCCTCGGCGAGATTCTGGGGGCAGCGATCAAGAAGCGCGATAAGGACCGCGAGGGTTCCGAGACCGAATAAAGGGCCGAAAACCGGCCGAAAGCCGATGCGAGGGGGCCCAAGTTGCCCCCTCGTTGCTTTTAGAGGAAAAGGACAGCAATCCGAGAGGCTTAGCCCTTGACGGACGAAATCCGGTCGGGCACGCTCGCGTTTCGCGGCGTCAAGGAGTTTCCGCTCCCGCCCAAAGACTTAGGCACCGACGGGACGGCGCGCGGAGCGACCAGGGGAACGTCATGACCAAGTCGGAACTGATCCTGCGTCTAGCCGAACTCAATCCGCATCTGTTTCAACGGGATGTGGAGCGCATCGTCTCGACCATCTTCGACGAGGTCGCGAAAGCTTTGGCTCGCGGCGATCGGGTCGAGCTGCGCGGTTTCGGGGCATTCTCCGTGAAGCGCCGCGCCCAGCGCACCGGGCGCAATCCGCGCACGGGCGAAGCCGTCGATGTCGCCGCCAAGGCCATTCCGTATTTCAAGACCGGCAAGCAGCTCCGCGACCGACTGAACGGCGAAAGCACGCCCGAGACCGCCGGCAAGTCGGCGACTTGAGGGCGGGCCCCTAGATGACCCGCCGCTCGAGGCTGGCGCGCGCGTTTACCGCGACCGTCACCCTGCCGCTCACCCTCCTTGTTATCGTCTTCGCGATCTCCAATCGCGGCCCTGTCGCGATCGGGCTCTGGCCCTTCGACGAGATAGTAGAGATGCCGGTCTATCTGTTGGCCCTCGGTGCGCTGCTGCTCGGCTTTCTCGGCGGTGCCGCGCTTGCCGGCTTCGGCACGCTCGCCGCCCGGCTGAGGGCTCGGCGCGAGGCCAAGCGGGCCGAGAACGCCGAGCAGCGTCTCGCGAGCGAGGAGTCGCAGCGCGCCGCCGACGCCGCCCAGTCGGCGCATGCCGTCCGCACCTCTCGGGCCAACGCCATCGCGCACTCGGTCACCGGCTCGCGCTGGTAATGCAGACACTGGATGCTGCCGAGGTCGAGCGCCGCCTCGACTTCCCTTCCTTGATCGACCGCCTGCGCGAGATGTTCAGGGCCGGATGCGAGCTGCCGACCCGGCATCATCACCCGGTCGAGGTGCCGAACGCGCCAGGCGCGATCCTGCTGCTGATGCCGGCCTGGCAGGTCGGCAAGCACATCGGCGTCAAGATGGTCACGGTCTTTCCCGGCAACGGCGCCAGGAGCCTGCCGGCGGTAATGGGCATCTACACGCTGCTCGACGGGCTGACCGGCCAGCCGCTGGCGCTGATCGACGGCCCGATGCTGACGCTGCGCCGGACCGCAGCCGCGTCGGCGCTCGCGGCGACCTATCTCGCGCGCGAGGATGCCGTCCATCACCTGATGATCGGCACGGGCGCGCTCGCCCCGCACCTGATCCAGGCGCATGCGACGGCGCGGCCGATCCGGCGTGTCAGCATCTGGGGACGCAATGCCGTCAAGGCGCGCGATCTCGCCGCCGAACTCCGCACGAAAGGCTTGCCGGCCGACGCCACGAAAGACCTGGAAGCGGCGGCGCGCGAGGCCGACATCGTCACCACCGCCACGCTTTCGGCCGAGCCGGTGGTCAAGGGCGCCTGGCTCAAGTCCGGTGCGCATCTCGACCTCGTCGGCGCCTATACGCCGACGATGCGCGAGACCGATGATGATGCCGTCCGCCGCGGCCGCGTCTATGTCGACACCCGCGGCGGTGCGACCAAAGAGGCCGGCGACATCGTCCAGCCGCTCGCCTCCGGCGCGCTCAAGGACATCGTCGGCGATCTCTTCGACCTGACTCGCGGACAAGTACAGGGGCGTGGCAAGGCCAATGAAGTGACCGTCTTCAAATCGGTCGGCACCGCGCTCGAAGATCTCGCCGCAGCCCAGCTCGTCTACGAGCGGAGCTAGCGCCGGCGCTTCGGTGCCTTCGGCTTCGGCCCGTCGAGCAGCTCCACCAGCCTCCTCGGGGCGACCGCCCGGTAGCTCTCGCCGATCCAGCGCTTGATGCGCTCGACCGGGATCTCGTCGTCCTCCTCATAGGTAAACGACACCCAGCCCGACTTGCCGAGACCGTAGCCGGTCGGCTTCGCCGACATCTCGGCCAACGCCTCGTCGCGCGTGAAGGGCAGCTTCACTGAGAATCCCAGCGTGCCGTCGGCGCAGCGCATGAAGACGAAGACCTTGCCTTTCACTTTGAGCGCACGCTCGCCCCAGGGAAAATCCTCGTGGGTCTCGGGAAATCCGAGCGCGTGATCGCGGAACTCGGCCTCGATGCGCGCGAGAGGACCCTTCTTCTTCGCCATCACGCTTCCTCCATCGGCTTTCGCATGGCTGGGACCATACCGGGGGCTCCCGCAGTCTGCTATAAGCCCGCGCTATGACCCAGATCGCCCCGATTCGCCGCGTCTTCTGCGCCCTCGACACCACCGATCTCGCCTGGGCGCAGCGTCTCGGCACCGACCTTGCCACCATTATCGGCGGCATCAAGCTCGGCCTTGAATTCTACAGCGCGCACGGCCCCGACGGTGTCCGCCGCGTTGCCGAGGCGAGCGGTGCCAAGATCTTCCTCGACGTGAAGCTTCATGACATCCCGAATACGGTCGCCGGAGCGGTCCGCGCGATCACGCAAAGCTGCCGGCCCTATCTCCTTACCATCCATGCCAGCGGCGGCAAGGCAATGCTCGAAGCGGCGCGCGATGCCGCGGCCGAGGCGGCCGCGAAAGCAGGGATCGAACGCCCGCGGATCGTGGGCGTCACCGTGCTCACCAGCATGGATGACAGCGACTTGGCCGATGTCGGCCAGCGCGGGCCGACGCTCGATCAGGTGAAACGCCTCGCCGACCTCGCGCAGCGCGCCGGGCTCGACGGCGTCGTCTGCTCCGCCGAGGAGTCGGCCGCGCTCCGCGCTGCCCACGGTCCCGACTTCCTGCTGGTCGTGCCCGGTATCCGTCCCGCCGCAGGCGGCGACGATCAGAAGCGCGTGGTGACGCCGGCCGAAGGTATCCGCCGCGGCGCCTCCTATCTGGTCATTGGCCGCCCGATCACCCAGGCGCAGGATCCCCGCCGCGCGGTCGAGGACATCGCCCGCCAGATGGAAGCGGCGTGAGCACGCGTGCGAAGATCTGCGGACTCAAGACGCCCGAGACCGTCGCCGCCGCGGTCGAAGGCGGCGCTTCTTATATCGGCTTCAACTTCTATCCGCGCTCGCCGCGCGCGGTGACGCCGGAGGCGGCCGCCCGCCTCGCCGCCCTGGTTCCGGCCTCGGTCGCGAAAGTGGCGCTCGTCGTCGATGCCGACGATGCCCTGATCGACACGATCGCCGGCGCGCTGGCGCCGGAGATCCTGCAGCTCCACGGGTCGGAGACGCCTGAGAGAGTCGCCGCGATCAGGGTCCGCACCGGCCGCAAGGTAATGAAGGCGCTCGCGATCGCCACGCCGGCCGATGTCGAGCGCATGCGCGCCTATGAGTTTGTCGCAGATCTCCTGATGTTCGATGCCAAGCCGCCGCCCGGCGGGCTTCCCGGCGGCAACGGGCTTCCCTTTGACTGGCGGCTCCTCAAGGATGAGCGCTGGTCGCGCCCCTGGCTTCTTGCCGGCGGTCTGACGCCGGAGAACGTTGCCGAGGCGATCCGCTCGACCGGCGCAACGCAGGTCGATGTCTCATCCGGCGTCGAGGATCGGCCGGGCGTCAAGTCACCGGAGAAGATTCGCCAGTTTCTTGCGGCCGCAACCGGCCGCTCCTGAAAGGACGCTCCATGGGCATCTGGACACGCGAAGTCTCGCTCGAGGCGATCAATGAGCGCCGCCATGGCTCGTTGATCGGCCATGTCGGCATCGAGGTAGTCGAGGTCGGCGAGGATGGGGCTGTCCCAGATAACTCGGTTATGGAGTTATCATGGGACGGATACGACGGAGCCGATTGGGGGTCTCGAAGCAGGATCGCCTGATCGAACATT